>CEPV01213679.1_pt1 | contig 40364 bp, 32 predicted proteins | sample 530451 | NCBI WGS metagenome assembly CEPV01 (sample SAMEA2620097, study PRJEB7988) | marine metagenome | isolation source: saline water (ENVO:00002010), including
ACATTCACGCAAATTGACCAGATTGACCACCCAGATGCAACAGATCCTAATGATGTGGTTGCGCTTGGTTTTGGTTATGTGGCCACAGATGCTGATGGTGACATGGCGATGTCAACAGTAACAATCAATGTTGCGGATGATGGTCCAGTTGCAGTTGATGATACGGCCGCGCTTTCAAATGCTGACAATACAGCCACAGGTAATGTTGTCACAAATGATGATGTTGGCTTTGACGATGATGGCTCAGCGGTCACTGCTGTTTCATTTAACGGCACAACAGTTGCGGTTCCTGCCACAGGCACAGCAACGATTGCTGGTAACTTCGGGTCGCTGACAATTGCGGCTGACGGGTCATACACTTACACACGTTCAAGCAATGCGGGTGGCACAGACACATTTACTTACACACTCACAGATGGTGATGGCGACACAGATACAGCCGACCTTGATGTTGCTGTTGCAGCAGATGGCACACCTGTTGTTGTCAATGCGTCTAACTCAGTCGATGAAACAAACTATGATGGCGCACCAGAGGTTGTAACGGGTCTTCTGAACGTAAACTTCTTTGGTGATGGCCCAGGAACAATTACAGCCAAGGGCGCAGATTCATTTGCGGTCACAAATAATGGCGGTAATGCACTGACATCTGATGGTTCACCAGTGACTGTTACTTTGAATGGTAACACTTACACAGGGACATCTGCTGATGGTCGTCCAATCTTTACGCTTGAGATCAACAATAACGGCTCTTACACATTCACCGCGCTTGATACGCTCGACCATGCTGACCCAACAGATGACAATGACTTCCTTGACCTGTCATTTGGTGTCACAGCAACAGATGCTGATGGCGATATGGGTATGGGAACTGTGACAATCCGCGTCTTTGACGATGGTCCAGTGGCCTTTGACCGCTTTACAGTTATTGATGAATCAAGTCTTGATGGTGTGAATTCAATTTCTGTTACAGACACGCTGAACTTCAATTTTGGCGAAGACGGTGCAGGTGAGGTTGTTCCAGAAGGTACATTCATGGCAATGGACACACCAAATGGTCCAAATATTCCTGTGACATCACAGGGTGAATTAGTCACAGTCACAGCAACAGCCAACGGTTATGTTGGTACTGATTCAACGGGTGATACTGTGTTCACATTCACAATTGACCCATTGACTGGCGAATATACATTTACGCAATTCCAGCCTATTGACCACGCAGATGGTTCAAATCCAAATGATGTGATTTGGTTAAAATTTGCAGTTAACGTCATTGATAATGACGGTGACACAGAAACAGTCTTTGTAGGTATTGATGTTGCCGATGATGGGCCACAAGCCAATAACGATAATGCGTTTTTGAATGATACAGATGCATCAGCATCAGGTAACGTTATTGATAATGATGATGTTGGTGTTGATCTTGACGGCTCTGTTACACAGATCTCGCACAACGGAACAACAATTAACGTCCCAGCGAATGGTTCAACAACAATCGCAGGTCAATTCGGAACGCTGACGATTGCGGCTGACGGGTCATACACTTACACGCGTACGTCAACACAATCAGGTATTGACCGCTTTACATACAGACTTGCTGATGGTGACGGTGATACGGATACAGCGACATTGGATATCACGCTTGATCCAGGTGATGTTACGCCGATTGTGACGCAAGCTGCGTCAGTGATTGATGAATCTGGCGCGCATGTTGTCAACGGCCAAATTAATGTCAATTACGGAAATGATGGCCCAGGAACAGTCACAGCCAAGGGCGCAAGCTCGTTCTCAACAACTGGGAACAATGGTGGTAACCTGACATCTGATGGGTCTGATGTAACTGTAACGCTTTCTGGTAATACTTACACAGGTCGCTCAGCTGATGGTCGTGATGTCTTTACATTGCATATTAACAGCAATGGATCATACACATTCACACAGCTTGACCAGTTGGATCACAGCAATGTGAATAATGATAACGAAAGTCTTTTCTTGAACTTTGGTTATGTGGCAACAGATGCCGATGGCGATATGGCGATGTCTAATGTCCGCATTGAGGTGCGCGACGATGGGCCAGTTGCTGTTGACGACACAGCTTCACTTGCCTCAAACGCAAATACAGCTACTGGCAATGTCGTTGCCAATGACGATGTAGGCTATGACGATGATGGTTCTGCTGTTACCGAAATTTCTTTCAATGGTACAACGGTTGCTGTTCCAGCATCTGGTACAGTCAGAATTGATGGTGACTTTGGTTATCTTCGTATTTCAGCCAATGGTTCATACACATATACACGCACATCTGACCAAACAGGAACAGACAGCTTTACTTACGAGCTAACAGATGGTGATGGTGATACTGATACTGCAACTCTTGATGTAAGTGTTGCTGGCAACGATGTCTCTCCAATCGTCACACAGGCAACATCTGTGATTGATGAAACTGGATCGCATGTTGTGAATGGACAGATTGTCGTTGATTACGGTAATGATGGCCCAGGTACAGTCACAGCCAAAGGCGCCAACACATTCTCAACATCTGGGAATAATGGCGGTAACCTGACATCGGCTGGTGATGATGTGACAGTCACGCTTTCTGGCAACACATATACGGGAACGGCCTCTGATGGGCGTGACGTCTTTACATTGCAAATTAACAGCGATGGATCGTATACGTTCAGACAGCTTGATCAGCTCGACCACAGCAATCCAACTGCCGATAACGAGAGTCTTTTCTTGAACTTTGGTTACGTGGCCACAGATGCCGATGGCGATATGGCGATGAATAATATCCGTATTCAGGTTCGCGATGATGCACCTGATGCAGTTGATGACACAGCAAATCTTGCTGATGGTACAAATACTGCCTCTGGTAACGTCATGGTCAATGATGACACAGGGTATGATGATGAAGGTGCTGCTGTTATACAAATTCAGTATAATGGCACAACTGTTAATGTTCCTGCATCAGGCACAGCTTCTATTATTGGTCAGTACGGTACATTGGTTATCTCTGCAAATGGTAATTATACCTACACAAGAGACGGTAATGCTTCTGGTACTGATAACTTTACCTACACACTTCGTGATGGTGATGGTGACACAGATACAGCCGTTCTGCGCGTGACAACAGAGGGCGTGGATGACACACCAGTTGTTGTGAATGAAGCCTTTATGCTTGATGAAACAGACTATAACGGTAATGACATCACAGTGAACGGCCAGATTGATGCGAATTTCTTCGGCGAAGGCCCGGGAACATTCTCTGCAACTGGTGCTGGGTCATTCTCTGCAACAGGCGCAACGGGTGGCACGCTTACATCGCGTGGCGAAGTTGTCGTGGTGGCCTTGGTTGCTGGTAAATACGTTGGTTCAGCCGGTGGTCGTGAAGTCTTTACTCTGGAAATTAATTCTGATGGCTCATACACATTTGTTGCCAAAGACACACTTGACCATTCAAATCCGAACAACCCGAACGAGATTATCAATCTGCGTTTTGGTGTGACAGCAACTGATATCGATGGTGACAATGGTAATGGTACGGTCACAGTCCAGATTAAGGATGACGCACCGATTGCCTTTGATGAACCAGTGGTTAAAGTTGGTGAGGAATTGCGTGCCGAGGGTAACGTTCTTGATAACGACTTGTTGTCAGAGGATATTGATAACCTTGTCACACAGGTGAATTTCGGTGGTCAGTCTTACAATGTGAGCGCGACAGGCACAACATCAATTGAAGGCCAATACGGAACACTCACAATTGATGCGCAAGGTAACTACGAGTACATCTTGAACAGTGATTTGCTATCGCTTGAATTTAACCCAACAAAAGATAACTTTGACAGCATGCCAATGTCGCTGACACGCGATAACATTACTGTCACAGTGAAAAACCCAGCCTATGCAGGTCAAGAAGTTGGAAAACTTATCTGGTATGACAAAGGCTTTGGTATCTGGGGGAATGGTGATGCCTACACATCTGACCGCGTTAACGGTGGTGAGATCCTTGAGTTCACATTCAACAACCAGCCGGTTACAGCAGTCAACCTAAGTCTTGAGCATTTTGCCAATACTGGGTCAGGTGCAGCACTTGATGTGATTATCAAGACTACAGGCGGCAACCCGCTCTATATTGAGTACTTCTTGCCTGATGGTTTGCAACTTGGTGATGATATCGGAATTATCCTGAATGCAGCTGATTTTGGTGGTGGATATATTGAATCTATCCAAATCGGGTCTCTTTATCACCTTGGTGAAAGTGACTGGTTCGAGTTCACAGTCAAAGATGTTGAGGCATTCCTTGATATTTCTGATGTGATGGATGAATTCTCATACACAGTTACAGATGGTGATGGTGACAGTGACACAGCTGCCCTAACATTTATGGGTGAAAATGGTCATATCACAATCACAGGCCAAGACTGTGAAGAAACAATCCACGGCACAAACGGCGACGATGTGATTGCCGGATTGTCAGGATCTGACGTTATTTACGGTAACGGTGGTGATGACACAATCTATGGTGGTCTGGATAATGACACAATCTATGGTGGCGCAGGCGACGATATCATTATCGGCGGCGGCGGAACCGATAAAATCTATGGTGGTGCTGGTAATGACATTATCAATGCTGGTGCAACTCTTTATGAAGAGCCATGGAATTCAGATGGTGGACCAAACGAAATCTGGGGTGGTTCAGGTGCTGATACATTCTTGTTTGAGCGTCAGGATCCTGGTGTTGATATTATTCACGACTTTAGTGTTGGTGAAGGCGATATCCTCGACCTTGGTGACTTCTTGCACAACTACGACCCTACGACAGAAGCCATTGAAAACTTTGTCTTCCAAAGACAAGAAGGCAATAATACGGTTGTATCTGTTGATGTTACAGGTTCAGGTAATGTCGGCGGCGCCGAGGATGTTGTTGTCCTTGAAAACTACACTGCTGGTGATTTGGAGCAAATCTTGCTTCAGGCGCGCGCTAACAGCAACGGAACTGTCTAATAGATTATATATTTTAAAAGCACTCTTCTTCGCAGAAGGGTGCTTTTTATTTGTTGCAAAACTGCACTAAATACAAATTGCGGCTTTGAAAAAACCTAAAAATACCTTGCTATGCTCTTGAAAAAAGGTCATAAATAATCAGATTTTTATAAATCCTGCATGGCTTTAGTGAATTGGGGAGCATCACATGCAGCATTTCTTGAAGGAGAAGACAATGATTGCCACAATGAAGAAAACAGCTTGTCTATTGGCGTGCACTGCGCTAATTGGCACGGGGTTTGCCGCGATTGCGCATGCACAAGATGACATGATGATGGATAATCCAGCCATGGAACAAGAGATGGTCATGGTTGAGGAAACAATTGCCGTTCCAGTTGCAGCTACTGAGCCTGCTGCCGCGCCATCTGCAGATTTGCGCATCGATACACTGACAGAGGCTGTTTCTGTTGGTATGGAAACAAACCCCGAAACAGGGATTGTTGAAAATAACCGCCGCGCCACCGATGAAGAGCTTAATCAAGCGCAAGCGCTTTACTACCCTTCGATTGATTTACAGGGTGACACAGGTTTTGAATACACGAAAAACTCAAATACACGTGCAGGACCAGGCGATGATGATGAAACACTTTACCGTTATCAGGTTGGTATCACTTTGACACAATTGCTTTTTGATGGTTTTGACACGAAGTATGAAAATGAGCGTCAATACCAACGTGTGCGCTCTGCTTCGCACCGTGTGCGTGAAACAGCTGAATTTGTTGGCCTTGACATCGTTGAAGCCTATTTGGACGTCGTGCGTCAGCGCGAGCTTCTTCGTATTGCACGTGACAACGTACAAGAACACTTGAATATTCTTGCTAAAATCGAAGATGGCGCTAACGCTGGTCGTTCAACACAAGCTGACGTTGAGCAGGTTCGTGCCCGTTTGGCAGCCGCACGTGCAAACGAAGCCAACGTGATTGAAGCCTTGCGTGTTTCTGAAACAACATACAAACGTGAAGTCGGTGATATGCCGGGTGACCTGCAAGTTCCTGTTGTCCCTGTGACAGCTTTGGAAGTTGATGTTGAAGAAGAGGTTAAGCATGCACTCACACACAGCCCGACTTTGGATATTTTTGAAGCTGACGTAAATGTGGCTGACGCTGAACGTTGGCAGACACGTTCAACTTACTACCCGCAGGTTGATTTACAATTGGGTGCAAACGCTGGTGATAACCTAGGCGGAATTGAGCAAGAAGATTATGGTGCATCTGCTCTTGTTGTCATGAACTGGAACCTGTATCGCGGTGGTGGAGATCAAGCGCGTGAGCGTGAGTTTATCTACAGACACGCCCAATCAAAAGAAGAGCGTAACGATGCTGCGCGTGCCGTTGAAGATGACGTTCGCCAAACATGGGCCAGTATGCTTTCAGCACGTGAGCGTGCCCGTCAATTTGCTGAACAAGCCTCAGCCAACGAAGAGGTGGTTGGTGCTTACCGTGACCAGTTTGACTTAGACCGTCGTACATTGCTTGACGTTTTGGATGCTCAAAACGAACTTTTCGTTTCGCGTTCAAACACAATCAATAACGAAGTCGTTGAAATGTTTGCGATTTACAGACTTTTGGCGCTTAAAGGTGAATTGCTTCCAACATTGAACGTTGCTTACCAAGATGAGGTAGACCCGAGTCACGAATATTGATACCCTGTTAACGCATTTGTAACAGACTCAATATAGGCTCAGGCTATGTCAAAAAGTAACGAGACGTCCCCAAAAAATAACGAAGATAAAAACGCCCCCGTAGAGGATAAAACCGCTACGGGGTCTGTTGACTCTCAAGAGGGCGTAGACCAAACAAATGACGGTGAAGAGGTTCCTGCGCATTTGATGGAGGCAGATAGCTGGCCGCTTGAGGCTGATCGTTTGGCCGTTCAAGATCCTTTGGTTGAATGCTTGCGTATTCTGGCAGGGCATTATGGCCGCAGAACAAGCCGTAATTCTCTTGTTGCGGGTCTTCCAGTACCTCCAACTGGTATTACACCAAGTTTGTTTTCGCGCGCCGCAACGCGTGCTGACATGCAATCGAAACTCATTGAGCGCTCGCTTGAGGCATTGGCCATTGCGCCCAACCTGCCTTGTATCCTTGTGCTTGAGAACAAGCAGGCCGCCATTTTGTGGGATGTGAAATACCCTGAAAAGGCAAAGCCTGTAAAAGAGGCGGGTAAGCCAGTTCAGCTACATAAGGCGACACAGTTTGTCCTACAGTTTCCTGAAACAGAAGATGAAAAAGTGACATTGTCGCTTGAGCAGGTAAAGGCTATTCATAACGGCTATGCCTTCTTCGTGCGTCCTGTGGCGCGCGTAGATGACCGTGCAGGCCCAGCTGAGATTGAAACCGAGGCCGATTGGTTCTGGGGAACGCTCAAGGAAAACTGGAAGATTTACCGCGAGGTGATTGCGGCCTCAGCCATGATAAACGTAATTGCTTTGGCAAGCACTATCTTCATCATGAATGTGTATGACCGTGTCATTCCCAATCAGGCCTATGAAACATTGTGGGTGCTGGCTATTGGTGTCATGGTTGCCTTTGTTTTTGACTTTATCCTGAAAAATTTACGCGCGCTTTTCCTTGATGTTGCAGGGCGTAAGGCGGACGTCAAAATCTCGGCAAAACTCTTTGAGCAAATGCTCGGTATGCAACTCGCCGCGCGTCCTTCAAGTGCGGGTGTATTGGCGGCCAATATGCGCGAATTTGAGACCATTCGTGATTTCTTTACGTCCGCTACAATGGCCGCACTTATTGATTTGCCATTTACGGCTTTCTTCTTGATTATTATTGCTGTTATTGGCGGTCCTATCGTTTTTGTACCGCTTCTTGCTGTGCCTTTAGTTCTGCTCGGTGGCTGGGTTTTGCAAAAGCCGATGGAAAAAATTATCAAGATTTCTCTGCATGAAAACGCGCTTAAAAATGCGCTTCTCTTTGAAACGATTACTGGCCTTGAAGCGATTAAAACACAAGCTGCTGAAGGACATACACAGCGCAAGTGGGAGGAGCTAACAGATAAAGCCTCAATCACTTCCGTGCGTTCGCGCCGTGTCGCGGCCTTTGCGCTGAACTACTCGGTCTTTATTCAACAGATGGTAAGTGTGGGGATTGTGATTGCAGGTGTATACCTCATTTCTAATGCTGTTATTTCTATGGGTGCGTTGATTGCCTGTGTGATTTTGTCAGGCCGTGCGATGGCACCTTTGGCTCAAGTGGCGGGTCTTATGACACGCTTTAACCAAAGCTGGCAGTCCTATGTTCAGCTCAAAGATTTGATGGCCAAACCTGTTGAGCGTCCTGCGGGCAAGCATTTTATTTCTATGCCAGCCGTGCAAGGTAAAATTGAATTTCGTGATGTTGTGTTCCGCTATCCTGGGCAAACACGCCCTGCGATTAACGGCCTGACCTTTACCATTGAGCCAGGTGAACATGTTGGCATTATCGGTGCGGTTGGGTCAGGTAAAACCACGATTGAGCGTTTGCTTCTTAATTTATATCAGCCTGAGTCAGGGGCAATTTTGCTTGATGGCACAGATGTACGTCAGATTGATCCGGGTGATCTTCGCCGCAATATCGGTGGTGTGCAACAAGGCGAGCAGCTTTTCTTTGGAACGGTACGCGAAAATATTACGATGGGTCATGAAACTGCCCCTGATAGTGCCGTTATTCGCTCAGCAGAGCTGGCCGGTGTGTCTGAATTCTTGCGTGATACTGAAACGGGTCTGGATACACAAGTTGGTGAACGCGGTGAGGCGCTCTCTGGTGGTCAACGTCAATCTGTAGCCATTGCACGTGCACTTCTTTACGATCCACCTGTGATGGTGCTAGATGAGCCAACGGCCTCTATGGATCCGGCGTCCGAAAATCGTCTTAGAAAGCGTTTGGGCAAAATTACAGAGAACAAAACGGTTATCCTGATTACGCATAAAGGGGCGATGCTGAGCATTGTTGACAAGCTGATCCTGATTGATCGGGGGCGTTTGATTGCCTTTGGTCCAAAGGATGAGGTCATTAGCAAGCTTCAGGCGCGCCAATATGGAACAGACGCAGAAAAGACGGAGGTGTAGACAATGAGTGATAATGATAAAAAACAAAAAGCACCTACCGCAAAAGCAACAGACGGCAAAAAAGATATTAAAACGATGCCCGAGGGTGGTCGTGCCGAAATGGATTTAAGCGTCAATAAAACAGAAGACTGGGCAAAAATTCGTGCTAATTGGGCGAAAACTCAAATTGAGCGTGTGCAAGCCAAGGCTGAGAAAGCGTTCATCACTGATGAAGAACTACCCTTAAGCAAGCATGTTATTCTTGTGATGATTGGTTTGTTTTTCATCTTTTTTGTTTTTTGGGCAAACCTTGCAAGCCTTGATGAGGTCACGCGCGGTTTCGGTAAGATTATTCCTTCGAGTGAATTACAGGAGGTCGCCTCACTTGAGCCTGGGATTGTTGACGAATTTTATGTCCGCAAAGGTGATCGCGTCCAAAAAGGACAAGTTCTTATTCGTTTGCGTGATGTTGCCGCAACATCTGATCTACAAACAAATGAGGCCCGCTATTACGGCTTAAAAGCAGCTATTCAGCGCTTGCAGGCCGAAGTCGCAGGTGAGGATGAGGTCACTTTTTCTGATGAGTTGAAAGAGAAGGCTCCACGTGCCGTTCAGGAAGAGCGTAATGCGTTCCTTCGCAATCGTTCACAGCAATTCCAACAGAAAAACGTCCTTGAACAACAACTGCGCCAACGCACACAGGAAGTCTCAGAACTTAATCAGCGTGCAGGTGATTTGCGCAAGGTGATTGCACTATCACGTGAAGAGAAGAACATGATTGCCCCGCTTGTTGAGCGTGGGTCTGCACCACAAATTGAAATGATTCAACTGGAACGTGGCATTAAGGAAAAACAAACTGAGTTAAACAGCGTGCTTCAGTCACTTCCGCGTGCAAATGCGGCGGTTGCTGAGGCAGAAAGCCGTATTCGCGAGCTAGAAGAGACAGCCAAGGCGGAAGCCCAGCTCCAACTCTCTGAAAAGTCACTTGAGGCAAGCTCTTTAGAGAAAAGCTTGCTTGGTCTTGAGGATCGTCGTGACCGCACCGAGATTGCCTCACCAGTAAATGGGATTGTCCATAATTTGACCGTCAATACCAAGGGTGGTGTTGTGCAAGCGGGCCAGCCTATTGTCCAGATTGTTCCCGAGGGTGAACCGCTTTTTGTTGAGGCACGCATCAAGCCAAAGGATATTGCGTTTTTGCGCCCTGCCATTGGTGACAGACCAGGTCAAAAGGCAACGGTTAAAATTACAGCCTATGATTACTCTATCTATGGTGGCCTTGACGGTGAGTTGATTGATATTTCGCCTGATACCATTACAGATGAACAGGGTGAAACATTCTACCGCGCGCGTATTAAGACGAATGAGACAGAATTACGCCGCAAAGGTGAGGTTTTGCCCATTACAACAGGGATGGAAGCCCAAGTTGATATTTTGACAGGCGAGAAGAGCGTGATGCAATATATGCTCAAACCATTTGTGAAAACGCTAAACCAGTCACTGAGTGAGCGTTAAAATCAGGCAAACACACCCTGTTGAATAAGAATAAGCAGGATAATTCCAAAGGCGATGCGATAAATGACAAAGGGCGTGAAGGTTGCACGCTCTAGCCACTTCATCATGGCAAATATCGCCGCATAAGCCGTTAGGAACGAAAGGAAAGCGGCAAGAGCAATATCCAGACCCAGCTGAAAATCACCGCTTTGCATAAGGTCGAGCGCGCCAAGTGTGCCCGCGCCTGCAATCGCAATAATGGCAAGTAATAAGGAAAAGCGTGCGGCCTCTGCGCGTGTTAGCTGAAAGAAGAGCCCTGCTGTCATGGTTACACCTGAGCGACTTGTCCCAGGCGCTAGAGCAAAAATCTGTGCAACGCCAATTAAAAAGGCCTGACCTAAGGTAAGCTCTGATACACTCTTTGTTTGTGTGCCCTTTTGGTCTGCCCAATATAATAAAAGCCCAAAAACGATATTTGTGATGGCAATCAAGGTCAACCAGTTGAGAAAAGCTGGTTGCCAGAGCTGAAGAGCTAGTCCAGCCAAAATCACAGGAAGTGAAGCCAGAATAACCATCAAGAAGAGGTGGCGGCTTTCACTGGCATCAGTTTTTCTATTTGTTCTTAAAACAGTCGCCAGTGCGCCTTGAATAAGGCTCAATACATCTTTGCGGAAATAGAGCAGAACAGCCAGAAGCGTGCCCACATGTACCGCAATATCAAAGAGATGGTTTTGTGCGTAATTATTTTGTGCCTCTGCGCCCTGCAACGCCCAATGTGTAAGCAAAAGATGGCCGCTAGAGCTGATGGGCAGAAATTCTGTAATACCCTGAACAATGGCAATAATAACGATTGAGAGAAATGGCATGGAGAATCTTTCGTAATGCACGTTTGTAACTTTGCCAGTTTACAGTGGTCGCCTTCTTAACGTAAGCTAAAAAAGAAATGATTTACGCAATTGCATTTATCGGTTTTATCTTTGGTTTTCTGGTGGGGCAGGGGATTTTGCTGGCCTTGCTTCGCCATAAATCGCGTGATGATATTATGCAGAATAAAAAACTGCATTGGGTTTATGGAACGATGAACTGGATTATCGCGTTTTTTATTGCATATGTTGCTGTTCAAATTGCGCAGCCTTATTTAACCTCTTAATGTTTTACTGAAAGGCCTTTCTCATGACATCGGAACAACGATATGGCGCTGTTGCCAAGTTTTTTCACTGGACCATTGGTTTGGGTATCATTTTCATGTTGGGTTTCGGGCTTTATTTTGACACATTCGAGGTCAGTAATCGTGGCGTTCTTATCGGTTGGCACAAATCAATTGGAATTACGATTTTGGCATTAGCTGCACTGCGCATCCTCTGGCGCCTTACACATAAATACCCAAAGGCTTTGGACACACATAGTAATGCCGAAAAGATTGGCTCACGCGTGGCGCATTTTGTTCTTTATGGTCTTATGATCCTACTTCCTTTAAGTGGGTGGTATATGTCGTCTGCAGCTGGTTATCCCGTGAACCTCTTTGGCTGGGGTGAAATTCCATCACTGATGGAGAAAAGTAAGGAGTGGGGCAGTTTCTTTAACCAATCACATGAAATTTTGGCTTATATTTGTATTGCAATCATTGCCTTGCACTTTGCAGGCGCTTTAAAACATCACTATTTTGACAAGGATAATACACTGCGCCGTATGTGGCCCTTTGCTAAAGTGAAGTGATAAATTTTATGAAAACAGATAGCGTTTTAACAAAATAATGGTATGATTTTTTGTTATGAGAACGCTTTATCATCTTTGGCTGCATCCCTTTTCCCGGAAAACACGTGTTGTTCTGTCGGAAAAAGGACTGGAGTTTAATCTTGAAATTGAAAAGATCTGGGAACGCCGTACAGAATTTCTGGCGTTGAACCCTGCGGGTGATGTGCCTGTTCTGATAGAGCCAGATGGCACAACCTTGTCCAACAGTAACGTAATTTGCGAATATCTGGAGGAGGTCTACCCTCAACATAACCTGTTTGGCCACGACCCTGTACAACGTGCTGAGGTACGTCGCCTAATTGGCTGGTTTGACGTAAAGTTTAACAAGGAGGTCACAGACAACCTCTTTGGCGAGAAGGTGATGAAACGCATTTTGCATTTGGGTGAACCACATGGCCCCTCCGTGCGCGCAGGACATGCTAATATTCATTATCATCTGGATTATATCGGATTTCTGATTGAACGCCGTCGCTGGCTTGCGGGTGACCAGTTGTCGCTAGCTGATATTGCAGCCGCCGCTCACATTTCCTCACTTGATTATTTGGGTGACGTGCCGTGGGATGAGCATCATGCCGCACGTGATTGGTACGCGCGTATCAAATCAAGACCTTCCTTCCAACCGCTTCTTGAAGATCGTGTGCCGGGTTTTGAACCTGTGAAGCACTATGAAGACGTAAACTTTTAAACGACTTCACGATGACATCTATTTTTCTGGATAATTAAACAATGACAAAAAAAATACTCTTCTGCTTTGGGTTTGGTTACAGCTGCGCACATTTGGCACAGATGATTCAGGAGAAATATCCTGATGAATGGGAGATTCGCGGGACAACGCGCGACCCTGAAAAGCGTGATTATTACAGAGATAGAGGCGTTAAGCTTTATCTGCATGATGCACTTTCGCCCTCTATGGATATGGCCTCAAGGCTTGAGGAGGCCACACATATCCTTATTTCTGCACCCCCTGATAAAGAAGGCGACCCTGTATTCCGCGCCTATGCAGATGAAATTGCAGCGTCAAAAAACCTGCAATGGCTCGGGTATTTTTCTACAACAGGAATCTATGGCAACCGCGAGGGGCGTTCTGTTACAGAAACATCAGAAGTGCGTCCAAGCACTATTCGCGGCTCTCGTCGTGCTGAGGCTGAAAAACAATGGCTTATACTAAACCGTAAGAAAAGTCTTCCGTTGCATGTCTTCCGTCTATCGGGAATTTATGGACCAGACCGCAGTGCCATTGAATCGGTTAAAGCGGGTCTTGCACGCCGTATTTACAAGGAAGACCATGTTTTTAACCGTATCCATGTGAAGGATATCTGCAATGTGGTTCTTAAATCTTTCGAAAAGCCTACACCGGGGCAGATTTATAATGTAGCCGATGATGAACCAGCTCCTAGTCACGAGATTATTGCCTATGCGTGTGAGCTTATGGGGCGTGACCTTCCACCCTTAATCCCGATAGAGGAGGCCAATCTTGTGCCCATCACAATGAGCTTTTATTCCGATAACAAGCGCGTTGATAATAGTAAGGTGAAGGATGCGCTGATTGAGAAGCTTGAATTTCCAACCTACCGTGAAGGTCTACAAAATTGTCTTGAAGAAAGTGAAAAGCAATCAGAGCAAAGTGACAGCTTTGTTAAACGTGATGGCGCAAGCGCTTAAATCATTTAATGGCGAGTTTGGTCTTTTGGTCGTTGTATCACTTCAAAGGGCAGGCGGATATGAACCGTTGTCCCAACATTAAGCTCTGATTCCAAATGCAAATGCCCACCGTGAAGCTCGACCAATTCCTTAGTAATGGCCAATCCCAATCCTGAGCCTTCATGACCGCGCGAATATTGATTAGAGACCTGTTCAAAGGGTTTTAATATTGTCTGCAGCTTATTGGGCGGAATGCCGATACCGTTATCGGCCACTTTAATGAAAATGCCGTTATCGCGTTCCTCGCAACACACCTCAATGATACCATTTTCTCCAGAGAATTTAACAGCATTAGAGAGCAAATTAAGCATAATCTGCATGATCGCACGCCTGTCGGCGACAATTTTACGTTCTTTGAGGCTCTCGGAAAGGTTTAGATTAATTTTGATGTTCTGGTCAAGGGCACGCCCCTCCATCATGTGAATGGCTACATCTAGCGGCTTATTAAATTCAAATTTTTCTAAATCCAGCTCGTATTTTCCTGACTCAATTTTCGACATGTCCAGAATATCGGTGATCAGATCAAGTAAATGCTCGCCACTTTCACGAATACCATTGATGTAATCCAGATACTGCTCTGTGCCGATGGGCCCAAGAAGCTGGCGCTGAATCATCTCGGAAAATCCGATAATGGCATTGAGTGGTGTACGCAGTTCGTGGCTCATATTAGCTAGGAACTGAGACTTAGCGGCATAAGCGTTTTCGGCGGCTTCTTTAGCGCGGTGCAGTTCTGTCTCATGCTCAAATTGTTCTGTGATGTCGCGCATAATGCCAAAGATAGCGGTCACATCGCCGTCTTCATCTGTCTGACATCTGCCCTCACAGCGCAGGTGCTTTTCCTTGCCGTTTTCAGTTTTGATACGAAAATCAGTTTCGAAATTGCATTTGCTCATCATCGCACGCTGGAAAATCTGCATCGTGCGTCCCAAGTCGCGGCGGACAACAAGCTTGCCAATAGAATCAATAGTGGGCAGGAAATTATCCTGATCAACGCCGAAGATGCGGTAAAGCTCGTCCGACCATTCAATTTCCTCGCGACCAAGCGCCCATGTCCAATGCCCCATACGTCCAATGGATTGTGCCTTGGAGAGTTGTTCCTGTTGGCGCTTAAGCTTGAGTTGCTGATATTTAATTTGTGTTAGGTCTTGGCCCACGAAATAAAGGGCGTGACCGAATTTACGTTGCTGCCAGTGTATCCATCGGCGTTCGCCATTTTCACACAGCATGCGTGCCTCGAAATGGACGATCTGGTGCTTTTCTGCTTCGCCATTAATAATCTGCATGACAATCGGGCGCACGGTTGATTTATCCTCGGGCGCGATAATATCCATGAATTCCATGGCGACAAGGTCGGATTCTTCAAATCCAAGCGTTGAAAGGCATTTTTTATTAAAATTACGCAACGAACCGTTTTTGCTGCATTTGATCATGATTTCTTCGGACATCTCCATAAAATTGGAAATGTCACGTTGCGTAAATTCGCCAAGATCCTCATGTTCATCTTCGGTGTCGTTCACGTCCTCATTTACAGGAAGTGTCTGTGATATCCAGCCTTGAATGTCCTCGGAAGGCACATTGCTTGAGCGCTCTTCAGCATCATTCATGACGCCCACAATAAACTCGGCGTTTTGTGTTTGGATGATGTCAAAATCAAGCGTGACTGTTTTACCATTAGTAAGCGTTATTTCGTGGCTACCTGAGGTAAACATGGAAACGAAATCTGTGTTGCCTCCGCCGAAAAGCGCCTGCCCGCGATCTGAGATAACGCTGTCGCGGTCTGTGAACTCGACAACGTCCATTAGGTCGGTATCAGCACCCACAGATTTAAGGCCAAGCAAATTTTGAATCTCATTCCCCATAAAAACGACACGCCCCTGTGCGTCAACCAACATGCGCTTTGCGCTTTGACTGGCTGTGGTTTGTGCGATTTGTGAATCGTCGCTTGTGCGACGAAGTATAGGTGTTTGCGCCATGAGAACCTGATCAGGTCTTAAAAGATTAGCGTTTGATGCAAATCAAACAAGGGACATAACGAATCGTTACAATTTCCAGAATAAACCATAAAAAGCCCCAAATACAAGAAAATCAAAAGAAAATTTTCCTATTCAGGGCTTTTCAAGAAAGCTTGAATGCGTATCAGGTACGCGCAAGTAATTAGTATTTAACGCCACACCCATAAGGTTGTGTTTCAGCAACGGTGATGTCTGTTCCGTTTTTGAGCGCCTCAACGGCTGCAACAACATAGTTATTTGCGCCTTCAACTGCACTTTGGCGTGGTGAGCTGTCATCATCAATTGCGCCTTGGTAACGCAAGACACCCTCGGCATCGATTACAAACATATGTGGCGTTGTTTTGGCGGCATAAGCCTGTCCGATTGTACCTTCTGGGTCGAGAATTTTGACAGTGGGCTGCGCACCTTCCTCGGCAATAATGGCGTTAGACTCTTCGGCGGAGACGTAGCCTTGTTTACCTTCGGCAGAAGACACAATAGAGACCCAAACAACATCACCATCAGCGGTCATGTTTTTCTGTAGTGTTTGCATATTATTTGTATCGTAATGCTTGCGCACAAATGGACATCCATTATTTGTCCATTCCAGCACAACAATTTTACCCTTTTGGTCAGCAAGCGAAAAAGGCTCGCCTGTGATTGAATCTGTGGCCGTAATGGCAGGAGCCATTTCACCCGTCAAAGGTGCGGCTTGTGCGTTTGAGAGAGGGGCAAGTGCCAAAACGGCAACTGCAAAAAGAAATGATTTCAACATCGTTTTTCCTTTAGTTTGAAATGCGTTTAAAAATCCTTAGTAAGAATATGGTGCGTTAACCCGCATTTTCAAGAGCGTTCAGCACAATATCGGGTGTCAAAATCTGCGGTAAAAGTACAGGCTCGCCGCGCGCACCATTGGCATCGGGCTTTTTGTAAATCACATAAATAGGTACGCCACTGCGCCCGAAACTTTCCAGATATTGTGTGATGTTGGCATCAAAGCGTGTCCAGTCACCCATAATGTAAGTGACATCGTTCTCCTCAAATGCGGCCATGACATCGGCGTCCTTGATAGTTGTGCGCTCATTCACTTTACATGTAATACACCACGCGGCTGTCATATTGACGAATACGATATCATCGCCAGCAAGTGCCTCTTCCAGAACTTCTGGGGTGTATAGTAGCACATCAGCATCATGTACTGGTGTTTCATCCTGATAGGCGATATCAGCCATATGAATAATTTCAATGGATTTGTAAAAACCAAACAGGCAAATGACCCCAGTAATAAAGAGGATAAGCCCGCCTTTAAGACGCGAGACAAAGATAAAGAAAGAGATGAGGATTGCCGCCATAAGTGCTGCTGCAATGCCATTAGCGCCTGTTTGTTGTGTGAGAACCCACGCCAACCAAACACAGGCAATAAACATCGGGAAGGCGAGTAATTGTTTAAACACGACCATCCAGTGCCCTGGTTTTGGCATATGGCGTTGAAGGGCAGGCACAAGTGCCAAAAGTAGAAACGGAAGTGCCAATCCAAAGCCAAGGGCGACAAACACACTCAATGTCACGATGGCAGGTTGCACAAGCGCATATCCAAGGGCCGCAGCCATAAAAGGCGCAGTACATGGTGTGGCAACAAGCACAACAAGCACACCTGTCATAAAGTCGTTGGTAAATCCGTTACGCGTGCTGAAGCGATTAGTGAAATTACCAAGAGATGTGTTGACATCAAACATGCCCAGAAAATTCAGGCCAATGACAAAAAACAAACAGAAAAGCACAGATACGAGAAGCGGGTTTTGCATTTGGAAACCCCATCCAATTTGTGCTCCTGCACTTTTAAGTGCAATCAAAAGCCCGCTAAAGGCGACCATCGAGGCGATGACACCAAGCGTGTAGAAAATGCCGTGTTTGGCGGCTTCCTTGCGCTCTTTGGCTGATAATTTTGTAAAGCTGAGTGCCTTCATTGATAAAATCGGGAAAACGCATGGCATTAAATTCAGAATAAGCCCGCCAATGAGTGCGTAGAGCATGGCCTGAATAAATGTAAAGTTGGCTGGCGCACTTTGGGGCGCGTCTAATTGGGGGCTTTCAGGTGCGCCGTCAACGAGGGCGATAGTATTATCGCTTGCTATTTCCATTGCAGGATCGGCAACAAAGGTGACGTCTGTGGCAACCGTTTGTCCATTGGCCTCATATTTTAAAACACCACGATAATTTGCAATTTCTTCCAATGCGCGTGTGTCGCGCGGAATTTCAATAAGCCCAACGCCCTCATTTTCAGACAAAGTCAGGAAGGCGCCATTGCGAATAATGCCCCATTCTTCTGGAATGAAGCGTGCATTTTGTGCCGCGTTAAAGCCGGCAGGGGTGGGGGCAAGTTTTAAATAAAGCGTGCTATTTTCTTCCGTAAAGGTGGCATTACCTTGATAGGGCACAGGTTCCATACTTGCCGCCTTATCAAATAAAGCTTCATTAGCTGGCTCTGATTGTGCCTGAACGGGCAATGTTAAACGCACCTGCTGATTTTCGGGAATGCAAATTTCCTGACAGACGAGCCAGTTTAAATCCGCAGTAAGTGTAAGTGTATCACCTTCAAAATCCTGTGGCACGGTCACTGTTGTTGTGATGTAGGCATTGTTTGAGTAGCCAAAATCAACAACACCTTCATAGCGAATAGTTTTGGGCGTTGACCATATGTACTCACCGAATGTAATGCCTTCTGGCACGTCCCACTCATAAGAAAGGGGGATGCCTGAATCGCCTGGATTTTTCCAATAGGTGTGCCAATCTGCATCAATATCTTGTGCAATCATCAAATCAAAGCTTTGCCCTGGAACGGCGGCGTCTCTAGAGGCGAGAAGTTTGGCCTGCACATGATTTACCGGATTTGCCTCTTGTGCGCTTGCTTTCCCAACAGGGAAGATAAGAATTGCAAAGAGGATGAGGATAAGTGGGACGAAAGATTTTGAGGTGATGTGCGATATCATGTTTAATATTCTTAACTATTTAATTTATAGACAAAAATAACATAGCATTTTCGCGCGACTTGAAAAGCGCGATTTCTAATTTACAATTGTGAGAGTTTTCCATGTCGACAAATAATCAACCCCTATGGCAGCCAAGTAAAGACAGGGTGGCCAAAGCGCGACTAAGTGCCTTCGTAAAGACGTGCGATCGTCCTTGTGACTATGATTACCACGCGCTATGGCGCTGGAGCTGTGAGAACCCAGAAATTTTCTGGGACAAATTATGGGATTTTGCAGGCGTTATGGGAGAAAAGGGTGACACGGTGCTTGAGAATTCCCCGCACATGATGGACGCGCAGTTTTTTCCAAAAGGTAAGTTAAATTATGCAGAAAATTTGCTGCGCAAAACAGGTCAAGAGACGGCAATAATTTTCCGCAATGAAATGGGCGAGGAAAAGATGCTTTCCTGGGATGATTTGCGCGCCCAAGTCGCCTGCGCGCAAGGCTATCTATTGGAAAAGGGTGTTGAAAAGGGAGACCGCGTTGCGGCCTTTATGCCCAATTGCCCTGAAACACTCATTATGGCGCTGGCGGCTTCGTCAATCGGGGCCGTTTTTAGTTCTGCCTCGCCTGACTTTGGGGTGCAGGGCGTTTTGGACCGCTTTGGACAAATAGAGCCCAAAATCCTGCTCGGTACAAATGGGTATTATTACGGCGGAAAATCCTTTTCCTGCATTGAGAAGATGAATGAGATTGTTGCCAACCTGCCTTCACTTGAAGGCGTCATTCTGTATGATTTCATCCCTGCACCAGAAGATAAAATTACTTTTGAGCATGAGACGTGGAATGGCGTTTTAAAGGCATATGAGGGACATACGCTTTCATTTATCTCGCTTCCTTTTAATCACCCGCTTTTTATTATGTTTTCATCCGGAACAACAGGTGTTCCCAAATGTATTGTGCATGGAGCCGGTGGCACATTGCTTCAACATTTGAAAGAATGGATTTTACAGTGTGATATCAATGAAGGTGACCCTGTTTTCTATTTCACCACATGTGGCTGGATGATGTGGAATTGGCTGATTTCTGCGTTGGCCGTTGGCGCACCATTGCTGCTTTATGATGGCTCGCCGGCCTATCCTGATATGAATGTTTTGTGGGACTACACATCACGTCATAACTGTGTCCTGTTTGGAACATCAGCCAAATATATTGATGCGATTAAGGGGCGTAACATTCATCCCGCCCGCGATTTTGACCTTTCAGCGTTAAAAATACTGACCTCTACAGGTTCGCCCCTGATGCATGAGAGCTTTGATTATATCTATTCCGATATCAAATCCGATTTACATGTGGCTTCCATTTACGGCGGCACAGACATTATCAGCGCGAGTTTTGGAATTGGAAATCCGTGGTCGCCTGTATGGCGCGGAGAATTACAAGGACCAGCTTTGGCTACACCCGTTAATGTTTTTGATGATGATGGCAAATCCGTAGAGGAGGGCGCAGGGGCTGGAGAGCTGGTCTGTACAGATGCTATCCCCTCTATGCCCATCGGATTTTGGAATGATAAGGACAATGCCAAGTATAAACACGCCTATTTTGAGCGTTATGAAAATATCTGGCATCATGGTGACTGGGTTGAAAAAACAAAGAACCATGGCCTGATTGTACATGGACGGTCTGATGCAACGCTTAATCCTGGTGGTGTGCGTATTGGCACGGCCGAAATTTACCGACAGGTTGAGCAGGTGGAGAGCGTCGAGGAAAGCATTGCCGTTGGTCAAAACTGGCAAGGTGATGTGCGCGTTATTTTATTTGTGAAAATGAAAGAGGGGGTCGTGCTGGACAATGCAATTCGCAAAGATATTCGTGATAAGGTAAAAAAGGGCGCAAGTCCACGCCATGTGCCCGCCAAAATTATTCAGGTTCAGGATATTCCGCGTACAAAAAGTGGTAAGATAGTCGAAATTGCCGTTCGTCACACCATTCATGGGCGCGCTGTTCAAAATACAGAGGCGCTCGCCAACCCAGAGGCGCTGGACCATTATAAGGATTTGGCAGAATTAAGCGCCTAATGCACAACACGTTTTAGTTAAAAAGGCCTTCAAAAAAATCCATTGAGATAGGGTCTTCATACACGCATAAAGCAATGCAACCTGCCTCTGGACAGGCTTTGGGTGCATGTTCATCAGTCTCGTTACAAATTTTAATGTCTCCTTTGCGAATGCGCACATCTTGGTCGTGGACTGCGCCGTGCAATACAAATGTAATTTCTGTTGAGCTATGCCCATGCTTTGGGAAAACTGCATTTGGCTTAACACGCAAGAAGAAGGCATCTGTTTGTCCCTCTGGCGCGTCCGAAATGCACATAAATTCAATCTCTTCGGTCAGGTGTCGCCAGGAAAGCGCTTTGTGTGAGCGCGCAATATAAGCAAAAAGGGCTTTAGGTATATCCTCCAACCCTTCAATCTTAGCTAATGTTTTGTTCTGTCGTGATGGTGAGACTGCTTCACCAGACCCAATTTTAGAGAGGGTGGCTTCACGTAAATGATCAGATACGGGACAGTCTGGTTCAGTGTTTTCAAGAAAGTAGCCCCCAATATCTTCAAGGCCTGCAACAAAATGCGCGGCTTTGGGGTGGCTTTCCATGTGGGCGTTAATCACAACGGCAAGGGGGCTAACAAGATGTCCTTGTGCATAGCGGTAGAGGACATCTTCATAAAGGTCGTTTTGTTTTTGTGCGTTTGCGTGTGACATAATTAAAATTTATAAAGTTTCGAGTTTTGCGTTTTCACCAAGTTCCAGTTTTAGCTTTTGCAGAGCCATACGAATGCGTGATTTAACTGTTCCCAACGGAATATCTGTTTCGTCGGCAATTTCCTGATGTGATTTGTCTTCATAAAAAGATTTTTTTAACATTTCGGCTTGTTCTCCAGGCAAGTTTTTTACCATTGTTTCGAAAAGCTGTTGTCTTTCTTTACGAATGTAAGCCTCATTTGGATGAATGAGTTGCGAAAATTCTAAATCTTCAGCTATCGGCGTTGGTTTATTGTGCTTACGCAAATAATCAATCTTCCTATTTCGTGCAATCGTAAAAATCCAAGTTGAGGGATTAGCTTTTTTTGAATTATAGGATTTTGCGCGTCTCCAAACAGTCAAAAGTGTTTCCTGGGCGATTTCCTCTGCGACATCTTCGGAGAACTTGCCGCGCATCAAGAATGATTTTAGGCGGGGTGCAAAGTGATCAAAGAGAACCATAAAAGCCTCTTTATCTTTATTTTTTCCTATTTTTTCAACAAGTTGTACAAAATCAGGAGCCTCTTCAGATATATGCGTACTTTGATGTTCTTGTTTTGTAGACACAGTTTTAATTGCCACCCCATTTCTCTCAACAGCAATCCTACTCTAAATAAACAATTTAGAGTTGAAATAGTTCAAACAATGCCTAAATAAATCTAACTTTTGCAAAGAGCCGTATAAGGAGTAAACAGCTTATATTCTTGGATTTTAAAGGATTGCTTGACAGTTATTGCGAACCCTTCTAAACAGGGCTCTGTAAAGAATATTTTGCGTGAAAAAGCGCGTATAAACGTTATAAAAAATATGAAATTTAAACATATCAAAACCATTATGGCAGCACTCATTCTTGGAGGTGCGTTTTTAAGCCAGCCTGTGCATGTGAGTGCGCAGGAAGAACCGCAATTAATCAGCACACATGGTCCTTGGTCTGCTTATAAATTTAAAGAAAATGGACAGTGGGTTTGTTATATGGTGAGCCAACCACAAACCGATGAAGGAAATTACACCTCACGTGGTGAAATTTACGCGCTGATTACGCATCGTCCAGCAGAAAATACTAAACATGTGTTTAGTTATATGGCTGGTTATCCTTACAAGAAAGATAGCCGTGTCACTGTTGATATCGATGGAAATACCTATCAGCTTTTCACGCATCAAGAAACGGCATGGGCACCTGATTCAAATACAGATTATAAATTGAAGAATGCTATTACAGCGGGCAGTCGCATGATTGTGAAGGGAACTTCTTCGCGCGGGACGGCTACAACCGACACCTACAGCCTTTCAGGCACAACAGATGCCTACACAGCTATATCCAAGGCTTGTGGTGTGAACTAAGGTTTGGTTAAGAATTATGTTATATCATTATAAAAAATCGCTTGTTGTCCTCTTGTCCATGTTTTATGCTAAACATTCGAAATATGGCAACTCATTCATGCACATCACATTAACACCATCTGTTTTCCAACCTTGTGCGTCATAACTTATGATCTCTATGTCTTATAAAAATATGCTTAGGTCTGTTTCTGCCTCCTATTTCTTTGTTAAAAGAAGTACGGCGCATTTTGTTCAAACGCTTTATCTGAAAGACCGCTACATTCGTAAGAAGGATGGTTCTTTGCGCTTTCGTTGCAAGGCGACTTTTGCATCTTTGAGCGTATTGGCGTTGCTAAGCGTTGTACCACAGGCAACAGCCATTCAATTACCACTTGAGTTTTCATCACAGATGTTTGCCTCTGCTGATGTGCAAGATCAGGCTGAAGAAACGTCAACTCATGGCGAAATTCTTCTTTCAAGTGCTGATTTTGGTGAAACAGATGCATCAGTTACACCTGTCGAGGAAAAGCCAAAGCTAGAACCGCAAACAATTGCGCTTGATATTACAAGTGGCGATACGCTTGCTGGTGTTTTGCAAAAGGCAGGGGTTGCACCGGCCATGGCCTATAAGGTTGTTAAATCAACGTCCGAACATTACGATCCACGTTTGATCCGCCCAGGACAAGAGATTGAGGTCAAGATGGACCCCAAGGACGGCGAGTTGCAATTTGCCTCGATGTCACTTGTGTCTGACCCTATTCGTACAGTTGTTGTTGAGCGTGATGGAGACGACAGCGTTGTTGCATCGCTGGATGAAAAAGAGATTACATCACAATTTTTTGCTAAACGCGCACAAATTAACAGCTCGCTTTACGGATCAGCTGCAAGCAAAGGTGTGCCTGACCCCATTATTGCCAAATCGATTAAGATTTTGTCTTGGTCGCTTGACTTACAGCGCGAGATTAAGCGCGGTGATACGTTTGAAATTCTTTATGACGCCTCTATGACAGATGATGGTTACTATGTCCGAAGCGGCGAGCCTTATTACGTGAAGCTAAAGCAAGCAGGATCAGAAGTGGCCTATTACCGTCATGAATATGAGGATGGTCGTATTTCTTACTTTGACAAAGACGGAAAGGGCGCGAAAAAAGGCCTTCTTTCAACACCGATTGACGGAGCACGTATGTCGTCAGGTTTTGGAATGCGCAGACACCCCGTCCTTGGGTACAGTAAAATGCATAAAGGTGCTGACTTTGCCGCACCAACAGGTACGCCTATTTATGCCGCAGGTGATGGGGTTGTTGAGCGCGCAAACCGCTTTAGCTCATACGGGAATTACATCCGTATCAGACACAATAATGAGATTAAAACGGCTTATGCGCACCTAAATGGCTTTGCCAAAGGCATCAAGGCTGGCCGTCGCGTGTCACAGGGCGATGTTATTGGCTATGTTGGCACAACAGGCCGTTCCACTGGCCCACATTTGCATTACGAGGTTCTTGTTGCGGGTAAACATACAAATCCACGCTCTGTGAAAGTGCCAACAAGCGAATCTCTCGAGGGTAAAGAGCTTGCAAGATTTAAAGCAAATGTTGCGCAATTTGAGAAGAAGTATGAAAATCTTCTTGATGGTCAGGAATTTGCAGGTGTCGTAAGCACGCCAGCGGCTAAAAACGCGCTCTAATCACGCCAAAACCGTATCCAGTAAATCAGTCCTAATATACCTGCCATTGCAAACCAGAAAATGGAATATTGCAGGTGGTTATTGGCTATTTTCCAATCATCTGAGCGTTGCACAAGTGTCGGTATATTGACCGAGCTATCCTGCATGTAAAAGACAGGGGCAACCATATTTGGAATGCCTTTCACTTTGGCAACTTGCAGCGGGTCTGCATGTATCCATAAATCTTTAACAGGTGCATTTTGTGCGGCAATGGCCCATGGCTTGTCAGGTATACGTGCCACACCATAGAGGCGCATTTGCCCCTTCACGAGTGTTTCTAGGCGTTTGCTCTGTAAAACCTTTTGGGTGCGCACCCATCCGCGATTGACAAGGATGTTCGCCCCATTATTCATTGTGAAAGGTGTATAAATGTCATATCCAAAACCCCCATCAAATTGACGTGGCCCAACATGGATTTCTTTTGTGTAATCAAAACGCCCATCGATAAAGCCCTTTTTGACACGGTTTTCTTTAAGGCTGACCAAATCGCGCAAATCAAGGCGCGTTATGCGTGTATCTTTTTCGTATTCGCTCTGAATGTTATCTAAAAGCGCCTGCTTCCATATCAGGCGTTTCACTTGCCAAGTGCCAAGCCCGCATAAAACTGCAATGGCAATGACTGTGCAAATGGTTGCAAACCAAGGAAAACGTGATTTTAAAGGACGCATTTTGTTCTCATTTTTAAAGTTGTCTATATTTATATTGTAGGGCAATCACAAGCGATTTTAAGGGGCGCAGAGAAAGTGCGGTCAGGGCAAAAATTGCAAGACCCCATAAAATCACATGTATATAAAGTGGTGGAGCAAAGGCGGCCTCAAATATAAGCGCAAGCGGTACAAGCAAGAAGCCTAAGATAAAAATAAGGAAAACAGCGGGGCCGTCCGCACTATCATGATGCGCGAGTTCTGTCCCGCACACATCACATTTATCAGCGACTTCGACCGTTAGGCCACGTTTGAACAGGCGACCCTGATGGCAGTGTGGGCATTTACAACGTATAGCCTGCTTGATAAGCGTGCTTATTGATGAGGATGTGCCGGTATTGTTTGTCTTGGTCATGCCAGAAGGAGATTATCCCCCTGTGCCAATAAGTCCACCCCACCAGTAAATGGCAATGAAGAGGAATAGCCAAACAACGTCAACAAAATGCCAGTACCAGGCAGCTGCCTCGAAACCAAAATGGCGCTCGGGGGTAAAATGGCCTTTTTGCGCACGACGCCAGCATACAAAGAGGAATACTGTCCCTACAAAGACGTGGAAACCGTGGAAGCCTGTGGCCATGAAGAAGGTGGATGAATAAATCCCCTCAGAAAATCCAAAATGGGCGTGTGTGTATTCATAGACCTGAAGGCATAGGAATATCACACCCAGAAGTACAGTTAGGCCAAGTGCTTTAGAAAAATCCTTATTGTTACCATGCACAACCTCGTAGTGTGCCCAAGTAACCGTGCAACCAGATAGAAGCAGAATGAGCGTCATCAAGAGGGGCAAATCAAAAGGATTAAAGGTTTCAATTTGTGGCGGTGGCCAGATGCCTTGTGTATGTTCAACGCGTAAATATTGTGCAGCTTCCCCCGCATAGAGACTGGCATCAAAAAACGCCCAGAAAAACGCGACAAAGAACATCACCTCTGAGGCAATGAAGAGTGCCATGCCATAACGCAGACCAATTTGTGCAATCGGCGAGTGTGCTTTTTCAACAACTGCCTCAAAAATCACATCTTTCCACCAATAAAACATGGTCGCAAGCACGCCGAGCAATCCAAGTGCTGCAACATACCAACTGACTTGAATATCACCGACTTTTGCCTCATGCATGAAAAGGACAAGCCCAAATGTCATGAGACCCGCGGCCAGCGAGCCAACCAAAGGCCAAATGCTAGGCTTAACCAAATGATAAGGGTGCGGTTGCCCTGTTGTGCCGTAGGGTTCTTTTGAAGTGTCGTGTGCGCTCATGAAAATACCTGTTTTACGATTTAACTGCCGTCTGCATTGTAGAAATTATCGAGCGCTTCATCAAGCGCCTTTGTCTCTGTTTTGAAAAAAGTATAAGACAGTGTGATTGTCGTCACATCATCCATATTAATATCCTCATCCATTGCAGGATCAATATAAAACACAACGGGCATGTTGACCGATTCACCCGGATTGAGAACCTGTTCCTGAAAACAGAAACACTCCATCTTGTGAAAATACTTGCCAGCCTTGGGCGGGCTTACATTATAAAGCGCTGTACCAGTGATGATATCTGCGCTGTTATTTTCTGCTTTAAAATTTATAAGGCGTTGTGCGCCCACAGGAAGCGTAATTTTTCGTTTCTCGCATTCAAATTCCCACGGCATGTCGCGAGATGTATCTGTATTAAATAAAACAGTAACCTCACGCTCAAGAATTTCATCAGGGGCAACATCAGACACTTGCGTTGTGCCGCCAAATCCTGTGACCTTGCAGAATAGATTATAAAGTGGAACAGACGCGAATGCGACACCGACCATAAGAACGGCAATCCCAAGAATGCTGAGGAGGAGGCGTGTATTTTTATCCATGACACCTCTCGCCTTTAGGCTCCAGAAATTTTAATGATGGCAACGGCAAAAACCAGAAAGCACCACGCGGCAATGAGCCCAAGGATGATGTAGTTGGATTTCTTCTTTGTGCTGTGTAATTTCGATTTTGGCATAAGATATATATGGTGGTTTTATAAGCCTTTATCAATGACAAAAGCCAGAAAAAGGGCAAAAAGATAAAAGATGGAATAGCCAAACATGCGCTTGGCATAAATAAGGTCATCATGTTTCAAAGTGAAAATGGCTGAAAGAATAAAAAGTGCATTGAGCATAATTGCGGAGACGCTATAAAGCATGCCTGTCATGCCCATGAACCACGGCACAAAGCATATTACAGCCAGAATGAGCGTATAGACGAGCATTTGAATTTTTGTTGACGCTTCCCCTGCAGTCACTGTCATCATCGGGATATTGGCGCGTTTGTAATCGGCATTGGCAAAAAGCGAGAGCGCCCAGAAATGTGGCGGTGTCCAGAAAAAGATGATGAGGAATAAGAGAAACGGAAAAGTGCTGATGTCGCCTGTGACTGCCGCCCAGCCAATGAGTGGAGGAAAAGCGCCAGCCGCGCCACCAATCACAATATTTTGTGGCGTGCGCGGTTTAAGCCAGACCGTGTAAATCACGACATAAAAGAAAATGGCAAAGGCCAAGAGTAATGTTGCCATTAAATTGGTGGCCAGATACATGAGCATAAGCGCGGCAAAGCTTGCAAAGATAGAAAAGCCGAGCGCATTGTCAGCGATAATTTTCTGACGAGGAAGGGGGCGATTTTTCGTGCGATTCATAAGCGCGTCAATATCGCGTTCATACCACATGTTAAATGAACCAGCCGCACCAGATCCAAGTGCGAGCGCAAAGATAGCAACACAGGCAAGAACAGGATGCATGTCGGCAAAGCCAGGGGCAAGATAAAGCCCAACAGCACCTGTAAAGACGACCAAGGACATAACGCGCGGCTTTAGCAGGGCAAAATAGTCGCTTAATGTGGGGTCTTCTAAGCGCGTGTCTGCATCCATGAGCGTGCTTACCTTGGTCTTAATTGACTTTGGGTTGGATCTCGAACTGGTGGAATGGTGGTGGTGAAGATAATGTCCATTCCAGTGTCATGACCTGTGGTTGAACATCCCATACATTGCCCTTGGCTTTCTTGCCAAAGAGAAGTGTGTAGAACACAACAAAGACAAAGAAAAGCGTCGCAATTCCGGTTAGGTAAGCGCCATAAGACGAAATTTCGTTCCAGCCTGCATAGACATCTGGGTAGTCAGGATAGCGACGTGGCATTCCCCCAAGGCCCAAGAAATGTTGCGGGAAGAAGATCATGTTCACGCCAATAAAGGTGAGCCAGAAATGTAATTTACCCATCCATTCAGGGTATTGACGACCAGACATTTTCGCAATCCAGTAGTAAAACCCTGCAAAGAGCGCAAAAACCGCGCCCAGAGATAGTACGTAATGGAAGTGGGCAACCACGTAATAGGTATCGTGAAGAGCGATATCCATACCACCATTGGCCAGTACAACGCCTGTCACACCACCAACGGTAAAGAGGAAAATAAAGCCAACAGCCCAAAGCATCGGTGTCTTAAACTCAATCGATCCACCCCACATCGTCGCAATCCATGAAAAGATTTTAATCCCGGTGGGTACCGCAATAATAAGCGTTGCGGCCGTAAAGTAAGCACGTGTATCGACATCAAGACCGACTGTAAACATGTGGTGCGCCCACACGATAAAGCCGACAAATCCGATTGCTACCATCGCATAGGCCATTCCCAAATAACCGAAAATTGGCTTCTTGGAAAATGTGGCAACGATGTGTGAGACAATACCGAAGGCTGGTAAAATCATGATGTACACCTCGGGGTGACCAAAGAACCAGAAAAGATGTTGGAAGAGAATAGGGTCCCCACCACCTTCTGGATTAAAGAAGTCAGTTCCAAAGTTACGGTCTGTGAGGAGCATCGTAATGGCGCCCCCAAGGACAGGCACAGCCAAAACAAGCAAGAATGCTGTCACGAGCATGGCCCAGACAAACAAAGGCATTTTGTGCAATGTCATACCTGGTGCGCGCATGTTCAAAATGGTTGTAATAAAGTTTGCTGCACCTAAAATCGAACTCGCTCCTGCCAAGTGAAGGGCAAAAATAGCCATGTCAACCGACATGCCCGGATGCCCAAGCGAGGCGGATAATGGCGGATAAATAGTCCAGCCTGTTCCAGCCCCTGAATCAATAAAGGCCGAGCCCAATAACAACAAAAACGCTGGCACAAGTAGCCAGAAGGAAATGTTATTTAAGCGCGGAAACGCCATATCGGGCGCGCCTATCATAAGCGGCAGGAACCAGTTTCCAAATCCACCAATCAAGCCGGGCATAACCACAAAGAACACCATGATGAGGCCGTGCGCGGTAATCCAGACATTCCACATCTGACCATCGGCCACAATTTGCAGGCCTGGGTCTTGCAGCTCAAGGCGCATAAGCATTGAAAATGCACCACCGATTATCCCCGCTATGATAGAGAAGATAATATAAAGCGTTCCAATATCCTTGTGGTTTGTCGACATGAACCAACGGGCAAAAAATCCGGGGTGGTGATCGTGATGATCATCATGGCCATGTGTGTGTGTGTCTGTCTGTGTCATAAGTCTACCTTATTTCCGAACGTTTTTTTTATTCAAATTACTGCAAAAATGCGGTTTGTGTTGTGCCAGGTTGGTCATTCATTGCAAATTTATCTTTTGCGCCTTCTATCCAAGCCTCGAATTCGTCCTTAGGCACGGCCTTGATTTCAATAGGCATATAGGCATGGTTTGTCCCGCAAATTTCAGAACATTGGCCGTAATATGTGCCAGGCTTGGTAATGCGTATCCATGTCTCGTTCAAACGGCCAGGAACGGCATCTGTTTTAATCCCAAAGGAGGGCATGGCAAAGGAATGGATAACGTCAGCAGCCGTGACCTGTACCAAAATAGTTGTATCAACAGGCAACACAACAACGTTATCTGTTGAAAGATTACGCTTCTGCGTTGCAGGGTCAATTTCCTCATCTGGAATCATATAAGACAGGAATGAAAGACCATCATATTCTGGATATTCATAACCCCAGTACCATTGGTAACCTGTGACTTTCAATGTCATTTCAGGGTCAACAGGACGATCTGTATAATAAAGAAGTTTGAAAGAAGGCACGGCAATTACAATGAGGATAAGCACAGGAATACCAGTCCATAAAACCTCAAGCAGTGTGTTGTGCGTTGTCTGTGAAGGCTCGGGGTTTGCCTTGGCATTAAAGCGGACCACCACATAAATCAGAAGGAACAGGACAAAAACCGAAATCCCCGTAATGATATAAAGCAAAAGCGTGTGGAAGTCGTGCATGCGTTCGGCAACGGGTGTGGCGGCCTCTTGAAAGCCCAAGTCGTAAGTTTTTTCACTTTGCGCAAAGCTCTGCGAAATAACAGATAGCATTGCTGCAATTGTAAGGGAGAGTGTGAAAAAGTGGCGCATGATTTTCTTCATAATAAAGTCTTTGCTCTTTTCAGTAAGTCGGTATAGTCAGGTACCAGTTATAAATCCTGATTTGATGTTGCATATATCTATATTAGATAAACCTCAAACCGCAAGTATTTTTACAAAATAAAACCCATTTGAAAACCCAATAATCTATATAGAACACCAAGGACGAAAAAACAGTGAATAAACCACTCTTAAAAGTGATGATTGACCGCGGCAATTTTGTAGATGAATCCCGCACATTTGAGGGCGACGCACGCAAGATTCCGTACAAGTTTTATTATCCAGAAGGGGGTGCGCCCAAAAAGCCATTGATTGTCTGGTCGCATGGGCTTGGCGGAACGCGTGATGGCGCAGGTTATATTGCGCGTTTTTTGGCGGCACATGATTATTGTCTGCTTCATATCCAACATCGCGGAACAGATAGTTCGCTCTGGGAGGGAAAGCCTGGGCATCCATGGGACAATATTCGCAAGACAAAAATCACACGAAGTATTACGCTCGACCGATATCGCGACGTTCCGTTTGTTTTAGATCATTTAAATGAGATTGAGCGTTCCCATATTATAGATACGAAACGTATCGGTATGTCAGGGCATTCCTTCGGTGCGCTTACGACTCAGGTGATGTGCGGACAATTATTTCCAGACAGGCATGAAAATCACATCAGTTTGCGCGATGACCGTTTTGTTGCGGGTATGCTTTATAGTTTCGTTGCGATGGGGCATCTTTTTTCTGGTGATCCGTCCGTTTTATTCGAGCCAATGGACAAGCCACTTTTCTTTATGACGGGGACAGATGACGGCAACCCAGTGGACGAGGTCGATTACACCTTCCGCATGCCAGTGTGGGAGAATGCGGGGGCAAAGGAAAAATATCTGCTGTTGCTCGAGGATGGCGACCATATGGTCTATAATGGGTCTCGCGGAAAGTTAGAGGATAATCCCAAACGCGAATTGCACGAAAAAATCATATGCGAGGCCTCGCTTCTTTTCTGGGATATGAAACTTAAGGGCGATAAGCAAGCCGAAGAAAAATTGCGCTCTGGCGCTTATAATGAAGCCTTGGGTGATGAGGCAACCTTGACCGTTGGCTAATACCGCATATCTTTCTTTCAAAAAAAATTTTATAACAGGACCAATTCATGCCAGACCACGCCATTGAAATTGAAAATCTGACGAAAATTTATGCAGGGGATAAGAAAACAGCACCGAAAAAGGCGCTGGATGATGTCTCACTTGCTATTCCAAATGGCTCTATTTTCGGACTTCTTGGCCCAAATGGTGCTGGGAAGTCAACGCTGATCAATATTATGGCAGGCCTTGTCATGAAAAGCTCTGGCCGCGTGAAAATCTGGGAAACCGATATTGATGACAATATGCGCCAGGCTAAGGCCTCTATCGGGATTGTGCCTCAGGAAATTAATTACGACCCGTTTTTTACGCCCAAAAATCTGCTTGATATTCAAGGGGGCATGTATGGCGTGCCCAAGCCAGAACGCCGCACAGCCGAACTGCTTGATCTTGTTGGGCTGACAGATAAGGCGGATGCCTATACCCGCTCGCTTTCTGGTGGGATGCGTCGCCGCCTGATGGTGGCAAAAGCCATGGTGCATCGCCCGCCTATCCTTGTGTTGGATGAACCCACCGCTGGCGTTGATGTCGAACTGCGTCAGTCTTTGTGGCGCAATGTCCGCGCGCTCAATAAAAGTGGTGTGACGATATTGCTGACCACCCATTATCTCGAGGAAGCCGAGGAAATGTGCGACCAGATTGCCATTATCAATCATGGCAAGATTGTGGCCAATGAAAGTAAAAGCAAGCTCCTCTCTCACATTGACAGCAAGGGTATCTGCTTTGTGCTAGATAAAGATATAACAGATATCCCGAAGCATTTGAGCGCGTATCAAGTTGAAAAAATGGGTAAGAATGTTCTTAAAATCACTTATTCGCCTAGTGAGCATTTTGTGGGCGAGTTTATTGAAATTCTTCAAACGAGCGGTTACGGCATCACAGATATCAAGACTGATGATGCGGACCTTGAAGACGTGTTTCTCCAATTAACAGGCTCATAATCTTTCAATTATCTCAATTTAACGGGCATTTCCTTGCCTTGAGGCCCTTAAAGGTCTAGGTTGGTTGTACATTTACAACCATAAGGAGAGAGTTATGACACAAATCAAAGACATTATGTCGAGCGATTACCGCTATATCACACCTGACACAACGTTGCAGGATGCGGCACAAATGATGCAACAATATGATTTGGGATTTTTGCCCGTGGGTGAGAATGACAAGTTAATCGGTATGTTGACAGACCGCGATATCACAACGCGTGCTGTTGCCCAAGGATGGGATGTCACCTCAAAAACAGCGCGTGATGCCATGACACCAAAAACGTACTACTGCTATGACGATCAAACAACATCTGAAATCTGTCAGAATCTGTCAGAAATCAAGGTGCGCCGTTTGCCAGTGGTGAACCGCGATAAACGTTTGGTGGGTGTTGTATCCATGGGTGATTTGGCACAAGCGGCTGAAAACTCACAAATCGGTCAAACAGAACAGCAAATTACAGAAGCTTTAAAGCAACAGCAAAATGCCGCTTAATTAAAGTCTGCTGACAATCTAAGAAAACCGCCATGATTTATGGCGGTTTTTTTATGCGAAAATGGGGTCGCGAGTGAAGGGGGCGCGCTTAGATTTGAGATATTCGCGTGCATAATCCAGTTCATCCCGCCCTACAGTCAAATAAAAGGGACGATCAGGGGGGAGAAGTGGAGAGCCACCCGTATCTTCATAGGTGACCAGTAGGCGCACCTCGCCATGGGCATTTTCATCCATAATGATAATGCTGGCGGCGTGCGCGGCATTATAAAATGTGGCATTTGTTTCCTCATGAAGAAAGCCAGCAGCAACAAGAGAGGTGATAATCTCCTGCTTGTCTGTTTCGCTCACATGATCCGAGAAAGTACTGCCATCACAACAGGTGCCCTTAAAACAATCATCTTTGAAATGCGCAACAATAACGCGCTCCAAATCAATGGAGCGCACCTCGCCAGTTGCAGCCGTTGTAAAATCTATATTCATGATAGAAGAGAGCTATCGCGCAGAGGTGCGCTTGTCAAATATTTTAGAGATTGTCAAAGAGCGTGTATAATGATTAAGTGCGCATGATTAATGTCGTTACGCGCCCGTAGCTCAGGGGATAGAGCACTGGTTTCCGGAGCCAGGTGTCGCAGGTTCGAATCCTGCCGGGCGCGCCACACTTTTTTAAAGAGCGGTTTTTCTAAAGGGTATTGCCACGATGAAAGAATCCATACTGACTGACGTTTTTCTCCATGCGGGTTTCTTTCTGGCGTTGTCTGCCTTGGTTATCCCTGTTTTACGCTATTTCAAAATTCCCATTGCGCTGGGTTATCTTTTCGCAGGTATTGCTCTTGGTCCTTATGCGCTTGGGGACATCGCAGACCAGTCAGTCTTTCTGCAATATATTAGTTTGGAAGATGCAGAACACGTCAAAATACTTGCCGAGCTTGGTATTGTACTTCTTCTTTTTGTAATTGGTCTTGAGCTCACGCCCAGAAGGCTTTGGCAGATGCGCAACCTCGTTTTTGGGCTTGGCGGTGCGCAGGTGCTTGTCACATCGGTTTTTATTGGAACGGTTGCCTATTTTTGGGGTAACAACATACAAGTGTCAATTTTGCTTGCCTTAAGTCTTGCGCTGTCCTCGACAGCCTTGATTGTACAGTGGCTTCACGAGCAAAAATTATTTGCAACACATGTTGGCCGCACGGGGTTTGGAATTCTTCTGTTTCAAGACTTGGCGGTTATTCCCATTTTACTTCTCTTGACGATTTTATCTGCACAGGGCGCTGGAAATATCTTCAGCTTTGTCTCTCTAACACTTTTAAAAATGGTTGTCACAATTCTAGCCATTTACTTTATTGGGCGTATTATCCTGAAGCCCATCTTCCTGTTCGCCAACAGACATGGCGGGTCCGAAGTGTTTATGGCGCTCAGCCTGCTTGTCATTATTGCGTGCTCCTCTTTTGCGTCCCTTGCAGGGCTATCCATGGCGCTAGGCGCCTTTATCGCGGGTTTATTGCTCGCCGATACGCAATACAGGCACGAAGTTTCCTCACTTGTTATTCCCTTCAAAAGCATGCTGTTAGGGATATTTTTCTTATCTTTTGGCATGGGAATAAACCTGCACTTTATCGCTGAAAAACCCTTCTGGATTGTGATGTCGGTGCTTGGGCTGATGACGATTAAGGGGAGTATCATTTTCTTACTTTGCAAGCTGTGGAAGCAATCAACCGCAGTGTCCGCAGAGGTGGGCATATTGCTCTCGCAAGCAGGGGAGTTTGGGCTTCTTGTCGTGGGGAGCGCCTTGGCAGTGGGCCTTATGGATGAAAATGTAGGGCAATTCATGTTAATCGTTGTCGGTATGACGATGCTGTTAACACCTGTCATAAGCCCTATGGCAAGGTGGGTGGGAATGCGGATCGAAAAAAACAGCGTTACACAGCATTTGCCCGAGGAAGGTACACAAGACAGATCACAGCATGTGGTTATTTTCGGTTTTGGACGCATTGGGGCATCAATCGCAGAGCGCTTGGGTAATGAAGGCTTTGATGTGATATGTTTTGACAAGGATATTGCTACAGTCCATGCGGCTCGCGCAAAATTATGCTCCGTATTTTATGGCGATGCGACAAGAAAGGCGACCTATGATGCGGCACAAATTGAAAGCGCGTCATGTGTCGTCATCGCGCTAAACAGCCCGAAAGATACAAAAGAAAGTGCGCGGGCAATCAGAAACAGAAACGCCACAGTCCCAATTATTGTCCGCGCGCACAGTGATGATGATTTTAATGATACAAGCGTATTAGAGGGTGTAGAGACAATTGCAGAGCATCTTATTATTAGTGAAAGCCTCTCTGACAAAGTCTTACAGATTTGTGGCTATTCCCAGAATTTGACAGAGACAAGTACCTCGTGAAACAGAGTTTAAGTACAAAAATGACCAAGAAAAAGATGTCCTTAATCTCTATTGGAGTTGTCATCGCGCTGGCTGTTTATTTGATTGTCAGCAATTTCACCATTAAAGATGGCCAAATTAAAAGATATTACGGCGATGCCCGCGATATCATGACAGAACAACAGCGCAAGTTTCTAGAGTGAGAAAAGGATTTTTGAAATAGAGTTTGGAAAGTTATTTAAAAAAGGGGCCTTACAGCCCCTTTTTATTTCTTACTTACTGATTAGCCTTTTGATGGGCAGGCTGATTTTGTTGTGCCTTGCGCTCGCGTTCAATTTTCTCAAACGGTGTTTCTTCAACCTGAAGCCCACAATTTTTTTGAATGGCGATTTGCTCTAAGGCATCAAATTCACCTTTTAATCTGGCATATTCCTGAGCCTGCGGTGAGTCACCATCAATAAAGAACAAGGCAGGCCAGAAAAGGACAAGTCCCAAGCCCATGGCCGTGGCATCACCATCTGCATTTTCATTCACCTCGTAGGCAACTTGATTGGCACGTCGTGAGACACGCTCCATTTCTGCGCCAATTTGTTTACAGGAGAAATCCTGATATTGAAGTGGTGATACATAAGCGGCTGGAATTTCATGCGTATGATCCGCACATGCCGATAATAAAATGATAGAAAGTGATAAAAGTATTTTTTTCATGAAAACCCCTCTTTAAAATTTAAAGGTGCAATAAAGCCGTAAATTTTGAGCGCGGTCAAGAGAAGGGAGAATAAAACCTTTAATCCATTTTGAACATATCACGGTTAAGAAGCTCTCCATCGTGTCCAGTGAAAAAAGAACGGATAGATTTACCCATGTAAATCAGATCACGACCAAATGACCATTCTTGTTCATGATATTGCGCGTTAAGGCGTGCTTTCGATTCTTCGTCAGATTTTTCAGACCGTCCAATGACCGCAACCTGCCAAGGACCTGTAATACCTGGCTTAACAGCCAATATATGATTGTGTTCAACTGGGTGGTGTTTTTGGTAATAATCAATTTCACTTTGACATTGGGGACGTGGACCCACCAAACTCATATCTCCAGCTATCACATTGAAGAGTTGTGGAAGTTCGTCCAAACTGGTGGTCCGCATAAAACGACCTATACGTGTTCGACGTTCTTTATCAGGAAGTATGTTTCCATTGGCATCCACCGCGTCATACATCGTTTTAAATTTAAACATGTTGAAATGTTCCCCGTCACGCCCGACCTTGTCACAGGGGTGAAAGGCGTTGCCATATTTGACCTTGCTGACCACCGCCAATCCTGCCATCACAGGCAGAAGGGGCAAGGCAAGCGCAGTTGCCGCCACGCGGTCAAAGACGTCCTTTAGGGTTGAATTGTGCGCAGACATGCGTGGGAGTGTAATAACATTTCACACAAATGTCTACAATTATATGTAAAATATAGACTTATGTGAGGAACTGAATGGTGTTCAGAACTATTAGTATGCAAATAATTCTATAAAAAAGGAAAAAACTATGTCTTATGGAATAGTTGGTTTGATTGTCCTTATATTGGATATCATCGCCATCGTGAATATTGTTCAAAGCGGCATGACAGCTGCAGCTAAACTCGTATGGGTTTTGATTGTACTGCTGTTACCTGTAATCGGTATGATTTTATGGTTTTTAATTGGCTCAAAACGACTTTGATTAAACCGTGATACCACCATTGTTATAGAGTAGGGTGGTATCAAGGCCTGTGACATTGTCTAGTTGAGCGATGGTCGTGAAAGATGTTCCGCCCGTGAGACCATTGGCATCTACTTGAACCAATGTGTTGGCGCCTGAATCAACAAGATTCACGTAATCCCCAATGACGCCAGAGAAGCCAGTGACAATATCGCTGATATCAATCGTATCCCCTTCGCCGTAACGGAAATCGATAATTTCATCAATGTCATTAAAGGCACTGGCCGCCTCGAACATAAAGGTGTCTGCGCCATCCCCGCCATAAAGAATATCAAACCCATCTCCACCGCGGATTAGGTCATTTCCATCGGTGCCGTCGGCATAAAGCAAGCCATTATCAAGCGCCATGTAGCCAACAATTTCGTTTGTGTGGTTAACCTCTGTATCACGTGATTGTTCCTCGGCAATATAGACATCTGTATTGCCAGAATTGGAGCCAACTGTTCCTTGTGTCCAAGATGTATCCCCACCATCTGTGCGCTGCATATCGTGAAGCGCAACAGGTGTGGTCGATGAGAAATTACCACCATAGTTAATTGTATCTGCTGTGTGGTTAACATTATCACCTGTTACGCCGACTAGAAGTCCATTTGCGGCAGATCCACCAGTTTCAATGGCAATCCAGCCAATTTGTTCTGTGCCGTGAACACCATCAGCAACTTCTTCCTCGAGCATATTCACGCGGAAGCCAGTTGTTGAAAGATTTCGATTACGTGAGATGACGGCTGCACCATCATTGTCGGACATGACCTGTGACATAATCATTGGGTTCGCACCAAAGGCGCTTGAGAAGAACACATTTTGTCCGCCTTCATTAGTGGCATTGGTAATACCAGCATCAACACGCATTCCGTTGCTTAGTGTGTGTGAACCAGCCGAAATGGCAAGCCACGAAATATCCTCGGGTGTTGTATGTACACCATCAAGATAATCCCATTCATCCATTTGCCATTCAAAACCTGTGCTTGTGACATTACGCACGCGCATTGCAAATGGATCTGTGCCATTCGTTGTATTGGCTGTCATCTTGATAACGGCATTTTGAATTTCTGCACTGAAGGTCACTGTATACCATGTTGAGGCATCTGCCTGCGTCGCACCTAAAATTTGACCAGCCTCACCAATGACTGAGGTAACAGCATCGGCATAGATGACATCATCACCGTCACCGCCAAGAATATTGTCATTACCAAGTCCACCATAGAGGACGTCGTTACCTGCATCGCCCAGCATAACATCGGCGCCATCTTCGCCATAAAGCACATCGTTATCGGCGCCACCCTCCATACGGTCGTTACCTGCGCCGCCATACATCAGGTCATCGCCTGCATCACCATAGAGAAAATCATTACTGACATCAGCCATAATATCAGCGCCATCCCATTCAATGACATAGCTGTGTGTAGATGTCGCCGCCCAGTCATGCCACTCCCCATCGGAAGCACGGATTACAGTGTTATATTCTGTATTAATTTGAGGTTGACCAGCATCCCAGTTTTCGAAGGAGTTATTTGTCGAGACACCATTTATGTCGCTAAATTGTGTTCCTGCCTCAGTTCCCGCAGTCCACTCCCATGTGCCATCTTGATCCACATCCTGACCCGAGGTCCAGCTATCGTCATTGATAATGCGCTGGATGAAATCATTTTCAATTTGCGAGGTAATCGTTACAAGGTGACCACCAACACCATTAAGAAGAATAGAAGAGGCTGTTGATTGCGCCGTTGCATAGTCAACATTTGCATTCACAAAGCGATAAAAGCTTTGTGTTTCCTCAAGGAAGAAAACAGTCGATGTTCCACCTGTTGCGCCTGTACGGAAGACATATTGATCATATGAATCAATACCGCCACCGTGCAAAATGTCATTTCCGTTTCCACCGCGTAGGATGTCAGCACCCTGACCACCGACAACGGTATCGTCCCCATCATCGCCTAAAAGAACGTCATTGCCGTATTCACCATCCAGATTATCGTTCCCAGTGCCGCCTTCAATGCGGTCATTGCCGTCTTGGCCATCAATATTATCATCATCTGCCTCCCCATAAAGGAAGTCTCCATCAGCACCCCCTAGGATACGGTCATTTCCAGTACCACCACGGATAGTGTCGATGCCTTCGTTACCAAAGAGCTGGTCAGCACCATCATTTCCGAAAATATTATCATCGCCTGCATGGCCACCGATGCTGTCATCCCCTAGACCACCTGTAAGAGAATCGTTGCCTGTGCCACCGTAAATACGGTCATTCCCATCGTCACCAAAGATGATGTCATCGTCCTCATTTCCGTAAAGACGATCATTACCAAGGCCTCCGTAAATTGTATCTGCACCTTGGTTTCCGTATATTTTATCATTACCGCCATCGCCGTTTAGGGTGTCATTGCCAAGTTGTCCTGCAATGACGTCTGCGCCGTCGCCGCCATTGACGATGTCATTGCCATTTTTCGCATAAATGCGGTCATTGCCTGCGAGACCATTAATCGTATCGTCGAGGTCTGTACCGTAAAGTGTGTCATCACCCGCTGTTCCATCAATGCTTGCAAATGTTTCTGGCGGAGGAGGGGCGGTATTCGTGATGTCGCTAGAGGTATCATAATCAGAGTAACTTCCGCGTGTCAGGCTCAGTGTCGTACTGTCGGATGAACTACCTTTGTTGTGCGTAAAGGCGTTCATATCAATAGGGTTATCATCAATGCGAATATTGGAGATATTGACAACATCCCCGTC
>CEPV01027852.1_pt1 | contig 40260 bp, 31 predicted proteins | sample 530451 | NCBI WGS metagenome assembly CEPV01 (sample SAMEA2620097, study PRJEB7988) | marine metagenome | isolation source: saline water (ENVO:00002010), including
ATGATGAGTGGCACAGCGATGTCTTGTCGGGAAAGATACGTGCAGCAACTGGGAGGCTGATGATGAGCGACTCGAACGGCGATGCACCGGCAACAACCAGCAACGAAGAGGTCCGAAACGAAGTTAAGGCCTGGTTGGCTGACAACTGGGATCCGCGGGCCATGCGAACCGGTTCGCTTGCGGCACGCAATCGCGAATGGTTAGCGAAGGTAGTAGACGCGGCTTGGGCAGCTCCGCGTTGGCCGAAGCAATGGTACGGGCGCGACTACAACGATGTTCAGGCACGCATCGTCGAGACCGAGTTTGCCAGGGTTGGCGCGCCCGGCACCGGCCAGGACCGCGTCAATCTTTGGGCCAATACCGTGCTTACGTTTGGCAGTGACCAATTCAAGAAGAAGTACGTCCCGGCGCTTCTCAAGAGCGAGATCGGTATGTGCCTGCTGTATAGCGAACCGGGTGCGGGCTCCGACCTTGCCGGCCTGCGTACGCGCGCTGAACGGGATGGTGACGAGTGGGTGGTCAACGGCCAGAAAGTGTGGACTTCCGGCGCTGCCACCGCCGACTACGGCATGCTCGTAGCGCGCACCGACTGGGAGTCTCCCAAACACGGCGGCATCAGTTTTTTCTTTTGCCCCATGAAGCAACCGGGCGTGGAGGTGCGGCCGCTGCGCCAGATCACCAATGAGTCCCATTTCAACGAGGTATTTCTGACCGACGTGCGCATTCCTGCGGGCAATCTTCTCGGACCCTTGAACGGTGGCTGGCGTGTATTGCAGACGGCATTAGCGTACGAACGCTCGATGATGGGTGAAGGCGCCCGCGGACCTCGCAGCGGCGCGAAAGGCGCATCCAAGAAAGGCGAAGAGGAACTCATCGCCCTGGCACGTGAAGCCGGTAAGCTGAGTGATCCGGTGCTGCGCCAGGACATTGCGCGCGTCATCGCTTACAGGAAACTCAATGCGCTGAACACGGCTCGTGCCAAGGCGGAATTGGAACAGGGCACCTCGTCGCCAATCATGTCGCTCGGAAAACTGGCAATGTCGCGCATACTGCACGAGGAGGCCCGCTTACGCACCAACCTGCTGGATGCTGACAGTCTGTTGGAAAGCAGCGACTATCCACGTGCGGAGGATGCAAATTTCCTCACGCTGAATGCCTATTTCACGTCCATCGGTGGTGGCACCGATCAGATCCAGCGCAATATCATCGGAGAGCGCGTCCTCGGTTTGCCCAAAGAGCCGGAAGTGGATCGCGATGTGCCGTTTAGAAGCGTGCGCAGCTCTTAGTAGATAACTGAGAGGTAGCTGTGCGGTAGCTGAGAGGTAGCTGAGTGCCGGTGCATGACCGCGAAGGTCATGCACCGGCAGGCTCAGGTTTTAGCTTACGATTAATCCGCCAACGGATGTGGCCGGATCTGGAATTGCATGATGTCGCTGGTCATGCCCCTGCCACCTTCGGCGTGCCAGACGGCTACGCTGTTGGTGCTGGCCCATAGACCACGGCCTTTCCAACCGCCTTTGGCGTCATCGATGCGACCGTCCAGACCGCGCGTGTAGAAACCGAGCGGGTAGGGCACGCGCAGAACCACCATCTCCTTCTTGTCGGGGAGCCATGCGATGAGCGAATCCGACGTGCTGCCGTTGGTGAGCGGCACGTTCTCACCCAGACCGAGCGCATTGAACTGATCGACCCAGACGTAATAGTGGAAGTCAGAGCTGCCATAGGCGTCGACGCCCTTCATCTGCGGACCCGGTGTTCGATGCAGGGACCAGCCTTCCGGACAGTGTTGGCCGGTAGCGGTAGGACCATTCATCACTTTGCACTTGCTGCGATCGAAGCTGGCCATGTGGCCACTGCCGCCGAGGGCGGTCCAGATGAGACCGTTCCTGTCGATATCCACACCGCGTGGGCCGTGGCCCCAGAGGGCGCGTGGTACCGCATCGGTTTCGAACGGCGGTTGATACTGTTCGGTCATGCAGGTCTCTGGATCGACCCGAACGATCTGACCGGGAACCATGTTGGGATATGGCCGCGTGAACCAGACCGAGCCGTCGAAGGGGTTCGGAATGATCCCATAGCCGAAGCCGAATATGCGCTTGTCTTTGGTCGGATCGACGGGCTGACCCGGCTCCACGTATTCGCCAATTTTGCCGTCACCGTTGGTGTCGAGGATCGTCGGGCACCAGGCTTGTGAGGCACGTTCGTCGCCGGTCTCATCGTACTTCTTGGTGTCCACCCAGCCGACCACATTCATGTCGCCGCTCAGGTAAAGGGTGTCGTTTTCGTCCTCGGCGAATTGCAGGTGGTGCGTGCCGAAGCAGGTATCGACCAAAGTGAACTCCTCCGTCTCTACGTCAAAGAACGACAGTTGCCGGCCGCTGCCCGGAATGGGATAGCGTTTGACTGACGGATGATCCGAATCCATGCACCAATCCGGATTCTTGCCGGGACGAATGGTCGAAGTCATCCAGACTCGGTTCTTGTCGTCCATCATCGGGTTGTGCGGATTGGACGGGCCGCCGCCCGCATAGGATGTGGATCTCTCTTCACCGGTTGTAGATACCCTTCGCGGAATGGGGAGTTCACGGGACTCATGGGTAACCGGATTGGTTATCATAAGCCTGCCTTGACCTTGCGCGACGCCGAAGAGCTGACCGTTGGGATACATGGTTGGTGTGCGCTTGTCGGTGGTGACGTTGTCATGCACGAAGCCGGCAGGATTCGACCAACCCCACTGGGTGAGGACGATGTTCTGCTCGACCCCGTCGGGACGCGGTGGTGCCACCGGGACCTCGCCTGCCATGATGCGGTCGGTCCAACTGGTTAGCACGTCGAGTGCGCTCTCTCGTCCCAGTTGGCTCGTCGGACCATTCATCATGTTGTTGCCCAACTTCAAGCGCTCGTCCCACGCTTCGCGTGTTGTGGCATACGTGTCGCGCATGGGAAGCGGGATTTCACGGGTTGCCTGGTTGCCCATCTGATGGCACAGCTGGCAACCATCCTTCAAGCGGTCCACGTAGAGCGCCTGGTTTTGCATCGCCGTACTGATACCGTTACCGTCAGCACCGGTGCCGGGGAACTGATCCTCTCTCGGCACTTCGAGCAGCGAGTACCAATAGTTGCCTGGATAGACCTTGGCTGCCTCCTGCGGTGTTGATGCGGCGTTCACATCGATGGTGATCTTCTTCCCGGGGCGCGTAGTCTGCTTATCCGAATCTACTAGCCCATAGCCTCGTGCCCATACAGAGTACTTGGCCTTCGGCAGATCAGGCACCAGAAATTTCCCATCGTCATCGGTGACGACGATCTTGCGGTAGGTGGTTTTGAGGTCAGCGGTTTCAGCGATGACCCAGACTCCGCCTTCGCCGCCGCTGGCACTCTCGACACTGCCGCTGATATTATCATTCGCTGCCATCGCTACGCTGGCAACAGCCGAGGCGATTGAGAAGACCATCACCTTGGCAAAAAGGAATCGAATTGACTTGAACATCGTGTTCTCCCATGGCCTAAGAATCTGCATCACCATATCATTGCTGTCCCGCAAACGCGATACAACACGAGCGTAAATCTCGGCAAGCTGGTTGGTGTACCCATTGCCATACACACAAAGTCAGCCGAGCTTTGGCTGTGACACGTATAATAAAGCATTTTCTTTTTCAATGGCTAGTGTGCGGGCGATATTATTAACCACTTGACTTATGTGGTGATCACACAGGCGATTACTACATATGTTATAGTCACCCGCAAAACGGCGTACGCGTGGCGAGACGATTGATCACCGAGCGAAAGGCGTCATGATTGTGCGGTTCCAGGCGAGACCAACCCTAATCCTATGAGTCTATACAGAGCAAAGACGGTCATTGGCATCGTTGTTTTATTCACCGCCTATGCAGTGCTCAGGTACAACATTTTTGGCGACGTCGATGTTCAGAATATTCCTGTATACATTTTGAACAAGTCGCTATCCATGAGTGCGGCCCTCTTCTTGCTCCTCGCTGGCTGGAGCCATTGGCAGAAAGACAAACAAGCTTCCAAGGCGTGGGGCACCTATTCCCTACATTTTGCCATGGTTCACGTCGTCATCTCTTTGATGCTGCTATCCAGCGCGTACTATCCAAAACTCTTCGATGGCGAGCTGATGAACGTCAAAGGGGAGCTGTCAACGCTTTTCGGGGCCCTGGCTGTCTACCTGTATGTACTGCTGAGTAAGCATGGCCTCGTCAAGAGTACGTTTCACAGGATCCAATTCCTGGCCACCGTCGTCATAGCACTACACCTCTTCTTTATGGGATATTCAGGCTGGTTTACGGTCGGATCCTGGTTTGGCGGATTACCGCCAATATCGCTGCTGTCCTTTATCGCAGTAGCGGTAGGTGGCATACTCTACTTGAGGGTATTGCTTAGGAAAGATTAGCTCCGCTGGACAAGTCCCCTTCAGTCTATTGTTAGGCGGAAGCAAACGCTAAAAGAACAATAAGGAAGGTCCCAATGTCGCTTGTTGCTTGGTCCTGGCTGTTTCTGGCTTTCTATGTTGGTCTGATGCTCGTGTTTGGCGTTGTTGGTCAGCGCAAGATCAAGCACGCAGACGACTTTGCTACGGCACGTGGCTCTTACGGACCTGTTTTCCTGGCACTTGCCTTCGCCGCATCCACCGCCAGCGGCGCCACATTTCTGGGCGGCCCGGCACTGTCATACGAGTATGGTCTGGCGGCTAACTGGGGAAACTTCCTGTACCCAATAGGCGTCTATTTTGGCATCCTGATCTCCATGCGGCTGATTGCGACCTCGGGTAACCGGTTTGGCAATCGATCCATTCCGGAGTACCTGGGTGACCGTTATCAGTCCGAGGGAATTCGCGTTTTGGTCGCGCTCATGTCCCTGGTCCTGTTTTTCTATCTGGCTGGTCAGATGGTGTCCGGCCTCGTCATGTTTGAAATCATGCTCGGACTTCCGGCGGAATGGGCATTAATCATCACGACAGTGGTTTTGCTGTTTTATGTGGTCATGGGAGGCGCTCACGCCGACATACTCACAGACGGCGTACAGGGCTTCATGATGCTGACCCTTGCCGTGATCGTTATCATCCTGGCAGTTACAGGCTATGGTATCGAAGGCGGCGTATCCGGATTGCTCGACAACCTCAGCACACAGGATGACAACCTGGTCGGCGCCCTCAACCCTTCGACGGCACTGACACACTCCTGGTGGTCGATCACCGCGGTCCTCTTTGCCCACATTCCGCTCGGACTGCTGCCGCACCTTGGCAACAAGCTGTGGGCGCTCAAAGACACAGGCCAGCAAATGCAGTTTGTGAAGCTCGCCTTCATATGCGGCCTTACCCTCGGAATGATGGGGTTGGGAGGGCTCTTGGCGCGGGCACACCTCGGCGACGCGCTCTATATGGATGGGGCGAATCCAAACGAAGCCCTGCCGCTGCTGTTTATCAAGCTCTTCCCGACCTGGCTTGCGGCGCTCGTCGGCGCGGGCATTCTCGCCGCAATCATGAGTACTGCTGATGGCCTGGTGGTGTCGTCTTCACAGATTATCGCCAACGACCTGTATCGCCGTACCTTCGCGCCCAGATTCAGAACGGATCTGTCTGAGCAGGAGCTGGACAGGCGTGTGTTGCTGATCAGCCGCATTGCGACTATGGCCGTCCTTTTGATTTGCATGAGCATGGCTTGGGTGCTGATCGAGAAGAACATTGCCCTTATCGTATGGATCGGTATAGGCGGTATGATGGCCGCCTTTGCAGGGCCGTTAGTCATGGGAGCATTGTGGCGAGGAGTTACCAAGAAGGGGGCATACGCGGGATTGAGTGTGGGCTTTTGCACGTTCCTGGTGTTGCACACGCAAGTCCTGGATCCCTCCTGGTTTGGACCTGGCGTGATCCAGGATGCAGTAGCTTGGCTGCACGGAGAGGGCCCCAACCCGTTCTCCTGTGCTGCCATGGGTGAGTTCGTTTCCATCTCCACGACTGTGATTGTCTCAAAACTGACGCAGCGACTGCCCGAGTCCCACATTCAGGAAATGTTCCAGCCTGCGACCGAACCCGACGCAGTCCGACTTCGCGGCTAACGCATGGTGAATAGTGGCCGCTGCATTGTGCTTGGCGCATTACTGGCAGGCGCGATCATGATGCCGGCGTTGGCCGAGGATGACGGTGGTCACGTCACAGTGGCGTTTGGGGCAGAGCCGACTCAGGTTGATCCAACCCGAACGTCCGCTGGTGTCGATGGTTATTTTCTCGGGCTCTTCTACGAACAGTTGCTGGGGACAACCCCGGAGTTGGAGCGGATCAACTGGCTGGCGGAATCAGTGCAGATCTCCCAACAGGGCTCCAAAACGATCATCAGCGTTTCCATACGTCGTGGGGTCAGATTTCACAACGGTGACGAACTCACTGCGCACGATTTTCGATATTCGTATGAGCGGCAGCTCGATCCGGCATCGCGTCAGGCAGGTCGTTTTCGCTACGTCGATGACATTCTGGTCCTCGATGACTACCGCTTCAATATGATCCTGAATCAGCCGGATGCATCACTGGTCTCGCTCAGCCTTCTTCTGTTCGCGATTCCGCGAAAGTACTATGAAGCAGTCGGTGACGATGGTGTGCAGGCGCGCCCGATCGGAACCGGACCCTGGAAATTCGTATCCAGACGACCACGCGAGGAACTGGTAGTCGAACGATTTGAGGATTACTGGAATCAGGAACTGAAGCCAAAGGCAAAGCGTCTGACCATCAAGATCATCCCTGAAGATACCACACGCGTGGCGGCATTTAAGACAGGGGCCGTCGACTGGATCGATGCAGTACCGCCGGCACAGTTAAAGGAGTTCGAGTCGATGCCGGGCGTTGTGGTCGCGTCCAGGCCGGCGCCCAACAACCTTTATCTCGCCATGAACGCGATCGATCCGACCAGCCCGCTTTCGAATGTGAAAGTCAGGCTGGCGATTGCCCATGCCGTGGACTTCGATGCCATCATCAAATATATCCTCTACGGGCAGGGAATCCGGACTGCCCAGCTTGCGCCGGGAACGATCGGATACGAGCCATCGCTGCAGCCCTATCCGTACGATCCCGATAAGGCGCGGCAACTGCTCGCATCTGCCGGTTTTGCGCGGGGAATCAACGTTCCCTGCTATAACCTGACAACGCCGCGGGAACCCTACATCAAGGAGATGGGGGAAGCGGTGTTTGCTTACCTCGGAGTGGTCGGCATTCGCTGCCGCATTGTACAGCTGGAATACGGCGCCTGGATCAACCTGGTGCGGGTCGATGCGCGTCCCAAAATGGACGGGATCGTAAGTACCATGTGGGGACATGGATTGCCCGGTGATCCAACAGATGCGTGGTCAGGACACGTGCACACGTCCGGCGATGGTTGGGGCACCTATTCCTATCACGCCGATGCGGAACTCGATGGCATGATAAAGCAGCTACGCACAACCATGGATTTGGCCAGGCAAGAGGAACTCATAAAGGCAGTAGCACGCGTGAAGCATGAACGCGTCGCCGGTGGAATTCCTACCTATAGGCCGCTGATCAGCTTTGCGTGGCACGACAAGGTCGACTTTAGGCCCTGGCCCGGGGCATTCTGGCGCTCCATGAGAGAGATCGGCATACGCGAGTAGTGATCCGATGCGACAGTACATCTATAAACGACTATGGCAAGGCGCAATCGCGATCGTTGGTGCGCTGTTTATCGTCTTTGTCGCACAGCGTCTGTCGGGCGATCCGGTTGCACTCCTTTTGCCGATGGATGCGACGGAGGCGGATTTTGCCGCCATGCGCATAGAGCTTGGTCTGGATCGCCCCTTTGTCGTACAGTTTGTGTTGTTCTTTGCAGACGCCTTGCGTGGTGACTTTGGCCAGTCTTACCTTTGGAATCAGCCGGCCATGTCACTGCTGCTGGACAGGCTACCAGCCACGCTGGAGCTTGCCTTGGCCGGACTCGCTTTTGCGATACTGCTTGCCGTTCCGCTCGGCGTAGCATCTGCCGCGTATCGGGGTGGCTGGATCGATACCACAGCCAAACTGTTTGCCATGCTCGGTCAGGCCATGCCGGGGTTTTGGGTCGGGCTGCTTCTGATCGTCGTCATTGCAGTGGAACTCAAGTGGCTGCCTGCTTACGGCAGGGGAACGCCGGCCCATCTGGTTTTGCCCGCCATTGCGCTTGGCTGGTATCCCGTCGCTGCCATGACACGTACCCTGCGATCGGCGATGCTGGACATTCTGGAGAGTGACTATATCAGAATGGAACGTGCCATCGGCATTCCGGAGCGACTGATAATCTGGCGCTATGCGCTGCGCAATGCGGCAGTGCCGCTGGTCACCATGATCGGTGTCTACTTTGCCAATATGCTTGGCGGAGCGTTTGTCATCGAAGTCGTTTTCGCCTGGCCAGGCGTGGGTCGCACGGTCGTCGAAGCGGTATTCGCGCGGGATTTCCCGGTGGTACAGGCTGGCGTGGTGCTGGCTTCGGTCGTGTTTGTGGTGGTCAATCTGATCGTCGATCTCAGCTACGGGTTTATCGACCCGAGGATTCGCCATGACTGACATCACTGGCGTTGTCCATACTCGGGCGCCAGGAGCTTACGGCAAGTTCCCGTTTGTGGCCGTCACTGTTCTCTCTATCGTTGTCGTGTGTGCTGTCTTTGGGAGCTGGCTTGCGCCCCATGCGGCGGACGCCATCTCGTTGCGTGACGCAATGACACCTCCCGCTTGGGAAGAGGGGGGTCAAAGGAGATTCCTACTCGGAACGGATAATCTTGGTCGCGATATATTGAGCCGGATCATTGCAGGTGCGCGCGTGTCGGTAACGATCGCGGCGTACGCCATTCTCCTTTCCGGAGGAATCGGCGCTGCGTTGGGCATGACTGCCGGGTACTTCGGCGGTGTTTCGGATTCGATCATCTCCCGGCTAATCGATGTACAGATGTCGGTTCCCTCTCTCCCCTTGGCTTTGTTGTTTGCATCGGTGCTGCCACCCGGTGAAGGCATGGTCATTCTGGTGATCGTCATGACCTACTGGACCTGGTATGCACGAATCGTACGCGGCGAAGTGTTGAGTTTGCGCGAGCGTGACTTCATCGCGCTCGCCAAAGTCGCCGGTGTCACAACGCCCATGATCTTCATACGTCACCTGTCGCCGAATATCCTCAACACCATGCTTGTTCTGGCCACACTGCAATTCGGTAGCGTGATCGTTTTCGAAGCGGGCCTCAGCTTCCTCGGGCTTGGCATTCAGCCGCCACAGGTATCCTGGGGTGGGATGCTGTCGGACGGCAGGAACTTCATTGAAGTCGCCTGGTGGCTCATCACGATTCCGGGCATTGCCATTATGGCTTCGTGTCTCGCCTCGAATATCCTGGGTGACTGGCTGCGAGATACGTTTGATCCCGTGCGGCGGCAGATGTGATGAGCAATCTGCTTATCGTCGATGGCCTAAAAACACACATCTTCCTTAAACGTGGTGTCGTCAAGGCGGTGGACGGCGTCAGTTTCGCACTGACTGCCGGAGAGACGCTCGGTCTCATCGGTGAATCCGGTAGCGGCAAAACCATGACCGGATTGTCGATACTGGGTCTGCCACCCAGACCTGCCGGCCGTATCGTGGCGGGTTCCATCGCCTTGGACGGGGTGGAGCTGGTGGGACTGTCAGAGCGCACCCTTGCGGCTGAAGTTCGTGGCAGCAAGATCGCTATGATCTCGCAGGACCCCATGTCCTCGCTTAATCCCGTCTTTAGCGTAGGTAGTCAGGTCGCCGCGCCGATCCGTGCCCACGGCCTGGCCGGCGGGCGATCGGCGATGCATCTGGCCGTCGACGAACTCAACCGGGTGCACGTGCCGTCCGCAGCCGAGAGGGCCCGCAACTATCCACATCAGTTCAGCGGCGGCATGCGCCAGCGCGTGGTCGCCGCGATGGCGATCGCCTGCCAACCGCGGCTTCTGATCGCGGACGAACCAACCAGCGCGCTCGACGTGACGATCCAGGTACAGTTCATGGATCTGATTGAAAGTATCCAGGCGGATACCGGCGCGGGCCTACTATTCATCACTCACGATCTGGGTGTTGCTGCCAGCCTCTGCCATCGTATTGCGGTCATGTACGCCGGGCGAATAGTTGAAAGCGCCGATGTAAAATCGCTGTACGCAAATCCGGCGCACCCTTATACGCAGGGATTGCTCGACTCTTTGCCCAAATTAGGAAAGCGCCGCACAAGTTTGTCTGCCATTCAAGGGACGCCGCCCGATCCCTTGTCGCTACCCGAAGGCTGCGCGTTTCATCCGCGATGTCCCCATGTCACCGATCGGTGCAGACAGGAAGCACCCCCAAACGTCGATCTCGGTGCCGGGCAGCGGGCGTCCTGTTGGCTGTTGGATCGCTCGTGATGAAACTGCTCCATATCGAGGGTGCAACCTGTCACTTCGACATGCCGTCACGACGCGTCGTCAAGGCAGTGGACGGCGTAAGCCTGCAGGTCGACCGCGGCCAGACCATGGCGCTGGTCGGTGAGTCAGGCTGTGGCAAGAGCACGCTTGCCAGGCTCATTCTGGGTCTCGAGCAGCTGACGAGTGGCACCATCCGCTTCGAAGGCGAAGATGTGAGTCGTCTGAAAGGGAGCGGTCTGAAACGATACCGCGCCCAGGTGCAGGTGGTTTTTCAGGACCCTTACAGCTCACTCAATCCCAGACTTCGCGTGGGCACGATAGTTGGCGAACCACTTCGGGCCCATGGCGTGCCTCGGCGTGAGCTATCATCCAGGGTGGATGCTGCACTCACTATGGTCGGCCTGCCCAGTCAGGCGGCAAGGCTCTATCCACATGAGTTTTCAGGTGGTCAGCGCCAGCGCATTGCCATTGCGCGCGCACTGATATTGAAACCGGCGCTGATCGTCTTGGATGAGCCGATCTCCGCATTGGATGTCTCCATTCGTGCTCAGATTCTCAACCTGTTGCAGGATATCCAGCAAGAACTGAAGCTAACCTATCTCGTCATCGCCCACGATCTTGCTCTCGTTGAGCACATGAGTGATGTGGTCGCGGTGATGTACCTCGGGCAGATTGTGGAGCGGGGCGACTGTGAGGGCCTCTTCAGTGATCCCCGTCACCCATATACACAGGCCCTGCTTGCCGCTGTGCCGCGACCCGATCCGACTATCCCGCGAGCCCAGGGTCAGGTAACCGGTGAGATTGCCAGTGCACTTGACTTGCCTGCCGGCTGCCGTTTCCATCCCCGCTGCCCGGACGCGACGGCGTCCTGTCGAACTGTGACTCCGCATGAATACTCGGTTACGGATATGCACAAGGCCGTCTGTCACCTGCTTGCTCACACCTCATAGACGAGGCGTGCGACTGCAACGTCCAAGGTAAGACACCTGACGGGATCACTCTTTGCTAAGAGGGGCCGTTCGACTCCATCACTGACTCATCTGCATATCCCGGCCTACAGGACTGAACCTGCAAACAGCAATGGCGAACATATCAGTACTGCATCCAGAATCGGCCTGGCCGGGAACCGAATCATGTCAGTAACCCAGGTTATCCCGCAGATCAGAACTACAGACATCGACGAGTCCATCGACTTCTACGTGAACAGACTTGGCTTTGAACTGGATTTCCGCTATGAGGACTTCTATGCCGGCATCAAGGCCGGTGATGGCGCATTCCACCTGAAGCTGGTGGACGACAAGGATCCGTCCATCGACTTTGTCAGGCAAGGCGATCATCTGCACCTATACTTTCCGACTCACGACGTCCTGGCCATGGCAAGGAATCTGAAAGCGAAGGGAGTTACCTTTCTCAGCGAGCCCCACGATACGGATTACTCCCACAACGAATTTTCGGTTGTCGATAATCAGGGTCATGTTCTGTTCTTTGCGGACTCTGAACCCTAACATGTTCGTCACAGCCTCGCAGAAACAACAGTATGCTGAGCTTGGTTATGCGGTTCTGCCGGAGGTCCTCGACCCTGACATGCTGCAGATGCTGAGGGAAGAGTGTGCCTACTTTGTCGGCTATATCGACGGCAGTATGAAAGCGCGCGGCCGCGAAACCTATGGCATCACCCATCGTGGCAAGCGCTATTTCATCAGCAACCGTTATCGCCAGAGCAGTCGACTGACGGATTTTCTCTTTGGCGAGTTGATGGCACGGGTTAGCTCAGCCTTTCTGGGTGAGAACGTCTACCTGTTCAACGAACAGTGGGTAGTAAAGGGCCCAAAGCAAGGTATGAAGTTTGCCTGGCATCAGGATTCCGGCTATGTGAATTATCGGGATCCGAGCAGTACTCACACCCCATATCTGACCTGTTGGGCCGCGCTGGATGACATGACTGAAGACAATGGTACCATCTTCGTGCTGCCTCACGAGCGCGGTCAAACCCGCAATCGGGTGCTGCCGCACAGAGCGGAACCGGTAACTAACGATCTGATTGGATATGAGGGAGAGGATCCGGGCGAATTAATTGAAGTCAGAGCCGGGTCGATCGTGGTGTTTTCCAGTACTTCACTGCATCGCAGTACGGCCAATTCAACGCCCCGTTCCCGACGAGTATATCTTGCCCAATACAGCAGTGAGGTCGTCTATCATTCTGACGGCTCCATATGGGCGCAAGCCGTGCCATTTATTCGAAACGGCAAGAACATCTATGATCGCCAGAGGGACATGGCCATGGTTGACGGTCATCCATCCACTGAACCGGAGCAAGCCGATGTTTAAAGTGGTTGAATTTCGATCTGACGTAGAAGAGTTGGTCCGATTCGTTGAGGAGACCGATCCGGCCGATATCGTCGCCAAGGCCTATCAGAAGCTAAAGGCCGGGTCAACGCGGCAAGAGCTTTTGACGGCCAGTACACTGGCCGTAGTGCGTTCTACAGAGCTACCGCCACAGCACCATGGAGGGCCCGTACATCCCGTCTGCGGCGTGCATGCTGTGCAGAATGTGTCTGAGCGTCTGTCAGGCGATCTCAGCTTTCTGCCGGTCATCCAGCACGCCGCACTTTGTAATAATCACGTGCACTCCATACAGATGGGCCCCTATCTGATGCCGGCGATTGAACCGATGGCAGGAACCCCGGGAGATATCGGCAGTTTTCATATCAGCGACACCGATCTTACCGAAGGGATGACTGCCGAACAGAGGCGAGCATCGACCGGTATCGAAGCGACCAAGGGAGCGTTTCACAAGAGTCTGCGAGCGATGCAGGCACCCGCCGCAGAGCACTATTACCTGTGGCTGCTGGAGCACCTATCGCACTCGGCGGCGATAGACCAGCTGCTGCCGCTGGCGATCGCCCGAAACGGTTTGGATGATCATAACTTCCTGTTTCCTGTCTATACCGCCCGTGCTCTTGACTGTATTGGCTGGGAATGGGCCGAGGTCCTGATGCGCGCTGCGGTGCGATTTCAGGCGAGGCGCGCGCCACGACTGATCCGCAACGACTATGACTTCGCGGACATACAGGCACTGATCAAGGAGTACCGTTTACTCGATATCGATATTCCCGAGCGCACCAGCGCTGCCGAGTCAGATCAGATAAGCAGACTGGCCTGGGCCATGGGCACGAGCAAGCAGTACCTGCGCAACAGTGAAGTGATGGCCGCGGCATTGGCAGCGGGACTCTCCCTCGAGGGTGCCGGAGAGGCACTATCGATCGGTGCAGCGGCGGCGTACGTATCCACGTCCTACGGCAATCCGATGGATTCACATCTACATACCGGTACCAACAACCGTCGCTATCTGCTCCGGCAGCCTGCAGTCAGTCTTGAGAACAAGCTGCTTGGGCTGTTAACAGGGTTTACCGGACCGGAAGTACTGCTGGCCGAACGGCTGCTCAACTGGGAAGACAACCTCAGCTCGGACGCCACCAAATCCTTGCCCGATAGAAGTCAGGAACAGTTGCTGGATGCCATCACTGAGAGCATCGAGGGACAACCGTGGCTGGACTGGCGCAAGATAGGCGTGGCTCAGACCGTTGCGCCGGACAGCGTTAAGGAGACGGTCGCCCTGGCACGACTGTATGCAGACAAAGGTTATGACGCAAAGCTCTATTTCGATCGGCTTGCCGAGATCGCCTGCCGGGATGACTTTACCGAGATGCATGCCCTGAAACATTTTCAGGCAATCGTGGACGAGTATTATTCGACTGGCTCAGCTCATCAATGGTTGCACCTGGTGGCAGCAGCCAAGTCTGCAGCTATCGTACATCTGGGGAGGGAACACCGGATTTATGAGGAGGCGAAGACGTTGATCGCGGCGTAGTCTTCGCTCAGCGTAGCCGATGGCTTGATTGAGCTCGCGCTGTCTGTTTCAGAAAGGACTCTGCACGTTTCCGTGTGCTGGGTCGGTCGTTGCTGAGCAGGCGCGTCGCCACGGAAGCCATATCGGATCGTGACTTAGGGGATGCACCCTGGTGATAGCGGCGGAATGCATCCACTGCCTTGCCCAAAAGAATGTTGCGGCACTCCGCATTGCGTTCGATGGTCTCGACCTGCATCAGTACATTTGTTATGCGCGTACGTCGCCGCGGTTTCGCAGACGCTATCTTGCCCAGCGCGTCAATTGCGTGTCCTGCCGTAATCATCGCCTCATCCGCGAGCTGCTCTGTCAACACTTTCATCAGGCGAGTGTCTACAAGACCATCCTGATCAGCCCGTGCCAGGTTTCCGATCACATCGATGGCAATCCACTTACAGATCGTGTCTCGTGACACCATCAACTCACGGAAGGAGGCGAAGTGAGGGATCAGCAGTTCGGGCGCTCGTTCGCTGACAAAGCGCATGGCCTTTGCGGCCGCGTTCTTTATACGCTTGATGTCTGAGCTCATGTCCCGTAGAAGTTCTTCAAGGGAATCCGCGTGGTGAACCACGTAGCCAGCTACCTTCTCGGACGCCTTATTACCGTCAGTTTGCAGAGCGGCAGTGATATCCATCGCACATCCTCTCAGTGTCGGTCGAAGCCGACCTAATCCGTGGGATCGAGCCCCGAGCATAGAGATACAGTGCGACCCTTTCAAGGCCAATCATAGCCGCCTTTGACAGTTCTCGAAAAAGAGTGTCTAGTGTCTGCACGAAAGACGGACTCACCATGGCGTTCATGTGAAGGAGATCGATATGCGATTAGTAAAGTCAGTGACGGTCCTGTCCCTGTTTTTTTCGGCACTCGCTTGGGGACACGGTAAGGCTGGTACTCCCGCCGGGTTGGAAGGTAGGAGCATCGATTTTCCAGACACCGACGAGTACCTGACCCTCGTCGTCGATCCGCACACTCATTCGGTATTCTCAGATGGCCACGTGTGGCCCAGGATCAGAATTGGTGAAGCTCTGCGGGACGGTCTCGATGCGATCGCAATCACCGAGCACCTGGAATACCAGCCTCACCTGGCCGATATACCGCACGTGGATCGCAATCGGGCTTACCGAGAGGCGGTTGAGGCGGCGGTCGACCATGAACTGATCGTGATTGCCGGTTCCGAAATCACGCGCAGCGCGCCGGTCGGTCACATGAACGCGATATTCATTGAGGATGCCAACAAGCTGGTGCAGTTTTGGCAACCCCACGGACGTTGCGGATACGTCGGCGAATTACGAGCGTGCAGGTGAGTGGCCGGCCCTCTCGGCAGTTCAAAATGCCAATGCGCAAGGTGCATTTGTCTTCTGGAATCACGCCTGGTGGTCAGACCGAACGCTCAACGCGCGGACGGAGCTGACTGACTTTCAGAGAGACAACATAGAGCAGGGGCTTCTGCACGGAATCGAAATAGCCAATGGCGGCACCTATTCGGAGGAGTCCTTTCAGATCGCCCTCGATCACGATCTGGCCCTGATCGGGGTATCGGACGTTCACAACCTCATCGACTGGGACTACAAACCCCACGAGGGTGGTCACCGACCGGTGACCCTGGTGTTCGCCAAGGAAAAGACCGGCGCAGCGATCAGACAGGCCCTGTTCGAGCGACGCACCGTGGTGTGGTTCAAGAATCTACTGATCGGCAGAGCAAACGTGCTGACTCCTCTCCTTAACGCATCTTTGACATTGGAATCGGCAGCGTACCTTGGTGAATCCGAGGTGGTCAGGATCTCTCTGTCCAATAGGTCAGATGCCGAGTTGCAGCTTCTTAACACCACGGAATACACATTTACCGGTCAAGCTGATCTCCTTGTGGTAGCAGCCCACGATCCCCTTGCCTTCAATGTGAGGAGAGCGGAAAAGTCGCAGGAGCTGACTCTCAAATTCGAGGTGCGAAATGCATTGATCGCTCCCGGGCGGCACGCGTCGGTTCAGTTCAGCGTTCAGATCCCTGATCCTGACTAGAAGAACAGGGCGTCACCTGTTACTCAGTGACGCCGCTATCTCAGCTTCTCTTTCAGGGTCGATCCACCAGGTGTCGAAGAACCCCGTTCGAAATCGAGCCTGGGTCTTCGGTCTGACGAACTTGTCCCAGTAGCCGTAGCGATAGCCGGGCGGCCAAAAGCCGGGGATCATATAGAAGTTCCACAGCAGTACCCGGTCGAGCGCGTGGGCAGCTGTGATCAGCTCGGTGCGACTTCTAGCGCCGATAACCTTCTCTATCAATTGGTCCACAACCGGGTCCGCAATACCTGCAGAATTGCGGCTGTATTGCCGCGATGCCGCCTCGGAACCCCAGTAGTTGCGCAGCTCGATGCCCGGCGTCAACGTCTGGGCGTAGTTCTCCATGATGCCGCCGAAGTCATGGGTACCAAGACGATTGATATACTGGGATACTTCGATGGTGCGAATGCGGCAATGGATTCCCAGTCGCTTGACCGCGTTGACGAACGTCATCATGGCTCGTTCACCGTATATGCTATAGCTGATGAGTTCGATGATGAAGGGCTTGCCGGTCTCCTCGTTGACCAGCACGTTGTCACGAATCACCCAGCCCGCTTCCTTCAGCAATCGCGCAGCTCGCAGCAGATTTTCTCTGGCATAGCCGTAGCCTTTTGTTAGCGACGGTTTGTAGACTTCGGTGAATACTCGCGCTGGGATCTGGTCGCGGAAGGGTTCCAGCAATTCCAGCTCCTCCTTCGAGGGCAATCCACGTTGGGCGAGGTCGGAGTTTTCAAAGAAGCTGTCCACCCGTTTATAGAAACTGTAGTAGAGGACGCGATTCGCCCACTCGAAATCGTACGCTGTCGCCAGCGCCTCCCTCACCCGTACATCCTGGAACTTTGCTTTGCGCAGGTTGAACACCATGCTGTTTTCCATTCCCCACGGCCGTTCCGTCTTGATCAGGTTCTTGATAAAAAGTCCCTGCCGGTAGCCGGGGAAGTCATACTCAGTGGCCCATCGTTTGGCCACTCCCTCGAGGTTGCCATCCACCGCACCAACTTTCTTCGCTTCATGGATAACGTGCTCATCCTTATAGTAGTCGTAGACCACCTTCTGCACGTTGTAGCGTCCCTTGTTAACGGGAATGTCTTTGCCCCAATAGTCCTCTACCAATTCGAGGGTAACGGTATGACCCGGGTCCACTGCAACGACTCGATAGGGTCCACTGCCGAGGGGAATCTCCAAAGTGGTCTCATCAAATGTCCGCTCCCGCCAGTAGTGTTTGGGAATAATGTGCATTCGGGCGATCACCTGTGCCTGCTTTGGTGAGGTCGCGTCTTCAATATGGAATTTCACCTGGTGTGGGCCGGTTTTTTCGGCCCGCACGATGTCCCGATATCGCAGCCTTCTAGCGGGGTCACCGAACTCCTTAAAGCGGTCAAAGGTGAATACCACGTCGTCTGCTGTAACCGGTTCACCGTCATGCCAACGTGCCTCGGGACGCAGATCGAAGACTACCCAACTGTAGTCGTCCGCCAGCTCGACAGTTTCGGCCAACCATCCATATTGACTGGCTGGTTCATCGTCGGCGTCATACATCAGTCGATCGTAGATGGAGACGCTGGTGTCGGCCAGACCGGTAGCTTTGCGGCCTTTGCGAATGAAGTTGTTGAGCGTGTCGAAATTACCCAGTTCGGCCTGCTTCATGGTGCCACCCTTGGGGGCATCCGGATTGACATAGTCGAAGTGTCTAAAGTCCGCTGGGTATTTCAGATCACCGAAGAAGGAGATGCCGTGACGCTTCTCGCTGGCATCGGTAAGACCCGCAGACGCAATCAGGAGTAGCGGCCACAGCAGATTCAGGGCATTGACTTTGTTATGTGCGCCAGGGTTCATTCAGATCGTCCAAAAGCCATCCGCAAGACGCTGACGATTACAGACTACACCAAATGGACGGTGCTGAGTATCTCTGTAGCGCCGGTCGTTATAGCCTAGTCGTTATAGCCTAGCTGTACGATCGATGATTCAGCGGGCAGGCCGGCAATAGCCCTGCCTGACCCAAAAAGTCCTGGGTGGCTAACTATCGGTGCTCACACCAGCCATGGTAAACTGACCGTGCCGCATGTCCCAACCAGGAAATGCGTATAGAATCAAAGACTTGCTTTTCTGTGTACGGGGCTGCGAGCGCTCGTACAAAAGGTGCGCGATAAGATGAGATTGTACCGACATGAATGATTCCAGTCAGATAACGGATGCCAGCCAGTTGGTTCCTACCCTGGAAAACCCCTTTGCTGAGGAGAAGGAGGCCGATTTCACCATTCCGGGCCAGATCAGCTATGCACCCGGTATCTATGAAGACGCGCTCAAAGCGGGTCACGAGCTGACGAAAAGACCGCGAACTGCAGCGGGTGTGGTCAATATCCAAAAGCAGCACCTGAAGGGTAGGATGACCGTATGGGAGCGGATCGAGGTGCTGATGGATGCGGGCTCGGAGCCCACCGTGCTGTTCCAGAATTGGGGGCCGAATCTCGACGGCGCCTCCCTGGTGACGGTATTGATCAAGATCAACGGTCGTCATGTAGCGGTTTATGGTCATGACTTCACGGTCCGGGCCGGGTCCATCGACGCGACCAATGGCCGCAAGCTGGCACGACTGTTCGAATTGGCAGCCAAACGTGGCATTCCGCTGGTGGGCCTCAATGACAGTGCCGGCGCCTTTGTACCGGCCGGAGTTGGTGGCTTGGATGGTTATGCGGAAGCCTTTACCGCGCTGCGCAAAATAAGTGGCGTAGTCCCTTCGGTGATGTGTATGTTCGGCTTCAATGCCGGTGGCGGATCCTATCTGCCCCGCCAGGGCAGCTTTTTGATCCAGCCCAACGATACGTTTTTTGGTCTCACCGGCACGGGGGTGGTCAAGTCAGTATTAGGTGAAGATATATCAGCGGATGAGTTAGGTGGGCCAAATGTCCACAGTGCCTCGGGTGTTACCGATTTCGTGGTGGCTGATGAAGTCACCGCGCTGCAGAAGGTCAAGCAACTGCTGAATTACCTGCCCGGCAACAACAGTGAATCAGCCCCATTTCAATCCACATCCGACCCCATCGACCGCAAGACCTGGGATGTCGACCTGCTGCTTCGAAAGACATTCAATTCACCGACCGGATTCAACACCCCGTTTGACATCAGCATCATCATTCAGCAGATCTGCGATCATGGTGACTATCTGGAGATCCAGGAGGATCGTGCGCGCAACACCATCTGTGCATTCGGCAGGATGGGGGGGCACGTGATCGGCTTTGTGGCCAACAATTCGGCGGTGGCGTCCGGACAGATCGATATAGATGCAGCGTACAAGAACGCCCGCTTTATCCGCTTCTGCAACATCTACAACATCCCGATCATCTTCATGGAAGACACCACCGGTTTTTTGCCCGGTAAGGAACAGGAGAGCGGTGGTATCGTGCAAGCGGGTCGTGCCATGTTGGATGCCATCGTCGACCTGCGCACACCGCGATTTCTGTTGATCGTGCGCAATGCCTATGGTGGCGCCTACGCCTCCTATAACAACTATCCCACTGGCGCCGACTTTGTCGTTGCCCTGCCTACCACCCGCCTCGCCGTGATGGGGCCAGCCGGGGTTGAATTCGTTTACAAGAGCGAACTGCGTGAGATGCGATCTGCATTGGCTGGACGCCGCGCAGAGTATCTCGAAAGATATCTGAGCGACGGGCTTTCCAAAGCGGAAGCCGGGGCAGCGGCGGATCGATCCGTGAACGAATGGGTCAGGGAACAGGAAGCGTTGTTGGCAAGCCGGTATGAGCAGGAGTTGATGAATCCCAATGAGGCATTGAGCCTCGGCTCAATCTCGCAGCTTGTCATGCCCCGCGACCTGCGCAAGGTGTTAGCTCAAAACATGAACTTCCACTTGCAGCAATACTCTCCAGGGCCACTAACGGGTGTACAAAGGGAGTTTCACTAGGTATCGCTGTGCCCACTGCTAACGATCACTATCTGAACAATCCCCTGATCCACAGGGAGCGACGACTGTCCGCCGCTCAATCTGCTTGGCAGCGCAGCTTTAGCTGCGATGAGCTGAAACCACTCATAATATGCCGCGGTCCGATCCGTATGGAGGCGATGAAAGTCTTTGATGAGATGGGCATTCATGAATATGGGATCCTGATTTCGGAAAAGGACTCCTTTGCCTATGCAAATTCACTCGCACCCGAATTGCGTAAACTGACCGATCCAAGCCGAATTTTCCATGTACCCGACTACAGCGGCGCGACCGGCGAGGAGCGAACCGAGCGCATCCAGCAGATTATCGGCATAGCGTCGCAACATGGATTCGATTCCGTATTTGCCGGCTATGGCTTCATGGCCGAAGATGAGGAGATGGTCCTCGCTCTGGAGAATGCCGGCCTTTGCTTTATCGGTCCGGGCTCAAGGACGCAGCGTGGCGCAGGTCGTAAAGATGAAGCCAAGCGAACCGCGCTGCAAGTCGGGGTAAGCGTTATTCCCGGCTGCGACAATGTCACGTCACTCACTTTGCTGAATCGGCATCCCAACGAATCTGCGCTGGCGAAGCTGTGCAAAGCGGAGGGATTACCTGTTGAAGACGCGTTTATGACCGATGCATCCGTCACTATTCATGAGAAAGCGGAAGCGGTTCTTCAGGCTTCCTATGCAAAGGGAATCGATCTGTTCAGCATTGAGGAACTCGGTGCAGAGGTCCGCAAGCAGGTAGCGAAGATGTTTGCTGACAACCCGAACAGCCGCATCCGGCTAAAGGCTATCTTTGGTGGTGGTGGCAAAGGACAGCGCATCCTGCAAGCCGCTTCCCAATATGAAGGGAAGGACGCGCAGCAGATCGAAGCCGCTGCTGAACAAGCTCCTGAAATGGTTCGCGACATCCTCTCTGAGGTAAAGAGCGGCGGAGTCGGCGACAATAAGAATCTGTTGATCGAGTCGAATATCGAAACGACCCGGCATCAGGAAATTCAGGTGGTTGGAAATGGTGCCTGGTGCATCACTATGGGCGGGCGTGATTGCTCACTGCAGATGCACGAACAGAAACTGCTGGAAGTATCCATCACGGTTGAAGCGTTGGCAGATGAGATAGAAAGGGCCGAGGAAGTTGGCAACGAAGCGGAAGCTGAGATGCTGCGCCGAGACTTGTACATACTTGAGGGGATGGAAAGCGAAGCCGCTCGCTTCGGTGAGGCGGTTGGATTGAACTCGGTGTCCACGTTCGAGTGTATCGTCGACGGCGAGGACCACTATTTTATGGAGATGAATACCCGGGTGCAGGTGGAGCACCGGGTTACCGAATTGTGCTACAAGCTTAGATTTACCAATCCCGATGATGCGAACGACTCTTTTGAGGTGGAATCGCTGCTGGAAACGATGGTTCTATTGGCGTGTCACGGCGAAAAACTACCGGTTCCCGAGAGGCTGCCACGTGACGGAGCAGCCGTGGAAGCACGACTCAACGCCACCAATCGTGCACTGCAACCGCATGCCGGCGGCATCATCGAGCACTGGTCAAATGCGGTGGATGGTGAGATTCGTGATGACCAGGGAATCAGCCTGCGTAATCCGGATACCGGTGTATTTATGCAGTACCATCTGGCAGGAGCATACGATTCTAATATAGCCCTGTTGCTCACTACCGGTAACGACCGCCGGCAGAGCTACCATCGGCTGGCTGAGATCTTGCGGCGAACAGAGGTGCGCGGCAAGGAACTTGCCACCAACCTCGACTTTCATTACGGACTGGTGAACTGGTTCATCGGGCAGAATATCAACGCGCGTCCCGAGACGCGCTTCATGCTTCCCTACCTGACCGCGATTGGCAAGTTAAAGGAAGCCGCTGATCAACTGGAGCTGAAGTTCTGCTTCGATACGATTCGTGCCCGCCACCTGGCCACTTGCAGACCGGAACTTCAGGCGGACGTTAGCGGCGTACTGGATCGAAAACAGAGCTTGCTGCTCAGGCCATTGGAAAGACTCTTTGCTGAGCCACACGCCCTCTCAGGCTGGTTAAGCCGCAACCGGCATCGCTTTGTCGTCAGCGCCGATCGCGTGAGTTTCACGGAAAATCCAATTGAGATATTGGCTGACATGTACCACTTCCTTAATATGGACTTCGTGGCCGGAAAACCGGCAGCATACATGATCTGGGACCATGACAACTCATTGCTGCAGACAGCATTGGATTTCTATGCAACCCTGAAAGAGCGCTTGAAAGTAGAGCACTACAAGGATCTGTTGGATGCACTGGGAGGAAGTAATCCTGAAGCGATCCCGCCTGCGCAGTGGAATGCTGTGAAGGCGGCCCACAAAGGTTTTCAGGCAGGCACCGAAATCCTATCGGTCCTGCCTCACATCGCAGTGCAGACCGGATTCTACGACCTAAAGGTCAGAGATGATCTTTCCATCGAGATTCCTGCGGAACTGGCCGAGGAAGATCTGCAACGACGCATGGCAAAAGTACTGGCCCCCCCACCGGCACTGAAATCCGATGAACTGGTAGCTGTCAGTGGAGGCATGTTCTACGCACGGGAAGCACCGGGCGCCGAGGCGTTCGTGGTAGAGGGTAGCCACTTTAACGAGGGCGATGCACTCTACATCGTTGAAGTGATGAAGATGTTCAACAAGGTCTACGCACCGTTTGCCGGGACTGTTGACGAGACACTTGTCTCGACCGATGGGGTCATCATCAAGAAGGGCCAGCCGTTATTCAAGGTGACACCGGATGAACAGTTCATTGAGGTCACGGATGAAGAAGTTGAGGCCGAAAGGCGCAGGAAGACCGAAGAGTTTCTGGTTGCCATCCCCTGAATGTCGAGAGCTGGCCAGTCTGACTTGAATTAGAGGTTAGGAGAAATGATCACCGGGTTGGATCACATCGCCATCGCAGTGCCGGATTTCGATAAGGCAATCAAGCGATTCATGCAAGACTTTGGGTTGTCGTTTGAAGGTTGCGAGGATGTTGTTGCGGCCAAGACGTCGACCGCGTTCTTCCCACTGGCTGCATCCAGTATTGAACTGGTGCACCCTCTCAAAGGTGAAGGTCCAATCGCTTCCTACTTGGACAAGCGCGGTGGGGGTTTGCATCACCTTTGTTTTCGCTCCAACGATCTCGAAGCCGATGTAGAGCGCCTGCGCGAGAAGGGATACCAATTCCTGACCGAGGCACCGACGCTCGGCGCCCACAACGCAAAGGTCATCTTCATTCATCCGAAATCGTGCGACGGCGTATTGATCGAACTTAATCAGCCGGCCGCTTGACGGCCGTGACGGCGCGTTAACCCCTCAGATAGGTTTCCCTATGGCAGACAAACCCTACACACCGCAGCAATTCAGTTGGCATGACTGGCACGAGTTGGCCACTAAACAGTCAAAGGGAAAGGAGCCGGAAGAGCTGACCTGGAGGACGCCTGAAGGGATCGATGTCAAAGCACTGTATACCGGTCAAGACCTGCAAGACTTGCCGTACGCAGATACCTTGCCGGGGCTGGAACCGTATGTCAGGGGACCACAGGCCACCATGTACGCAGGTCGCCCCTGGACGATCCGTCAGTATGCCGGGTTTTCCACGGCGGAAGAGTCCAACGCTTTTTACCGGCAGTCTCTGGCTGCGGGAGGGCAGGGAGTGTCGGTCGCGTTCGACCTGGCCACGCACCGGGGGTACGACTCCAACCACGTGCGGGTGAAAGGGGACGTGGGTAAGGCCGGAGTTGCCATCGACTCCGTTGAAGATATGAAGATCCTGTTCGATGGAATTCCATTGGATCAGGTGTCCGTCTCCATGACCATGAATGGCGCGGTATTGCCGGTGTTGGCCGGGTATATCGTCGCAGCCGAGGAGCAGGGCGTCAGTCAGGAGCAACTCACCGGCACGATTCAGAACGATATCCTGAAAGAGTTCATGGTGCGCAATACCTACATCTACCCGCCGGGCCCGTCCATGAGAATCATCGGCGATATCATCAGTCATACTTCGCACCACATGCCGCGCTACAACAGCGTCTCTATCTCGGGCTATCACATACAGGAAGCGGGAGCAGACGCTGCCCTCGAGTTGGCCTATACCCTCGCGGACGGCAAGGAGTATATCCGCACCGCTCTGGCAACCGGACTCGACATCGATCAATTCGCGCCGCGTCTCTCCTTCTTCTGGGGAATCGGCATCAACTTCTACATGGAGATTGCCAAACTGCGTGCTGCCCGTCTGTTGTGGGCAAGGATTGTCAGCGAATTCAATCCGCAGAATCCGAAGTCTTCCATGCTGCGCACCCATAGTCAGACTTCCGGTTGGTCGCTGACGGAACAGGACCCCTACAACAACGTGGTGCGAACGACTATCGAGGCGATGGCTGCTGTTTTCGGTGGCACGCAGTCACTGCACACCAACTCCCTCGATGAAGCGATTGCACTGCCGTCTGAATTTGCGGCGCGCATCGCGCGCAATACCCAACTGATCATCCAGGAGGAGACCGCCATAACGAAGGTGGTGGATCCATGGGGTGGTTCCTACCTGATGGAGAGTCTGACTGATGAGCTGACGACCAAGGCCTGGGGCCTGATAGAGGAGATCGAGTCGCTCGGGGGCATGGCCAAAGCGATTGAATCGGGCATGCCCAAACTGCGCATCGAGGAGGCGGCAGCCCGCAAACAGGCGCGTATCGATCGGGGTGACGATGTCATCGTCGGCGTGAACAAGTACCGGTCCGAGCAGCAGGATGAGGTGGACATTCTCGACATCGACAACAAGGCGGTCCTAAAGGCGCAGCTCAAACGACTCGCAGACATACGTCAAAGCAGGGATGAGCCGGCAGTGGAAAAAGCGCTCCAGTCTCTTTACGAGTGCGCCGTTAGCGGCGATGGCAATCTGCTGCAGCTGAGTATCGAGGCGGCACGGACTCGCGCCACCGTTGGGGAGATCAGTATGGCGTTGGAGCGGGAATTTGGCCGCTATAGCGCTCAGTCGCAGACGGTCTCGGGCATCTATGGCAATGCGTATCGGGACGACGCGGAGTGGCAGAGCATCAGTGGCGACATCGACCGCTTCGTGCAGAAGCACGGTCGCCGTCCGCGAATGCTGGTATGCAAGATGGGGCAGGACGGCCACGATCGGGGCGCCAAGGTGATCGCCACGGCATTTGCCGACGTGGGCTTCGATATCGATCTGTCTCCCATGTTCTCGACGCCTGAGGAGGTGGCCAGACAGGCGATCGAAAACGACGTGCACGTGGTGGGCGTGTCGTCTCAGGCGGCAGGTCACAAGACGCTGGTACCCGAGCTGATCGAGGAATTGCGTGAACAGGGATCCAACGAGATCATCGTAGTCGCCGGCGGCGTGATTCCACAGCAGGATTACGACTTTCTGACGACAGCCGGAGTGAAGGGAATCTTCGGTCCGGGAACCAAGATTCCTGAAGCCGCCCGCGGCGTGCTGGACGCAATCAACACGGCTGTTCACGTCTAAGAAGGAACGAAAGGAGCGTCATGACCGGCATCGACCTGAATCGGCTCCGTCACGGTGATCGCCGCACGCTCGCCAAAGCCATAACCTTAGTGGAGAGCAAACTGGATGCCCACCGCGACCAGGCCCAGACGTTGCTGCAGAGCGTGTTGGGCGACACGGGTAAGAGTTTACGCATCGGTATAAGCGGCAGCCCGGGCGTCGGTAAGTCCACCTTTATAGAGACCTTTGGGCTCCACCTGATCGATGCGGGAAGCAAGGTGGCAGTGCTGGCGGTCGACCCCAGTTCACCCATCGCCGGCGGTTCCATTCTGGCCGACAAGACCCGCATGGAGGACCTGTCCCGTCAGCAAGACGCTTTTATCCGGCCATCGCCTTCGGAGGGAACGCTCGGCGGTGTCGCGCAGAAGACCCGCGAAACCATGCTGCTGTGTGAAGCGGCAGGATACGACGTAATCCTGGTGGAAACCGTTGGGGTAGGTCAGAGTGAATATGAAGTGGCCGGCATGGTCGACTTCTTCATGGTACTGATGTTACCTAACGCGGGAGATGAGCTGCAGGGAATCAAGAAGGGGATTATGGAGTTGGCAGATGCGCTGGTGATCAACAAAGCCGATGGTGATTCTGTGGAGTTGGCCGAACGCACCCGTCATCACTTTGAAAGCGCCATGTTGCTGCTGCGTCACACAGAGTTCTGGACGCCTCGCGTGATGACCTGCTCGGCGCAGGAGAAGATCAATCTCGACGCTGTGTGGCAGATGATCTGCGACTACCGGGCGGCGGCAATCGAGGATGACAGCTTCGATGCAAAAAGGACTGAGCAGAGCAGGCAGTGGATGCATAAACTGCTACAGGAGATGCTGGCGCTCAAACTCAGCCAGAACCCAGATGTAGGAGAGCGATTGCCGCTGTTGGAAAAAAAAGTGGTGGCAGGAGGGACCACGCCGTACGCCGCTGCCAAAGAGATCATCGATCTGCTATAGGCGCATGTCGGGGAGACCCATGGGTTTAGAGTTCAGCGACGGAAACCAGGCCATTGCCCGCGGGGCAATGGCGGCCGGCTGCAGCTTCTTTGCCGGTTACCCCATCACGCCGGCCTCGACTATTCTGCAATACATGCTGGAGCAGCTTCCCGCGAGAGGTGGCGTTGCCCTGCAGGCGGAAGATGAGATCGCGGCGATCGGATTTTGCATCGGCGCCGCCATGGCGGGGCGCAAAGCGATGACCGCCACCAGCGGGCCCGGGATCAGCCTTTACAGCGAAAACATCGGGCTTGCCATCATCGGTGAAACGCCGCTCGTGATCGTCGACGTGCAGCGGCAGGGCCCGGCAACCGGTTCGGCCACCAAAGGTGCGGAAGGGGATATCCAGTTCAGTCGTTGGGTGACTTCCGGGGGTCTGCCGATGATCGTCCTGAGTCCCGCCACTGTCGCAGAGGCCTATGAGTTGACCTACCGCGCATTTAATCTCGCTGAGCAACTGCGTGTGCCGGTCTTTCTCCTATCCAGCAAGGAGATCAGCCTGACCCGTGAGACGGTAGATCTGGATGAAATCGTATTGCCTCCCGCTGTGCAGCGACCCAGGCCGGTGCGGGGAGAGATGTATCAGCCGCATCAGTTTGGGAGACCGGAGCAGATCCCGGTAATGGCTGACTTTGGCGGTGAACACATCACTCGCTATACCACCTCCACTCACGATAAGTCCGGTTATCTGACAACGGAGCCGGACGTCATTCAGGAGATGATCGACCACTATATCGCAAAGATCGACGCCGCGGTGGACGAAATCAGTTTCTACCGGGAGGACCGCCAGAAAGGCGCCGATAGTCTGCTCGTAAGCTATGGGGTTACGTCCCGCGCTGCTGATTTGGCGGTGGACCAAGTAAGGTCACGAGGTAAGAAGGTATCGTCCCTTGTCCTGCAGACCATCTATCCGGTTCCTGAACAGGTCATTAAAGGTGCGTTTGCAGGTATACGCAAGGTGATCGTGCCGGAGATGAATATGGGGCAGTATCGGTTGGAGATCGAACGATTGGCTCCTGACGGGGTAGAAGTGGTTGGCGTCAACAAGATGGATACCACCTTGATTTCTCCCGCTGAGATTGCCGAGCAGGGAGGCCTGTCGTGAGCAAAGCGAAGTACCAGACCTATATGACAGACGAGTTGGGTCCGTTGCCGTTCTGCCCGGGTTGCGGACACGAGCGCGTGCTGAAGGAGTTAAACAGAGCGCTGATCGAGTTGCAGCCGAAACCCAAAAGTGTCGTTATCGTCTCCGATATCGGCTGCATCGGGCTGGCGGATCGGTATTTTATCACCAATGCATTTCACGGCCTGCACGGCCGTTCCCTGACTTATGCCACCGGACTTAAACTTGCACGCCCCGAGTTGACCGTGATCGTACTGATGGGCGACGGCGGTTGTGGTATCGGTGGAACGCATCTGCTGAACGCTGCCCGACGTAACGTCGACATCACCCTCATTGTCGCCAACAACTTCAACTACGGAATGACCGGTGGACAGCATTCCGTTACTACCCCCGGGGAGGCGCGCACCGCTACGACGCCGTCAGGCAATATTGAAACTGCCATGGACCTGTGTGCCACCACGATCGGTGCTGGGGCCACCTGGGCGTATCGCGGCCTGGGTTACGATGACGATCTTGCGCAGCGGATGGTGGAGGGGATCAACCACCCTGGTTTTGCCATGCTGGATATCTGGGAGCTCTGCACCGCCTATTATCTACCCCGCAATGATCTCAATAAACGGGAGCTGTACGAGATGGTCGAAAGCAGTGGCATGCAGGTGGGTGTGCTGGCCAACAGCGTCCGGCCCAGCTTTGAAATTGCCTATCGCCAACAGTCGGCGACGGCAACCGTTCGACAGGACTTGATCAGCATCGATCCAACGTTGGGTCATTCGCTGGCGAGGCAAACAGGAATCGTGATAGCGGGGAGCGCCGGACAGAAGATTCGCTCCGCTGCAACATTGTTCGCACTGGCAGGCATCCTATCAGGTCTCAAGGCCACCCAGAAAGATGACTATCCGATCACCGTGATGACCGGTCATTCGATATCCGAGATCAACCTTGCTCCCACCTCGATTCAGTACACAGCGATCGAATCTCCCGACTACCTTTTGGTGCTTTCAGAGGATGGCCTGAAAAAGACCGCCGCGTGGATAGGGCAAATGCCGGCAACCTGCCAGCTCATGGTGGATGCAGAACTAGATATCCCTGCTACCCGGGCGAAGGTACAAAAACTGCCGTTTGCATCCGCCGCCAGGGAGGTAGGGCGCTTGTCCGTGGCTATGATCGCCTTAGCTGCACTGTTGGCGAAGACAAGTCTGCTGAGTGTGAAGGCCCTGCAGCTGGCTGTTTCCAGGTATCAGTCTGGTCAGGTTGCAGCAATCAATACCGATGCTGTCAAGCGGGGTGAGCAGCTTCAGCGGGCTGGATAAACTGATGCGTCACGCCGAAGCTGAGCGCCCTCGGCAGCGATCTGGGTGTGATTGCAGGCGATGGGGCGTGCATCCAGAAGCCTGTCTCTCTGCTGTCGGGTTGTAGTTGGTACGAATTGTGCGTGAGCGAAGGATCGCGATCATAGCTGCCAGGCCTTTATGTAGGCCGATCCGCCGGTTTTTATGAAGGACTGGTAAGCGTGAGAGATGACAAGAAGTGTGAGCTCCTGACTTGCAGGGTCACATACGTCGCCATTTTGGCACCACAATCCCATCGAGGGTTTATTAACTGCTTGATTTTGGGAATAATACGTGTTGGTACGAATTGTGCTGGTACCAGTGCTGAGAGCCTGACTTGGCACGTGGTCGAGCTGCTGTACCAAATCCATGGACCCAGGATCGATAAGCGGAGCGCAAAAAGGAACATGAGAGAATGAGTTCTATGGCTGACAGACCGAAACTGGTCGACGCAGCAAAGAGGAGTACGTTTTCTGGTCAGCTGAAGCAAATATCTGCTCAACTGCAGTCCGGCTAGCAACTGCTCGGTTCCCTCAGGAAGGTTGAACTTCAGTTGCTGGACGTCCTAAGGGTACATCGTTTCACCATCTATCAGAGCATCGACAATGGCAATGAGATGCTCACAGCCTACAAGACCGGCATTCGCAGCAGCGATGCTGACGAGCAGATTCGCATACCCATGGGACCAGGATCTATCATCGGTTTTGTAGCGCTCAGCCAAAGCCCGGTGCTGGTCTCGGATGTGGAAGATAACGACGAACTTGTAACCATACATCCCCGCTTGAAACACGATAGGGGTGCCTCCACGCCTTCAGGTCGGGATATCCGGTCGATGATCGCTTGCCCATTGGTGGCGAGATCCTCCTCGGCGTCTTGCAGATTACAGCCTCGAAGGGCGAGCCGGTACTAACAGAGCGACACCTGCAGCGAGCAAAGTTGGTTGCCGCCATGCTGTTGAAGAAGCTCAGCTCCCTGATGCAGAGAACGCAGGGCCCATACGAGCAACTGGTTAACGATGGGAAAATCAGCGCTCAAGATCTGGCCGACATTGAGCAGAATGCGCCTTTGTACAACGGCTCCATCAGCCGGATTCTGATGGAAGATTTCAATATCGAAGCGGACGATATAGGGAGTTCCTTGGCGTTGTACTACAACGTGCCCTACATGAAGTATGACCCGACTCATCTGCTGCCTAAGACGCTATTTGAGAACCTCAACAACAGTTATCTGCGCAACAACCTGTGGCTGCCTGTTGACGGTGACAAACGGGAAGCAGTAATACTGATCAGCGATCCGACAGACCGTCAGAAGATCATGGAGATACAGGGGATTGTAAACGCCGAGAGCTATGTTTTCCGGGTTGGCATTGCCGAGCATATCCTGCAGTTTATGCTTGAAGGGAGCGACGAAGAGATCGACAGTGACTTCGGTGACGTCTTCACGCGGCTAGATGAACAGGTCGTAGTGGAGGTCGAAGAAGATCCAAACGAGTCACAGAACGATGAACAGAACGCGGCGAGCAGCGCGATCATTCAACTGGTCAACAAGATCATCATCGAATCAGATCGCCTGGGTGCCTCTGATATTCACATCGAACCGGGCAAAGACCGGTCATCGGGTATTGTGCGGATTCGGGTCGACGGCATCTGCCGGGAACTGCTTCGTGTTCCGTCTGAACATCTAGCCTCTTTGATGGCACGCATCAAAATCATCTCTAAGCTGGATATCGCAGAGCGTAGACTACCTCAGGATGGCGCATGTAAGCTGAAGATAAAGGCTAAGTTGATTGAACTGCGGGTGGCAACCGTACCGACCGTCTTCGGTGAGAGCGCGGTACTCAGAATCCTGGGTTCCGGTGAAGCGCTACCGCTGGAGAAACTGAATCTAAGTAAATCTAACTATGACAGTGTCGTCAAGATCACGGGCCACCACCATGGACTGTTTCTGGTGACAGGACCCACCGGATCAGGCAAGACAACGTCCTTACATGCGGTGCTAAGACACATGAATCGTTCCGATCGTAAGATCTGCACGGCTGAAGATCCCGTGGAGATCACCCAACCGGGCCTGCAGCAACTGCAAGTGAAGCCGAAGATCGGTTTGACTTTTGAATCGGCATTGCGTGCCTTTCTGCGCGCTGATCCGGACGTCATTCTCATCGGCGAGATGAGGGACACCGAAACCGCAAGTGTAGCTGTCGAGGCCTCCTTAACAGGTCACATCGTGCTGTCAACCCTGCACACGAATTCAGCACCAGAAACCATAACCCGCCTGTTGGATCTGGGTCTGGACCCGGTCAATTTCTCCGATTGTCTGCTGGGTATCCTGGCGCAGCGCTTGATGCGAACGCTGTGTGAGAATTGCCGTGAGCCCTACGTGCCGGAAGAGAAAGAGCTAGCTCATCTGGTGGAGAGCTACGGTGGAGATCAGTTTCCGGAACTGAGTAAGATATTGATTGACGCAAAGCTCAATAGAGCGGTGGGGTGCGAAGAATGCAGCGATACAGGGTACCGGGGGAGAGTCGGCATTCACGAATTGCTGGTGTGCACGCCAGACACACAAAGTCTGATCTATCAGAGAGCCAGTCTTGACGAGATCAAAGCTCAGGCGAATCGGGAAGGAATGCGTACGCTGAAACAGGATGCGATCGCCAAGATATTCATGGGGTTAAGTGATTACCAGCAGTTGCTGAATGTAATTGCTGAATGAGATGGGAGGAGAGATTCCACAGGCATATGCTAATAGGTCTACGAATAAGGAGGCAGTGAGTGAGTGAAGACAAAAGAACGAACAAAGACAGGCGAACGTCGGATCGTCGCAGGTCGGACCGTCGACCAAATGGTGAATTCATCGAGCGACGCAAGTCGAACCGGCGAACGCGGGAACGTCGGGAGAGTGGTAAGTCCTAGCGTACTTCATAGGGTATGGATGAGAGATGATGACTAGGATAATACTATTGCTTGCAGGTCTCTTGTACGCTGCTCAAGTGTTATCAGCAGAAAGTGATATTGAGGCCGTGCAAGTCAAGCGAGAGCAAACACCCGGAGCTGGTCAGGATCAGCAGGGGCTCTCCTCACGAGACGCTCACGACAATACCTATCTGGAGTCACAGATTCAGGCTGTGGAGGAAAATCTCAACCGCAGACTTGACCAACTACAAGAGGCAAACACGCAGAGATTCAACGAGAACATCAGTGCCGCAGCTACCGCCAGAGAGCGGATTGCAGATCGAGTCACCGAGAGAGTCAGTAGTTTACACATTGTGGGATTCTTCATAGTGACCTCTGTTCTGAGTCTGCTGGCTTTCATTGGTTACACTAGGTTTGCAGGCATAGCTGAGACCTTCATTGCCGATCATATTGTCCGAAATCTGAAGAAAGGGGGATTTGAAGAGAAAATACTTGTACAAGCTTCTGCAGAGATTGATCGGCTGGTGGCGCACGCAGAGAAAGAAGTAAAGGAGAAACTGCAAGCGGTTGACGATCTGGCGCTCGACTATGAAACCCAATTACTTGAGGTGCAAAAGGACCAACGCCTTCTATCTGAGATACGCCCTGAATCCATTGAGGCGGAACACTATAAGATGAAACTCGCAAGATTCGAAGAGACGATTACTCAATTCAAAACTGAACGGAGATTCACGGCGGTTGATTGGTTTCTTAAAGGGGCCAAGCAGAATTGTGATGGTGATTATCAAGAAGCTATCGAGAGTTTAGACAAGGCCATCGAACTGGATCCGGATCATGCCGATGCTTATAACAATCGGGGCATCAGCTACGAAGAATTGGGAGACCCGCAAAGGGCTATTGATGACTACAGCAAGGCTATCGAATTAGATCCTGACTATGCTATGGCCTATAACAATCGAGGCAACAGTTACGATGATTTGGGAGAGGGTCATAGGGCCATTAACGACTACGATAGGGCCATCGAATTGGGTCCTGACTGTGCCATGGCCTACAGCAATCGAGGCGTCAGGTATGCCGCCCTGGGGGAGGACCAGAAGGCCATTAATGACTACGACAGAGCTATCGAATTGGATCCTGACAATACCGATGCGTACAACAATCGAGGTAACAGGTACGCCGCATTGGGACAGGATCAACAAGCCATTGACGACTACAACAGAGCCATCGAATTGGATCCTGACTACACCGATGCTTACCACAATCGAGGCGTCAGGTATGCCACATTGGGAGAGGATCAAAAGGCGATCAATGACTACAGTATAGCCATCGAACTAGATCCTGGTTTTAGCGATGCCTATACCAATCGAGGCAATCGATACGCCGCGTTGGGAGAGGATCAAAAGGCCATCGATGACTACAGCTTGGCCATCGAACTGGATCCTGATGATTCCGATGCCTATGGCAATCGAGGCGTCAGGTACGCCGCACTGGGAGAGGACCAGAAGGCCATCGACGACTATGACAAAGCCATCGAATTAGATCCTGAATACTCCGATGCTTATAACAATCGAGGCAACAGGTACGCGGCATTGGGGGAGGATCAAAAGGCTATTGCTGACTACAACAAAGCCATCGAACTAGATCCTGACTATGCCGGTACCTTTCTGAATCTAACTGAGCTCTACGTCATCATAGGTGACTTTGACCACGGGATTCAGATTCTTCAGAAGACGCCGATGGGAAGAACCGACAGGTCGACCCAAGCGGTCTTCTATTACCTCCAGGTCGTTCTGCATGAATTGCAGGATCAGGATGCTTCTCGATTTGAAGTCCAACTCATGGATGCACTGGCAGAGAAACCAAAACTGACTTGGTCGTTTGACGCCCTTGACAACTGGATCAAGACCGCGGCCATCTCAGAAGAGAAGAAGATATCTCTACACGTAATGACGCAATTGATGAAGAAATGCAATTGATCGACCGACTTCTCAATGCGAAATCTGGTTGGTTGGCTTGTGTTGCGACCGGATCTCTGCCACGGGTGCGTTCCGTATAGCGTGGCTTATACGCCTTAGAAGAAGGGCTTGAAATGAGCAGAAAGAATCGGAAACTGAGAAACCTCGTAGTCAACCCTCATTTTCAGCTAAAGCTAAGCCTCTATTACATAGCCAGCGGCCTGGTTATCATCGGGGCGATGATCATACTGATCTACGGTCGCCTCATGGATGTGCGCGACATGATGAATAGGGGAGAACTCATGAGTTTTGAGACCCAGAATGAGATCAATGAGATCATGTTCCAGGTCGTCGAGATCTCGCTCCTTGGATTCATTGCCTTCATCATCTTCTCATTTGTATTTGCCCTGATCATCAGCCACCGGATTGCGGGTCCGGTGGTGGCTATCTGTGCATTCATCGACGCATTGAAAGAGGGCGATTACGACTATCCCAGGAAGCTGCGTCCCCATGATGAATTGGTGCCAATTATGGATAGACTCCACGAGCTGGCACCGATCTTGAGAGAGAAAATGGGGGCAGATAGGCATGCCCCCGGATAATACTGAATTGTCTTAGATGATAAAGGCGTAAAGAGCGGCACACGGGACTTACCCATGGAAACCGGATGGAGCAATCCAACAGGCTGAATGACAAGACGAATGGCGAGACAAACAGGGGATTTACCCTCTTTGAACTGCTGATTGTGATAGCAATCATCGGTATCGTTTCCGCTGTCGGGCTGCCCGCCTACCGGTCCTATATCGATACCTCCAAGATGTCCAAGGTGAACGCGGCTTACCAGAGTGCAATGCGCACTACCCAGAATGTCTTTGCCAAAGCCAAAACCAGGGTTGCACTTGGATTACCCACCGGCATACCCACAGGCAGGAATAGACGTAGAATAGAGGATGCCTGGATTGAGATCTTTAACAAGGGTGGGGCTCAAGCACCCGGTGGTGGACCTGCTTATGTCAACAGCAGAGTAAAGCAGTCAAAGGCAAATGGCTGGGGGCCATTCGGATAACGTACAACAGGAGAAGGGAACAACTGACCATCATGCGTCCCGAATACCTTGAACTCACCTGCTACCGGGCCAGAATCACTGGCGACTCGGTAGATACCAAGGAGATGAAGAGATGTCGTTAAGCGGTCGGCGGCCACAATAGGGCCGGCCGCATAGGAGTTTCCAACCTATACGAAGTCCCTTTTTCTGCATTGAAAAAAGACGGTCCAGACGATTAGCGCCACGATCAGGATGGTCTCAGCCAGCAGAAGATCAGCACCTTCGCGATAACCTTGGCCAGCGTGTATACCCTGACGGTAATGGGCAGGCTCATGATATAGGGTATATTCTGTTCAGTTTTCTCGATGATGATCGTCTGCACATGTCCTTCCGGTTAGCCGGTCTGTAATTCTACAAAGTGTCGGTAGGCCCCGTCCTGCCTTGCCATCAGCTCCGTGTGAGTTCCATCTTCCAGAACTGTGCCCGCTTCCATGAAGACGATGCGATCCGCTGAGCGAATCGTGGACAGGCGGTGCGCGATCACGATGAGCAGGCGATTGCGTCGTGCCTGCTGCAGGGCGTCCAGCAGATCCGCTTCGGCTTCGACGTCGAGCGAAGACGTCGGTTCATCTAGAATCAGAACAGGGGTGTTACGGGCAAGTCCACGGGCAATGCAGAGGCGCTGTTTCTGACCGACGGAGAGGGTGTTACCGCCACGCCCGAGGCGGGCGGAGTAGCCTTGCGGCAGCTGATCGATAAACTGGGTTGCACCGGCAGTGGTGGCCGCCCGCTGTACGTCTGCTTGAGTGGCCTCGGGACTGCCGAAGCGTATGTTCTCCGCAATGGTTTCCGAAAAGAGCTGGTGCTCCTGAAACACATAGGTTACTTGTTGGCGCAGAGAATCAGCGGCCATATTGGCAATGTCCTCGCCATCGATCGATACGCGACCCCGGTTTGGCCTATAGTAGCCCGGGATAAGGTAAGCGAGGGTGGTCTTGCCCGCACCAGTTGGCCCTACGATGGCGATTAGTTCACCCACATTGGCTGAGAAATTCACAGCACGAAGTGCCTGTCGCCCGTCCGGGAAGGTGAAGTCGGCATTCTCGATACGAACGCCGTCACTGACTGACGCAAGCGGTGGCGAGGTGTTGTCATCAGCGCTTGCTTCCGAGGGTAGATCCATAAACAGAAATACGCGGCGTGCCGCAGCGGCATTGTTCTGGAAGTCGATCCACAAGTGTCCCAGCTGACCGGCGGCCAGCGCAACGTTAAAGTAGACTGACATCAATACCATGAAGTCGCCCGCAGAGAGGACACCGTCGATTATCTTCGTGGTGACGAGGAAGTAGACGTAGATCAGCATTCCGGCACCCACAATACCGACCAGGAAATTCACTGAAACGCCAACCAGCTTGACGCGTCGAAAGTGTCGGAATGATTCCTGACTTGCGGCTGAGAAGCGTTCATGCTCGCGGGCCATATTACCGAGGCTCTGCACGGCCGAGATATTGCTCATGCTCTCTTCGATGGTATCGGTGGTAGCTGCACCGGACGCACGAGATGCCTGACTGGCATGTCTTGCCGGGGAAGCGAGAGGTATGGTGACCAATAGAATGGCAGGCATGGACAGCAAGCCTACCCAGATCAGCTGGGGGGCGAGGTCTCCATAGCTGTACTGCATCACATAGAGCGATGCAAGAGCGGTCAGGATGGCAATCGATGGGGTGAGCGTGATATCGAAACAGAGGCCCTGGAATGTAGGCGTGTCATACATAACCCGGTAGACCGAATCACCGATGCGATTATCGTCGAGGGTTTGCATCGGTAATTTCATCAATCGTTCGAACAGCTTGTATCTCACCAGGTGGGTGACGCCCTGCACGAGACGGATATTCCACAGCAGGTCCAACAGTCCCCAAATCCCTCCCGCTTGACTCCATCCCGCACTGATCATGTTCTCGGTCTGGGTGGCTGTATCCTCGCCTTGAGCGAAGAAGGCGATCGATCCCTGGCGACCTTCATCCCCGGCACCAAAGGCGAATACCAATCCGGCCATCAGTACGATGGTGGCAGCCATGATCTCCATGGGGCTGAATCCCACCAGCAGGTCGACAAACGGTTGGATAAAGGGGGGGAAAGGTACGCTGGCATCGTCTATTGGCTGCTGCAGGATGACGTGATCGACGATGATCTTCACGGGCCAGGGCGCTACCAGAATGGGGATCACGCTGCCGCACATGAGAAAAAACTTGATGATGAAGAGGCGCCGCACCGGCCAGATAAATGCCAACGTGCGTCTCAGAATTGAGAATACCTGCAGGTTGGTGAGTTCGGTATGCAGGTCGATTCTGTCATCAAAGCGTGGTTCGCTCATCCGTCTTCCCCTGCATCTGTCTTGAGTCCCTCCTCGGCCAAGACAAATGCTCGGTAACGTCCTCCCTCCACCTGCATGAGTTCATCGTGACTGCCCTGTTCCGCAATTCGTCCGTCGTCCATGTAGGCTATCTTGTCCGCCTTGCGGATGGTTGAGAGACGATGCGTAATCAGGAAAACCACCCGACGTTGACCCCACTCTGACAGATTCTGCAGTACGCGGTGTTCCGTCACCGCATCGAGTGAAGCCGTTGGCTCGTCGAGGATGAGTACTGAAGGATCCTTGAGAATCGCGCGGGCGATGGAAAGACGCTGACGCTGACCGGTGGAAAGTTTTCCCGCCCGTTCTCCCAGTTCGGTGTCATAGCCTGCACCGAAAGCCTCGATATACGTATCGGCGCATGCAATCCGTGCGGCCTCACGTACTTGCTCATCATCCGCCTCGGGAACTGCGTAGCGGATATTGTCACGAATGGTAGCGGCGAATAGCACGTTTTCCTGCATGGCGATGGTGATGTTGGCGCGCAGATCATCGATGCGGATTTGCCGGAGGTCCACAGAGTCGATCGTAACCCTGCCACTGTCAGGATCGAACAGCCTGAGTAGCAGAGACATGAGCGTGGATTTCCCGGTGCCGGTGGGACCAACGATCGCCGTGATGGTGCCCGGTGTCGATGCCAGATCGATCCCCCTCAGCACCGGTTGGTCTTCTTTATATGCGAAGTGAACATCCGAAAAACGGACCTCCTCGCGAACGCCCTGCATGGGCTGTGCCCCTTCAACATCCTCAATTTCCGGTTTGACGTCCAGCAGGTGAAAGGAGCGAGACAGCCCCATGGCCATATCCTGAGCCAGTCCCCACACGTAGATGAGCCCGTAAGCATTGCTGGACATGGTAGTCAGTCTGTTTCTGGCGGCCTGAAACGCGCCAAGATTCCATATGGTAAATCCCACCAACACGGCCGATACCTCGAAGCCGCTCTCTTCGCTCAAGAGCGCCATCATGTGATCCACACCCGGTATGGTGAAGTCCGCCCCGAATGTTTCTTCGCCATCGTGGGCCCAGAGCGCCATCAGGTATTCCGCACCCAGCACACAGATTGCCATGATGAAGATAGCCAGCAACGTCATTAGTGCGAGAGAGACGCGCAACCGGTAGGCAGTAATCAGCGCGGTAGTCGAGTCGCCGACGAATCGTTTCAGCATGCGCTCCTCTTGGGCGTTCGCTTTGATCGTCTTGATGCCGCCGAAGATCTCCTGAATGTTCGACGTCAGAGCGCTGTTAGCCGTACGTGCAGCCATACTCCGGACCCGAAGGCGCGGAGTGAACCAGCCAACAACATAGAGCAGGGGTACGGCCGCTGCAACGCAAAGTAGCCCAAGGTACGGGTTGAACAGAGAGATGATGCTGACCGTAAACAGCAACGTGAAGACGTGCACGGACGGTTGGATCAGGACATTCTGGATGATGGCCGTGACCATGGCGCTATCCTGAAAGACCCTATAGATGGCATCACCGACCTGGGAACTCAAGTGAAACTTTAAGGACAGGTGTTCTGCGTTAGCGATCATGGCGCTGCGCAACATCTGGTTGACTCGCTGCAGAATCCAAGTGAGGTAATAGGGATTGATTGCACCAAGCAGAATTCCCGCGAAGAAAACCCCGCCACCGATCCAGGCCAATTGGTTACGAATGATTGTGCGAGCATCAGCGGAGAGTTCTTCTGTATCGACAAACTGACCGGGATCAAGACCCATAAGGTAGGCCTGTATAGGGGATAGCGGCTCCGCCAGGAAAACCTTGTTCATGAGCAGGTCATAAAACATGAAGAAGCCGCCGAGCTGTACCAATCCCAGGAAACCCACCAACAGGAAGTAGAGGACAAAATGACGCAGCTGCGGTCTGAGATAGGGAAGTGTCCGCCAAAACACAGCCGCGATGGCACGAAGATTCAGCGACTGCGTCTCTACATCGACATCCTCACTGAGGGGTGGGGGAGAGTAGTCGGGTGCAGAGATACTGCTCAATGTTCTCTTCCTCTCTGAAAGGGTGCTGCCGGTTCGACCCGAGCATTCTACACACTTAGTTCGGCTGCAGGTAATTCCATCGACAGACCGGTGCTTGCCTGACCTACGTTATCTGTATGGTGCAGTGGATAGCTGATGGCGGTCTGTGGGCTGTGACGACTGTTGCTCGTCTTTGCGAGTCCTTGAGACATGGAATGGGGGTATTGCCTACGCTACTTGCCCTGGGCCATCCCTGGCCCAGGACACCTGGATCACCGTTCCGCCATCCATGGCTCCACGGCGCTCCGAAGGCGCTTCGGCAACACCCCCATCCCATGTCTCAGCCAGCTGCACGTTTGGAGATTACTGGCTAGATCGCGGCTCTGACGCCTGAGCAAGTGAGGCAGTGGAGGGAGATTACTACAGGCGAAACAGCGAATATGTGGGCTTTAATAGCTTTCGACTTCGGCCTCTTTAACTCTTCAGGTTGCGGTATAGAATGGTATGGATCCCGATGCGAGAGGTCAGCGATGAAGACGGCAAGATTCTATGGTCAGAAGGATATACGGGTTGAAGAACTTCCTGACCCAACACCTGGGCAGGGAGAAGTGATCGTACGCGTAAGAGCGACTGGTATTTGTGGTAGTGATCTGCACGGATATCGATCTCCGGTGAAGCGCGAGCATCCTCCCACCACCGGCGGGCACGAG
>CEPV01002258.1_pt1 | contig 39917 bp, 38 predicted proteins | sample 530451 | NCBI WGS metagenome assembly CEPV01 (sample SAMEA2620097, study PRJEB7988) | marine metagenome | isolation source: saline water (ENVO:00002010), including
CCGGACACGTCTTTCAGGGTGGCTGACGACGACATCGGCCGGTTCGCCGCCTGCTACACGCCGGACCCCGGGACCCTCTCCCCGGAACTGCTGGATGCGCCTGCCACCAGTGCCTTCCGCTCGCCCGGTTGGAGCAGCGGAGGCGGCGGCCTCGTCTCATCCATGACCGACTACCACCGGTTCTGCCAGATGCTCCTGGCCGGCGGTATGTCCGACGGTGGCCGCATCATCGGTCCACGCACGCTCGACCTGATGATGCGGAACCACCTTCCCGGGGGTGTCGACCTGACGGCGTTCGGTGACCCGCTCTACCACGAGGGGTTCTTCGACGGAGTCGGCTTCGGCCTGGGCTTCGCAGTGGTGGACGACGCAGCCGCCGGGCGTGTCCACGCCACCGAGGGCGAGTGCTCGTGGGGAGGCCTTGCCAGCACCGCCTTCTGGGTGGACCCGGTCGAGGAGATCAGCGCCGTGTTCCTCACGCAGCTGGTTCCATCGGGCACCCACGTCTCCCTGCGCTGGGACCTGCGGACCCTCGTGAACCAGGCGATCGTCGACTAGGGAACCCGGAGAGGTCCCGTGGACGATGTCGGGGCCGGCCCGCATCCCGAACCCTGGCCAGAGGACGACCGGCTTGATCCGGAACTCCTGGCCTGTGGAGACCGGAGAAACGTCACCGACCGGTACCGCTACTGGACTGTGGAGGCCATCGTGGCCGACCTGGACAGTCGGAGGCATCCGTTCCACGTGGCGATCGAGAACTGGGAACACGACATGAACATCGGAACGGTCGTGCGCAACGCCAACGCCTTCCTTGCCTCGGGGGTTCACATAGTCGGCAGGCGCCGCTGGAACCGGCGCGGGGCGATGGTCACCGACCGTTATCAGCACGTGTTCCACCACGCCGGGATCGGCGGCCTGCTGGAGTGGGCTGCGGGGGAGGAGTTGCCTCTCGTAGGCATCGACAACCTGCCGGGCTCGGTTCCGATCGAGGGGGTCGACCTCCCCGAGAGGTGCGTGCTGATCTTCGGCCAGGAGGGGCCGGGTCTGTCCGGTGCGGTCAGGGATGCCGCGTCGATGGTGTGTTCCATCTCGCAGTTCGGATCGACCAGGTCCATCAACGCCGGGGTCGCATCGGGGATCGCCATGCACACATGGATCCGACAACACGCCAGGTGACCTTGGTCCCTCCCTGTCAGCGCTGTGCGCCGGTAGGTTGCAACCCGTGACCAGCCACCGTCGTCTGGCGACGCTCCTTCTTGCGCTGCCGGGTGCACTGCTGGCCCACTCGTTCGCCTACCTGTGGGCACACCCGGCTTCATTCACCCTGGCTGTCGGGCGGTCGCACGGGTACCTCCCCGTGGCAGGGCCACTGGTCGGTCTTGCAGGAGTGCTGGTGCTGGCATGGCTTGCAGTTCTGGGCGTGCGTGCAGCCGATGCCGACACGATGCCCAGCGTTCTCGGCCTGGCGGCGGCTCAGGTCACCGTGTTCTGCCTCCAGGAGTGCCTGGAGGTGCTGGCCGCCGGCGCCGGCCCGGCGGACCTGTTGGGAGAGCCGGCTGTGCTCCTGGGGCTGGCACTCCAGTTGCCGATTGCAGGCCTGCTGGTCGGGCTGGTCAGGGCCGGTCAGGTCCTTGCGGGGCTTCTCCTCACCGCCTGTCAGCCACAGGTAGCCATGTCGCCGGTACCACAGCTTCCGGCGCAGGCCACGGTCACGGTGCGCCCGGTCATGCTGTCGGTCGGCCGCCGTGGTCCTCCGGTTTTCGTCTGAAGCACGTTCCAGACGACAACCAGAACAAGGAGGACACTATGAGGACGCATGCTTTCGCGCTCGTACTGCTGACGCTAGCCACAGCCCTGACCGCCTGTGGAACCGACCCCGCAGGCACAGACGGGGACTCATCCCGGCCGGCCGAGGTGTCGGCAGAACCGGCGGTGGCAGCCCACGACACAACCGAACACGACACAACCGAACACGACACAACCGAACACGAGACCCAAGAGGGGGAACATGCCGGCCACGGGTCTTCCGAGGTCGCACATGCTGACCACGAGCACGGCAGGCCAATAGACCTGACCGGCGTATCACCCCGGCCCGGGGTCTCGCTGACAGCGGAAGCCGACGGGTCGGGGGGGATCCGGCTCGCCATCGATGTAACAGGCCTCGAGTTGGTTCCGGCGGATCCGCCAACCACCCACCACGCCGGCCAGGGACACGTCCACGTGGCTGTCGACGGCCGATCCGTGGCGATGACCTCCGAGACCTCCTACCACCTGACGGATCTGGCGAACGGTAGCCACACCGTCACCGCAACCCTCTCGTCGAATGACCACCGGGACTACCACGCTGACGGGACGGCCATAGGGGCAACAGCGGTGGTGATGGTCACGGGAGGGGTCCCGGCGGCACAGCCCGACGCCAGGTTCGAGGTGGTCGTGGAGGGCGGCACGATCAGCGGGGGAATCCACCGCTTTGAGGCTGCCGTCGGCGATCTGGTGGAGGTGACCGTCAGGAGCGACGTCACCGATGAGGTGCACCTGCACGTCTACGACCTGAAGGTGCCGGTGGGTGCCGGGATGCCGGCTGTACTGCTCGTGGAGGTCGATATACCCGGGGTCTTCGAGGCCGAGATGCACGGAGCCGGGTTCAAGCTCTTCGATCTGGAGGTCTCCTGATGCTTCCGGCCGTGCTGGGCCACGGGGTGGGGGGTCGCAGCGACCTGCCCATTCCCGAGTGGCAGGCGGCATGGGGGGCGGGCGTCGCCCTGGTGCTCTCGTTCGCAGCCCTGGGCCTGCTCTGGCACCGCCCCCGACTGGAGGGGATGTCGGTCGGGCGTCCGGTGCAGCCCGTGGTCCACCGGGTCCTCGACCTCCTGGCAGCCCCTCTGAGGGCAGTGGTCCTGATCGTGTTCCTCGTGGTACTGGCGGCGGGCCTCATGGGGGCCGGCGACGCGGCTTCCAACATCGCCCCGGTGTCGGTCTACGTGGTGTTCTGGATCGGGGTACCTGTGGCCTCCGTCCTGTTCGGACCGGTGTGGCGGGCCGTCAGCCCCTGGGAGACGCTGGGCCGCCTCGTGAGCCGCCCTTCCGACGCGGAGGCGCCCCGCTGGCTGAGGTCCGGATGGGCAGCGCTAGTGCCGATCAGCATCTTCCACTGGTTGGAACTGGCCTACCACGACGGTGCCAACCCCCGGGTCCTGGGTTGGCTGGGGCTGGCCTACACCGTCGGCCTGATGGCGATGTCCCGCCGGTGGGGCTGGGAGGAGGCCCGAAGGGCTGAGGGCTTCGGGGTGCTCTTCGACGCCATCGCCTCCCTGTCGCCCTTCCGCCGGGACGGGTCGGGCCGTCTGTCCGTGAGGTTGCCGTTGGTCGGCGTCGCCGAAACCCCCGCCTCGCCGATACTGCTGGCGGTTGTCCTGGCAGCACTGGGAGGTACCGCCTTCGACGGCTTCTCAAGGACCTACTTCTGGGATGGGCTCATGGCCGGGCGGGCCGGCTGGGAGGCGACCTCGGTCGGAACGGTGGGCCTGGTGTGGGTCGTTGCGCTGGTGGGCATCGCCTACCACCTGGCGTGCAGGTCGGGTGGACGTCTCACGGGGGCCCCGGACTTCGCCGTCATCTTCGGGGCCTCGCTGGTGCCGATCCTGGTCGGCTACGACCTGGCGCACTACTTCTCCCTACTGCTGCTGGAGGGCCAGGCTTTCCTGGCGCTCATCTCAGACCCGCTGGGCAGGGGCTGGAACCTGTTCGGAACGGTGGACTACGCCGTCAACTGGACCCTCGTGTCGACTACGGCAGTGGGCTGGGTGCAGCTGGTGTCGATCGTCGTCGGGCACCTGGCCGCCGTCCTGGTCGCCCATGATCGTGCGGTGGAGAGGTGGAACCCGTCGGTCGCCCTGCGCAGCCAGTATCCGATGCTGGCCGTGATGGTCGCCTACACGGTCCTGGCGCTGGTCCTGATAGCTGGCTGAGGCAGGACGACCACACGCCTTGCGTTGATCGAACATATGTTCGATACTGGGATATGGCCCTGCCCGCCTCCCTCCTGGCCGAACCCGAGCCGTTCGACGACCTGCCTCCAGAGGAGCATCCTGTTTCTCCAGCTGCCGCGCCTTCACCTGTCAGTGTGGTTCCAACGCCGGCTGAGGCTGCCCGGCGTGTACGTCCCACCACCCTGGCGGTGGAGCGCGTGCTGCCGGTCCTTCCTGCCCTGGCCGGTCTGGTTCCCGATGGCCTGAGGCGCGGCAGCAGCCTCGGGGTCTCCGGTCCCGGGGCGCGTTCTCTGGCCATGGCCCTCATGGCCGGGGCGACGTCGGCGGGCTCGTGGGCAGCCGTCGTGGGGGATCCGGACATGGGGCTGGTGGCGGCCGGCGAGGCCGGGGTTGCCCTTGAACGGCTGGCGATCGTGACAGCGCCTGAACCCTCCGCATGGGGAGACGTGGTCGGGGCACTGGCGGGCTCTCTCGACCTGGTGGTGGTTGCACCACAGCACCGTGTAGGTGCTGCAACCGTCAGGCGCCTGGCTGCCCGTGTCCGTGAACGTGGGTCTGTACTGATACGGGTCGGTGACGGTCCCTGGCCTGACCGGTTCGACCTCACGCTGACGGTTGGTGGCATCTCGTGGGAGGGTCACGGGAGCGGCCATGGGCGCCTACTCCTGAGGCGTGCTGAGGTGCTGGCCTCTGGCAGGAGGGCTGCTTCCAGGGAACGCCGTGTTGCCATGATTCTGCCTTCTCCGGATGGAAGCCCGGCATCTCCTGAGCAGACGGGCGACGGGTGACGGAACCGGTCCGTACTCTGGTCGTCCGTTGCCCAGACTGGCCGCTTACCGCCCTGGGGGTGGCCCCGTCGGATCCTGCGATGGTCCTTGTCTCTGGACGGGTCGTGTCGGCGTCGACTGCTGCCCGCTCCGTCGGGGTGCTCGAGGGGCAGCGCCGCCGTTCGGCCCAGAGCATGTGTCCCGAGGCCGCCGTGCTGGAACGCGACGAGGCGGTCGAGGCCCGTGGGTTCGAATCCGTGGTGGCGGCCCTGTCCGACATCACCCCGTGGGTCGAGGTGCAGCGGCCGGGGACCTGTGCCTTCGGCGTCAGGGGTCCCGTCCGACTCTTCGGTGGGGAGGTTCCGCTGGTGGACAACACCGCTGCCGTTGTGCGGAAGGCCCTGGACGAAACGCTGGGGGAGGGCACCCATCCGGGTTGTCTCATCGGAGTGGCCGACGGCCCGTTTGCCGCCGGCCTGGCCGCCCGGTCTGTTGACGGGAAGGCGGTCCTGGTGCCGGCCGGTGGCACCCCGGGGTTCCTGGCCCCCTTTCCGGTATCGGTCCTGGAGCGTCCCGACCTGGCCGATGTGCTGGTGCGGCTTGGCCTGACGACCCTGGGGGCGCTGGCGGCCCTGCCGGTCGCCGACGTGGTCGGCAGGTTTGGATCTGAGGGCCTGGTCGCCCAGCGCCTGGCCGCCGGCATTGACGGCCGCCAACTCCACGTGGGCGGCCAGCCCCCCGACCTTGCTGTCGGCATCGAGATGGATCCACCGGTGGAGCGGATCGACCAGGTTGCCTTCACCGCCCGGTCCCTGGCCGGGTCGCTCCACGACGGGTTGGCCCGTCGGGGGCTGGCGTGCAGGCGCGTGGTCGTCGCGGCCGAGACCGGGCACGGTGAGAGGCTGGTCCGCAGGTGGCGCGATGAGGGGGCTATCGGAGCTGTGGCCCTGGCCGACCGGGTCCGTTGGCAGTTGGAGGGATGGCTGAACGGCCCACCCGGCGTTCGCCCCACCTCGGGGTTGGTACGTCTGGATCTGGTTCCTGAGGAACTGGTGCATGCCGGGAGCCACCAGGCAGGGTTCTGGGGTGGTGCCACAGCGGCCGACGAGCGGGCCCTTCGGGCCCTCAACAGGGTGGCCTCCATGCTGGGCCCCGGTTCGGTACGGGTTTCCGAGTGGCGTGGTGGACGGGATCCCGCAGAACAGATGGCCCTGGTTGCCGTGCCGGAGGGCCCCGTCGCCGGGTCAGTGGATGGGTCCATCCCCGTGGTTCCGCATCCTGCCGACAGGCCGCCATGGCCCGGGGCTGTCCCCGCTCCGTCTCCAGCAGCGGTGCACGCCGAACCGGCAGCAGTGGAGGTCCTGGATGTCGCCGGCCGGACGGTCACGGTCGACGGTCGCGGTGTGGTGTCGGCAGAACCTGTCCGGCTGCGCCAGGGGGGTGGAACAGGGGTCGGGGTGGTCTCGTGGGCCGGCCCGTGGCCGGTGGAGGAGAGGTGGTGGGACCCTTCCCGTCACCGTCGCAGGGCATGCATGCAGGTGGTGTCCGACGACGGGATGGCACGCCTCCTGGTGCTCGAGGAGGGATGTTGGCGGGTGGCGGCCACCTACGACTGATCGCACGTCGCCAGGACCCGCTAGCGTGCCCCGCACCACGAGCACGGGACAGGAGACGAGGGTGGCGGAACGCGAGGAAATGGACTGGGTCCGCTACGGGACAGCCGTGCGGGAGTTGGCGACCCTGGTCGCCGACGACGGCTACCGGCCCGACATGATCCTGTCGATAGCAAGGGGCGGCCTGTTCGTGGCCGGCTCGCTGGGGTACGCCCTGGCGGTGAAGAACCTCTACGTGATGAACGTCGAGTACTACACCGGGGTCGATGAGCGGCTCGACATTCCGGTCGTGCTGCCCCCGTACGTCGACTGGGTGGACCTGGGCGATGCCAGGATCCTCATCACCGACGACGTGGCCGACACGGGCCACACCTTGAACCTGGTGCGCGAGACGGCTCTGGCCAAGGTGGGCGAGGTGCGCTCAGCGGTCCTCTACCAGAAGCCCCAGTCGGTCGTGGACTGCGAGTACGTGTGGTGCCGCACCGACCGGTGGATCAACTTCCCCTGGTCGACCGAGCCACCGGTGGTCTCGGTCGAGGAGGCAGCCCACCAGGTCCTCGACGCCTGAGGACGGCGGTTTGATCCCGCCATACCAAGTAATCTGATAATCTGACTTCCATGTCAGAGGTTTCCGCCACCGAGGCTTCCCGCAACTTCGCCGACCTCCTGGATGCAGTGGAGCACCGCGATGAGACCTTCACGATCGTCCGTCGCGGACGTGTCATAGCCCAACTGGGTGCTCCTCCGCGTGCGAACGGAGCCGCATTGAAGGCGGTTCTGCGCGCCCATCGCCCCGATCCAGCGTGGATCGATGATCTGAGATCCGTCTGGGATCTCCTGGAGCCTGATGACGTCACCGGACCCGGGGACGAGGACGGTCGGTGAGCCGACTGCTGCTGGACACGACGGTCCTGATTGACTTGGAGCGAACCGGCCATGACCTTGACTCGATTCTGCTGGATGAGGACGATGCAGCTGTCTCTGTCGTCACCGTTGCAGAACTCGAGGTTGGGGTCGATCTGGCGTCTGTCGAGCACCGGGAGGATCGGCGTCGGTACGTCAGAGAAGTCATAGACAACGTTCTCGTGTTGCCATACGACGTTGAGACTGCGCATGGGCACGCAGTGCTGCTGGCCCATTCGCGGCGGACGGGTCGACCCCGAGGTCGTCACGATCTCATAGTGGCCGCCACTGCACTTGCCTCAGGCAGGACGATCCTCAGCGCCGATACGACCGCCTTCTCGGATCTACCGGGCGTGCTCGTGTATGAATCCTGAGGGCTGCCCCCGACTTCTGGTCAGGCGTGAATCGGGGCCCTGCTCTCCGACCAGCGCACCTCGGCCTCCAACTGTGATCCGACGGCGATGAGGACATCCTCACGGCCGTAGGCGGCCACGATCTGGGCTCCCACCGGCAGCCCTCCCGACGACCCCACGGGCAGGGAGATGGCTGGTTGCCCGGTCGTGTTGAACGGCGAGGTGAACGCTGCATAGGGCATCGAACGCTTCGAGGCCCTGAGGGGGTCGTCCCCGGTTGGGGTCAGGTCCCCGAGCAGGGGTGGCGGTTGGGCTGTGGTCGGTGTTACCAGCAGGTCGAAGCCCTCCTCCCACCATGCGGCCATGTTCCTCCGGAAGGTGGCCATGAGGCTCTGGGCCTTTGCATAGTCGGTAGCGGAGTGGCCGTCGCCCATCTGGGCCAGCAGCCAGGTTCCCGGCTCGACGTCGTCCTCGCAGACAGGCCGGCCCAACTGTCCACCCAGGTGTTCGAGGCTGAGGACCGCTCCCACACCCCAGTTCACGTTGAAGGCCCAGCTCAGCTCCTCCAGGTGGTCCAGGACCTGCGGGTGGGCATCGACCACCTCGTGGCCGAGATCCTCGAGGAGCGATGCGGTTCGCCGGGCGGCGCCGGCGCAGTCGGAGTGAACCCCGGTCATGGTGTGTTCGGTGAGGAGCCCGACTCGCAGTCTGCCGACGTCCCCACCGACCCTGTCCGAGTAGGGACGTCCGTGGTCTGGAGCCACCACGCCGTCGCCCAGGAAAGGGATGGCCGTTGCATCCAGGATCCCGGCGCAGTCGCGCATGGTGTGGCAGACCACGTGCTGGACCGACACCCCCCACTCCTCCTTGACGGGGCCCATGGAGATCCGGCCCCTTGAAGGCTTGAGTCCGACAAGGCCGCACATGGCGGCGGGGATGCGGATGGAGCCGCCTCCGTCGCTGGCGTTCGCAGCGGGGAGCATTCCCGCCGCCACCGCGGCGGCCGACCCTCCAGATGAGCCACCGGTGCCGTAGTCGGTGTTCCAGGGGTTGCGGCTGGGTCCGTACGCCATGGGTTCGGTGGTTGCCACCAGGCCCAGTTCAGGTGTGTTGGTGCGGCCCACGTTGATGAAGCCGGCCTCCCGATAGCGCCTCACCAGGTTGGAGTCGGTCGTGGAGGTGAGGTCGGCATCCTTGAGGGCCTGGACCCCGCAGTGGTGTGGCTGGCCCGCCTCCTCGGACCACAGGTCCTTGATGAGCATCGGCACGCCGCGGAACGGGCCGTCAGGAAGGTCGGGTGAGGCGGCCACGGCGAGGGCCTCCTCGAACTGCCTGTGGATGACGGCGTTCAGTTCTCCGTCGAGCAGTTCGATGCGACCGATGGTGGCCTCCACGGCCTCGACGGGGGAGATGTCGCCCTGGCGGATCAGTTCGGCCAGGCCGACCGCGTCGAACTGGGCCAGGTCGTCGATCCTGTTGTCGTGGTCCATGGCGGCGACGGTAGTCCCCGACTGCTGGTCAGGCCGATCCGGAGCGCTCGAGGTAGTTGTAGATGGTGAACCTGCTCACTCCGAGGGCATCGGCGACGTCCTCAACCGATTTTCGGAGGGTGAAGGCTCCCCACTCGTTGAGCAGGGTCACGGCTGCCTGCTTCTGGGTCCGGTTCATGGCGCTGCGGTCAACCCCCAACTCGGTCTCGGCGGCGGTGACCAGGACGTCGAGGGCATTGTGCAGGTCGGGTCGGCGCAGGCCACCCACCACCTCTCCGTCCCAGATCAGCGGCAGGTCTGCATCGGTGAGCTGGTCGGGTCCGAGCAGCCGGGCACCGAGAGCCTCGGCAACCGGGGTCACGGCCGCAACGAGAGGGTGTTCGGGACTTGACACACGGTCACGTTAGTCCGACCTATGACGTTGACAAAATGTTGAACGGACGGCAGCATGTCGGGGTGTCGGTGACCATCGCTACCTCCCTGGAAGACGCCTGCGCCGCCCTGGCTGCTGAGCCGGGCTCGCTGGTCCTGGCAGGCGGAACCGACCTGATGGTCGAGGTCAACCGGGGCAGCCGACGTATCGGCAACGTGGTCGCCCTCGACCGGATTCCCGAAATCGCCGACTGGCAGTTGACGGGTGACGTCCTGAGGCTCGGCGCCGGTGTCACCTTCGCCGAGATCTGTGAACCCGGGATTGCAGCGCTGGTACCGGCACTGGCCCAGGCCGCCCGCACCGTCGGCTCCCCACAGATCCGCAACGCCGCCACGATCGGTGGCAACATTGCTACCGCCTCGCCCGCCGGTGACAGCATTCCCGTGCTCGCCGCCCTCGACGCCGTGCTCGAACTGCGTTCGGCCGAAGCCACCCGCGAGGTGCCCGTTGTCGAGTTCATAACGGGTGTCAAGACGACCTGCCTGACACCCGGAGAGTTGATCGAGGCCGTCAGGGTTCCGGTGCTGGACGGCCCCCAGGAGTTCTGCAAGGTCGGGCCGCGGAACGCCATGGTCATCTCGGTCGCATCCCTGGCCCTGCTCGTGGACCGCAGCGCCCGCCGGATCAGGGTGGGCCTGGGGTCTGTCGCTCCGACGCCACTTCGGGCCACGCAGGCCGAGGACCATGTGAGCGGCCACATCGACTGGGACAACGGTGCACCGCCCGAACCGGAGGTGCTCAGGGAGTTCGCTGATCTGGTCGCCGGTTCCACCAGCCCCATCGACGACCACCGTGGCACAGCCGCCTACCGCCGCCACGCCGTGCGTGTCCTAGCGCAACGATCCCTCACAAGGGTCCTGAACCGGGTGTCGTCGTCATGAGCACGGACCCGTTCGTCCTGGAGGTGAACGGCCGGAGCCACGAGGTGACCGATGCCCACCCGGGGGAGAGCCTCCTGCGTGTGCTGCGCGAACGGCTCGGCCTGGCGGGGTCCAAGAACGCCTGCGAGGAGGGCGAGTGCGGATCCTGCACGGTCCTCGTCGACGGACAGACCGTGTGTTCCTGCCTGGTGCTGGCCTCCACTGCGGCGGGCAGGCAGATAACGACAATCGAGGGGGTCGCCGGAGATGACGGTCTCAGCCACGTCCAGGAGGCGTTCGTAGACGCCGGAGCGGTGCAGTGCGGCTTTTGCACGCCGGGCCTGATCGTTTCCACCGGATCTCTGCTGGAGTCGGACCCCGACCCGAGCGACCTGGCCGTCCGGGAGGCCATCAGCGGCAACCTCTGCCGATGTACGGGCTACGGGCGGGTGCTCGAGGCGGTCCACCTGGCCGCTACCCGGCTGGGAGGATCCACATGACCCACCTGGCCACCTCGAGGCGAACCGCCGCTCCGCGCATCGGTGAGGACGCCCCCCGACCCGACGGCGTGCCCAAGGTGGCGGGAACCTTCGCCTTCTCATCCGATCTCCACCACGACCGGATGCTCTGGGGTGGAACGCTCCGCTCCCCGCACGCGTCGGCCAGGATCAGGTCGCTGGACATATCCGCCGCCGTGGCCGTCACCGGTGTGCACGCCGTGCTGACCCACGAGGATGTACCCGGTTCGCCCAACTACGGCCTCGAGCACAGGGACCAACCGGTGCTGGCGGCCGATGTGGTCCGCTACGAGGGCGAACCCGTCGCGATCGTCGCGGCAGACAACCCCGAAGCCGTGCGCATGGCCATCGATGCGATAGCCGTCGACTACGAACCCTTGGAACCCCTCGTGGACCCAGACCTCGCAGAACGGGCCGACCCCATCCACCCCGACGGAAACCTGGTACGACGCATCAACCTCGTCCACGGTGACCAGGGCGTCCGCGGCGAGGTCCAGGTCGAGGGCATCTACGAGGTGGGTATGCAGGACCAGGCGTTCCTCGGGCCCGAGTCCGGTATGGCGGTACCGGCAGAGGACGGTGGCATCGACCTCTACGTGGCAACCCAGTGGCTCCACTCCGACCGTGACCAGGTGGCCGACTGTCTGGGCCTGGACACCGCCCGGGTGCGCCTGACCCTCTCGGGGGTCGGCGGGGCCTTCGGAGCACGGGAGGACCTCAGCCTCCACGTCCACCTCTGCATGCTGGCGCTCCACACACGCAGGCCCGTGAAGATGGTCTATTCACGCGAGGAGTCCTTCCACGGTCACGTGCACAGGCATCCGGCACGGATGTGGTTCCGCCACCACGCCGACCGTGACGGCACCATTGTCCGGGTCGAGTCCCGCCTGGTCCTCGATGGCGGGGCCTACGCCTCATCGAGCGGCGCGGTAATCGCCAACGCAACCTGCTTTGCCGTCGGCCCCTACAGGGTTCCCAGTGCCCACATCGACGGTGCTGTCGTACGGACCAACAACCCACCGTGTGGGGCGATGCGCGGCTTCGGGGCCGTCCAGACCTGCTTTGCCCACGAGGCCCAGATGGACCGCCTGGCCGACGCGCTTGAAATGGACCCGGTGGAGTTGCGCCTCCACAATGCCCTGGCTCCCGGTGATGAACTCCTCACCGGCCAGACGATCACCGGAACCGCACCCGTAGCCGAGGTCATCAGGACCTGTGCCGACCACCCGTCGGGTGCCTCGATGGCAGTCGATCCGATGGAACTCCCCGGCGGTGCCGGCCGAACGGCCGACCCGGAACACGTGGTACGGGGCGAGGCCTTCGCCCTCGGCTTCAAGAACCTGTTGTTCTCAGAGGGATTCGACGACTCCAGCGAGGCCTCCTGCCGTCTTGCCGACGGGGTGGCCACGATCACGAGCGCCTGTGCCGAGGTCGGCCAGGGGTTCGTGACGCTTGCCCAGCAGATCACCCGTGAGGTGCTGGGTGTGGATGATGTGGTGCTGCTTCCGGCATCCACTGACGGCATCGGATCTGCCGGTTCCACATCGGCCAGCCGGCAGACCTGGATGTCGGGTGGTGCGATCCAGGAGGCCTGCGGGCAGGTACGTGTCCAACTGCTCGACCGCCTGGCTTTCGAGCACGGTGTCGACGCCGCCGACCTGGTCGTTGCCGATGGCAGGGTCGTTTCCATGGCAGGTGGCCTGGAGGTCGATCTGGCCGAGGCCACTGCCGAGCCCATCGAGGCGTCGGTGGTGTTTCGCCACGCGCCCACGCTGCCCCTCGATGGGAACGGCCAGGGGGACGCACACGTCTCGTTCGCATTCTCGGCCCACCGCGCCATCGTCGACGTCGACGTCGAGTTGGGTCTCGTCAAGGTTGTCGAGCTGACCACCTCCCAGGACGTGGGCCGGGTGCTCAACCCCCTCCAGACCGTCGGCCAACTCGAGGGCGGCGCAGCCCAGGGTGTCGGCCTGGCGGTGATGGAGGAGGTCCTGGTCCAGGATGGTCGGATCCGCAACGCCTCGTTCACCGACTACCTGGTGCCGACCGCACTGGACATGCCACCCGTCGAGATCGCAGCCCTGATCGAACAGGCTGAGCCGGGAGCACCCTTTGGTGCCAAGGGCATCGGTGAGCCACCCTCCATCTCGTCAACGGCTGCGGTTGCGGCCGCAATCCGCGATGCCACCGGCCTGGACCTGCCGAGGGTGCCGGTAAGGCCAACCGACATCGTGTTCCCGGAAGGTGCAGCATGAACGCTCCCTACGGTCACCTGCGCATCGACGGCGACCGCCTGATGCGGCGACTTGGCGAACTGGCCACCATCGGCCCCATCGACGGTGGAGGCTCAAGCAGACTGGCCCTGACCGATGAGGACCGGGATGGACGTGACCTGGTCACCACCTGGATGCGCGATCTGGGCCTCGACGTCCGCATCGACGGAATCGGCAACGTGGTTGCCACCCGGCCGGGTCGCACCGACGGCCCCGCCGTCATGACGGGCAGCCACATCGACACCGTGCGCTCAGGCGGACGCTACGACGGGAACCTCGGGGTTCTGGCAGGCCTCGAGGTGATCGAGACGCTCACAGATGCAGGTGTCGAGACCGAGCATCCGATTGCCGTGGCCTTCTTCACCGACGAGGAGGGAGCCAGGTTCCCGCCGGACATGCTCGGAAGCCTCGTCTATGTGGGTGGCCTCGCCCTCGAGGAGGCCCTCGACATCGAGGGAATCGACGGCACCGTCGTGGGAGACGAACTCGACCGCATCGGCTACCGGGGACCCAACCCCTGCCCGGGCCCCGCCCCGCACGCATTCGTGGAACTCCACATCGAGCAGGGCCCCGTGCTCGAGGCCGGAGGCCACACGATCGGGGCCGTCACCGGAGTCCAGGGCATCTCGTGGACAGAGTTCACGATCACGGGCCAGGCCAACCACGCCGGGACCACGCCCATGGACCTGCGCCACGACGCAGGCTGGGCGGCAGCAGCCGTTGCGGTCCACGTTCGCGACATGGCCACCAGAATGGGCGGCCGGCAGGTCGCTACCGTCGGACGGCTGGACCTTGCACCGGACCTCGTGAACGTGGTTGCCGGTTCGGCCATTCTCACGGTCGACCTGCGCAACACCGACGAGGCACTCCTGGCAGCAGCCGAGACAGACCTCGCCGCATTCGTGGATGGCATCGCCGAGGCCGAGGGCGTCCTGATCGAGTCCCGGACCCTCGCCCGGTTCGAACCGGTTGCATTCAACGAATCGGTGGTCGAAACGGTTGTCAGCACAGCGGAGACCCTGGGGCACGCTGTGTCGGAGATGCCCTCCGGCGCCGGTCACGATGCCCAGATGATGGCCCGCGTCTGCCCCACGGGGATGGTGTTCGTGCCCAGCAGGGACGGAATCAGCCACAACCCCGCCGAGCACACCGATCCAGCGGACCTGGCAGCAGGGGTCAATGTCCTTCTCCACACACTGCTGGCGCTCGACGGTGATGCACCGGAAGACACCGTCGCCGAGGAGGGAGAGACCAGATGAGCCGAGTCCTCACAGTGGGAGCCGCCCAGACCGGACCAATCCAGCTGGCCGACACCCGTGCCGATGTGGTTGAGCGGCTGGTAGCCCTGCTGCGCCAGGGGGCCGACGCAGGCTGTGACCTTGTCGTGTTCCCGGAACTGGCACTCACGACCTTCTTCCCCCGATGGTGGGTGGATGACCGGGCAGATTTCGACCACTTCTTCGAGACGGAGATGCCGGGGCCCGACACGAAGCCGCTCTTCGACGAGGCCGCCCGTCTGGGTGTCGGCTTCCACCTCGGCTACGCAGAGTTGACACCCGACGGCCACCACTACAACACGGCCATCCTGGTCGAGCGTGACGGTTCTCCGGCCGGGCGCTACCGCAAGGTCCACCTGCCGGGCCACCACGAGCACGAGCCCTGGCGTGAGTTCCAGCACCTGGAGCGCTACTACTTCGAGCCCGGTGACGGGTTCAGCGTGTTCGGCGCCTTCGGTGGCATCGTCGGCATGGCCATCTGCAATGACCGTCGCTGGCCCGAGACCTACCGGGTGCTGGGCCTGCAGGGCTGCGAGATGGCGCTCATCGGCTACAACACGCCCGTCCACTACCCGCCGGATCCGAGCCAGGACGTGCTCCAGGGGTTCCACAACGGCCTCGTGCTCCAGTCCGGCGCCTACCAGAACGGAATGTGGGTTGTGGGTGTGGCCAAGGCCGGTGAAGAGGAGGGGTGCCTCCTGCTCGGCGAGAGCTCGATCGTGGCGCCCTCCGGTGAGGTGCGGGCCCGCTGCACCACCGACGGCGATGAGCTTGTCGTCGCTGAATGCGACCTCGACATGTGCTCCAACTACAAGGACACGCTCTTCAACTTCAGCTACTACCGCAGGCCCGAGGCTTACGGCCGCATCACCGGGCAGGCGGGCGTCGAGGTGCCAGACAATGTCACATCAGCCCTCGAAGGAGACGACGGGACCAGAGACAGATGACCACCTTCGTCCTGAACGGGTCCACCGTCGAGACGTGTTCCGGCCACCCGCACCTTCTGGCTGCCCTGCGCGACGAGCTCGGGGTCACCTCGCCCAAGGACGGCTGTTCTCCCTCGGGCCAGTGCGGCTGCTGCACGGTGCTGCTCGACGGAAAGGCACGGGTGGCCTGCCAGACGTCCATGGAAAAGGCCGAGGGTGCCTCCGTCACAACCCTCGAGGGTCTCGAACCGGCCGAGCGGGACCGCTTCTCGGACACCTTCGCAGCGCACGGCGCCCTCCAGTGCGGGTTCTGCACCCCCGGGATCGTGATGCGGGCCAAGGCACTCATAGACAGGAAGGGCGATGCCCTCACGAGGGACGAGGCAGCCCGCCACCTCGGTGGACACCTCTGCAGGTGCACCGGCTACGTGAAGATCCTGGATGCCGTGGAGGCGGTTGCCGCCGGTGATGTTCCGGTCACGGTCGGGGTCGGTGGTATCGGTACCAGCGGGTCGAAGTATCAGGCCTCCGAACTGGCCCTGGGCGACAGGCCGTTCATTGACGACATGGATCCTGACGGTCTGCTGCACGCTGCACTCCACCTCTCCGACCATGCCCGCGCCGATGTGGTCAGGATCGACACCTCGGCAGCAGAGGCAGTCGACGGGGTCCATGCCGTCTTCACAGCCGCCGACGTTCCCGGTGACCTGCGCGTCGGCATCATCCACACCGACTGGCCGGTGTTCATCCCCGAGGGAGGCCGCACCTCGTACCTCGGTGACGTCCTCGCCGTGGTCGTAGCCGACGACAGGGAGACAGCCCGTAGGGCGGCCGAGCTGGTGACTGCCCACTACAGCCCCCTGGAGGTCTTCAGTGACCCTGTCCTGGCGGCGGTATCGAGCGACGATGCCGTGTGGGGTCTTGACGGGAACATCCTGTCCGTGTCCCGCTACTCGCGCGGTGAGGTTGAGGCGGCTCTGGCAGGGTCCACACATGTCGTTGCCGAGGTCTTCCAGACCCAACGAATCGAACACGCCTTCGTCGAACCGGAATCCACGATGGCAGCACCCGTTGAAGGTGGGGGCCTGTACGTCTGGTCCGGCGGACAGGGCGTTTGGGACGACCGGAACCAGATCGCCTCGGTGCTCGGAATCGCCAGCGACCTGGTGACCGTCGAGCTTGTCAGCAACGGCGGTGCCTTCGGCGGCAAGGAGGACATGTCCAACCAGGCCCAGACGGCACTGGCAGCGCACCTCCTCGGCCGGCCGGTCAGGTGCACGCTCTCGCGTGAGGAGTCGCTGCTGATGCACCCCAAGCGGCATCCCATCCGGATGGCGTACCGCGCCGGCTGCGATGCCGAGGGCCACCTGACAGCCCTCTGGGTGCGCATGATCGGTGATTCAGGCCCTTATGCCTCGGTGGGAATGAAGGTCCTGGAGCGCGCTGCCGGGCATGCAAGCGGCCCGTACGCGGTGCCTGAAATCGACGTGGAGGCCACCGCCGTACGCACCAACAACCCGGTGTGTGGGGCATTCCGCGGCTTCGGAGCCAACCAGGCACAGTTCGCCATGGAGGGAGTGATGGACCGTCTCGCAGAACAGGTGGGAATCTCCGGCTGGGAGATGCGTAGCCGCAACATCGTTGGCCCCGGGGTCGTGTGGGGACCGGGTCAGGTGATGGACGACGGTTCCCTCGGAGCGAGGGCATGCCTCGACGAGGTGAGGGAGGCCTATGACACAGCCAAGGCTGCCGGTAGGTCCGTGGGCCTGGGGCTGGGCCTCAAGAACTCGGGCCTCGGCAACGGCTTCAACGAGGTGGCCCGTGCCGTGGTCCGCTTTCGAGAGGATGGGATCGTAGAGGTTCGCCACTGCTGGACCGAGATGGGTCAGGGGGTCCACACCGTGGCCATTCAGGTCGCAGTCGAGGAACTGGGTGTCGACCCCGCCCGGGTCGAGGTGGTCGTTGACACGACCCGTGAACTGGGTGCCGGACAGACGACCGGCAGCCGCGGGACCCTGATGGGAGCCGGCTCGGTGGCCGACGCCTGCCGGGTTGCACTTGCCGACGGTTGTCAGATCGGCGTCGACTACGAGGGTGGGTACCGGGTGGACTGGACCAACTCCATGGACGACGGCATGGAGAATCCGGTGATCCACTCCACGTTCGGCTACGCGGCACAGTTGGTGATTCTGGATCCGGAGACCGGCGAGGTCGAGCAGGTGGTCGCCGCACACGACGTGGGTCGGGCCGTGAACCCGATGCTCTGCGAGGGTCAGGTCGAGGGTGCCGTGCACATGGGCCTCGGCTATGCCCTCAGCGAGGGCTTCCCCGCCGATGACGAGGCAAGGCCGCTGAACACGACCCTTCGCAGCCTCGGAATCATCAGGCCCAGGAACATGCCCCCGGTAGATGTACGGCTCGTCGAGGTTCCCCAGCCCGACTCGCCCTACGGGATCAAGGGGGTCGGCGAGATCGGCCTGGTGCCGACAGCCGGAGCCGTCGCCGCTGCCCTCCATGAACACGACGGGCAGTGGCGCAGCGAGCTCCCGATGAACGAACCGGGTCAGCGTGAAAATTGGTCAGGATGGGACGGCCGGTGAGCATCCCGTCCAACACCACCCCGGGCCTCGTCTGCGCCCACCACCACCTCTACTCCTCGTTGGCCCGGGGAATGCCCGCACCACCACGCACACCCACCGGATTCACCGAGATCCTGGAACTGGTCTGGTGGCGCCTGGACCGGGCCCTCGACCCTGAAAGCATCCGCTGGTCGGCGATGCTCGGAGCGCTCGAGGCCCTCGAGCGGGGCTGTACGGCGATCATCGACCACCACGAGTCACCCGATGCCATCGATGGTTCGCTGAGCCTGATCGACGAGGCCTGCGCAGAGGTCGGCGTGAGGGTCGACTGCGCCTACGGGGTGACGGACCGCCACGGGCCCGAGGGGGCCCGTAGGGGCCTCGCCGAGAACGAGCGGTACATACGATCCGGGGGTCGGGGCCGGGTGGGTGTGCATGCTGCATTCACGTGCACCGACGAGACCCTTGAAGCCGTAGCCGGGCTGGCGGCCGACCTGGGTGTCGGCGTCCACATCCATGTGGCCGAGGGCGAAGCCGATGCCGGTGCTGCGGACCGCCTGCGCCACCTGGCCGCCGACGACTGGCTTCTCGTGCACGGCGTACACCTGACCGACGACCACGGGCTGGCCGGCACCATCGTGCACAACCCCAGGTCCAACATGAACAACTCGGTCGGCTACTCCCGCCCGACCCGCTTCTCAAACCCGGTGGCTCTCGGCACCGATGGCATAGGCGCCGACATGCTCGAGGAGTTCCGGCTGGCCTACGTGCGCCATCGTGAGCACGATGTGACGGCCTCCCCGGAGGTTGCGTGGTCGTATCTCACGACCGGATGGGACCTGTTCCCCGAGGCGCTGGTCGACCGGGTCACCTGGAGCCACGACCCGATGGAACCGTGGCACCTGGCCTTCTCGCCGGGCGTCAGCCCCGTCAGGGTCGAGGTGGGAGGCGAGCTGGTGTGGGCCGACGGTTCGCCCACCCGGGTGGATGCCGACGAGATCCGTGCGAAGGCCGCCGAGGAGGCCGCCCGCCTGCACGCCCGACTGGAGGAGATGTGAGAAGAGAGACACCGGCCATTACGACCGAGGAGACAACCCGATGACGAGGCTCGCCATATACCTGCAGGACGCCCATCCGATCACCGAGGCGATCGGACACGCCCGCTACGCGGAGTCCCGTGGCTTCGAGGCTGTGTGGCAGGCCGACTCGCGGCTGGTGCGCGATGCCGTCGTTCCCATGGCGGCGTTCGGGGCGTGCACCGACACGATCAAGATCGGATCGGGCGTGGTCGACTGCTGGACCCGCAACCCGGCACGCCTCGCATCCACCTTCTCGACCCTCGACGACCTGGCACCCGGCAGGATGATTCTCGGCATCGGTGCCTGGTGGGACCCGCTCGCAACCAAGGTGGGCATCAACCGTAGGCGCCCCCTCGGGGTGATGCGCGAGGTCGTCACGACAGTGCGGGCCCTGCTGGCCGACCAGACCGTGACCTTTGACGGTGACTACGTGCACCTCGACGGGGTCGAGCTGGACTACGTGTACCAGGAGCGCCGCCCCAAGGAGGTGCCCATCTACATCGGTGCCACCGGAATGAAGATGATGGAGTTGACCGGTGAGATCGCCGACGGCGTGGTCCTGAACTACCTGGTCTCACCCGGGTACAACAGGCAGGCCATGCAGCACCTGGAGACAGGTGCCGCACGCGCTGGCCGGTCGGTGGACGACCTGGACCGCCCGCAGCTGGTGGTCTGCTCGGTGGCAGACACCCGTGAGGAGGCCCTCGACGGTGCCCGCCTGATGGTCACCCAGTACCTGGGTCAGCAGCCGCACATCATGAAGGCATCGGGTGTCCCCGAGTCACTCCTCGAGGAGGTGGGGAAGATACTGACCTGGCCCGCCACCCATGAACAGGTCGAGGCGGCATCAAGGCTGGTTCCAGACGACATCGTCCAGATGATCTGTGCCGCCGGGACCCCGGACGAGTGCAGGGAGAAGGTGGCCCAGTACATGGCCGACGGCTGCACCTGCCCCATCCTCTATCCGCTGGGCCCGGACGTGAACCTGATGATCGACACGTTTGCCGACTGGACCCCGTGAGAGGATCACCCACATGTCACGTCTGGTAGTGCGAGGTGCCCGACACCCGGGCGACATAGCCGTGGAGGACGGCCGCATTACGGCGGTCGGATCCGTCGAGGCCCGGACCGGAGACCGGGTTCTGAGCTGTGACGGCGACATCGTCACCGCCGGCCTCGTCAACACCCACCACCACCTCTACCAGTGGATGACACGTGGACGCGCCGATGGCTGCAACCTCTTTGACTGGCTGGTCCACCTCTATCCCGTTTGGGGCCGGCTGTCGGTCGACGACGTGAGGGCCGCCGCCATGGTCGGCCTCGGTGAGTTGGCAGCCACAGGTTGCACCACCGCATCAGATCACCACTACCTGGTTCCCGGTGGCGACGACGAGGTCTTTGACGCCATCGTCGACGCAGCCCATGCGGTTGGAATCCGGCTGCACCTGTCGCGGGGGTCGATGGACCTGGGCGAGAGCCGCGGCGGCCTTCCCCCTGACCATGTCGTAGAGGACATTGACTCCATCCTGGCATCGACCGAGTCGGTCATCTCACGCCACCACGACGGCGAGATGGTCCACGTTGTGGTGGCTCCCTGCAGTCCCTTCTCTGTAACCACCGACCTGATGGTCCAGTCCGCAGAGCAGGCGCGACGTCACGGCCTGCGCCTGCATACGCACCTGTGCGAGACGGTCGAGGAACAGGCCCACTGTCTTGAACGTTTCGGCCGACGACCGGTCGAGATGCTCGACGAGTGGGGTTGGGTCGGCGACGACGTCTGGCTTGCCCACGGCATCCACATTGACGATGACGAGATGGCTGTTCTGGGAGCGGCCGGTACCGGAATCGCCCACTGCCCTTCATCCAATGCCCGGATCGCCGCTGGAATGTGCAGGGTCACCGACCTACGGGCCGCCGGATGCCCCGTTGGCCTCGGGGTGGACGGGGTCGCATCCAACGAGGTCGGCGGCCTGTTCCCGGAACTGCGACAGGCGCTCTACACGGCACGCCTGCGAGAACTGCGTCCCGATGCGCTGATGCCGGTCGATGTGGTGGACATGGCCACCCGTGGTGGCGCCGGGTGTCTCGGCCTGGACGACATCGGGAGCGTCGAACCGGGGAAGCGCGCCGATCTGGCTGTCTGGCCCGGTGATGACCTGGGTGACATAGCCGACCCGTTGGCGGGTCTGGTGCTGGGGCCTGACCGACGTGCCCGTCACGTGCTCGTGGGTGGGCGGCCGGTGGTGACCGACGGCGAGTTGGTCGGGATCGATCTGGCAGCTGCCCACACCGAACTGGCCCGGCGGTCGAGCCGACTCTGGGAGGACGCCTGATCCAGTTGCTCCAGTCGACCTGACGGGTTCGCTCCGAAGGCGGTTCAGGTGGACGCCGCCGCCGGTCCGAAAAGAGGAGCATTCCCCGTCACCGCACCCCAGCGACGGGTTCCGTACTCGAAGTGCCACCACTCGCCGTCGAAGACGACGAAGCCGGCGGCCGTCATCGACCAGAAGAGGAGGCGCCTCACGTCACGGTCCGGCCCGGCTGTTGCCTCCAGCGCAGCGGCCGCCGAAGCGGGGGTCATGTCGTCGAAGCCCGTACCGGGAGCCAGCGCAGCCCCGTCATGGGTGAGGGTGAGGTCGACCGCTCCACCGGTCAGGTGCGGGGGCGGTCGTCGCGGGTCGGGATCGGGTTCGGCGAAGAGCCATGTCGGCACAGCCGGATCGGCGGCAGCCGCCTCGTACAACTCGACCTGCAGGTCAAGTGGCCGCCATGCGTCGAACACGGCGAGGCCCCAGCGATCCGGCAGGGTGTCTGCAACATCTGCGAGCAGGACTGCAACCGATTGCCGGAGCCAACAACCTTCCCGGGCGTGGGTCCAGCCGGCCTTCAGGTAGTTGTGGCACAACAGGATGCGGTCGTGGGACACCTGAACCAGAGGTTCGTCGACCGGGTCGTCCACGGGTGGAGCGTCGGGATCGGCCAGTTCCGGCAGGGGTCGGGCTTCTGGGACCTCGACCCCGTGCTCAGCCAGGACCTCGGTGGCGGGCCGGGTGAAGCAGGGTTCGTCGAACTGCGGGGTCATCGCTGTTCCAGCACCCTTGCGGTCACCTCAAGCAGTTCACGACCATGGTCGATGTCGTAGACGGGGATCTTGAACTCGTTGATCCCGTGGGCATCCATGAGGTTGTGGAGTTCGACAGAGCACTCCTCGACCGAGCCGCTCACCACGAACGGTAGGACCCATTCGTCGGGAACCAGTCGCGCTGCGGCCTCAAGGCCGTCAGCCATGGCCGACCTGATCGCTGCGACGTCGGAGTCGCCGATGTCAAGGGCCTTCCTCACGTCGGGTGGCGAGTCGACGAGGCGGTAGGTCATGTGGGGTCTGACCGCTTCGAGCGAGCGTTCATCGGTGACGATCATCGTGGAGTAGCAGATACCTGGTTGGTTGCCGGTTCGTTCAGCGCCCGTTCTGACCCGCTCCACGTATTCACCCAGGGACGGCTTGTGGATGAAGTCCAGGAGGACGCCGTCGGCCACGCCCCCGCCGAGGTCCAATATCCTGGGCCCCCTGCCGGCCAGCCAGATCTGGATGTCGGGACGGCTGTAGGCGAGGCTGGCCGACCGGAGCGAGAAACCGGGTCCGTCAAGGTCGATGGTTTCGCCCGAGAACAGGCCTCGGCAGACAGCTATGGCCTGTGTGACGGTCTCGAGCGGCCGGTCCCTTGTGATTGCCAGCGGATCGAGGGTGAGGCTTCCGCCGGCACCCATTCCCAGGAAAGCACGGCCCCCGGACATCTCATCGAGGGTGGCAATTGCAGCGGCGGTCTGGCCCGGATGGCGGGTGTAGGCGTTGGTTATCCCGGGGCCCACCTGCAGATTGTCGGTTGCAAGCAGGATCGCAGCCATGGTGACGTACACATCGCGGGTGGCGAGCCCCTCGTCGTAGACCCAGCAGCGGCCGAAGCCCAACTCTTCGGCAGCCACTGCGAGGTCCACCATCTTCTCGACTGGCGCCTCCGGAATCAGGTTGATTCCTGCTCTCCTCATCTGTCCCGGCATCTGGTTCAACTGCTCCGATCCAGCCATGTCAGGACAGCTTCAAGTACCCCGCCCCCTACGGAAAGGGCCTTGTCGGAAACCTCCCACATCGATGCTCCACCGTCGTCTCCTGTTCCTCGCGGGTCCACGTCACCGATCTTCATTCCGGCCTCGACTGTCGACCCGTCTGCAATCAGGCCACGTACGGCCCCTTCGAGGGCTGTCGCCACGTCTAGGCCCGATACCTGGCCGAGAACGTCCCCGGAACGCACGGTGTCGCCTATCTCCACCTTCCACGTGACCGTTCCCCGGGTTGGTGCCCGTAGCACCCGCTCGGAGGTGTGTCCTCCGACCATGCCGGGTACCCCGGTGTCCGCAGTTGCCGAACCTCCCCAGATGACCCGGCCCAGGCGGGGACCACGAAGGGTCTCGACGACAGCGTGGCAGTCGGTACCGGCGGTGAAACCCGGTCCCAGGGCAACCACGAGGGAGGCATCTGTGATGGTGGTGTCGAGGGTGTGTTTGGCCAGCCTGGCATCGACCACGACCGACCGGGACAGGTCCGGAAGTTCCGGGCTGACCAGCACCGGGACCACACCGGTGGCTGCAGTTGCCGCAACCTCAGTGGACCGTTCGACCCGGCGTGCCGTGAGGCCGTCGACGGTGGTCTCTCCGTCGGTGACCGCCGTCGAGAGCGCCACGGTCCGCCTGACGGCGAGGGGGCTCTCCAACTCGCACACGGCAACCGGGAACCCGGCCCTGTGGAGGCGCAGCGCGACCCCGGTACCGAGGTCGCCGCCACCACGCAGGAGGCAGAGGTGGTCTCCGAACAGCAAGCCTCTACCTGGCCGTGCTTCGGTCCAGCGCCACGATCTGGGCCATTACCGAGACGGCGATCTCCTCGGGGTTCTCTGCACCCAACTCGAGGCCGATCGGGGAGGTGACCCGTTTCAGGTCGTCAGGTGTGGTGCCGAGTTCTCTGAGTCGCTGGCATGTCGTTTCCCAGCGTCTTGCACTGCCCATCATGCCGATGGAGCCGACGTCTGTGGTCAGGAGGCAGACGAGGCTCTCCACGTCGAGGTCGGTGTTGCGGGTGACCACCACCGCGTGGTCCCGTGGCGTCAGGTCGACCTGTTCGAGAGCCTCAGAAACCGGTCCGGCAACTACGAGGTCTGCAGCGGTCGGGTCGTCGAGGGTGCCGGGCCGGTCGTCGGTTGCAACGACCCGGTAGCCGAGCCAGTGGGCAAGGTCGGTGACCGCCTGTCCGATGTGGCCGTAGCCGATAACCAGAACCGTGCTTGGTGGCATGTGGGGCTCCATGAGGATCGTGGCCCGGCCACCGCATACACCGGGGTCGCCGTCGCCGGGGTTTACCAGTTGATATTCCAGCAGGCGTGGCGTTCCCTCGGCGAGACATGCATCGGCCTCGGCGGCCACCCGGGCCTCCATCTCGCCACCTCCGACGGATCCGATGCGCCGGCCGTCATCGGTGATGAGCATCCTTGATCCGGCGTGGCGGGGAACCGACCTGTCGGTGCTGATCACGGTTGCAAGCACACCAGAGCGGCCGGCGGCCAGGAGGTCCACGAGATCGCTGAGGATGTGGGCCTCGGCGGTCTGTCCGGGCAGGCGCCCGGATGCGCGGTCCACAGGCGTGCCCGTCACCTTGTCTCCCAGAGTCGGGTTGCCTGCTCGTGCAGTCTCGCCATCTGGGCTGCGGGGTCTGAGCCGATCACCTCTGCGTTCCGGACCCTCCAGTCGCCTGCGACCATTACCGAGTCGACATGGTGCCCGCTCCTCGACAGCACAATCTGGCCGATCAGGTTGTCCTCGTTGACCGGTGTGGGGAAGGTCCCGTCCAGCAACTGCATGTCGGCAGACCATCCGGGCTCGAGGCGGCCGACACGTTCCAGACCCAGGGCACGGGCACCACCGACGGTCGCCATGTCGAGGACCTCGGAGGCCGGCATGGCACCCGGGTCCCGGAGCCTGGCCTTGTGGATGAGGAATGCACCCCGCATGACCTCGTACAGGTCATTCACGTAGCCGTCGGATCCGAGGCCGACGGCTACCCCGGCATCCAACAACTCAGGAACCGGTGCTATTCCGCCTCCGACCTCGCAGTTGGCGAGCGGCATGTGTGAGCAGCGGATGCCGCGTTCCACGATCAGGTCGAACTCGGAGGGGGAGAGGTGCACGCACTGCGATGCCAGGAAGTCGGGGCCGGCAACCCCCAGGTGGTCGTAGTGCTCGACTGTGCGGCGGCCCCTGTTCTCCATGCACCACTCACCCTCGTGGACACCTTCGTTGCAGTGGGCGTGCAGGAGTACACCTCTGTCAACCGCCAGTTCGTGGGCCTGCCTGATGAAGTCGTCAGAGCAGGTGAAGGTCGTGTGGGTGCACATGACCCCTGAGGTCAGCCCGCCGTCACGACAGGAGTCGATCATCGCCAGGTTCTCCTGCAGGCCCATCTGTCCGTACTCGGGGCCGCAGCGTTCGGTTGCCTCGAAGCTGAGGACCCCCCGCAGGCCACGCCTGTCCACGATGTCCTTCTCGGCCAGAAGCGCATCGGGGAGGGATGCCGGTGCCTCGAGGATGTCGAGGAAGGTGGTGGTTCCGGACAGCAGCATCTCCGTGCACACCCAGTCGGTTGCGGCCGTGATCATCTCGTGGTCCAGGCGATCTTCGACCTGGGGCCACCAGAAGTCCTCGAGGAACGGCCAGAAGCCGGCTGGTGCCGACCCGGTTGGGATGCCGTGTGCCAGCACCCCGTACATGTGCACGTGCGAGTTCACGAAGCCGGGCATGAGGATTCGGCCCGGGGCCGGGATCACGTCGTCGTCGGGATACCGGTCTGCCAGGTCGGAGTTGGGGCCGACGGCATCGATCAGGCCTCCTACGACCCGGACACCCCAGCCGGCCCCGGGTGGGTTCCGGGCGTCGGCAACCAGCCAGTCCGGTTGGATCAGGAGCCCATGACCGGCACCCATGCTCAGGCGTCGTTGAGCGCCCGGTGAACCCGTTCCGGGGTGAAAGGCAGGTCGTGGATCCGGGTGCCGGTGGCGTTGGCGATGGCGTTGCGGAGTGCCGGGGCCACACCGTCCTTGGGAATCTCGGCGACGGCCTTGGCGCCGAACGGCCCGGTCTCCTCCATGGTCTGGACAAGGAAGACCTCGGTGTGTGGCATCTCGTCGGCCGTGTAGATCCTGTACGGACCGAACGACGGGTTGACCATGGTGCCGTCGTCGTCGAGGACGATCTCCTCGCAGTGCGCATACCCGAGGGCCTGGAGCATGCCGCCCTCAACCTGGCCGCTTGCAGTGATCGGGTTGATCGTCACGCCACAGTCGACGGCCATGACCATCGAGATCACGGTGACCTGACCGGTCTGTATGTCGACTTCGGCCTCGACGAACTGTGCGGCAAACGGTGGCGGGCAGTCGGGGGACACGTGTGAGGCGGTACCCATGATCTGTTCCTGCTCGCTGAGGTGCAGTGAATCCAGGGCGACCCCTTCGAGGGTCACGGAGCGGCCGTCCGGGGCCCATGCCCTCCGGTCGCGCAGTTCGATCGAAGTGGCGGCGTCGACCTCGAGGAGCATGGCTGCCCGCTCCCGGAGCCGTACCGCTACAACCTCGGCCGCCTTCTTGACAGCGGTACCTGAGATGTAGGTGGTGCTCGAGGCGTAGGCGCCCGTGTCGAACGGCGTCATGTCCGTGTCGGAGGAGTAGATGATGATGTCGTTGAGCCGAACACCCAGAACCTCGGCTGCGATCTGGGCCAACACCGTGTCGGCACCGGTTCCGAGGTCGGTGGCACCCACGAGCAGGTTGAATGATCCGTCGTCGTTCAACTTGATGCTGGCGCCCCCCATGTCGAGGAAGGGGATGGCTGTTCCGTGCATGCAGAAGGCGAAGCCCAGGCCGCGCCTGATGTGAGGACGGTCGGCCGGGGCACGCCAGTCGGGGTCGTTGCGGCGGTGCCAGGAGATGGCACGCATGCCCTGGGCCACGCATTCCTCGATGCCGCTGGACTCCACGGTCGGGTACTCGTCGAGCTCCTCGTCGCTGGTGCCGCCCTCGCCCAGGTGTGGGGCGATGTTCATCTCGTCGCCGACCTTCACCCAGTTCTGCCGGCGGAACCCGATGGGGTCCAGCCCCAGGTCGTCGGCGATGTCTTCCATGTGCGACTCGAGGGCGAAGAGTGCCTGTGGGGCGCCGTAGCCCCGGTAGGCGCCGGGTACGGGGATGTTGGTGTAGACGACGTCGCAGTTGAATGCCTTGTTGTCGCAGTTGTACGAGGTGAGGCCACGCAGGCCGCTGACAATCTGGACCGTGAAGCCGTGGGCTCCGTAGGGGCCCGTGTTTCCCACAAGGGTCATGTCCTGGGCTACAAGGGTTCCGTCGGATGCCACGCCGGTCCTGTAGGTGATGGTCTGGGGGTGCCTGGTGCGGCTGGCGAAGAACTCCTCTGCCCTCGTCAACTCCAGTTGCACGGGGCGGTGGGTGGCTATGGCCAGGTGGGCTGCGATGTCCTCGATCAGCATCTCCTGCTTGGTGCCGAAGCCCCCGCCGATGCGTGGCTTGATGACGCGTATGTCCTTGATCTCCATGCCGATGAGCGGTGCCAGCATCCGGCGGGTGTGGAACGGAACCTGTGTCGCGGTCCGGACGACCATGCGTTCGTCTGAGTCCAACCAGGCGACGGAGATGTGCGGTTCGATCGGGCAGGGCTGCACCTGGTGCACGCGGAAGGTCTGCTCGTAGACGTGGTCTGCGGCCTCCAGCGCAGACTCGACGTCGCCCCTGTGTGCATGCAGGCGGTGGACGACGTTGTGTTCCCTGTCGGCGATGTCGGTGGTGTCCTCCTCGGCGTGGATCACAGGCGCTCCGTCGAGGCGTGTCTCCAACTCGTCGAACACGGCAGGCAGGACCTCGTAGGAGACATCTATGAGGCGGCAGGCCTCGGCGGCGATCTCCGGGGTGTCGGCTGCCACGGCGGCGACCCTGTCTCCGACGTGGCGTACCACGTCGTCGAAGCTGACCTGGTCGTGGGGTTTCGGGTTCGGGTAGGACTGGCCACCCGATGCGTACTTCACGCGGGCGGTGTTCCCGTGGTGGATCACGGCATGCACTCCCGGAAGGGAGTGGGCGGCAGAATCGTCGATTGAGGTGATCCGGGCATGCGCGTGGGGGCTGCGCAGAACCTTGGCGTGCAGCAGGTCCCTCATCTCGTAGTCGGCCGTGAACGCCGGGTTTCCCTTGACCAGGCGCACTGCGTCCACCTTGACCTCGGGCTGGCCGACCACGGCCATCTCGGGGACATCGGGTGAGGGCACCAGGCGGGGAACTTCCGGCGGGGCCACTGGAGCCGGATCGTCGGGCGCCACCACGACAGCGTTCACACCGTCGGTCATCGGTTCCAGCACCAGGGGCTCGAATACCGCGACGTCGTCGCCACGCATCATGGCTGCAGCCCGTCGTATCGCTGCAACGGGCTTGACGTAGGCGGTCTCGCGATCGAGGATTCCCGAGAGCATGTCCCTGATGTCGGCCTCGGATGGATCAGGGTCGTGTTCGAGGAGGGCGATGGTTCCGAGGATCATGGCGCCGACGGAGTAGCCGGACTGCATTGCGCCTGTTGTCGTGAAGGCATCCTGGAGGGGGTGGAGGCCGCGTTCGGTGTTGAGCGACTCCAGCGTCGTCACCTCGTGTCCGTCGGCCTGGGCGGCCAGGATGACGTCGGCGCTGGCGAGTGCCCCGTCGAGGAGTACTGCGGCTGCTCCCGTCTCTCCCGAGGTGGAGCCGAACCTGACACTGGCAATTCCCTCGCGTCGGAGCAGGGTCAGGAGAGTGTCATGGATGGTGCACCTGAAGGTGCGTTCAGCGCCGTTGAGTCGAAAGGAGACCTGCATCATGGCCCGCCATCCAGCGAGGCAAGCACCCTGTCGGTGAGGACCGAGGCGAGGTGAAGGCGGTAGTCGGTGCTGCCCCTGAAGTCGGCGGTCGGTTCAAGGCCCGAGGTCGGATCGGCGGGATCAACCAGTACCGGTGTGGCTGCCACTCCGGTAAGGGCGACCGTTGTAGATTCGTCGGTTCGGCGGGCGGTCGCCGAGACGATCGGCGTGTCTGACGGTGTGCGGCCCACTGCCTCATAGGCGCTCGTGCCGCCGGCAGCGAGGGAGACGGCAGTGATCAGCCGGCCATGGCAGGGTCCGTCTGCCGCAAGGACGTTGGGCAGCGGGGCGCCACCGGTGCCGTCGGGCCCGGCCACGTGTACCTCAGCGCTGTGTGTGAGCAGCGCTGCCAGCAGGATGCTGTCGGGGCCGCCCGCTGCGACGGTTCCACCGACGGTGGCGATGGTCCGGAGCGTGCTCGGCAACTCGGCCCTGGCCGCGTCGCTGACAACAGGAGGGATGTTCCCGTTGTGCCTCAGGTCGTGGAGGGTGACCATTGCCCCCAACTCGATCCGGTCGCCCGTGACCGAGATGGCCGTCAGTCCCAGGCCCTGGAGGTCGACCATTCCCACAGGTGTGGGGTCATCGTCGGCATTCAGGAGTGTTCCACCAGCGAGGGCCACATTGCCCTCTGCGGCAAGAAGGGCAAGGGCCTGTCCGACGGTGTCTGGACGGTGGTAGCTGGTTGCTCGCGACATTGCCCTCCAACCCCTCGTGTGCGGGTTGTTCCGGGCTCTCCCGTGGATACGCCAGACGGTCGAGCAGCTTGTTCGAGATGTGCCCCGACGATAGCACCGGGCCCCGGCCACACGCTGGTTGGAACCGCCCGCTCAGGCTCTAGGAGATCCTCGTGGAGATGCCCGCCCTGCGGAACACCCTGCGGGCGACCTCGGTGGCACGGGCGATGGCGGTCCTCTCATTGACCGTTGTCAGTTCCCGGTCGCGGACAAGGAGTCGGCCGTCGACCATTACGTGAACTACGTCCCGTGGTGACGCGCAGTAGACGAGAGCAGAGGGAACCCGGTGGACGGGCCCGGCGAACGGGGTCTCCAGGTCGACAACGACCAGGTCGGCCTTCATTCCGGGCTGGACGGAACCCAGGTCGTCGGGGCGGCCCATCGCAGATGCACCGCCCCTGCATGCCATTGCCAGAACCTCCTCCGGTTGGAGGACCGTGGCGTCCAGTCGGTTCACCTTCTGGAGGAGCACGGTCGCCTTGCATGCCTCGAACATGTCCTGGCGGTTGTTGCTCCCGGGCCCGTCGCTTGCCAGTGCGACCGTAATGCCCAGGTCCAGCATCTCCCGAATCCGGGCGACACCGGATGCCAGGTACATGTTGGAGACCGGACAGTGGACGACCATTGATCCACTCTGTGCAATCAGTTCCAGTTCTGCGTCGTCAAGCCAGACCGAGTGGGCCAACTGGAGGTCGGGGCCGAGGACGCCGAGGGACTCCAGCCAGTGGACGTGCCGCTGGCCCCGCTCCTCCAGGTTCATCTCTACCTCGATTGCCGTTTCGGCGCAGTGCAGGTGGGTGGATCCGCCCCAGGCCCGGCATGCGGCCACGGTCGATTCCATGGCCCCATCTGAGCAGCCCCAGGGAATCAGCGGTGCCAGGCCAACCCTGATCCTGTCGTCCATGGCACCGTGCCAGGCGGACTTCACCGGTCCTATGCGATCCAGCACCGTTGGGGCGGACTCGGTGAGCGGCGGGTGGTAGTTGCGGTCGGCCCAACCGCTGGCCAACAGGAACCTGACGCCGACCTCGGCCGCAGCACGGCAGACGGCGTCGTCGATGCCCGGTGCACCATGGATGTACTGGTGGTCGACGACAGAGGTGGCACCACCGCGCAGGTTCTCGATCAACCCGAGGGTGGCCGCAGCGTGGGCCGCTTCAGCGTCCAACTCGGTTGCACCCGGCCAGATGCAGTCCCGCAGCCAGTCCAGGAGCGTCTTGTCGTCAGCCAGTCCCCTGAAGAGGGTCTGAAACAGATGGGTGTGGCCGTTGACCATTCCCGGCATGACCGTTCCACCCGTGGTATCCAGGACCAGGTCGGATGCACCGCGGACCTGCGCCGGGGGTTCGCCGGCACCGGTGGCAACTACCAGGTCGCCGTCTACGAGAACCCAGCCGGGGTCGAGGACCTGTCCTTCGTCGTCGACGGTCACGACCGCACCCCCTGTCAGCAGCGTGGTGGCGATCAGGGACCCCAGTCTGCGAAGGCGTCGACAACGGGAACGATGTTGTCCATGAGTGGGTAGAGGATCGGGCAGGTGACCCCGGCGTCCACGTATTCGGCAACCGCGTCGCGGCACTGGGTTGCGGTTCCGACAGCCATCAGGGATCGGGCCAGGTCGTCGGGAATGAGGTCTGCGGCACGCCGGTAGTCGGCCTCGGTAGCCGGCCATCCGACCACCTTCTTCACCCGTTCCACCAGTTCCGGATCAGCACCGCTGGCTTCCATGATGTGTGGTTCGGTGCCCAGGTAGTAGGCGACGAGGGACTTTCCAGTTCGCACTGCTTCAGCCGGGTCTTCGTCGGACAGGGAGCAGACCAGGAGTTCGGGCCGGTCGATTTCGTCGATGTCACGGCCAGATCGTCTAGCCCCTTCGGCTACTCGGTCGACTGCCTGGCGGATGTAGTCCGGCGTGACTACATAGTTGAGGACAACGCCATCGCACAGTTCTCCGGCCAGTTCCAGTGCTTTTGGACCAGTGGCGCCAAGGTAGATCGGGATGTCCCGAGGTCCCCGATCTCCGTATGCCACGTCTAGTCGCACGCGGTCGAGGTTCACGAACTCTCCCTCGTAACAGACTTCCTCCATAGTGAACAGGGACCGGATGGCCTCGATGTTTTCTCGAAGGGCTTTCAGGGGACGCCGCCGATCTTCGCCTACTCGAGAAGCGATGGGCTCCCACCAAGCTCCCAGACCCAGCATGGCGCGGCTACGTCCATCAGGAGTTGGCCCGGCCAATTCCCACATGGTGCTCCACGATGCGGCAATCACCGCAGGATTACGTGTCCATATTGGGAGCACTCCGGATCCGACACGGGTGGTACGGGTCTCGGCGAGCAGCGCTCCCATCATGACTACGCAGTCTCGAGCCAACCTGGTGTCAGCCTGCCAGATCTCAGTTATGCCCTTTTCCTCTGCGTAGCGGGCCATTTCCAACTCGTAGGCGACAGGGTGTTTATCCTGAAAGTACAGGGCAACTCGTTGATCCATGGGCGGTGAGGTTAGTTGGTGCCCTCACGACCAGGGGCGGGTTTGGGTACAGATTCTCGAGCCCTGTGGCGCTCGTCGTCCAACCACCAGACGATGACGTCGTCGACCACCGAGCCCCCCTCGTCCAGCAGGTGGGTGTACTGGGCTTGGCCGGGAACGACCCGTCGGAGGTCGTTGCTGAACACCTGTTGCAAGTCGTCAAAGGCACTTGGCCCATCAAACTCCAGAGTGCCCAGGTGGCTCACGTCGAACAGGGCGGCCGAGGTACGGCAGGCCTCGTGCTCAGTCAGGGTTCCCGCCGGGTAGCGGACCGGCATCTCCCATCCGCCGAAGCCCACCATCCGTGCCCCCAGAGCCCGATGGGCGTGGTCCAGCGGCGACTGCCGCAGCGTCTCCTCGTCAGGCACTCGCCGACGGTACCCGCCGTTGGCGCGCTCGGAGGGATTCGAACCCCCAACTTTGAGGGTCTACTGTCCAGCCATGACCAGAACACCAATCCGGCCTGATGGCATAGCTCCTCCGGTAGCAACCTTTGCCCATGCGGTGCTGTCCGAGGCCTCAGGGCAGATCCTCCACACAGCGGGTGTGGTACCGATTCAGCCCGATGGAACCGTGCCGGAAGACCTCGCCGAGCAGGCATCAGCAGTGTGGTCCAACATTCTGGCAATCCTGTCCGAGGCATCCATGGGGCCGGCCAACGTTGTCTCCGTAACCACCTATGTGGTTCCGGGTCAGGACCTTGGTGTGGTCATGGCCGAACGGGACAGGTCACTCGAAGGGCGTCTGGCTGCCTCAACGCTGGTAGTGGTACCAGAACTTGCCCAGCCGGAGTGGAAGGTCGAGGTCGCGGTTATAGCTACTGGCTGACAGATAGTCAGTTAGGGGTCAGTCGACGCCTGTGGTGGTTTCGTGCCAGCGGCCAATTGCCCGTTGCTGGATCCAGCCAAAGGACAGAAATACCGTTACCCCTAGGGCAGAAGACATGATCACTGCAGCAAGCAACTCTTCGCCAGCGAGCCGGCTGGCGTGTTTGCGCAGCAGTTGTCCGATACCAGCGTCGCCCTTTCCGAAGAAGAAGTCTCCAACGATGGCACCGATGACCGACAACCCTGCCGAGATGCGTAGTCCAGCGAAGACTGCTGGTAGAGCCGCCGGGAACATGAGCTTGCGCATACGTGTAATCCGGTCGGCGTGATGAAGTGTGAACAAGTCGTGTAGACCTTTGTCGGCCGACTGCAGCCCGAACAGGGTGTTCACGATGATCGGGAAAAGCGAGATGATCACACAGACCACGACTCGTGACATCTGACCAGTTCCGAACCAGAAGGAGATGAGGGGGACAATGGCCAGAATCGGGATTGCTTGCAGCGTCACCATGTAGGGAAAAATGGCTCGTTCCACGAGTTTTGCCTGGCTCATCAGAATCGCCAGGACGAATCCAATGCAGATGGCGATGGCTAGTCCGATCATGGCCACCTTGGTGCTGGACCAGAGGGCGCTGAGGATGGGTGAGAAGTTGTCCCAATCCAAGAAACCCACCTGTACCACTTCGTGGGGTGGACGGAGCAGAAAGCGGCGTCGAGGTTCCAGTACCCCGTAGGAAATGAGATACCAGATTCCCAGGAACCCGGAGCCGAGGACGATAGGTGGAAGTAGTCGTTCGGTCAGACTCCGGACTGCTCCCGGCCCCTGGGTTGCCGATCGGCTGTTCATGCGTGTGCCCCGCGAAGCTTCAAGGAGACCTCACCACAGAGTTCAGCGAAAGATGGATCAAATCGGAGTTCCGGGAGGCGGGGGTAATCGAAACCGATATCGAACTCAGCCACGATGCGGCCAGGTCGCGCCGACATCACCAACACCCGTGTCGAGAGGAATACCGCCTCGCTGATCGAGTGAGTGATGAATAACCCCGCGAACTCTTCGGTCCGGAATAGGCGCTGCGTTTCATCGTTCAGGTGCTCACGAGTGATCTCGTCCACGGCACTGAACGGCTCGTCGAACAAGAAAACCGGTGGTTTCAAGGTCAGCGATCTGGCTAATGAGCAACGCATTTTCATCCCACCAGAGAGAGCCTTCGGGTAGTGACTCTCAAAACCTGACAAGCCGACTAAGTCGATGGCCTCGGCTGCGATTTGTTTGCGTTCCTGGCTTCCGACGCCGTGTAGCTCAGCTAACAGTTCTACGTTGTCCTGGACAGTCCTCCAGTCCAGGAGGGTGGCGTCTTGGAACACGTAGCCCAGTTGGTCTCGGTCCGCGCTCACGGAGCCGCTGCTGGGTTCTAGAAGCCCGGAAGCGATCTTCAAGAGTGTCGATTTTCCGCAGCCCGAAGGGCCTACAACCGTGACGAATTCGCCCTTGTCCACGGTAAAGGAGATGTCCTGAAGGGCTTCGGTCCCATCGGGGAAGACCATGCTCGTATTTTCGAACGCCAGCGATCCGATTCCTGCCCCCGTTTGATCAGACTTCATGAATCTCCCGACCTCGCCAAATCCCCAACCCCACTAATCCGATCCACCTCTGGTCACACAGCAAGTGGAAGAGTGCGAGCCGCACAGTAGCCCGTGCCCAAACTCCCGGTAGGAGTTCTAGCCGAAACTCTCGGTAGGAGTTCTAGCCGACAAAGGGCCCTTCTGGAAAGGCGTCTACCTTGTGGCAATGCGAGTTGGAATATTCCTCTTCGGAGGCGTGGAGATGGACGACGTTGGCAGTGGCCCACCGGCCTCGATGGACCGAAGGTATGACAACGATGCTGTATGGCACGCGACCGAACGGCTAGTTGGCGCGGGGTCAACGGCTGAGCGACTCGGCTACGACTCCTATTGGCTCACTGAACACCACTTCCAGCACGAGGGATATGAGGTGGTGCCGAATGGCCTGATGCTGGGTGCAGTCATTGCTGAGCGGACGGAGCGCATCCGACTCGGAATGGCCTTCAACATCATTCCCCAATGGCACCCTCTGCGGTTCGCCGAAGATTTTTCCACCTTGCACAATTTCTCGGGCGGTCGGGCACACCATGGTGGTCTCACCCTCACCCGACGAGTTGCTACAAGCCCATCAGCGTCGGGCCTACGGGCAGGTAGCCGACCGACCGACCGACCCTGCTCATCGATGTGCCATCCCTGGTGGACCCGCTGATGTCTCCGGCGGCAGATCGGCATGTGCTCAGCCTCGAAGTGCTTTTCACCCCTTATGACCACCCCGGAGGTTGGAAGTCATCGACCGAACCCGGCCGTTGGCTAGACCTATGGGCAGGCCAGATGGTCCCCGAGGCTCGTGACCTGCTACTGGAATGGCGTGTTATGACCCCAGATCGCTACGAGAGCGAGTTCTCACTGCACCAGGGGTATTCACCGACTTGGGCTGGTTCTCCTTTGGACGCCTTCTTGGGGCGCGCTCCGGAGTTGACCCGCTACCGGACGCCGATAACCGGCCTTTTCCTCACAGGTGCTGGGACCTACCCAGGTGCTGGAATCATCGGGGCGTCGGGACGCAACGCGGCACGAGTGGTCTTGTCTGACCTTCGAAGTATGGCCGGGGGCACTAGGTGACGATTCCCCTGGGTATCAGTCTCATGCCCCATGGTCCAGTCGCCGACCTGGTGGGCCTCGCTCGGCTAGCCGAGAACCTCGGCTGCTGTCGTTGCTGGGTGTACGACGAGGGCCTGGCGACACGGGATGTGTACGTCACAATGACTGCAGTCGTTCTGGCAACGAGCAATATCCGGGTCGGCACCGGGATCACAAACCCCTACTCGCGACACCCTGGTACTACAGCCTCGGCTATTGCCACCATTGACGAGTTGAGCGGGCAGCGAGCGTTTGTTGGGCTTGGCGCCGGTGGCGGTATGACCCTGGGTCCGATGGGAATCGAACGCCGGCGACCGGTAGCTGCCGTCGAGTCCATGGTGGGCGCGCTCCGCGGCTTGTACGCGGGTGAGGAAGTAGACGTCGATTCCGAAAGTTTCGGATTTCGGGCAGCCCGTCTCGAATACGGGCGCGCCGACATGGAGATATTTCTGGCAGGCCGGGGTCCTCGCATGACCGAACTAGGAGGCCGGCTGGCTGATGGCTTTGTCCTCAGTTGGGTGCATCGAGACCTGTTGGACGATCACGTGACCGCCTTGCGGTTGGCAGCCAAGGCACACGGTCGGCGATTCACGATTGTCTGGTCCACAATGCTGGTCACCACCGATGCTGACCTCTGGATGGCGCGGGAGTCCCTCTCGTTCCGACTTCCTGACTCACCGACTGCAGTCAAGGAGATGATCGCCATGACCGAAAGTGACACCATGGCCATCCGTGATGCCCTTCGTCACGGTGGACCACCTGCCGCCGCCCATCTCGTCCGTGAGGAGTGGGTCCCGCACTTCGTGCTGATGGGTTCACCGGAGGCTGTAGCTGACGAGATGCTCTCAACCATGGCTCGCTGCGGGATCGACGAGTTTCAACTGCCCTCGCTCTCAGCTGCCGCCGGAGTGGAGGCCTCCGCGGCGAGTATCCGCCGCACTGCTGAGATATTCGGTGCCGAGGTCGCCAGTTAGGACAGGTAGTTGCTCAGGTCGACTGCGGGGTAACTGACCCGCTCGCCGTACTCGCGCCGCTCCCGTTTATAGGTGGCGTCAAAGCCCACCTTGGTTCCTACGCCGCGGAGGTCGCCAACCGGGTCCATTTCGTGGCCTTGCGCGCCAGGCACAGTGAATACGTCCTCCGGCCAGTGAACCCGGTTTGTGAGCGCCCATTGGACTTCGCTCGCCTGGTACATGTCAACGTCTCGATCCACCACTACCACGTGGCGCACATTCAGGTGGGCAGCCATGGCGGCTAGAGCGAGGTTCTTGGGCGTCCCCGGGTTGTCCCGATCAATCTGAACTACGGCCAGGAAGCCATTGGCGTAGGGAGGGATGTGAACGTCGGCGGCTGGGTCGAGGTGGCGGACGAATCGACGCAGAAGGGGTTCACGGGGGAGAACGTTTCCAAGGTAGACGTGTTCGAACGAGCCGGGAACGATGGTTTGGTAGATCGGATCGTCCCGCCACGAGATGGCCGTCACTTCGAACGTAGGGCTTTCCCAGGGCTCACCGTGGTAGCCATGAAACTCCGCTAGCGGACCTTCGGGCCTCCGCTCCGTCGGATGCAGGAGTCCCTCGACCACTACTTCGGCATCGACAGGAACGTTTACGTCCACCGTGGTTGCCGGGCATACCTCGATCCCGCGACCTCGGATAGCTCCTGCAATGAAGAGTTCGTCTACTGGCGTTTTGACCCCGGCGGCAATCATGACTGCTGGGTCCAGTCCGATGGCCAGGGCGACAGGGAAGGGCGCGTCGGGATCCTCCCGGGACTTCCAGAATGTTCCTACGTCCCGCCACTCGTTGACATTGAAGCCGAAGCGGGTTCGGTCCATCCGGAGCATCCGGTTGTAACCGAGATTTCCCCTGCCTGAGATCGGGTCCCGTGCCACTGTTACGGCACCGGTAATGAAGGCACCGCCATCACCCCTGGAGTGGATCGGGATGGGCAGGAGCGAGGTATCGACGTCGTCCCCGACCACCGTGTTGGCCTGCCAAGGGGCACTATCAGTCACAACCGGGCCGATTCCATGAGCCGGTTCCAAGACGTGCTCCATGACGTCGACCATCTCGGTCAGTTGACAACCCAGGGCGATGGCCGCGCGGCGACCGGAACCTACGCCACCGCAGAAGATGGGCCATGGGCTGTCATTCGGTCGCTCAAAGAGGCCAGCCGCCGTACCTGCTCTCTCGAGTGTTGCTCCCACGTCGGCCAGTTCGTGCCGCATGGAAACCGGTTGGGAAATCCGCGCTAGTTGCCCGGCGTCTTCCAGCGCAGCAATGAATGTACGCAGGTCACAGATATCGGTCACCGGTAGATCCTCCTCGACTGGGAAGTGGCGGCGACCAGTTTCCCACGGTGGAACACTTTCTGCTAGGAAATCGGTCATGTCGGAGCCGCGGCGGATCGTCATTGGAATGACCGGGGCGAGTGGCGTTGCCTACGGGATTCGTGCACTGGAGTTGCTGGCTGCCGAGGCCAATGTCGAAACGCATCTCGTGGTCACAGCGGCTGCCCGGGTAACCGTAGGACTCGAGACGGGTTGGTCCGTTGACGACGTCGAGGCGCTGGCTGACGTTGTTCACCCCATCCGAGACATATCCGCTGGACCGGCGAGCGGATCATTTCCGACCTCGGGAATGCTCATCGCACCGTGCTCCATTCGTGCCCTCTCGGCCATCGCCCATTCCCATAGTGCGGACTTGCTGACTCGAACTGCCGACGTGACCCTTAAGGAACGGAGACCCTTGGTGCTCATGGTGAGGGAAACACCCCTGCACCTGGGCCACCTTCGCTTGATGGCTGCTGTCACCGAGATTGGTGGCGTCATCTTCCCTCCGGTACCCGCCTTCTATGAGCAGCCAGCGGATCTCGAGGCCCTGGTTACCGGCACGGCGGCACGGGCGCTGGCGCAGTTGGGTATGGAAGTGCCGGGGCTAGGCCGCTGGGAGGGTCCTGTTGGGAGCCCAGCACCGGGTTGATTTGGTGGACTGTGATCGCAGACCGAAAGGTAGGGTTTGCTCGTGTCAGGACGCCTAGCCGACTTGTCGGGGCCCGAGGTTGCGGATTCGCTAACTCCGGACTCAGTGATCGTCCTTCCTGTGGGGGCCATAGAACAGCACGGGCCCCACCTGCCGATGTCTGTTGACACTGTGATCGCAGACGAAGTTGCTTCGGCTCTGTTGAACGCGGTAGGAGGCGATATCGACCTTTGGCTCCTGCCTACATTGGCCGTCTCCAAGTCAAACGAACATGTCTGGTCACCGGGAACCCTGTCGCTCAGCGCAGAGACGCTGCTTCGGGTGCTTGATGACCTAGCGACCTGCGTGGCCGCCACCCCAGCTCGCCGACTGGTCTTCCTGAACGGTCATGGGGGGAACTCCTCCCTTCTAGCCACCGCCTGCCGGGACCTTCGGGTAGCGCACGACCTACTCACGTTCCTCGTCCACCCGTTCATTCCCCCCGCCTCGGGTGGACCGTCCACGGAAGAGGAACTCGGGATGGGAGTTCACGGCGGGCTGCACGAGACGGCACTTTTCGCTTACCTGCGGCCAGGCCAAGTCGACATGGAACAGGCGGTCCGCAGCGTTCCGGAGTGGATGGCGGCCAAGGAGTGGGTGCGCTTTGGCGGGTCGGTTCAGTTCGGCTGGACCAGCCGGGACTTCGGACCTCAGGGCCATATCGGGGACCCCACAGGGGCCACGGTGGAGATGGGCTGCGCCCTATTCGACGAGGTGGTCGAAGCGATGGCCAGCCAACTCAGGGAGATCGCTGGCTTCGACTTTCCCGGTTGAGGACCGGCTTCGTTTTTCCCGGTTGAGGAATTGACCGATCACGGGTGGTTCAGATCGGGAAAGTCCTGGAATCGGAAGCACTTCGCTTCAGTTCGCTTCATTAGTAACGGATCTACGACCATCACGGTGGACCAGGACGGCGATCGTGCCTATTGTCCTGCATCGCGGTCCAACTCGCCTTCGCCCGACATACACGGGATTTCGCGGCTGCCTCCAGTACACACAATCCGCTTAGGGGGAGTAGATTACGCATCGACGTGCCGGAATCGT
>CEPV01012998.1_pt1 | contig 39174 bp, 32 predicted proteins | sample 530451 | NCBI WGS metagenome assembly CEPV01 (sample SAMEA2620097, study PRJEB7988) | marine metagenome | isolation source: saline water (ENVO:00002010), including
CATTGATCCGGTCGCAGTTGAGAGAAATTATCTTCAGGTAAGGGCAGGAAGTTCTGCAGCGAACATCCTGCCGTTGCTTCAGGACCTGGGCGCACCGGCTCCGGCGATAGGATGGGCGAATGCGGAAAGAGATTCGCTGATCCAGCGTGCGCAATGTGACCTGATCATGGCCTTGGCGCTGGTCCACCATCTTGCGATCGGGAATAACGTGCCGCTTGAGCAGATCGCATCGTTTTTCTCTCAGATTGGAAAACGGCTGATCATTGAATTTGTGCCCAAGACCGATTCGCAGGTCATCCGAATGCTGACCACGCGGGAGGATATCTTCAATGATTACGATCAGGCGGGATTTGAGTCGGCATTCAGTAAATACTTCATGGTCGAAAGACGGGAATCCATTGCCGGCAGCGAACGCCACCTTTACCTGATGAAACGAAATGGCCAGCTGGAGCCAGAGCATTCTTTGGAGTTCCGCTCTTCATGAGGAAATAGGCTATGGATCGATCTGCTTTTGGGCCATTTCTTGTATGGAGCGCTTTTGCGGCTTTCCTGCTTCCGCTCGCGTTCTTCGCCGAAACTTTTCTGTTGCTCGCAGAGCGGGTCAAAGCAGAACCCTTCCGATTTATTCCCATTTATTGGATTCTCATCTGCGGAGTGCCGATCTTCATTTGCGCCCTTATTGCGTTTCGCTTGCATTCGATTCTGGGAAATATTGTTTTAGCGGGAAGCATTACGTTCTCACTGGTGTTTCTCAAGCTTGAGTATCTTGAACTCTATTTCAGTTTGTCAGGGCCAGTTCGTCTTGGGTGTCAGTTGCTGATTTTTTTACTACTGCTCATCTTTTTTTTGCGCTGGAATGGGTCTAAAAAGTATCCCTCTCTAATGTTAACTTTGGCGGTAGGGCTTCTTTTTGTGGCGGCGCCCTATTCGGCGATAAAGTTTGGCCAGGAGCGGGAGATTAACGAGAATCTTGAGGAACTCACTGAACGAATTCCCGAGTTAAAGGATATCCGCTTTAACAAGAAACCCAACTTCTATGTGCTCCTGTACGACGCACTCCTTCCGGGGCCGGTAGCGGACGTGTTTTTTGGCCAGGGCAGTGCGACTTATCACCCTTTTCTTCAAAAACACTTTTACATACCGGAGGGCGTGACATTACAGGATGATGCGCCTACCAAGCCGTCCATATATCGGTTTTTGTGGCTCGATATGGCGGAGGCGACTCTCGAGGACGATTATTTCCGGGGCAGGAAACCCAGTCCGTTAATCCGCATCTTTCGCTCTAACGGTTATCACATCACAACGGGGTTTCACGGGCGGGAATGGAGGGGTGTGTTGGGCCCCTATGTTGATAAGTACCTGACCCAGATGCGTCCACCGTTAAGCAAGTCTTCACTATGCCGAGATCAGGGCGATGGACTTCGAGGCAGGCTCGTGGGGTTTGGGGTTTGTAGTGTGCTGGGCGCCTACCGGGAGATGCCATCTTTTGCAGAAATCTTGGGTGAGTGGTGGGGTCGTGACAAAGGTGATACCGGACCGGATAGAAATGCACTCGCCCAAATGTGGTATTCCGCTATGGAGGACCACATACGGGAATCTGCCGAGGCTTCGGGACCGCATTTTTCAGTCATTTACACGTATAAACCGGTAGGGCATGCCGCACCGAGGCATGACCAGAATAATCCACGCCATTGGCAGAAATATCGAGACCGATTCATAGCGCGTAGTGCGTTTGCTGTGGAAATTTTCGAGGAGATTCTGGAGATAATTTCCGAAGTTGATCCGGGTGCGATCCTGATTATTGCGGGAGATCATGGGACCATGATGGCGAGACTCTCTGAAGACAAAGGCTTCAGGCTTGTGGATAGGAACAGCGTAGCGATAGGGGTCTGGAAATCCGAGAGTCCTTGTGCAAAAGAGGTTGGAACAGGCGGGTTTACGCCGAACAAAAGTGGTTATCACACGATCCCTACGGTGGTGTTGTCACTCGTGGAGTGTTTATCTGACAACCCGACGATTCTTGATACCTTACCGCTCGTGCCGGCGTTCTCTTCTGATGAAGTCGGTGATTCCTGGGAGATCTTTATGTCCAGGAATCTCAGTGATTCGATACTGGAGACTTTTAAGGAGCCGTGAGTGCCGTCTTCAATGCACTGGCGCCGTCACGCAGTGCTTCAGTGGCTTTATCCAGCATACGGCTGTAGTGGATGAAACTGTGCAGCACACCCGGGTAGATCTTGAGGATGGCCTGCCTGCCTGCCGCCTGCATCGCCTTGTGGAGGGCTATTGAGTCATCCCGTAGCGGGTCACACTCCGCAGCACCGATGAAAGCCATCGGCAGCAGGTCGATATTGCCACTTAAGACCTTGAAGCGGGAATCGGTTTTGTCCTGATCACTGGCAAGGTAACTGGCCAGGTAGAACTCGCTTTCTTCAGGCGTAAACTCATACTCGGCGTTACCGTATTGCTGCCACGATTGCGATTCGGTTAAACCGTAGGTGCCGTAGTAAAGCAGAAGAAACTGAATCATGCCGGCGTTTTGCTGGTGACACAGCTGGGTAGCGGCAACCGCCATGTTGGCGCCGGCGGAATCGCCGCCAAGGCCCAGACGTGAAGCGTCTAGCCCGTGATCTTCGCCCTGGACCCTGAGCCAGTTGATCACAGCCAATGCCTCGTTGATAGCGACGGGAAACCGGTATTCCGGAGCGAGAGCGTAGTCTACGCCCACCACCCGGGCCCCGGAGAACTCAGCCAGCAGGCGCATCACACGGTCGTGGGTATCAAGATTGCCGACCACCCAGCCGCCACCGTGCAGGTACAGGAGCGTTGGTCCCTCATCGGCATCCTGTGGACAGTAGATCCGGATGGGGATATCCCGGACCGGGCCCGTGACTGCGAGTTCCGAGACACTGCCCATCTCAGGCTTGATTGCGTTCCACCAGGCCCGCTCTGCGTTGTAGGCTTTTCGAACCGCCTCAATGGGAAGTGCCGCAGGATCATCCGGCCTGCTGGCAAGGACCGCGCGCTTTTTCATCACCGCAATCATCTGGGGGTCAAGTTGCATGGACGTCAGCCGGAGAGGATGGCGCGAATGGCAGCGCGGGGCTATCGCGAACTATACAACCGCCGCTTCAGTTTCGTACGCGCGACATGGCGGGATCGTACAACGGTTTGAAGTGAATGGTGCAGGGGACCCTGACCCCGGCGACTTCAAGGCTGTAATCACCGCGTTCAAGGTAGTCCTGGTCGATCCCATCGGGGTTGCGCACATAGCCAAAGCCGATGGGACAATCAACGGTATGTCCGTAGCCGGCGCTGGTCAGCCAGCCGACGCGCTGTTCGTTCCGATACAGGGTTTCACGCCCAATCAGGTTCACATTGTTGTCATCAGCCGTAAAGCATGCGAGTTGTTTTTTCAGGCCCTGGCCCTGCTGCTGGAGCAGGGCGGCCCTGCCCAGAAAATCGGTTTCACAGTTGAGTTTTACGGCCCAGGCCAGCCCGGCTTCGAGCGGGGTATGGTCGGGCGACAAGTCAGAGCTCCATGCCCGGTAGCCTTTTTCCAGTCTCAGGCTTTCAATCGCGCGGTATCCGGCGTTCCGGATGCCAAGGTCAGCGCCGGCAGACATCAGTGCCTGATATACGGTGAGCGCCTCATCAACCGGGACGTGCAGTTCATAGCCCAACTCACCAACATAGGTCAGTCGTATTGCGGTCACTGACGTTGTCCCCACACGAAGTTGCCGTGCGGCAGCAAAGGGCAGGGCGGCATCGTCAACCTGGTCTGCTGCCGCGCGGGCCAGCAACTCACGCGATCGCGGCCCCATGACTGAAAGCACCGCGAAGCGGTCGGTCTGATCCGTAATCGCCGCATCGAGCCCGCCGGGCAGGTTCCTGCCGATCCAGTGGAAGTCGTGGGTGACGAATCCTGTTCCGGTAACAAGATAAAAACGATCCGGGGCCAGCCGCGTTACCGTCAGGTCGCTTTCGATGCCGCCGCGGCTGTTCAGCAGTTGGGTGTAGATCACTGATCCCACCGGCCGGTCAATCCGGTTGGCGCAAACCCACTCCAATGCCTGGGCGCTGTCGGCTCCCTGCACCACAAACTTGCCGAAGGAGGTCTGGTCAAACACCGCGACAGCCTCGCGGGCCGCCCGATGCTCCTCGCCGGAGTAACAAAGCCAGTTCTGCTGACCAAAGGAATATTCATCTTCGGGTTCGATACCTTCGGGGGCAAACCAGTTGGGGCGCTCCCATCCGAGTTTTTCACCGAAGCAGGCGCCGCGGTTTTTGAGTTCCCGGTACAGCGGCGAGCGGCGAAACGGCCTGCCCGACTGGTGTTCTTCATGTGGCCACGCAATGGTGTAGTGTTTGCCGTACATCTCATGGGTGCGCTCGCGGACCCAGCGGATGTCCTGGTGCGGCTTTCCGAAGCGGCGGATGTCAACAGGCCACAGGTCGTAAGGAGGTTCTCCGCCGGCAATCCATTGCGCAAGCGCCTGCCCGGCGCCACCGCCCCCGGCAATGCCGAAAGCGTTGAAGCCGGCTGCAACGTAGAAGCCGGCAAGTTCCGGTGCTTCACCGAGGATAAAGTTGCCGTCCGGAGTAAAGCTTTCGGGTCCGTTGAGCAGTTCCTTGACCCCGGCGTGGGCAAGCGCAGGGACCCGGGGCAGTGCCAGCGCCATCAGTTGTTCAAAATGGTCCCAGTCGGAATCGAGCAGGCTAAAGGCAAAATTCTCAGGAAAACCGTGCGGCGCCCAGCCGACAGGATCTGCTTCGTAACCTCCCATGACGAGGCCGCCGACTTCTTCCTTGTAGTAGGTGAGGCGGTCCGGGTCCCGAAGCGTGGGCAGATCGGGGGTGACACCGTCAATAGGCTCGGTGATGAGGTACTGATGCTGGACCGATACCAGCGGCACATTCACCCCGGCTAACTGTCCGACCTCCCGGGCCCATTGTCCGGCACAGTTGACCAGAATCTCGCAGTCGACAGGTCCCTCCGGAGTATCGACCCCGGTTACCCGCTTGTTTTCATTTCGTACATCGGTGACGCGAGCTCCTTCGAGGATGGTCGCGCCACCATCGCGTGCGCCTTTGGCCAGCGCCTGGGTGATATCCGATGGGCTGGCCTGGCCATCCGAGGGCAAGAATGCCGCGCCGATGACATCACTGATATCCATCAGCGGCCACAGATCCCTGGCTTCGGACGGGGTGAGCAGGTGCATCTCCAGGCCGAAACTGCGGGCTGTCGTTGCCTGACGCGCAATCTCAGTCAGCCTCGCTTCATTGCAGGCGAGGCGCAGCCCGCCATTCATTTTCCATCCGGTAGAAAGCCCGGTCTCGGCTTCGAGGCGGTCATACAATGCGACGGAATCACCGAGCAGCTGGGTGATGCCGGCCTGGGTACGCAGTTGCCCCACCAGCCCGGCGGCGTGCCAGGTGCTGCCACTGGTCAGCTGATGACGTTCCAGCAGCAGGACATCCTTGTACCCGAGTTTCGTCAGGTGGTATGCGGTGGCGCATCCGACAATACCTCCACCGATGATCACCACCTGGGCGTGTCGTGGCAGGTTCATGATGTCTGGGAGCTTAATTCGGAAATGGCGACAGGATGTATGGAATCCGCCGCTGTTCAGCGCTTCGCAGCGTCAAAGCTTCTCCACTGCTGATCGAAGCGCTCAAGATTCTCGCGGGTATATTCCACGAAGTCGAAATCGATCCCGGAGTGAATCTCGGAGACCATGCTCCACAGGCTTTCTCTCAGTAAAGATGCACACTTCATGGCCTCGAAAGCGCGCCGGGTTTTACCTGAGACCGCAGAACCGAAATAACGTGCCAGCAGCCAGTCTTCCTGATCAGGGGAAAGCCCGTTGTTCGATGCCAGATTGGCCAGGTCAAAGAGCGGGCTGTTATAGCCGGCATAATCCCAGTCGATCAGCCACAGCCGCTTGCCGTCATCGATGAAGTTTGCGGCCAGAAGGTCATTATGCCCGTAGACGAGATTCACGGCTCCCACGGCCTTTTCAAGTGCGCAGCTTTTGGCCAGGAGCGCTGGCAAGGCATCGCGCATTCGGCTGTCGTCATCTCTGAGCGTCGCCATGTAATCACGTATGACATGGAACACCCAGAAGATCAGTGCCGGCCCCCGGACCTGCTGCGCCAGTTCGTGGTGACAGGTGTGCAGCATCGGGACAATCTGCTCCAGATAAGTATCCTGTCTGACGTCCTCTTCCGTAAGTGTTTTCCCCTCAACAAAATCAAGCACCAGAATACCCGGCGCATGGTGCACCACGGCGGGCGACAGGCCGGCGTTTGCCCCAGCACGACTGGCCTGCAACTCATTAAAGCGCATGACGCCATGCAGCGGAATATCGTTGCCCATACGCACAAAAAATTTGCGCCCCTGATCGCTAACCACGAAATTGCGATTGGTAATGCCTCCGCCGATCGGTTCAATGGTGAGAGGGCCTTTCCACAAGTCCAGCTGCCGGATTTGGTGTTCAGAGGTATTGCTCATAACGCAGATCCACGGTTTTCTTAAGGTTGCAGCCCGAATTCCACTCGCTTCTTCCGTGCCCACTGGCTGATCAGGCGATCGGCTACGATGGCAATACAGGCGACGCCGATACCGGCGACAATCCCGCGACCCGTATCCGCTTTGGTGAGGGCGATGTAGACCTCCTGTCCGAGGTCTCGTGTACCCACCAGTGCCGTAATCACCAGCATGGAAAGCGCCATCATAATCGTCTGGTTGATTCCGAGCATGATCTGCGGCAGCGCGATGGGCAGTTCTATGCGCCATCGAATCTGTGACCGGGTGCAGCCAATCGCCCGCGCCGCCTCAATCAGATGCGAAGGAACCTGCTGAATTCCCAGAATGGTATAGCGGACAGCAGGGGCCAGAGAGTAGGCGATCACGGCCAACATGGCGGCAAAATCGCCCACCCTGAATAGCATGACAACGGGTATCAGATAGACGAACGACGGCAGGGTCTGAAGGGTATCAATGGCCACCTGGGTCACGCGGTTTATGCTCGGGTGCGCAGCTGCCAGGATGCCTGCGGGAATTCCGATACACCCGGCGAACAGAACCGAAACACCGCACAGATAAACCGTGATCATCGCCTTGGCCCACAGTCCGGTCACCGCGAGGAATAAGGTGAGCACTGCTCCCAGCAGCGCCAGCCGGAAATGACCCAGTCGAAACCCGATCAGGGCAATCAGCGCTACGATAGCTACCCAGGGGGCCTTCAGCAGGAAGCGTTTCATCGGCATCATGATGTTGATCAGCACAAAAGTCTTAACCGCCTCAAGCTGATCAAAAAAGTGAATATTGATCCACTTGACCATTGCATCCCAGAAATCGCTTGTCGTTATCTGCAGCGACTCCGGGAAAACGGCAAGTGCTGGGAAGAAATGACCTGCCAGCCAGGATGCCAGGAGTATGAAAATAACCAGAGCGCCGAGATGGGTACCGCGCAGAAACCCGGGTTTCTGCGACCGTCCAGATTGTTGGGAGCGATCCGTATATGCCTGTCCCAGACGATCAAGGGCGATCGCGAGCAGCGTGATTGCAAGACCGGCCTCAAGGCCATCTCCGATAGCGAGTCTGCGAAGAGAACTCAGCACATCGAAACCCAGGCCCCCGGCCCCGATCATGGACGCGATGATGACCATGTTCAAAGAAAGCATAATGACCTGATTAACGCCGACCATGAGCGACTTTCGGGCGACGGGAATCTGAATTTTTCCCAGTAATTGCCTGCGGGTGCATCCGGCCATATTGCCGTACTCAACCAAGTCCTCTGGTATCTGCCGTAGCGACAGGATGGTCACCCTGACCATTGGAGGCGTTGCGTAGATCATGGTCGCGATCATCGCTGCAACCGGTCCGAACCCAAAAAGAAAAAGAACCGGCACCAGATATGCAAACACGGGTACGGTCTGCATAAGGTCGAGCACCGGAGTGAGTACCCGTTCCAATAGCGGGTGCCGGTAGGCCGCTATACCCAGCACAAAACCGATGCTTGCTCCGAGCGGAACGGCAATAACGATTGAACTCAAAGTGATCATGGCGCTTTGCCACTGGCCAAAAATAACCAGGTACAGAAAACAGCCTGTGACCAGCAGTGTGAGGCGGAGTCCCGACAGGTGAAAGGCGAGCAGACCGACGATGCTGACAATGGCGATCCAGGGAGCAGGTGGCAGGATGACTGGAGCACCCGGTTCAGTCGAGAATGTGAATCCGGTTGCGAGCAGGCTATTGGCGACGGACAAGGGCCACTCAAGCACCCAGGCTATTGAGCGGGTGAGTTCCTTAAAGGTAAACAGGCCAAGGTCAAACTCTTTGATCAGCCATTGCATAACGTCGCTGATCCAGAATCGGAGAGGGATAATCCAGTCGCGGGGATATTTCACCAGGTAAGGCACCTGTTCCTCATACAGGAACACCAGGGTGCCGAGGCAGGTGATTGCGGTTAATAGGAGCCAGAAGCCCCAGCGGTATGTAACAGGAGCTGCAGAGCTCCGTATTGAATGCATATTCAGTGCGGTCTGGCAGGTTCTCTGCCAACTAGCACATTAAGGACCGATTGCCGATCAATCACTCCAATGACTGATCCCGCGTCGTCAACAACACCGATCCGGCTTTCGGAATTGACAGCGTGGTCCGCGAATTCCTGGACTTTGGCGTTGTGTTTCTGCGTCTCGCGAAGCGTCTCTCTCTCATCCGGTTTCACCGGTCTCATGACCATCCGGGCCGAAAAGACTTTGGCGCGCGGGACATCCCGTGTGAATTCGGCCACGTACTCTGTTGCGGGATTCAGGATGAGATCTTCAGGTGCCCCGGTCTGAATGATGGCCCCATCTTTCATGATGGCTATCCGGTCAGCCAGACGGATGGCCTCGTCAAAATCGTGGGTGATGAACACAATCGTCTTGTGCAGCAGGCCCTGCAGTCTAAGAAATTCATCCTGCATCTCCCGCCGGATAAGAGGATCCAGGGCGGAAAATGGCTCATCAAGAAACCAAATATCGGGTTCCACCGCCAGGGATCGTGCAATACCGACACGCTGCTGCTGGCCGCCCGACAGTTCACGTGGATAGTATTCCTCTCTTCCAGACAGGCCAACCAGATCGATCATCTCTGCGGCCCTTTGCCCCCGGGTTTTCTTGTCGACACCCTGAATCTCTAGCGGGAAAGCGACGTTACCGAGCACTGACAGATGGGGCAACAGCGCAAAATGCTGAAACACCATGCCCATCTTGTGTCGACGCATCTCGATAAGTTCATCCTCGGAGGCGGCGAGGAGATCGCGGCCGTCAAACATCAGTTCTCCGGTAGTGGGTTCAATCAATCGGCTCATGCATCGAACCAGAGTCGATTTGCCGGACCCGGAAAGTCCCATGATGACGAAAATCTCGCCATGCTGGATCTCAAGGGTGGCGTCGCGCACGGCTGCAATCAAGCCAGCGTCTTTCAGATCGGCGTCCGACGGTGCCTTGGCGGTTCGGTCAAGAAAAGCGGCAGCATCGTCACCAAAAACCTTCCAGATGCTGCGAAGATGTAACGCCGGTGTTGCTTTCGACATTGCCTTGACTACGCTCAGGTGAACAGCCGATAAAGAGATGGAAAAAGGTAACGGGTGGTCTGTTGCGGACCACCCGTTACTGTCCAGGATCCCTGATTGGGGCAGGTGACTCTAGTTACACTGAGTCCATGGCTCCCAGGTTGCCTTGTTGGCATCCAGCCAGGCCGTTACCACATCAGCAATTTTCTTGCCCTCAAGGTCTGCCTCCACGATCAACTGGCCGACGGCAGCATTATCGATCTGGAAGTTGCGAACAGCCTGGTATGCGCAGGGCCATTTGGCTTCGCCGCCTTTCCAGCCGACCTTCTTGATCCAACCACGAGGTTTGCCGCAGTCGTATGCCATATTCGGGTTCAAACCGACTTTAGGATCTTCATAGCAGGCATCACTGTAGGGTGGGAAATCTACGAACTCGCCCTCGAATTTCACGGTTGCCCAATGGGGCGTGTACACCCAGCCCAGCCAGGGGGCCTTGCGCTGATAAGCTGATTCCAGCTCGGCGAACAGTGCGGCGTCGGTACCGGCATGGACCACCTCATAGTCGAGTCCCAGCGCCTCTACCCGCTCGTCGTCAAAGCCAGCCCAGGTTACAGGCCCGCCCAGATATCTCCCGCGAGGTGCCGTTTCGGGCGTTGAAAACGCTTCCGCACAGTCGTTTAATGCTTCCCAGTCGGGGAGGCCCGGGCATTTTTCCTTCATGTACATGGGATACCACCATTCTTCGATCGCGTTCATCCCGGTCTCTCCGAGATCGACGGTATCCCCGGTTTTCAGGCTGGCCTCCATCGCCTGTTTGCCGGTGGTTTCCCACATTTCCATTGCAATATGCAGGTCTCCCGACTCAAGTCCTGCAAACTGTGCGATGTAGTCGGCTTGCTGGTATTTCACGTTGTAGCCCATGTTTTCCAGGATACGACCCATTAGCTCCGTGTTGATCAACTGGCCGGTCCAGTCGTGGAGCGTCAGGATGATGGGATCTTTTGATTCGACAGCTAGCGAGGTGTGCGAGAAAAAGGTGCCTATGAGCAGCGCAGCGAACCCTCGGCGTAATTTAACCGTAAGCATTGGTTATCCTCCTGGTGTTTGTAATGGATTTAATTGCAAGGATGAGCCCTTGACGCCCCTAAGATTGCACAAACAGGCTCAAAAATAAAGTCGAAATTCCGAAAAAATCAGCTATACGGGACTTTTGCCGGGCCCGCTACGCACCCGCCAGGTTCAACTCTACCTTGAGGCCGCTGGCCCGGGTATTTTGGATGCCTGAACTCAGCGGTTATGTTACCGTGTTGGGTAACACGCCGCAGATGATATCCGAGAACACCTTGAGTGCCGCCTCCCTCGGAAAAGTGGTGCGATAGACCAGGCGGACCTCACGGAAGGCATCAGGAATCCTGACTTCCCGCAGGATGACCCTGTCGGTAGCGAGACGCCCGCCGTGCACCGAAAGTGCCGGTACCAGGGTGACGCCGAGACCCATTCCCACGAGTTGCACGAGCGTCTCGAGGCTGGATGCGTTCAGCCGAGGTATCGGATTACTGACATCCCGGCTGTCGATCTTGCAGGCGTTGATGATCTGCTCCGAGAGGCAGTGCTCTTGAGATAACAGCAGGACTTTTTCATCCTTAAGATCAGAAAGCGATACCTCGTCTTTGTTGTAGTAGTGATGATCCCGTGGGTGGGCCAGCCAGAAGGGCTCTTTGAAAAGCCGAATTTCATCGAGATCCTCGCCGGGGGGAGGGGTGGCAAGCAACGCCCCGTCCAACTGATGTTCACGGAGCTTGATGATCAGTTGATCCGTCGTGGCCTCGGTGAGTTCGAGCGAGAGCTCCGGATGCTGATGCTGAAGTTCCAGCATGAAGAGCGGCACCAGATAGGGGCTGAGCGTGTGGATTGCACCGATCCGAAGCGGACCCGCCAGCGGATCGTTCTGGGTGTTTCCCAGGCTGCGAATTACTTCGGCCTGTTCAAGTATCTGCCGGGCGTGGCCGATGATCTTCTGTCCGATCGGGGTGACGTGCACACTGCGGTTGGTCCGCTCAAAAAGGGTGGCGCCCAATTCCTGCTCCAGTTTGTGAATCTGCCCTGAAAGGGTAGGCTGACTGACGAAACAGCGCCGGGCAGCCTGTCCGAAGTGCAGGGTTTCACTCACGGCGACAAGGTATTCAAGGTCGCGAATGTTCATTTTTGGTAATAGATAATACCGATCAAAGTAATAATAATAAACGATTATACATATTGTAGATCCGGCCTTAAAGTAATGCCCACAGTGCTTTGACCAACGCTGTTGCATAGTCCATAAAAACTGAAGGAGAAACCTGATGGCTCTTAAAGATTCCAAGACTGAACAAAACCTCAAGGACGCGTTTGCCGGGGAATCCCAGGCAAACCGGCGCTACCTTTACTTCGCCGCCAAAGCCGACGTCGAAGGGTATAACGACGTCGCCGCCGTGTTCCGCTCGACCGCCGAGGGTGAAACCGGGCACGCACACGGGCATCTGGAATACCTCGAGGAGACAGGCGACCCGGCCACCGGATTGCCGATCGGCGGTACCAGTGACAACCTCAAGGCAGCAGTCGCAGGAGAGACTCACGAGTACACCGACATGTATCCCGGCATGGCCAAGACCGCGCGCGAAGAAGGCTTTGGCGAAATCGCCGACTGGTTCGAGACACTGGGCAAAGCGGAACGGTCCCATGCCAACCGCTTCCAGAAAGCGCTGGATTCCCTGGACGACTGACCGTCGCTTTGATGGTGCTGAACGGGAGGCGCCAAGTCGCCTCCCGTTTGCGTTAAACCGAAGGAATCATGGGAAAAACGACCGAAGGCAGCCTTGAGGCGCCGGTCCGGCATCCGATCGACTGGCAAAGCGCAGACTTCAACGACGAAGCAAAGCTGATGTCGGAGCTGGAGCGCGTCTTTGATCATTGCCATGGCTGCCGGCGCTGCGTATCGTTGTGTGACAGTTTTCCGACGCTCTTCGATCTGGTGGACGAATCCGAGATGATGGAAGTCGATGGCGTCGACAAGAAGGATTACTGGAAGGTGGTTGATCAATGCTACCTCTGTGATCTGTGTTACATGACCAAATGCCCTTACGTTCCGCCACACGAATGGAATATCGATTTCCCGCACCTGATGCTGCGGGCCAAAGCGGTTCGTTTTGCCCGGAGCGGTGCGTCCATCCGTGACAAGTTACTGACGAGTACCGATCTCGTCGGCAAGACGGCGGGAATTCCGGGTATATCGATTGCGGTCAATGCGGCAAACCGCTCAGCGCCCCTGCGCAAGACGCTGCATAAAGCGGCGGGCATTCACCAGCAGGCCCGCATTCCCCGCTATGCATCCCGACCCTTGCGCAAGAGGATGGCGAGCCTCACATCGCTGGATAAAGCCGACGCCAAACCGACCGCGCGGACACGGGGCAAGGTGGCCCTGTTTGCCACCTGTTACGGCAACCGGAACGACCCCGGGGTGGGAGAAGACCTGGTATCGGTTCTGGAACACAGCAAGATCCCTGTGACGATTGCCGAGAAGGAACGCTGCTGCGGCATGCCCAAACTCGAACTGGGAGATCTTGTCTCTGTCAAGAAGGCAAAGGAGGAGAACATCCCGCCGCTCGCCAAATGCGTTGATGACGGCTGGGACCTCGTTGCGCTGGTGCCTTCGTGTGTGCTGATGTTCCGGAAGGAATTGCCGCTGCTGTTTGCGGATGACCCCGAGGTGCGCACGGTCGCCGATGCCTTCTTTGATCCCTTTGAGTACCTCATGCTGCGTCACAGCGAGGGACTCCTCAATACAGAATTTGTGACTGCACTGGGTTCAGTGGTTTACCATGCCTCGTGCCATCAGCGGGTGCAGAATGTGGGCCCGAAAACGCGCGACCTGCTGAAACTCATCCCGGATACGGAGGTGACCATGATTGAGCGCTGTTCTGGTCACGACGGCACTTATGGCGTGAAGGCTGAGACCTTCGACAAAGCCATGAGAATCGGCAGGCCCGTCGTTAATGCGATCAGGAAAAACCAGCCCGACCACTATGGCAGCGATTGCCCGATCGCAGGCAATCACCTGGCGAACGGTGTCGGTGACGGCAGTACAGCGGAACACCCGATCAGCCTGCTTCGAAAAGCCTACGGAATCTGAGTTTTTCTATTGAAAACCCTATGAAGAAGTTATCGCGTAACGACCTCTTTTCCCTTGAAGCCTATTCGGTGGAGAGGCCGGATTTCCGGGCCCGCGTGTTGGCGCATAAGGCCCACCGGCGTGTGGCGATCGGCCCGAACGCGACGCTTTATTTTGAGGATGCCCTGACCATGCAGTACCAGGTTCAGGAAATGCTTCGTATCGAGCGCATCTTTGAAGCGGACCAGATTCAGGAAGAACTGGATGCCTACAATCCGCTCATTCCGGACGGCTCCAACCTCAAGGCCACATTCATGCTGGAGTATCCCGAGGCTGCAGAGCGTCGTGAAGCCTTGTCCCGTCTGCTCGGGGTTGAAAAGGCAATCTGGCTCACGGTGGATGGGAACGAGCGCATCCGGCCGGTTGCGGACGAGGACCTTGAACGCGAGACGGACGACAAGACCTCCGCTGTGCACTTTTTACGGTTTGAGTTATCCGCTGCGGATATCGCCGGCTTTAAAAGCGGCGCGCCGGTACATTTTGGTATCGACCACCGGGAGTACTCTAATCAGGTCGAGATTGGCACTGACGTTCAGCAAGCCCTGGCCGCCGATCTGCAGGGCTAAATAACACAGTCCTGTCCTTATCTGGGTCTCAGGAGCTGATACTCGGCAGATTCAGCTTGTGGGTTCGGGCGCAATCGATGGCGTCTTCGTAACCTGCGTCTGCATGGCGCATCACGCCGCTTGCAGGATCGTTCCACAGCACCCGCGCAGGTTGGCCGAACCCGGTACTGAAACCATACGCGGGTAGCCCCGCCGTAGCACCGCCTGAAGGCGCCCGCGACTGTTTTGAATCTGCTCCCATACATCCGCCAAGAGCGCAATCCGACAGATTTGTGCCCCGATCTGCCGTAGTTGATCGTGCCTCAGGCTGGCCGGAAGAAGATGGAATGTCTGCACGGCCCTTCCCTGTCTTTTGTTTGTTAGGCCAGATTGAACGTCTCGACCATTTGCCGGTACGATGCCGATGCTCTTTCCATAAGGGGATGCACGCCATCATGAACAACATGTTTTCCTCCGACAACCACGTTTTGCACGGGGTTGTCTGGCCCGGAAAAGATCCAGGTGTCCAGAATCTGATCCGGCGTACGTCCGGAAAATTCGGTGTGATCGGACGCGATCTCAACCAGATCACCTCTCGCTCCGGGCTGAAGTCCGCAGACATGCTCGCCCTGGGCACGGTTTCCGCCAGTGATCGCTGCGGTAGCCAGTGCACGGCCGTTGCTCCCGGCGCCATCCGGCACCAGCACCGTCCGCCTCTGCAGACTGAGGCGCTGACTGTATTCGAGCAGCCGGAGCTCCTCAGCAGGAGAGGTGCACACCTGACTGTCCGACCCGATCCCAAAACAGCCCTCGCTCGCCATCAGTTCTGACGCGGGGAAGATGCCGTCTCCAAGGTTTGCCTCCGTAGTAGGGCAAAGCCCTACGGTGACTCCGCTCTTCGCGAGCAGCACTTGCTCATCGGGGTCAACATGGGTCGCGTGAATCAGACACCAACGATCCGTGACCTCGCATTGATCGTACAGCCAGGCGACCGGCCTTGCCCTATTAACGGCCAGGCAGTCGTTGACTTCGCGCATCTGTTCAGCCACGTGGATATGGACCGGGGCGTTGTCGAGCAGTTCCCCTGCGTCCTCGATCACGGCGCAGATATCCTTCGGAGAAACGGCGCGCAGCGAATGGGCGGCAAAACCGAGTGATCGGTCGGGATCCTGAGCGCACAGCGAATGGCAGCCCTCGAGCAGTTTGAGATAGTCATCCGGGCTATTACTGAAGCGACGCTGGGCATGCTGCACAGGCTCATCCCTGAAACCGCCTCGACAGTAGAGAACGGGAAGCAGGGTGATCGCAATACCGGCCTCGGAGGCGGCACCAAGAAGCCGTGCAGACATCTCGCTGCGGTCAAAATAGGGTGTGCCATCAGGCTGATGATGCAGGTAGTGGAACTCGGCTACGGACGTATATCCTTTTTGCAGCATGTCGATATAGAGATACCGGGCGATCACCTGCAGCTGTTGTGGATCCAGCATGGCGTTGGTGCGATACATCAGTTCGCGCCACCCCCAGAAGTCATCCTGCCCCGAAACTCGATGCTCGGTTAATCCAGCAATGGCCTTCTGATGGGCATGGGAGTGCAGATTGGGTATGCCGGCAATGACGACCCCATCAAGACAAAGATCGACCGCCGAGGCCGTATCTTGACGAACGCTTTGAATTCGGCCGGATGCGTCAAATTCAACCACGCAATTGTTCTGCCAGCCCGATGCGGTCAGCGCGGTTGCACAACGGACAGTGGTCAGACGGGAACCCAAAGTGCGCATAAACTTCCTGGTTGATTGTTTTGTGATCACGCCTATACTGATGCGGTTCCCGTCGGTGCGCGCCGCTCAAGAACATCTGCACACGGTGGCGCCTGCCCCCCCACGATACGACAGGCAGCGCTTTCAGAGCAGAAGAATAAATGACACAGGTTTTTCAGACAATCATGCGGGAAACGCAAAGTCCATGACTGGGGGCAATGATAAGGTGGACGACGGTGTTTCCACCGTGCTTTCAGCCCATTATCCGACGCTGGCCTGAAAACGTGACCGGTTTATGAACAGCAAGAAACCCGGCCGTCTGCCGGATGAAGTGGTTGAGGCCTTCGATAAAGACGGGGTGGTGGTGCTTCGGGATATTTTCACGCCCTGGGTCGACGGTGTGCGCGCCGCCATTGAAGAGAACAAGCAAAAGCCAAGCTGGCGCGAGCGCACCTATCGCCCGGACGAAGGAGATGGATGCGAATTCTTCCAGGATTACTGTGTCTGGCCGGATTTTGCGGGATACCGCGCCCTGGTGGTGGAGTCGCCTATGGCCCGGTTCGCAGCCCAATTGATGCGTTCTGCAACGGCCCGCATGTTTCATGATCATATTCTTGTCAAGGAGCCCGGCAACACTGTGGAAACGCCCTGGCATCAGGATCAGCCCTACTACATTGTTGACGGCGCCCAGTCGGTCAGTTTCTGGGTGCCCGTTGATCCGGTACCTCGCGAGCGTAGTGTCGAGTATGTTGTGGGTTCTCACCAGTGGGGTAGAGATTTCAAGCCCATGCGCTTTGACGGTACTGATCTGTACTCGCTGGATTCATTCGACACCGTCCCGGACATCGAAACCGACCGCGAAGGCCTGGATATCCGGAGCTGGTCAACCCAGCCCGGTGATGCCATCGCATTCCACTTCAAAACGCTGCATGGTGCAGCCGCAAATCCGTCGAGCCAGCGCCGGAGAGTTGTTGCAGTCCGGTGGGTCGGCGACGATGCCCGGTTTGTTGCCAGGCCGGGAAAGACATCACCCTTTTTCCCGGATCTGAACTATGAAGATGGGGCGCCGTTTGGCGGAGATCAGTTCCCGGTCCTTTGCCCGCGAAGCCAAAGTGCTGATTAAGCGTGCCGCGGCGTCGCCTCTGCCCTGATCCAGGAGGCCCTGTGGCAGACCCGTCTCACAAAGACCCATGAGCGCCTTCGTCGATGTGGTCGTGATTGGTGCCGGGGCCGCGGGCCTGGCTTCAGTACAGGCCCTGACTGCCGGAGGACTCACGTCGGTAGTGCTGGAAGCGGACAGCCACGTCGGCGGCCGGGCCTACACAGAGATCATGCCCGACGGCACGCCTTTTGATCTGGGCTGTCACTGGATGCATTCGGCCAGCCTGAACCCTTTTGTCGAAACCGCCGATGCGCTTGGTGTGCGGTACCAGCGACGGGAAGGTTATGGACTTTCCGCTTTTTATCGGAATGATCGCTGGCTCAATGATGCCGAGGTCGCGGCTGGGTTTCAGGCCATGGAAGCGCGTGAAGCAGCCGTTGCCGCAGCGTGGTCACAAGGTCGGGACCAGTCGGTTCTGGATACGGTTGAGCGGGAAGACCCCTGGACAGAATATCTCGATTATTTCGATACGCTCAACACATCATCGGATGTGGATCAGATCTCGATCGGGGACCTTATCAGTTACCACGACACCGAAGAGAACTGGCCCGTCGTCGACGGCTATGGCACTTTGGTCAGTCGATGGGGGGCACATGTTCCCGTTTCGCTGAACACAGCGGCGACGGCGGTGAGTTGGGGTCAGTCAGGCGTCACCGTGGAAACAGCCAGGGGACAGATTCAGGCGAAGTGTGCGGTGATTACGGTATCGACAGGTGTATTGAGTTCGAGCGACATCCGCTTCGTGCCCGAACTGCCGCCAGAAAAACAGGCGGCCATCGCGGCCTTGCCGTTGGGTAACTACAACCGCATTCGTCTGGAAATCGATCGACATGTGTTCCCCGATGACCTTGCCGAGCGTGTTGTGGTCGAACGGCCAGGATATCCGCCCATGCAGATCAGTCTCGGTGCTTATGGGTTTAACTGCGCCATCGGGCATGTTGCGGGCAGATATGCCGACTGGCTTGAGCAGGCCGGTACGGCTGCGTCCCGGGAAACCGTGATCGAGGCCTTGTGCCATGTTTTCGGGAACGATTTGCGTGCCGAAGTGAAATCGGACCGCCAGTCCGCCTGGCGGGGGAATTCGTTTATTCGAGGTGCCTATTCGACCAGTGCTCCGGGGCAGTTTCATCAGCGCTCCATGCTGGCACAACCCGTGGCGGACAGACTCTTCTTTTGCGGAGAGGCCACCTCCACCGATCATTTCTGTACCTGCCATGGCGCCCGGATAACCGGTGAACGGGTGGCGAGGGAGATCCAGTTGGTCCTTGTCGACAAGCCGTAGCGGATCGTGGCGTTTTCTTTCTGGCCAATGAGTGAAAACGTGTGCGCTTAGCCACCTGGCGGCGGTTGCTGCGCCCGGCCCACAGTGTTCCCCGGACACTCTGGAGTGCTGATACTCCGCTTACGTTTACACCGCGGTGGCCGACGGTTGCAGCGCTGTTCACGGGTCTCTGGCTGTTCGGGACGGGAGAGGCCATGTTCATCGCGTCGGGTCTGGGTGTCAGCCCGTGGACAGTTCTCGCACAGGGAATCTCGGTGCAGTTGGGCTGGAGTGTCGGCTTTGCGACTTTTGTCGTCAGCGTCTCGGTGCTGTTGTTGTGGATACCCCTAAAGGAAGTCCCAGGGTTTGGCACGCTTTCCAATGCGGTTCTGGTCGCTGTCGCCATCGATGTCATGACGCCATTACTGACAATCCCGGATGGTTCCGCAATACGGTATCTGCAGCTGGTGGTGGGGGTGATGCTGATCGGCGCCGGTAGCGGGCTTTATCTCACCGCCAATCTTGGTCCGGGGCCTCGGGATGGTTTGATGACAGGATTGCAACGCCTGACAGCTAGGCCGATCGGCTGGGTAAGGGCGGGGCTGGAGCTGACGGTGTTATGTGTGGGATGGTTATTGGGTGGAACAGTGGGTCTTGGCACTGTGGTTTTTGCCCTGGGGGTGGGATACGCCGTAGCGCTCTCATTGTCTGTCGTTAAGCAGTTCGGGCGCGGTCAGGCATCTTGAAGTACTTCTGGCAGCAGTTGATGAACGCCTGTGCGCGGCGCGTCTGGCGAAGGCCTGCCGGGATCTGCTGAACTCCGATTACGCCGGCCATCGCCTGACCTTTCAGTTGTTTGCGCAGTCGCCGCCTTTTGCGCACCTGGGTGCGGTTTACCGCAACTTCGACTGTGAAAATTCGCTCGATTTTGTTAGACGCTCGGCGGATTTGTCTGATAGGGTAACCTCTGCCTGAGGCATTATCGACACCCGGAATAAAACCGAAGAGGGTCCTGTGCCGGCTCGCTGAGCCGGGATAGACGGTATATAAGAAGGAGGAATTGACATGATTCATGAGCGCATTCGGCCGTTCAACACCCGGGAAACCTATCCTGAGCAGAATCTCGATAATGATCTTTGCCAGGCGGTGGTTGCCCGGGGTACCTGGGTGTTTCTGCGCGGCCAGGTTGCCCAGGATCTGGATACCCGGGAATCCCTGCACATCGGCGATCCCTCGGCACAAACCGCCAAGGCGAGACCGGAGTGGGTCGCGGAGATAGAAGTTACCGCGGTAATTCCCGAGTGAGGTAAGAGACATGTTGAGCGAGACACAGATATCGGAATTCAGAACCCGGGGCTATCTGGTGTTGCGGAACCTCGTGCCGGACGCGGTCCGCAACGGCCTGCTTGCACAGTTGGATCAGTGGGTGCAGGAGAGCCGTGCGCATGATGCCAATTACGGTTTTGACACGCCCGATGGCAAGGCACGGTTCGACCTGGCGCAGGGGCACAGTGCAGCCAACCCGCGCCTGCGCCGGGTGGCAAACCCGGTGGACATCTCGGAGGTCTATCAGACCTTGTTATTCGAAGGTGATCTTCCTGAGGCGCTCGCAGATCTCATTGGCCCCAACGTCTTTTTTCATCACTGCAAACTGAACAACAAGTTTCCCGGCGCCGATACCCGGGTGGAGTATCACGCCGACCATCCCTTCGATCCGCACACCAATGATGACGGCGTTACCCTGCTGCTGCTGCTCGACGACATGGACGAGGGTAACGGCTGCGCGCGTCTGGTGCCGGGATCACACCGCGAACGTTATTCCCATTTTCGCGATGGCAGGTTTATCGGGTCGACTGACCCCACGCTTTTTGATGAGTTCGATGGCCGGGCGGACAGCCTTGTCGGCAAGGCCGGCGATGTCTGCCTGATGGATATCTGGACAGTGCATGGGGGCGGTCCCAATCAGTCCCAGGATCGGGACCGGCGGATGCTGATTGCCGACTACCGCGCCGCTGATGCCTTTGCCATTATGCCGCCCGTGGTTCGGTCCCGGTTTTACCGGCGGATCGTAGCGGGCAAGCCGACGCATGTTGCTCGGTTACGGGAAGGCACGATGGAGATTCTTGAGCCCTACCCGGATGATTCTTTCTTTGGCCTTCAAGGGCAACAGGCGGCCGGCGAGACAATGCAGTGACCTTCTCGATTGTCGGCCTATGTGAGCGGACCGCAATGGCGGGAGTCGCGATCACGACCGCCAGTATCCATGAGGCCATCGCAGAATGTTACGGACCTTTCCATCGGCAATGAGATGCTCGATCTGATGGCGAAAAGCATTGATGCGCCGACAGCCCTGGCAGCGGTAGAGGAAGGCCCTACCCATTCTGCAGCGCTGCTGGTTGCCGGTGAAAACGCCTGGCCACTGGTTGATCTTCGGGTTGACGGGCCCGATGATCCGGTCGGCGACCTTCGCGATCTCTGGGTCCGCTACGAACCCCAGATGAATGATTATCTTGAGCGCGCACTCAACCCGGCGATAGCGCCGGCTTACGGGGTCCCCGGCGATCCGTGAGCGCTTCTGACAGCAGTGTACCGGCGCTGGACCCCACTTTGTATCAGCTGCTGGAGCAGTTGATCGCATTTGATACCACCAGCCGCAATTCCAATCTGGAGCTGATTGCCTGGGTAAAGGACTATCTCCTGGGTTTTGGTATCGAGAGTCTTCTGGTACACGACAAGTCCGGATCCAAGGCCAACCTGTATGCAACGGTCGGGCCCGAGGACCGTTCCGGCGTTATGCTGTCCGGCCATACCGATGTGGTTCCTGTTGACGGGCAGGACTGGTCTACAGATCCCTTCGCGGTGACCGCAAAGGCCGGCGCTCTATTCGGTCGGGGAACGGCCGACATGAAGGGTTTTATTGCCTGTGTGCTTGCCCGGGTTCCGCAGATGCTTGAAAAACCGCTGTTGGCGCCTGTGCATATTGCGCTCTCCTACGACGAGGAGATCGGATGTATTGGTGTCCGTCGCCTTCTGGATGTGCTTGGTGGATATCCCGTAAGACCCGCCATGGGAATCATCGGGGAGCCAACCCGCATGAAGGTGGTCAACGCGCATAAGGGCAAGCAGGGCTGGCGCGTCAGCATTCGGGGCCGTGCTGCACACTCGGCCTACCCGGTGGAAGGCGTCAATGCCGTGGAAATCGCAGCGGAACTGATCTGCCACATCTGTCGTGTCTATGCGCAGGTGCATGAGCACGGTCCGATAGACGAGGGTTATCGCGTCCCGCACAGCACGGTGCATGTTGGGCCCATTGAGGGCGGGCGGGCACTGAATATCGTGCCGGACGCCTGCGAATTCCGTTTCGAAGTACGGCACCTGCCTGATGAGACGGCCGACCACTACTTTCAGCGGATCGTGGATTATGCAGAAGAAGCGCTGCTGCCCAGGATGCATGCCGTTGATCCGGACACCTCAATCGTTTTCGAAGCTCTGGCGGGCTATCCGGGACTCAATACCCCTGCCGATGCGCCGGTGGTGCGCTTCGTTCAGATGCTGCTGGAGGATACGGGAGACCCGGGCAAGATCAGTTTCGGCTCAGAGGCCGGGTTATTTGACGACAGGGTCAAAGTCCCTTGCGTAGTTTGTGGTCCGGGAAGTATTCTGCAGGCACACCGGCCGGATGAGTACATGGAGGAGGCGCAGCTCACGCGATGCTGGCGCTTCATCGGCCGGTTGGTGGCGCATCTTCAGAGCGAAGGTCTGCAACACTGAAACCACTCGATCAGGCGAGAGTCAAAGAGAAAAAAATGAAAACGATATTCAGTGAACAGCATCGCCTGCGCGATGCGAAAACCGAGTTATACGGCGGTGAACTGGTGAAACCCTTTGAACGTCCTTCACGTGCCGACATGGTCATCGAGGCCGTTCGCGCCTCAGAACTTGGACCTGTTGCAGCGCCTGAAACATTTTCACTGGATCCTGTGCTGCGGATACACGATGCCGATTTTGTGACGTTTCTGGAGAATGCCTGGGTAGAGTGGCACCAGACCGGGTATGCCGGTGAGGCAATGGCATCGGTTTGGCCGGCAAGGCGGATGCAGTGCCGGGCGCCGCGTTTTATCGAAGGCAAGCTGGGCTACTACGCAATTGCTGCAGAGACTTCCATTACTGAAGGCACCTGGGAGGCCGCGCTGGCGTCCAAAGATGTGGCCCTGACCGGAGCCAAGGCATTGGCTGACGGAGAGCAGGGGGTTTTCTCGCTGTGCCGCCCGCCGGGACATCATGCAGCGCGCGATATGTTCGGCGGATACTGCTTTCTTAATAACGCGGCGATCGCAGCCCAGTACCTGCTGGATAACGGGGCAGAACGCGTGGCCATTCTGGATATCGATTTCCATCATGGAAACGGCACCCAGGATATTTTCTACGAGCGCAACGATGTGCTCTTCTGTTCACTGCACGGTGACCCTGAGGACGCCTTTCCGCATTTTCTGGGCTATGCCGATGAGATGGGATTGGGCGCTGGCATGGGTTATAACCGCAATTACCCGATGCCCCCGGGGACACCCTTCAGCGAGTGGCGAAAGGCGCTGGATAATGCCTTAAGTCACATCGGGGAATTCTCGCCCCAGCACCTCGTGGTTTCTTTAGGGGTCGATACCTTTGAACACGATCCGATCAGTTTCTTCAAGTTGACCACGCCGGACTACCTTACGACCGGTGAACGCATCGGCGCTCTGGCGATTCCAACCCTCTTTGTGATGGAGGGCGGATATGATATTGGAGAAGTCGGCATGAACACAGTAAACGTACTGAAGGGCTTTGAGGCATAACCGCCCGGTGTGCCCGCGAGGATTAGTAAATCAGCAATAAGGAACCATCAGAATATTTAAGGAGGAGAAAACAATGTCGGCACCGCTGAAAAAATACGATACCAAGGCGCTCTGGGAAAAAGACCGCGATCACAATATTCATCCGTGGACAGATTTTGCCTCATTCAAAGACGAGGGGTCACTGGTGATGTCCCATTCGCAGGGGGCGTATGTCTTCGATTCAGACGGCAACCGGTTTATGGACGGGATCGGCGGCCTCTGGTGCGTCAATATCGGTTACGGCAATGATGAGATGGCCCAGGCGATTGCCGATCAGGTGCGCCAGATTCCCTACTACTCGACGTTCAACCACCTGACCACGCCTCCGGCGGCAACGCTAGCCGCAAAATTGGCTGAACTTACTCCGGGCACTCTCAATCACGTGTTCTTCGGCACCGGCGGATCAATGGCAAATGATTCTGCGATCCGCATCATCCATTATTACTTCAATCGTCTGGGTCAGCCTGCCAAGAAAAAAATCATAGCCCGGACCGACGGTTATCATGGCAGCACCTATCTCGCCATGTCGATGACCGGCGTGACCTTTGATCATCAGGGATTTGATCTGGCGCCCGATCTGGTGCATCACATTCCAGCACCGAATACTTACCGTCGTCCCGATGGCATGAGCGAGGAGGCATTCTGTGATGAAAAAGTCAGGGATCTTGAAAACAAGATCCTGGAACTTGGCGCTGAGAATGTCGCCTGCTTTATCGCCGAGCCGATCATGGGAGCGGGCGGGGTGATTGTGCCGCCGGCAGGTTATCACCGGCGGACCCGGGAAGTCTGCGACAAGTACGATGTGCTCTATATCTCGGATGAGGTTGTGACGGGATTCGGAAGGCTGGGTCACTTTTTCGCGTCCGAAGCCGTGTTTGACTTTGTGCCCGACGTCATCACCTGTGCCAAGGGTATTTCTTCGGGATATCTGCCTTTGTCGGCAACCATTCTTTCGGAAAAGATGTACGATGTTATCAGCGTGCCGCAGGCCGAAGGTGCCATGTTTACCCACGGATTCACCTACTCGGGTCACCCGGTAGTCTGTGCGGCCGGAGTCAAGAATATCGAGATCATGGAGCGCGATGACATCTGCGGACATGTCCGGGAAGTGGGGCCTTATTTTGAATCCCAGCTCAAAACGCTGGGTGACTATCCCATCGTCGGTGATGTACGTGGCAGTCACTTCATGATGTGTATCGAGAACGTTGCAGACAAAAAGACCAAGGAACTCTTTGCTCCGGAGGTCGAGATCGGCAGCCGGATTGCCAGGCACTGCCAGCAAAAAGGTTTAATCGTGCGGCCGATTGCTCACCTTAATGTGATGTCCCCGCCGCTCATTCTCGACCGGGGCCAGATTGATGAGATGATCGGAATTCTGCGCGGGAGCATCGAGGCCACCATGGACGAACTCGTTCGGGAAAATCTCTGGAATGGCTAGCGGTATCGGCACCGGTGCGGCTGAAACCTTCTACCGTGGATGCCATCTCTGACCGGTGAGCGTGCAAGACGTTAAAGCCTTAATGCAACTCAAGACGCGCTGACGTGACCCAGTCTGAAAAGCCCCGGCAGGACCCCTGGCTGCTCACGCCCGGTCCCCTGACAACGTCGCGGACCGTAAAGGAAGCAATGCTGCATGATTACGGATCCCGTGATCAGCGCTTTATTGATATCAACCGCCGGGTGCGCGAGCGCCTCATAGAGATCATCGACGGACAGACGACCCACGTGTGTGTCCCGCTTCAAGGCAGTGGCACCTTTGTAGTTGAGGCGATGCTCAGCAATTTTGTACCGTCTTCCGGAAAAGTGCTGATTCTGGTCAACGGTGCCTATGGCACCCGGATGCAGTCAATCTGCGAGTATCACGGCCTTGTCTCAGAGGTTCTGCAGTGGCCGGAGGATGAACCGGTGGACCCGGATGCGGTAGCCGGGTACCTTGCTGGTGATCCAAAGATTACGCATGTGGCCGTCGTGCACTGCGAGACCACGACAGGGATTCTGAACCCGATCGGAGCCGTGGGTGAGGCCGTGGCTGCTGCCGGCCGGTCATTGCTGATTGATTCGATGAGCGCCTTCGGCGCGCTCTCGGTGTCGGCGAGAAAGATTCAGTTTGATGCGCTGGTGGCTTCCAGCAACAAATGTCTTGAGGGTGCGCCGGGAATGGGCTTCTGCCTGGCATCGGAATCCGCCCTCACGGCCACCCAGGGCAATTCAGATAGCCTGTGCCTGGATCTGTACCAGCAGTGGCAGGGATTGGAGGCCAATGGGCAGTGGCGGTTTACACCGCCGACACACTGCATTCTGGCCTTTGACCAGGCCCTTAATGAGTTTGATGCCGAGGGTAGTGTGGCGGGCCGAGGCGGCCGCTACCGGGAGAACTGCGAGGTGCTGGTTTCCGGGATGCGGGCGATGGGGTTTGAGACCCTGTTGCCGGATGCCCTGCAGGCACCGATTATCGTGACCTTCAAGATGCCGGCCGACAGTGGATTCGACTTTCAGCAGTTTTATGATGGCCTGAGTGAGCGGGGTTATGTCATCTATCCGGGTAAGTTGACCATCGCAGAGAGTTTCCGGATGGGCTGTATCGGGCGCCTTGGCGTTGACGAGATGTACGGCGCGCTTGAGGCCGTGCGCACTGTGATGGTCGAGATGGGGGTTGCCTCCGGGAGCCCCTCTGTCTGATCAGAGTGACCCGCACAAAGTGCGCAATTGGGTAGTGACGAGACTGATGCCAACATGAACAACAAGATGATATCCGTTAATCAACGAGACTATGCGTGGCCCCGCCAGCCGCTGGTGGTCGTTTGCATCGATGGCTCGGAACCGGGCGGCGAAGGATCGGATCAGGGCGGTTATATTGAGCGGGCCATCGATGCGGGCGAGGCCCCGTTTCTGGCGTCGCTCCGCGAAAAGGCCACCTTCGGCTACGCGGACTGTGTCGTGCCCAGTTTTACCAACCCGAATAACCTCTCCATTGTGACGGGTGTTACGCCGGCGGAGCATGGCATCTGCGGTAATTTTTTTTACGACACGGATAACGACATCGAGGTTATGATGAATGACCCGTCGCTGCTGCGTGCCCCGACCATTCTGGCGGGGTTTAACCAGGCGGGTGCCAAGGTTGCGGTGATCACCGCAAAAGACAAGTTGCGCCGCCTGCTTGGCGTAGGACTTGATATCGCCGGGGGAAGTGCGGTGTGCTTTTCCTCGGAACTCGCTGACCAGGTCACGCTTGCTGAGCATGGCGTGGACAACATCGTTGACCGTGTGGGGATGCCGGTGCCGGACGTTTACAGTGCGGAGCTCTCCGAGTTTGTGTTTGCCGCGGGCGTGGTACTGATGGAATCGATGCGCCCCGACATAATATATCTCTCGACCACCGATTACATACAGCACAAGCATGCCCCGGGTACACCAGTTGCCAATGCCTTTTACGCGATGATGGACCAGTATCTTGCCAGGCTCGATGCGATGGGCACGACAATTGCCCTGACGGCGGATCACGGCATGAAAGCCAAGCATGCACCCGTTGGCGAGCCGAACGTGATTTATCTTGAGCCTTTACTGCTGGAGGCAGGATTGACCGGCTTCAGGGTGATCCTGCCGATTACCGACCCTTATGTCGTGCACCACGGTGCCCTCGGCGGCTTCGCCACGGTGTATCTTCCGGATAGTAACGATCAGGCCCGAGCCCGGGACGCTTTCGATGAAATATCCGGAATCGAAACGGTTCTGACGCGGGACGAGGCGTGTGAAGCATTCGGGCTTCCTGCTGACCGGATCGGAGACCTCGTCGTGATCAGCACGGGTGATCATGCCCTCGGCAGCGCTCCGGAGAAGCACGATCTGTCTGGTCTTACGGATCCTTTGCGCTCACATGGAGGATTATCCGAGCAGCGGGTACCCTTTATCGTCAATCGCTGCCTGAAGGCTTGCGCGACAGACCGCCGTAACTTTGATATTTTCAGTGACACGCTGAATCATGCCCTGGAGGGCAGTCCATGAATGATGCCGCCTCAATAACCGAAACACCGCTTCATGAGACGTTGCGGGTCGGCGGTGAAAAGATCGACCGTGATGAGCGTATCGAGGTTTTCAATCCCTGGGATAACAGCGTGGTGGGTACGGTGCCTTGCGCCACCCGGGCCGATGTGGCCAGGGCTTTTGATATCGCAGCATCCTACACCCCAACCCTGACCCGCTATGAGCGCCAGCAGATTCTCCTGCGCACCGCCGAGATCCTGACTTCACGCCGTGACGAAATCTCAGACCTGATTACCGCCGAACTGGGTATCTCGAAACAGGATTCCCTTTATGAGGTGGGCCGGGCCTTTGATGTGTTCAGCCTGGCGGGGCAGCTTTGCATCATCGACGATGGAGAGATTTTCTCGTGCGACCTTACGCCCCACGGCAAACAGCGCCGCATTTATACCCAGCGTGATCCGCTGAAGGCGATCTCCGCCATCACGCCCTTCAATCACCCGATGAATATGGTCGCCCACAAGATCGCACCGGCCATAGCAACCAACAACTGCATGGTCTGCAAGCCCACCGAACTGACCCCACTGACCGCGCTGCTGCTCGCCGATGTCCTTTACGAGGCCGGATTGCCGCCGGAGATGTTCTCTGTGGTTACCGGATTGCCCGGTGAGATCGGCGAGGAAATGATCACCAATGCCAATATCGAACTGATTACTTTCACCGGCGGCGTTCCGGTTGGAAAGCATATCGCGAACCACGCAGGTTACCGGCGCACGGTGCTGGAGCTCGGCGGCAATTCCTCGCTGATCGTGATGGAGGATGCGGACCTTGAAAAAGCGGCAGTGATGGCCGCACAGGGCGCTACCAAGAATTCAGGTCAGCGCTGCACCGCGGTCAAACGGGTGCTTTGCATAGAGCGTGTCGCCGACGAATTTGCACCATTGGTTGTGAGAGAAGCGCAGAAGATCCGCTACGGGGATCCGATGTTTCCTGACACGGATATGGGCACTGTGGTTCACGAGGCCGCGGCGCAGCTCTTCGAAAAGCGTGTTGATGATGCGGTCAGCCAAGGCGCCACCCTGCTTTACGGCAACGAGCGTCGCGGCGCCCTGTATTCACCAACGGTGCTTGACCATGTGCCGCGTGACGCCGAACTGGTGGTCGAAGAGACCTTCGGCCCGCCGGTCCCGATCATCCGTGTGAGGGACATCGACGATGCCATCGCGGTGGATAACGGCACGGTGTTCGGCCTTTCTACCGGGGTGTGCACCAATCGCTGGGATTACATCACCCGCTTTGTTTCAGAACTGAAGACGGGAACGGTGAATATATGGGAGGTCCCCGGTTACCGGATCGAGATGTCGCCCTTTGGCGGGGTGAAAGATTCAGGTCTTGGCTACAAGGAAGGGGTCATTGAGGCCATGAAGAGTTACACCACGGTCAAAACCTATTCCCTGCCGTGGTAGGGCAGGGCGAACCCGTGAAGCGGGATCCACGCACCCCCCAGTCTCACTGGCAGTTTGTGTACCGTGATCGTTCCGCTGATGAAGGCAGCTGGTATCGGCCTGATCGGGGGATTTCTCTGGCGAAGGCTATGAGACCCGTTTCAGGTAGGCAGCAGCCTGCAGGGCTGCAGCGCGGCCGCGCTCGAGACCCCCATTGACGGTGCTTGGCTGGGAAAGGTGTGTGGCTTCTCCGGAGAAAAAGAGTTTATCGGCCAGGGTCGCGCCAAGTTCCCGGCGAGCGGCGCTCTTTCCCGGCCTGACGGACGAATAGGCACCATCAAACAGGGGAACTTTGCCGCAGGCGGTCGCGAAGCCCTTGATCAGTTGTTTTTCGATATCGTTGCCCAGCATGCTTTTAAGGCCATCAAGACCGTAGGCAATTGCCGTCTCCATCGATTCGCGTTCCAGCGCTCTGGCCTGACTGCCGCCCACATATCCGTAGGTCAGGTAGGAATCATGCGTGTTGGTAAGGTAGCCTACCCCGGCCTCGTCATCCTGCTGCTGATACACATAGGTATCCCGGCCAAAGCCGAAAATATCTTTCTTGAACAGCAGCCCGATGTAGTTCATTAATGCCATATCAATGTTGTGAATGGCCTGCTGCTTCTGGACGGGCAGGGTGGGAGTAAAGCGGATACGATCGGCGGCGAGCACGCCTGCCGAAACGGTCAGGATCGCGGCCCGGGCCCGTATCGTGCCGGCGGAGGTCGTGACGGCGACATCCGGGCCGCCCCAGTCGATCTTGGATGCGCCAGTTCGCAGGCTGACCGGTATATCCCGGCCATAGTGCGCCACGACCGAGCCATAGCCCTGGGTACAGAACCAACTGGTCGCATCCAGGCTGTTCCACCAGCTTTTGGGCGACCAGTCTTTGGAATCCTGTGCCATGTCCCAGACGCCATATTCCGAGGCAACGGTGTATCCCCAGGGCTTTGTAAAAAAGTCTTCGCCGAGTGCCGTATGGGCATTGTCATCAGGTCCATTCGCGCTGCTCAACGCGGAACGTTTTATCCGGCTGTTGAAAAGAGCATCGGTCTGGTGCAGATCAGCGAGCTCGCTACTGGTCGCTTTTCTTTGTCCGACAAAGTACTCGACCCGTCCTGGATCCCTGTAGACCTCAAATCCATTAGCTCTGGCGTGGCTGATCAGCGGATTGTTCGGGGACGCTCTCATCCAGTGAGCGTGAGTATCGAAGGGAACGTCGAAGATGGAATGATTGGTATGTACCCGGCCACCGATGCGGTCATTGGCATCGATGAGGACAAAGGTGATTCCCTGCTCTGTCAGGGTCCGCGCAGCTTCCAGCCCCGCAACTCCGGCACCGATGATGACAACATCCGGGTTGGCGGGCGAGCCAGCGATGGCAACGCGGGGCACGAGCGCGGAGGCCGCCAGAGCCCTTAATAATCGGCGCCGTTCATGTTGAGGGGTAACGCTCATGAAATATTCTGAAAAGATACCCCGCGATAGGTGTATGGCTTGTGGGAGCCGAAAATCCCAAGGCAGACTGAATCTAGACTGGTAGGATACCCTGCTGTCCTAACCGTTACAAAGTTCAGGAGTTATTCGACCTTGCGTGACTCTCAGCATGACCTCTTGTTCGAGCCCGTCGATATCGGGCCCGTGAGGGCAAAAAACCGTTTCTATCAGGTACCGCACTGCACCGGCATGGGATGGCTGCGACCAAGAATGGCGGCAGCATTACGTGGCATCAAAGCAGAGGGTGGCTGGGGCGTTGTCTGTACCGAGTGGTGTTCCATCCACCCTGCCTCCGACGACCTACCTCATCCGAACGCAGCCTTGTGGCATGACGATCACATCAAAGATCAGGCGTTGATGGCGCAGGCGGTACATGATCATGGCGCGCTGGCGGGTGTGGAGCTTTGGTTTGGAGGAGCCAGCTCAGCAAACCATTACACCCGCGAGACTGCGATCGATTTGACCAGCATTCCTAATCAGGTGGGGCATCCTTATCAGACCCGGGCAATGGACAAATCCGATATTCGTGAACTACGGCGCTGGCATCGCGCGGCGGCACTCCGGGCAAAGCAGGCCGACTTTGACATCGTTTACGTGTATGCAACCCATGGCTATCTGCTGTCCCATTTTCTATCGGCACAGACCAACCTTCGGACTGATGAGTACGGCGGATCCATGGAGAACCGGGCACGGCTGCTTCGCGAGCTGATTGACGAAACCAAAGAAGCAGTAGGGGACCGCTGCGCTGTTGCTGTGCGTTATTCGGTCGGCGGTGATGATGGAGAGTCGTTGGAACTGACCCAGGAGCGTCGGGACCGCCTTGAGATGCTGGCCGAGTTGCCTGATCTTTGGGATATTAATATCAACAACTACGACCAGGAGATGGGTGTTTCACGATTTATCAGGGAGGGGTCGCTCGAGGAGCACATGTCTTTTGTAAAGTCAGTAACAACGAAGCCGGTTGTAACGGTAGGCCGTTTTACCTCACCCGACACTATGGCATCCCAGGTGAGGCGGGGCATCGTCGATTTTATCGGTGCCGCGCGCCCCTCGATTGCGGACCCATTCCTGCCGAATAAGATTAAAGCAGGCCGTCTTGAGGATATCCGGGAATGTATCGGCTGCAACATCTGCTACACCGGCGACGGGCTTGGTACTCCCATTCGCTGTACCCAGAACCCGACGATGGGGGAGGAGTATCGACGCAACTGGCACCCGGAAGTCATCGCCAGTAAGGGCTCCGATTCACAGGTTCTGGTGGTCGGAGCGGGCCCTGCCGGCCTGGAGGCGACGCGGGCCCTCGGACAGCGGGGTTACCGGGCCATGCTTGCAGAGGCAACGCGGGAACTTGGGGGAAGGATCACCCGTGAATCCGCACTACCAGGCCTCAGCGAATGGAGCCGGGTACGGGATTACCGTCTGCAGCAGATTGAAAAGATGGCCAACGTCGAGATCTTCCGCGAAAGTGAACTCAGCGCGGATGACGTCATCTCGACGGGCGCCGATCACGTCGTCATTGCAACCGGCGCCTTCTGGCGGGCAGACGGTTTTGGCCGATCACATCCTTATCCTTTTGATTCGCTCGATGCCGGGGCCAATATCCTGACGCCCGATGACGTTATGGCAGGCCGGATACCGCAAGGGCCGGTGCTTGTGTATGACGACGACAGTTTTTATATGGGCGGCCTTATCGCGGAAAAAATCCGCCTTGCCGACCGACCGGTCACGCTGGTGACACCTGAGGATGTGGTCTCGGCCTGGTGCGACTACACCACGGAGCGCTTTTATGTGCAGAAACGTCTTCTGGAGCTTGGTGTCGCTCTTCAGACCGGTCATCAGCTGCTCTCATATGACGGTCATGATGCCAAGATCGCCTGCGCCTACACGGATCACGAGCAATCTATCAGGGCGAATGCTCTGGTGATGGTGACGGCCCGACAGCCAAACGACAAGCTGTACCAGGCCCTTAATGAGCGCATCCAGCAGGACCCACCCTCGGGTTTGCGCTCCCTGCGTCGGATCGGTGACTGCGAGGCACCGGCAATGATTGCCGCTGCGATTTACGCTGGTCACCGCTTTGCGCGGGAGCTTGACTCAACGGCTGACTCCAAGACGTCCCCTCGCTACGAGTAGCGCAGGGCGCGAGACTACCGACCCGAAATCACATTGTGGTCGGGGCCGTAGGGAAACCCGGTAATGTTTTGGGAACCGGTTTCCGTGATCACCAGGATGTCATGCTCCCGATAGCCGCCAGCTCCGTCGCGCCCTTCAGGGACGGTCAGCATGGGCTCCATGGAGACCACCATGTTGGGCTCCAGAACCGTATCGATATCCTCCCGCAGTTCCAGCCCTGCTTCCCGTCCGTAGTAGTGCGATAACACGCCAAAGGAGTGTCCATAACCAAATGTGCGGTACTGCAGAAGATCCAGCGAGGCGAAATGTTCGTTAATCTGCGCACAGATGTCGGCGCACCTGGCACCCGGTTTGATCAGTGACAAGCCGAGCTCGTGGGCATCAACGTTGGCCTGCCAGACTTTCAGTGAAGCCGGATCCACGTCATCAAGAAACAGCGTCCGCTCAAGCGCCGTGTAGTATCCGGAGATCATCGGGAAGGTATTCAGGCTCAGAATATCGCCCGATTTCAGTTGCCGGGTAGTGACCGGGTTATGGGCCCCGTCCGTGTTGATGCCGGATTGAAACCACACCCAGGTGTCTCTGATCTCACTGTCGGGATAGCTCTGCGCAATGGCAAGTTCCATGGTGTCCCGTCCAGCCATGGCAATATCAATCTCTCTTGCTCCGGTGCGGATCGCATCCCGCACCGCTGCACCTCCGATGTCTGCAATCCGCGCACCGCCTTTAATGAGTTCAATTTCCTCTGCCGATTTGACCATCCGCAGGGCCATGATTTCAGTACTGATATCTTCAACCCGCAGTTTCGTATTGAGTGCCTCCATCTTCTGACGGGCAGCGAGGCTAAGGTGATCACCTTCAATACCCACCACATCGATATCTGGCAGCACATGATTCACGGCGCGCCAGTAATTGTCGTGCTTCCAGTCGGTGTAGATCAGGTTGTCACCATAACTGTGTCGCCAGGGCTGCCCCAGATCGATATTGGCGGAAATCGTGGTGCATCCAGTCTCGGTGACGATGCATGCGTAAGGTCTACCGAAACTGCAGTACAAAAATCCGGAGTAATAGGCAACGTTGTGCATGGATGTCAGCAGAACGGCACGAAGGCCTTTGTCCGCCAGCAGTTGCCTGAGCGCGGCGAGCCGTCTGTCGTACTCGGTGGCAGAGAAGGGAAGGGGGCTTTTCGAGCCGTTAGCTAACTCGAAAAACTCGGGTCTTTGCGGGACGGGATTCATCTTGATCACCTCGTGTTGTCCGGGTGATCTTGAGTGCATCAGCCCGGAAAATTCATCCGGGCGTACAGGATGCCTTAATACTGTGTCTGGGGAGCCCAGAACATAGTGCCAAGTACGGTCGATCGCGACGCCATCGCGAACGTGGTGGGAATTATAAAAAGAGGTCCCTGGCCTTTTCAACAGATTCACACTGAATCGGGAATTGCCTGAAAAAACCTATAATTTGGGGTAAGTGGGCGCGATAAAGATCGGCGCTGACATGACTTGGGAAATACCAACGATGAGGCCAATAACAATTGCCTGGGTGACATTGCTAATGCTTGCCGTGCCGGCAGCCGCTTCAGATCTTGAAAAGGAACAGCGCTGGCGCGAGCAGGTAGAAGACTCGATTATGGATGGCGAGGCCGTTGACCTTGTGATCGAAGGCCGGAACGTCTTCGCGATCTACACCGAAGCGCAGAACCGTTCGGATAAAGGGGTGGTCGTAGTGCATGGCGCCGGTATACATCCGAACTGGCAGCAGGTCGTACAGCCCATCCGGGTCGAGATGGCCCTGCACGGCTGGAATACCCTTTCTATCCAGATGCCGATCCTGCACAACGAAGCACAGTACGAGGAATATGTCGCACTTTACCCGGAAGTGCCCCCGCGATTGAGCGCCGCTGAAGCATTCTTAAAAGATAAGGGTATGAAAACCCTGCTGATTGTCGCCCACAGCCAGGGTGCCACGATGTCGAGTTACTACCTTTCCCGGCACCCCAGCGATGTTAAAGGGTTTATCGCTATCGGGATGAGCGCAACGCAAAAGGACAGTCACGTAAACAGCGCGGAGTCACTGAAAAAGATAACCATTCCGGTACTCGATCTTTATGGTGCCGACGATCTTCCCGGTGTGCTGGAAACGGCAGACAGCCGAAAGAGTGGTGCGGCCCACAATCCGCGCTACTCCCAACAGGTGATTGCGGGCGCGAATCATTTTTTCGACGGGATGGATGATGAACTCATCAGCGCAGTAGCCGACTGGGCCCAGCAGTGGTAGTCGGGACAGGCCGGCAAGACCTAGCCGCGGCTCACCCGATACGTACGGGCTGACAGTGTTTTTGCAAGCTGTTCGGCCTGTCGTGCAGCACTGGTAGCGCCGAGCACATCTCCAAGGGCGAGCGCCGTAGCTGGGCCGATACAGAAAAATTGCTGTGCAGGTGCCCAGCGGGCGCGACAGCCCGTAAGTCAGGCGAGACCGATGGCGCTACGCTGCGGCCGATGGGCGTGAGTTGTCCTGAGTTCATCAGCCTGTGAATTAACGCGTCGCGGCCGACGCCGGTGCAGTTGATGACAACATCAGCGGACAGGGGCTCACCCTCTGTCAGGTCTATCCGTCAATGCTTATTGCGGGTTCTGGCAAGGTCGCGAAGACGGCCCCGGACAATCGTCAGTTGGCCGCTCGTGCTCATTTGCCGGGCCGCGGTCACGGTCTGGGGGCTGGGTAATGCCCACAATCAGATGAGCTCGTCAGTCCGGTCCTTTGTTTCCCCGTAACGGTGAAGCGCCGGTTCTTTAAGTCCGGTGTAGAGGTCATCGATTTTCCTGTTGACAAGGTCTCCCTGCTGGGCAAACAGGGATTGTCCCTGAAGATCGCTGTCTACCAGAAAGGGGCCAAAGTCCTTCACCCGAAAAAGCCACATGGCCTGGGCGATGCCGAACTCATCGAGCCAGTGTACTGCTTCAACCCCCTGCACGCCGCGACCGAGCAGGGCGCCGGTACCGTACCCGACCGTTGTGAGATACACGGCCCCCCTGGGAGCGAGCACATGCTGATAGTCGTCTCCCGGCATCCCGCCCTTGCCGATGATGATCTTGGTGCCGCTGAGATCGAGCCAGTCGGCAAGATATTTTGAGAAGCGAAAACTCGCGGTGGCGGTAACCCCGCCGATCTCATAGGTGCCGTCGTCTTTAACTGCGGCCGCCGGCGAGCAGTGAAAATTGACGTTGCTGATCTCGCCAAGCCCTTGAGGCAGGGAGTGACCTTCGTTCAGCACGCGCTGGTAAACCCTCTCGCGCGCGGTGTACACGACGCCATCAAGATAGACGACCGACCCGAGTTTCAGGGCTGCGATCGCCTCGGCATCAGCGGGTAGAGAGACATGGACTTCTTCAAGCATGGGCTTCTCCCCTGGACAGTTGATCCCAGTCGATCGTTTCGCGTCGATGGTAGGGGGTGAACCACTTGGGATCTGTCCGATACGCGACCGATCCATCTGAATGCAGCCGGGCGGTGGCGCGTCGTGATGACAGGCAGAAGGTATGTACGCTCATCGGCAGGCCGCCGGTGTGGGTATGACCGACTTCAATATGCAGATCAACAACCATCGAGGAGCCGACAAAGCCCATGGCGCCCATGCCAATGCTGTTGCCCAGTTCCATCAGTTCCAGCTCCAGTTGGGCAATCTTAGGGTCCGGGTTCCGATTACCCACCATCCGCAGGCAGGCGGCCTGCTTGCCCAGTTGCATACAGGTATCCTTGGACCCGCCCAAGCCCACGCCGATAATGGCCGGCTGACAGCACAGCCCGCGCTTGCCAAAGGAGATCAGCGTGTCCAGCAGAAATCGCTTGATTCCATCGACCCCATCGCCGGGAAAGAGCATCCGATAGTCAGTCCCGAAAAGGCCGCCTTTATGGACGGTCGTGATGTCGATCCAGTCGGCATCGGGCTCGAAGGTCCACTCGATCTCTGGCGCGTTGATTCCGACGTTGTTGTTGTGTTCTGTTCGCCAAAGGGGATGAACGCGATTCGGACGCAGTGGCACGTCGCGAGTCGCACGCGCAGTCGCCGACCGCAGGGCCCGCTCGATGCCGGTAAAACCGCCCTCAAACGCCGCCTGATCGCCCACCTTGACGTAGTAGCGCGGCAAGCCAGTATCGGCGCACATGGGTCGGCGATCTTCAGTGGCTGTCTGGTAGTTGTTGATCATCGTTTTGATGACAAAGCCGGAAAGCTCGCCTGATTCCCTGCTCGCGACTGATTTGATCCCGGCGAGGTAATCCTCGGGGATATCAATCGCCGCTTTTTTCATAATTTCGTAGCTGGCCGTTTCTATGCTTTGGTTACTGATCATGATGGGTCACCGTTTTGGGCAGCTCGAGGCGCGCCGGCCTCGCCGTCGATCAGGGACTCCCCGGGCTTCACGATGGTGAAGGCCACAGGGGTCATTTCCTGAATCAGTTGTTCATTCTCAAATCGCGTACAGGTATAGGTGCTCTGCTCAAGATTACCGGTCGTCGGAAAGTCCTCTCGAAAATGAGCACCCCTCGAATCATCTCTTGCGAGCGAAGCGTTCGCGATCACCTGACTGACTGTAATTTGATTGTCGAGATTAAGCCAGTCGTGCCAGGTGAGGTTAAAGGCGCGGTCATGATCTTCAACGCCGATCCCCGTGAGGGTTTCCCGGCAGTCATCCAGACCGCGCATGCCCTCGCGAATGCCGTCAGCGGTGCGCAGAATTCCGACCTTATCCCACATCACGGACCACAACCGTTCCCGCACTCCGCTGAGGTCGGCTTTGCTGTGACCAAAAGGCTTTTCGGCCCGGGCCACTGCCCGCTCGACAAACTCAGGATCGGGATCCCTGAGCGGTGCACCGCGACCGATCGCCGCGGCCATTTCATCTCCGGCAATCGCCCCAAATACCGTTGAGTTGGCGACGCCGTTTCCGCCCAGGCGGTTTGCGCCATGCACGCCGCCGGCGTCCTCACCCGCCACGAACAATCCGGGCGTGCTTGTGGTGCAGTCGATTTCCATTTGCACCCCGCCCATCATGTAGTGCGCAGTGGGCACGACCTCAACACGACCGGCTGCCAGATCAAAGCCGCAGTCCCCGCAGCGTTTCACCATCCCCGGAAACATCTGTCGAACACGATCGCTGCCCAGATGAACCATCTCAATAAAGAGTCCGCCCTGTTGTGTCGCGCGTCCGTCGCGTATTTCCTGATACATGCTCCGTGAGACAATATCCCGCGTGGCGCGCTCGGCGGCAGGATCGTAATTCGTCATGAAGCGTTCACCGGCGCCGTTGAGGAGATAGCCCCCGGCACCACGCAGGCCCTCTTCAAGAATGGTGCCGGTCATGCGCGTGTCCGGCCCCGCCAGAATTCCCGTGGGATGGAACTGCACCATTTCCATATCGCGCAGGGAAAGCCCAAAGCGAAGCGCCATCGCCAGACCATCACATGATTTGTCACCCGATGGCGTGTGATAGCGATACATCGATGGGCCGGCCCCCGTCGCCAGCAACACTGTCTTGGTACGTACCAGGCGATAACGCCCGCTGCGGATATCAATCATCAGAACGCCTGCGATGCCAGACTGGTCTTTTGCGGGAATGAGGTCTATCGCCCGGTGTTCCTCAAGCTTGACCAGATCCAGCGCCCAGACTTTCTCCATCAACCGGTTGATGATTTCAATGCCGGTCAGATCGCCTTTATGGGCGGTGCGGTCAAAGCTTTGCCCGGCAAAGGCTTTTTGGTGCAGTGTGCCGTCGGCATTGCGGTCAAAAAAGCAGCCCAGTTCATTCTCGAGTTCCTGAACCCGCTCAACCGCGGTCTCGCACAAGCGCCAGGTAAGATCCTGCCGCGGCAGCCATTTCCCGCCGATGATGGTGTCCATGAAATGGCGCTCAACTGAATCGCCGGGATTGACTGCGACGTTGAAGCCCCCTTGGACCATACGCGTGCAGCCGGACTTGCCGATCAATCCTTTCGCTGCCACGGTGACCTCAAGGTCAGGGTTTGCCTGTTTGGCATGAAGTCCCGCAAAAAGCCCCGCGCCGCCTGATCCGAGAATCAGGATGTCAGTTGTGGCGGTATCGATTTCGCAGTGCGGGCTTGAAGTCATTAGAACGCTCGCACGAGAAACAGCAATCCAACCAGCATAGAAGCGATGACGCTGGGCAGTATCCAGCTTCGCAACTTTTCGCTGCGGTGTGGCCAGTGTGTGAGTTCCAGACACAGCACACGAATACCCAGCAACAGGTGAATACAGAGCAGGCTGACGAGACCCCACTCGGCAATCTTGACCAGCGGGCTGTCAGCAAAACGCAGATACCGATCCAACTCATCGGCGCCTTCGAGCGCGCTGCCCAGAAGAAGAAAATGAAAAGGCAGAAAAAGCGCCAGCAGCACGCCTGACAGGCGATGAGCCAGGGCTGCCATGTAGCTTTGATGACTGTGTAAGGGATGCATGATGCGCTTAATAGACGGCAGCGACTGCCTGCAGTCCAAGCAGCAGCAAAACGCCGCCCAGCATTATTACCAGCGCGTTCACCCAGCGCCGCGGCATAACTGTCCATTCGTTGATGACATGGCGAAGCCCAATCGGCGCATGGATTGCGGCGCACACGACAAAAAGGGAATAAAAAAGCGCCCAGCCGATATTGCCCTGGGTGCGGTTAAGGATCTCTGTCGCGGTCAGCCCGCCCTGA
>CEPV01041410.1_pt1 | contig 39128 bp, 31 predicted proteins | sample 530451 | NCBI WGS metagenome assembly CEPV01 (sample SAMEA2620097, study PRJEB7988) | marine metagenome | isolation source: saline water (ENVO:00002010), including
GTGTACTTTTTCCACTCTTCTTCGAGGTCGGCAACAGTCTTGTAGGTGGTTTGGGTTTGGGCTAGGCTGATGTATAGGCTAAGGCCAAGGAAGAGCAGCGATTTCGAATGCTGAAAAATCACAGGATCATTATCTCAGCAGCACCATCTTGTTCTGATCGATGAATTCCCCGGCCCTCAGGTTAGCAATGTAGATGCCTGAAGCGATCTCATTTCCAGCGCTGTCCTTCCCATTCCAGCGCGCGTCGTGAAAACCGGCTGGCATGACGCGGTTCACCACTGTCGTCACCCTGCGACCCAAAAGATCAAAGATGGCCATGTCAACGTATACCTTCTCCTTCAAGTGGAATGCAATGGTTGTCTCAGGATTGAAAGGGTTAGGGTAGTTTTGCATCAGGGCGAATTGAGTCGGAAGCGCCACATCGTCAGAACCCACGGCCAACCAGTCAACGGGATAGGTCGCCGGCTGCGCGAATGTCGGAAACGAACACACCACGTTTTCAGCATCAACATCGGATAAGAGGATACTGGCATCATCATCAAGATAAAATGACACTTCTCCTCCCAGTCCGCCGACAATATCAAATGTTACCTCTAGAAGGATTCCCTCGCTTTGGGCCACTGTCTCTTCCCCTTCGGGGCTGAAGCCAAAAACGATTACCGATCCCGTGGAAGTTTCACGGGCGAGGACTGTCCAGCTGCTGATCTCATCACCGGCCGTCACTGACCTCAAGACGAGAGCATCACCGCTATTGTCGGCAATCTCGAACTGGAACCCCCGCAACGGTTCGTTTTCATACATGAGGATGGAAAGGGTCACGCTGGAATCGGTGCCGGAAAGTGTAGCGCCGAAATCCAGGCAAGCACAGAGACCGGTGTTGACATTCTCACCGTAGCTAGCGCTGGTAGTATTGAGATCCACGAAGCTGGCCGAATCAGCAGGGCAGTCAATTGCCGGCAAACGCCCGGTGACTAACACCGTTGTAACAAGAATTGCGAAAGCCTTTTTATCTGACACACAATCTCCTTTTAATGAAATCTACGACCCCGAGATCTATCCGTAAATGTATTTTTGCTGTAGTGTCCAGGTTGCTTAGCAGATGAAAGGGTCTTGTTTATCATATAGGACGGCTGTCTGTCGGACGTTACCCGCCCCGAGAATTAGATCAGTCGGTCGATTCGTCTGGCAGCATGTCTCTCCCATCCTGGCCAAGTTGGAGATCATCGATCTTGTCTAACGGTTTTTCCAGCTGGTTCCGGCGAGTTGTGGCGAGATCATCGTAATGTTTCTGTGCTGCGGTAAGTGATTTACCCATGGAATCCATTTTTTCCACAAACTTATCCCACTGCTGCCTAAACGCCTGTACCAGGTTCTGGATCTCCAAGGCACGCGATTCCAAGTGAAAACTTTGCACCGACTGTCGCACCATGGCCAGGATGGCAAAGAGAGTGATCGGTGAACAGAGAAGCACTTTGTTATCCATGGCAAATTCTACCAGGTTTTCTTCACCTGTCTTCGGCTTATTTAAGAAGGCATAGATGCCCTCGTTTGGGATAAACATGAGGACGAAGTCCAGCGTACCGCCTGCCGGGTCGACGTAGTCGCGCTTTTTGAGTGTCTTGATGTGCCCTTTCACATCTTTGAGAAACGCTTTGCGTTCATCCTCTTTTCCAGCGGTGCCGTCTGTGGAAAACATGGCCGCATAATGATCCCACGGAAACTTCACGTCCATATTGACGCGTTTGCCCTGGGGCAGAAAAAAAGTGAAATCCGGCTTCCCTTCCCTGCTTCCCGACTGTGTCTCATAATTGATTCCTTTCTTCAGACCGAGATGATCGAGAATATCCGACACCATTCGCTCGCCCCACTGGCCGCGCGCCTGGGAACTGGAGAGGATCCGATTAAGCGACGCTGTACTCTCCACCAGGTCTTTCACACCCAGATTGGACTGTTCCATCTGTCCTTTCAGCTCGGTTGTCTGTTTGGTGAGGCCCTCAAGCTGTGTCTTCAATTCCTCCAGATTGGTGTCTATCAGTTTCTTTTTTTCTTCCAGGGTCGACTCACCCTTTTCCAACTGACCTTTCAAGGTCTCAGAGGCGAGTTTAAGAAATTCATCTGTGCTTTTGGAAAGGGCCTCCATAGAGAGAGCAGTGAAAGCGTCCTTCATCTCCTCAGCGGGCGGACTGCGATCCTTGCTGAACTGGCTTATGAGAGCATATACGGCAACTCCTCCCAAGATGATGCCGATGATCAAGACGGTAATGCCGGTCAGATCCATGGCGCAAAATAACAAATCGTGCGAGAAATGTCGACTGGAATTGTGCGATACGGAAAACTCATAATATTTCCGCCGGGAACCATCGATAACTCTAGCCACATAGCGGGCGGTCGCTGACGGGTTAGCGGAGTCTGGACAAGATGACGATTCATGTTTTATGCTTGCAATAACATAGCTATTTTATCGTGATGTTTCCCACATTTTCTCCCTTTGAGAACGAGTGGATCACCTTCCTGGTCTTTCTGGGAGTTATCTTCTTCCTCATCGGCCTGAGCGAGGCAGCCCGGTCTAAACTGAGGTGGACTGTGGAGACGAGCCGCAGATCCGTCCACATCATTGTGGGAGTGCTGGTAATATTTTCTCCTTTCCTCTTTGTCTCTAAACTTCCCCCCATTACTCTGGCCGCTATTTTTATCGCCGTAAATATCGTTACCCTGAGGACCAAGAAGTTCGAGGCGATGCACGCTACGAACCGCGTTACATACGGTACTGTATATTTCCCGTTAGCCTATCTGATCCTCTGCCTGTTCTGGTGGGAACGGCCCGTAGTTTTCGAGATTTCCCTGCTACTTTTGACTTTTGCCGACACGGCTGCCGCTGTTGCGGGTGAGCGTGCAAAATCGCCTGAATTTTACACAGTTTGGCGCGACAGAAAAACTATTCAGGGAAGCGTGATAATGTTCATCGTGTCGATCCTTCTGATCGGTTTGGGGACGCGTATGTTCCAGGGGTTAGTTAATGTTCCACCCGTCGACCTGAAAATCTTGCTGCCACTCTCTCTCTTTGTGGCTGCACTGGTCACTGTCGCCGAGGCAACCTCCAGCACAGGATCAGATAACCTAACGGTTCCGTTAGTGGCGGCGGTAAGCTACGATCTTTTTTATATCACTGCACAAAATGGCGAAACCGTTACACTCCTGCTGTGGATTCTATTCTCATTCGTTCTCGCAGTAGGTGCCGTGAAGCTCAATACCGTTTCGACGAACGGTGCTCTCGGAGCTTTTATCATGGGTCTGTTCATCTTCGGTATAGGAAGCTGGCAATTCATGATCCCGCTAGTTGTATTTTTCGTCCTCTCTTCCCTCCTGTCTAAGGTTGGTAAGCACCGTAAAAAAACCGCCAGAGCTGTACCCGTCAAAGGATCACGGCGTGATATTGTGCAGGTTTTTTCCAACGGCGGCATTCCCATGCTCCTAGCTATCTGGTGGTTTTATCAGCCATCTGAGTGGCTCTACGCCGTTTACCTGGCTAGCGTAGCGGCGGCCACGGCTGACACTTGGGAAACGGAGATAGGATTCTTTTCCAGATGGGTGCCCCGCAACAGTGTCACATTTGCCAAGATGGAACCGGGCGCATCGGGTGGGGTGACGCTGATCGGAACAGCGGGAGGACTGTTGGGCTCTATAGCGATCGCCGCAACCGCTTATCCTTTTCTACCCAATCCTAGCATACTGAAATGGGTCATCGCCGCCGGTTTTGCAGGCAGTCTCATCGATTCCTTCCTCGGCGCTTCGGTTCAGGGGCTCTACAGATGTAATGAGTGTAACAGGATGACGGAAGCCGCCAGCCACTGCTCCGAACCGGCTACTCTCGCGCGCGGCACCGGATACATCAACAATGATGTAGTGAATCTGCTTTGTACGCTGTCGGGGGGAACGATTATACTCTTACTGCTCTAGAGCGGTAACGACTCTTCGGGATCGAAGAACTCCTTCAGCCATTCCAATACTCGATCCACCTGACTGACGGATGACTTGTAGATAAACGGATAAGCACTGCTGCGAACGTAGCGGTCGCTGTCCACGCCGTCTCCCACCTCAAATCCCGCAACCTGTTCGCCCTCCCTCAGGAGGGAAACCGCAAGAAAAGGAGATGACAACCCGTAGGCGCTGAGGTCCTCGGGGGAATAGGTGGCCAACTCGCGTACGTTTAGAGCGCTGAAATGCGAAAACAGGCGATCCATGTCCGAGTCTTCTACTTTTATACTGGAGTCCGTAAAGGCGTACCAGCCGATGGTATCTTCTTTTGTCAGCGTGACCTGATATGCTCCTGAAAATCGGATCTCAGTAATTTCACTCTTATCGAAACGGGCAATCTTCTTATCCTGGAAATAGAACGGCTCCTTCGTCATGCTCTCCCTGTTGGACTCCCGCACGACAAACACCGGCGATCTCCCAGATTCGTAGCCGTAATGCGCCTCATCGTCATCTTCAAGCTGCTTGCCGATGACAATTTTCTTGGTGGACAGTTCATCGCCGAGCATCAGGCTGAGCTTCAGAACCGGCTTATCAAAACCGAACTGCGCCCCATCACTGAATGACTCCTGTGCAAATGACTTTGCCGAATAGTTCTTCAGACTGTTGAGAAAACTGTCGACCCGTGAATTGTCTACCAGGATCCCCCCCGGCTTCAGCATGATCCACTCATCTCCCGATTTTTCCAGAACGATATCGTACTGCTGCGATACAATTTCCACTCGCTTCACGTCGTCCTTTTCATAGTGAGCAATCTTCTTGTCCCGCAGGTCGAAGAGTGATTTGTCAGCCAGAGTCAGGATATTGGAAGATGTCACCAGCACTTGCAGCGAATCTTTGAAGGCGACGAACATGTCGCCTCTTGTGGCCGCTTTATCACCAACTAACAGGTTAATCTTACGATCATCGCCAGTCTCAATAATCACCTCCATGGCAGCGGGATCGAGACCAAAGTTTTTGAGTTTGGCGGCAGTAGTTCTCAGGCGCCTCTTGATATCGGCATTGACGAAGCCGCTCACATTACTCCTGACGGCGGATTGATCTCCTTCGGTCACAACAGGCGAAGTGATACGCCACTTGTCATTTTCTGCACGGACATAGACGATTGTGTCGCCCTCCCACTTAATGAGTGTGATGGAATTGACGTCGTCTTGCTCAATCTTCAACAGCGACGACTCATATTCCTCCGCCTCTTCACGCTCTTTCCCTTTTTCGATATCGGAATAGATGAACGCCGCCAGCGCTGCCGCAATTGCCGCCAGAATGATCGTTTTCTTCATTGGTCTGTTACTTATCCTCCATTTCTTGCTTGAACTTCAGATCAGCAACAATTTCACTTCGTTTCATTGTCACACTCCGCGCAAGCGTCAGGATCTCTTCATGTAAACGTGAATCCCCATTCGGACAGCCAGTAGCGGGAGAAGGATAATCAGGAAGAACAGTGTCAGCTTCTGCTGGCGCATGGTCATTGTAAGGGGGCGGTTTTCGGTTTCCTTCGGCCGTACCGAAATCAAATCCTCTTCCTCTGCCAGCCAACTCACTACATTGAGGAAAAAATCTCTATTCCCGGGAGCCTGCTCCACATAGACATCGGAGGCGAAATCGGAGTCACCCATCACCACAAGACGCGTCTTGTTGCCGCTATCTTTCTCCACAGCCATGGCCACCGTTGTTGGTCCCTCGTGATCATCCTCATCCTGTGCGACTTTTCCTTCATCGAACAGCATGTCCAGATTGGTCTCCCCCCAACTGTTGCCGCTTGTGTAGACCAGAGGAGTTGTCTCAATGGAATCATCTTCCTCATCAATGACGGTCAACGATTGGGCCTTGATGTAAGATGTAGCAAAGCGAAAGTTTTTGGTTATCATATGTTCGCCGTATTCGGCCGACGCCGGTGCCACACTCACGTTGCTCTGTCGGCTTAATCCCTGAGAAGTGAGAACAAAACTGGAGTGTGTCTCGATGACCATATCGCGGTTCAGTTTTACATTCCAATTCGCAAGCAAAGAATCAGTGCCACTCTCCGTTTCGGGATCGATCATGGCCAGCACGTTTCCTCCGTCTTCGAGAAACTTGTCAACGGCATCGATTTCCCCTTTCGCCAGCCGCCGGGCGGGCCCCGCTACCACGAGAACATCGGCATCCACAGGAACGGCTTCTGATTCATAGAGATTGATTTCCTCCACGTCGAAATGCTGCTTCTCCAGATCCTCCCTCACGAATTGATATCCGTCCATCCCGGGCTGATCGGGATTAATCGTCTTTTCGCCATGCCCCTGAGTAAAATAGACCTTGCGCTTCTCCTTGCGCGTCACCTTGATCAGGGCGTTGGTGATATTCTCCTCGTCAACACTCTTTATCTCTTCATCTTTCAGAGCTGTCTTGAGGACGAGTGTCGGCATATCGAGGTACTGCTTATCGGGGCCGAAGAATTCTCGCACCCGGTCAGGCTCTTTGATGGGATCGATGATATCATACTTGAACTTGGCTGAGTAGTGAACATATTCAGTGAGGCGGTCTCCCATCTGCCGGATTTCCGCATCGCTCACAAACGCCGTCAACGATACATCTTCATCTAGATTCCTCAATATACTTACAGTTTGTTCCGAGAGACTGAATTCCCTCTGCGAAGTGGTATCTACGCGCCATGAGTGCCGGATAGAGAGGTAATCCAGCATACCCACAATGCCGAGTACGAGAACGATCACCAGAAGGGCGTTCAGGCTGACCTGCGTTCTTCTCTCTTTTACCATCTGAGAAAATCGGTTCCAGTTCAGCCCCACTGAGGCCGCCACGAGAACGCCGCCCAAGCCGATGAGCGTCCATGCTATCCAGTCGAACTTTACAATTGAGACACCATACAGCCATCCCAGAAAAAGGACTGCCAGTCCGTCGTACAGAGAACCACGCCACAACATCTTCATCACGACCTCCACCTTACACTTTCAATAGACTGATGGGCCAGAAACAGCGTAATTCCGCTCAGCGAGACATAATACATCAGATGGCCCGTGTCGAATATCCCTTTGGCAAAATCATCGAAATGTTCCACAATGGAGAGATATTCAAAGAATCCTCCTAAGAAACCTGACGTAAAATTTGAGAACCACCCCACCAGCCAGAGGAAAAGCAGGATGACGAAAGTTCCCATGGCTGAAATGATCTGATTTTCCGTCATGGCTGAGATCCAGATTCCGATCCCTATGGACGCCGCCCCCATCCCGAGGACACCAAGATAAGAAATCACAATCGGTAGAGCATCGGGATCACCGAAAAGGATAATCACAAGCGGATAGACCCACGTCAGCAGCACCATAATGGCATACAGGAAGAAAGCCGCCAGGAATTTCCCCAGCACAATCTGCGCGGTGGTAATCGGCGACGTTAAGAGCAGCTCCAGCGTACCTGTCTTTTTCTCATCGGAAAAACTGCGCATGGTGATCATCGGCACCACAAAGAGAGTGATGACACTGATGTTGGAAAACAGCGGCCGCAAGATCATGTGATTTACGTTCACCGGCGGAGGTGGCTGACGATATCTGGCTGCTTGCCACTGAAGATTGGTGGCGTACTGCATGAACGATGAAGTAAGCAGGTAAAAGAAAACGCCCGTCAGCACAAGAAACAGTCCGATTACCACGTAGGCCACCGGAGATGAGAAGTACGAACGGAAATCCCGTCTGAACACGGTTATTACATTCCTCATGATACAACCTCCTCAGAACTGTCAGACATGAGATGAATGAACACATCCTCCAGCGTGGTCTCCTCCACCTTCATTTCGAGGAGTCCCCACCCCTTTTCTGACATGACTTCTGAAAGCCCCTTGCGTACATGGAACTGGAAATCACACTCCAGGGTCAGTGTTGAAACGCCATTTTCACTGGTGGACTCGACAACCTTTTGCACCCCCCGGATGTCTTTAACGGCCGCCGAAATTTCTTCCGCCGGGCCTTCAGCCATGATGGTCAATTTCTCCGCACCTTCAAGCGATTTTGCCAGCCCGTCCGGGGTATCTTGAGCAATAATTTTCCCTCTGTCAATTATCACCACACTGTCACACGTCATATCCACTTCTGGCAGAATGTGGGTAGACAGGATGATGGTATGTTCGTGAGCCAGCGACTTGATCATTTCGCGAACTTCCCTTATCTGGATAGGATCAAGACCGATAGTAGGTTCATCCAGTACGAGAACTTCCGGATCGTGAATTAGAGCCTGAGCGAGACCGACTCTCTGGCGATATCCCTTGGAGAGGGTCTTAATAACCTTATCCCCCACATCGCTGATAGCTGCTTTTTGCGATGCGCCGGCTATCTTTTCAGTTACCTGTGCGGAAGGGATCTGCTTTAGTCTGGCGGCAAAAGCAAGATATTCATTCACCGTCATTTCGAGATAGAGCGGTGGCGATTCCGGCAGGTAACCGATACGCCTTTTCACTTCCAGCGGTTTCTCAACCACATCGAATCCTGCCACTACTACGGTCCCTTTAGTAGGCGGCATGAAGCCCGTAATGACCCGCATGGTCGTAGTCTTGCCGGCGCCGTTGGGTCCGAGGAATCCCAAAATCTGGCCCTTCTCTACGGTAAAAGAGATATCATCCACGGCAGTGAAAGTGCTGTATCTCTTCGTCAAGTTCCTTACTTCTATCATAGTACCTCCGCTTTCGTCACACCATTTTCCACCAGCGACAGATGGACTCTGGTCTTCTCGATGAATTCACTGATGGCAACAATATCTTTCCTGCTGCGCCCCTTTTCAGGCTGAAAACGGGCAAACTTGGCCAGGTCTGCCCGCTTGAGAATATCAAGCATCGGATCAACGTCCTCACTTTCCAGCGGGAAGAGATCCCTGGCCATTTCAATTTCCGAGGTTGTCATCTCCATGGCCCTGATGAAGAACTGGTATTCCATATACTCTCTCACAATATGAGAAAGTGCTGCATAAAACTCTTTGACTTCGTCCGGCGAATCCAGCTTTGCCTGGCGTAGATTCTCCAGTTTTTCCCATGCAATATCGATAGGTGGCCGGGAAGGAATTTGCACCAGCGGTGGCTCCCGCTTTTCCACCACTCTCTTGCGCCAGATCCAGAGGAGAAATCCCAGAAGAATAACAATCGCCGCCAGTGAAAGGATGATCCTGTACGGCACGAGAATAGGAATCGGTACAGGTTCCTTGATGGCCCTCAGGCTCGGCTGGGGATCGGTGACGACCGATTCGACAGTAACTGCAACGGGATCCGTAGTGATGGCGTAATCGATAGAATCGTTGTCTGTATTCATAACGTTGACTGTATATGCCGGAAGTTCAAAACGGCCGGTATCCCAGAAAGTGATCTGAAATTCCATGCCAATGTCATCACTGTTGTCCCCTTCCAGATCGCGCCTCTCTACCACAAGAATATCAGAGTCCTCGATAGCCATAGGCGGGAATGAGATTCTCCTCTCCCCGGTTCCTTTAGCCCAGATCTGAAATCGGACAACGTCTCCGATTGCTGCCCGGCTCGTATCAACTGTGCTATAAACATGAAAGGAGGACACAGATTGATAATCGGCTCCGCACCCGTTCCAGACAGTCAGCGCAGTCAAGAAAGCGATGCCAATTGATGCTTTCGCTAAGACTGTCGCACTTTTCAGCATCGAACCAGATCTATCCCCCGAAATGAGCTCGAAGATAACACTTCGCTTTAACATCGATTACCCGTCTCACCAAATCATTCTATATTCTTGATTTGATATTTGTCGTTCTCAATCTTCACTCACTCCGCACACTATATCAGAACCTCTTCTCCCTCTGCCGGAAATATCCCATGAGCGGTTCGACATAATCATTGTCCGCTGCAATGGGGATCAGATCAAAGTTTGCGCGCTTACAGTCACCGTGGAACGATTCCATCTTTGCCAGCATCTGATTCCTGTACTCAACACGAGCGGCGTGGGAAGTAGTGTCCAGCCAGAAAGTTTCCTCAGTTTCGGCATCGTGGATTTTCACAAGTCCTATATCAGCAAGGTCGATCTCCCCAGGATCGAATATCTGGATACCAATCAGATCGTGTTTTTGATTTGCCACACGTAATGTCTGCTCTAATTCCATATCAAGAAAATCTGATATGAGAAAAACAACGCTCCGTCTGTGAGCCACGCTCAGCAGATAGCTCAGAGCGGCACCGATATCCGTACCCCGGGCCTCCGGTTCATGGTAGAGAAGTTCCCTCACCACCCTTAACACATGGGAAGTTCCTTTCTTGGGAGGTATGAATCGCTCCACATTTTCTGTAAAAATCAAAAGTCCAACCTTGTCGTTATTCTTGATGGCGGAAAAACCGAGAACGGCGCCGATTTCAGCCGCCAGTTCCGATTTGAAGTGGGCGGTGGTCCCGAAATGTCCTGAGCGGCTGGCATCATAAAGTATAAATACGGTCAGTTCCCGTTCCTCCTCAAACACCTTTACGAACGGTGCATTGTATCTGGCGGTGACATTCCAGTCGATGAGCCGGATATCATCGCCGGGCTGATATTCCCGTACCTCAGAAAACGTCATGCCACGGCCTTTGAATACACTGTGATACTCACCACCGAAGATATCATTTACCAAGTGGCGGGTGCGGATTTCTATGTGACGGACTTTTTTGAGAATCTGCCGTGGAATCATGATACAGAATTACGGCACTTCAATAGTGTCAAAAAGTCTTTGTATCAGGTTTTCGGGGGTTATCTCTTCCGCTTCCGCTTCATAAGTGGGAATAATTCGATGGCGAAGAATGTCCTCGCCAATATAGCGAATATCCTCCGGTACAACGTAACCTCTCCCTTCAAGGAAAGCTCGCGCCTTAGATGCTAGGATCAGATAAATTGTCGCTCTGGGCGAACCGCCGTAAGCAATCAGGCTCTCTATTTCAGCCAGATTATATTCAGCAGGATTACGTGTGGCAAGTACCAGATCCACGGCGTATTGTTCAATCTTCTCATCTACGTAGATATCAGTGACAACCGACCTTGAGTCCCTGATAGTTTCCGGCGTTACTACCGGTTTCATATCAGGAACAGTGTTACCACCGGCTATCCTGCGCAGAATCTGCATCTCTTCTCCTTTCTCGGGATAGTCCACTTTCAGCTTCATCATGAAGCGATCTACCTGCGCTTCCGGGAGAGGATAGGTTCCCTCTTGCTCTATGGGATTCTGGGTAGCGAAAACGAGGAACGGATCGTCGAGAAGAAATGTCTCCTCTCCTATAGTAACCTGCCGTTCCTGCATCGCCTCCAAGAGAGCACTCTGCACTTTCGCCGGAGAGCGGTTTATCTCATCGGCAAGGATGATGTTGGCAAATATGGGGCCCTTCTTCGTCTCAAAGCCGCCTGTCTTCTGATTATATATAAGTGTCCCCAGGAGATCAGCGGGAAGCATATCGGGCGTGAATTGGATTCGTTGGAATCTGGTGTCAATCAGCAATGCGATCGTCTTCACGATGGTCGTTTTGGCAAGCCCCGGTACACCTTCCAGCAGGATATGACCGTTGGCAAGAAGACCGATGAGGATTTTAGTGACGACGTCGTTCTGACCAACAATCACTTTCGCGATTTCATCGGTCAGCGGTTTGACAAAGGCTGACTCTTTCGCTATTCGTTCGTTTATCTCAGTCAGACTGAAATCGGTCATTTAAGGCAGTTTTGATCTAATGGAGAATTATGAAGTAATGTGACGGAGCTGATGAATATCATTGAGATCTTTGCCGAGATTTTGTAGTTCAAAGCGGACTGACTGGACGAGCCCGCTATCAGCCTTGTCGGAGTAGAGCTCAAGGAAACGGTTGTACTCATTCCTAGCCAACTCAACATCAATAAGGAAGTTAGCAAAAATGTAACCGATCATGAACTGGGCGTTAACTGCAAATCTCGACTCCGGGTATTTGCTGACAACCAGTCGATATTCACTGATCGCCTGTTCAAAATCCTTTGCGGCGGAGAGAAATGTATCTCCCAGTATATATTGTGCCTCGGCCGCTTCAGGGCTTTCAGGATACTGCTCTACCAGTTTGCGCAACAACTGGGTCGCATCGGTAAATCTTGATTCATCGATCTCCGTTTTCGCCTTATCCAGCATGCCGGCCGGCGACTCAGCTTTCTGACCGCACCCCAGAAGCAATACCAGTGAAAGCAGATAAATTATAGTCTTGCTGTTTTTCAACATCGTTTTCTCTATTGGAAAAGGGGCGTGAATTTAATAGTCTATCTCACACACTACAAGCGTATTCGAATACAACTTGTTCAATCGTACAAAGATCATTTCAAAAAGTTCCCGGCCAAGGGAGTCAGTCTCGCAAATAAATGATATTTTCAGAAAGCGTAAGGTACACCGAGGTTCGGTATAGCTGCCGCAGGACTCTTCAATGGTATTGCGTAATAGATTCTGATTGGACCGAGAGGTGTTGTGATGGTGAATTCGACACCGTAATCCCACCCTTCGCCCTTTGCCCATTCTTTGAAATATGCGCTTAGATCCTGCAAATCTGCCGCCAGTATGCCTCCATCCAGGAACAGGTCAACACCAAAAATACTCCAGAGAGGGATCCGCACTTCAGCATTCAATAGAATCTTAACCAATCCACCCTCTCCCCGCTCAACCTCTTTCCCGTTTTCATCGATAACAGTGTACGTATGAAACCTCTGTGACTTCCACCCGCGCAAACTGGTACTCCCGCCCAGATAAAATATGTCATACGAGGGAATTTCTTTTGCTTCGGGCGATAGCCTTTCCATACGACCAACTTTTGTTCTCAGTGCCAGCACTCTGGAGGAGCCCAAATGGATAAAGCGCCGCATATCAAGTTCTAACCGATAGTAATCTTGCGTCCCGCCAAGTATCCAACCGACAACAGATGATTCGATAGAAAAAGTCCCTCCCTGTGTCGGTGCAATCAAATTATCAAGCCGCCGGAAGCGATAGGTTATGCTCACACTGCGCTCCTGCTGGCTTTGCCTTTTTGCCAAATCTTCCGTAACGATCTCACTCCATCTCAACCCACCGCTCAGAATAGATTCTTCAGCAAACCTGTGCATTCCCTGCCACTCCAAACCGTATCGCAGAAGCGGCTTATCCGCCAATAATAGTTCAGGCACCCGTTCTGCGAAAAGACGGAGAGTGTTGGGCGCGCGCCAGTACCGTAACCACTGGCTTGTCAGGCGTAAATCAGACCTGAAGATGGCAACACCAAAAGGATTCTGAAGCGCTTCTAGAGGTAGCTGAACTGAAGCTTTCATACCAAAGCGTGTGCCTGAACCCAAAAGACTTCTATCCAGCCACTGCATCGATCCTTCAACACCCGAGATCGGCTCACCACCTTCACTGGCCGATCGAATCCGTGAAATGCCCGGTTCCCACAGCAATTCCTTCATGTTGAACTCTCTCACCTCCGCTACCACATTGACCCATTCCGGTCCCTTGGTACTTTTTGCGGGTATCATATCCACCATAGAGAAGAGACCAGTTTCAAAAATTCTACGTTCCGACAGTTCCACCAGCTCCTGATTAAAAATGTCACCGCTTTTCAACTCAAATTCCCGCATTACAAAAGTTGAGTCCATCTTTTCAAGTCCCTTAATAATAAAATTATCAATCCGTACCGGCGGCCCCTCATAAATGGTAAGCCGCAAATCGACATCTCTACCGGGGACGTATGATGGATCGATAGTGAAGTAGAGTTTGCCGAGCTTGCCATATTCTCTTTCCAGATCGGGAATGCCCTGCCTTAAGCCGATGGGATTAAACGGACGACCAATCCTGAGTCTTAGAACTCTGGAAATCCTCTCTTCAGAGAGGGCTTCATTCCCCTCAACCGTGACATGCCTGAGGAACGACCTTGTGCCCTCATTGACTGTGAAAAGAATGTTAACCTTATTATCAGGGCTTATCTCAAAAGATTCTTCCACAGACGCAGCCAGGTAGCCTTGGGACTGATAAAAATTTCGAACTTTGAGAGCGTCGAGTTTTAACGAGCGCTGGTTGAACTCCGTGGAGGATAAAAGATCCGGTTCCTGGAGTTTGATCACTTTTCTCAGTCGCCGTGAGGAAATTAAACTGTTCCCCTCAAACTCGATACTGTTGACTGCATATCTAACGGTATTGATCTGACCCTCAAGAGATCCGGTAAAGAACAGACCAATGAGCAGGCAGGCAAAGAAAACTCTATAAGGAGTCAAATCAGAACTGGTATTTGCGACGATACTTCAGATGTACCTGACCGTCTTCGTCATAAGTGACAACGAGTGAAACATTTCTGTTGAGACGATACTCAACACCAACCTGATTAGGTTGCGTGAGCGAGAAATTCTGTTTGTAGCTCAGATAAAGATTAGATGATAGGCGTGTCCCCACCTTTACAGCTAGATCGCTGTCATCCGATGGATTAAGGATAGTTTCAGATCCTTCTATTTCAAGTTCATCGAGTACAGGCGTAGACCGTACCAGGCTTCTTTCCAGTTCATTCTTCAGGTACTTGCCGAAGATGTAGACAGACTGTTCACTTATGCTTTCGGTGGAAAAATCTTCATCTTCAAATCTTCGCTGAATAGTGAGCATCTGCAGCAGGTCTCCCTGACTAAAGAACTGTTCGCTATCTTCTATGATCAGGGTTGGATCATCAAATTCTCCTGTGAGGGAGACAAGGATATCAACGTCTGAAATGGTGGTGGTTGCTCTGATATCCATCCTGGGATTGAATTCAGTGGGATCAAAACTGAGATACCCTTCCTGAATATCAAAGTTATCAGTGCCGTAGTAAAATTTCCCTGCGGCGACAGTCAATTCACCTGCATAGCGGTACGGCTCATTGCCAAGCCTCGTGATGGTCATATCCCCTTCCAGCTCAGCATCGATCTGACTGTTGCGAATGAAAAGGTTCCCCGCGATCGGAAAGTGCAGATCATAATGAGTGACCATGGCGCCGGCCTCTTTCGCATCTTCGAAGTCACCCTCATCAGTAAACTCCATCCTCAGCACGGCTTCACTTGGGATGATATCGCCAACGATACTGAGAGTATCCTGACCAGTGACCGATAAATCTACGTCAGCAATTCCTTCAATTTCCCCCAGCAAGGTTCTTACATATACATCTTCTCCAGAGATCAAGAAGGCAAGATTCGGGCTGAAGAACTGTTCCATATCCATGCTTCCCTTGATCTGGATATTCTTAGAGAAGGAAGTGCCCTCTTTTGCGAAAAAGATTCCTCCCGAAATTCTTGACAGACCGGATCTGAGATCCTTTGCCCAGTCAACGTTGGCAGGCATGTGGCTGGCAGCCGTCACTTCCTCTATCATGAATTTGTTGTCTTTAAGGATTGCGCTGCCGCTCATCTGGCTGATAGGGACATCCAGGTAGAGAGGGTAGATAATACCGTTTTCAACGCTTATCCTGCCGTTCCTGACGGGATTCACCGGCGTCCCATTAATTGAAAGATCAATCGAAAAATCACCCTTGATGGAATCGACATCAGCAAAATATGGCGTCAGGAAATCGAGGTTTGAAGTTTCAGCCCGAAAAGAAATTGATATAGGTTCGGTTGCCATAAAACGATCCTCATCCTCAGCAATGAGATCAAACTCCGCTGGAATGTATCCCTCTCCTGTATAGTGTCCAGTAGCTGTGAAACCCTCCATATCCTCGAAAAAGAGTCGATGATCCATGTATCTGCCAGAAGCGGAAATCTTCTGTGCATGAATTCTATCTAATTGTGGCTCAATAATGGTGAGTTGGAAGATCATTTCAGAATCCATCGCCTTGCCGGACATGGCGAGACTACCGGTCGCTTTCCCCCTGAGATTCCACCACTGCGGTAAATAATCGGCAAGCAACACCAGATCTAGATTCTTGAATGCACTGGAAAATTCAATATCACCCTCGGGATCAATTTCCAGACGCCCATCTTCCCCCAAAACGCTACCTAAGTAACCTGACAACTCCATAGTCATCCCGTCAACCCCGAGCATCCTCATTTCTCTGATGGAAACCTGGTCATTTCTAAGGTCGCCGGTGAGAATAAGATCGCTGAACGGTATTTCGTTCCACTGTCCGTCTTTGATATCGAGCGTTCCATCCACTACGAGATCCCCATCTACATTCATCATGTCGAGTTGAGCAAAGGTGGATCCCGTTATGAGAAAGTCTGTCTGCAGCAATCTTTCTAGAGCATCAAGATTAAGATTCACAACACGCATTTTTCCCGTTTGGACCGTGCCGTCTTTCAGCAAGAGAGAACCTTGAACAGAACCGTCATTGATGCGGATCGTTGCCGGTTCCACAACAAAACCGTCATCCTGCTGACGAATTACGACCTTCTCGGCGGTGCTGAGATACTGATCTCTCAGGGAAGCCTGCAATTGGTCAATGATAATAGAACTGGAACCGACGATTTTCCCTGACGCTTGTAGATAATTATTTTCTCCATCGAGTCGAACGCTGGCAATCATAACTGTATCACCCCGGAAATAGAGGTCAACGGTCCCTTCGTCAACCAGATAGCCCAGCGTCTTGCCGTCTTTTGCCACGGCACGGAGAGAACCTTGACGGTTCTCGATCAGCGAGTTGATGAAGAATGATGCACTCAGAGATGAAACCATCGAGGTGCCAAAAACACCGTCACTGAATGTGAGAATACCTTTAACCGACGGGTCTCTGAGATATCCAGTCAAATCGACGGATCCTTTGAGTTGACCGGCAAGAGAATCGGGCCAGCCGAACACATAGGCCAGGGACTGAAGATTAGCGTCCTTGGTAGTAAGTATCACGTCGATCCTTTCATCCTCGAGATTCATTTTACCATCTGCTGACATTACACCGTATCCCAGATCAACGGTAAGCGAATCAGTAATTTCGATGATTCCCGCCGCATAAGTGACGCCACCGCTTATTCTGACAAACCGTTCATCACCGCGCTTGTCATTCTGGAGCCGTAGTCTGGCGGCTACTCTTTCGAGACGAGAGTTATCGTCAAAGGAGCCTTCGAGAGTGGCCATGCCTGTAATGTGGGTGGATTCGGGCAAGAGATTAAGTGATGCCAAGTCCAGTTTGTCAATAGAGATGTTTAACAGGAACGCCTTATTGTCCGTCAGGTTACCCTCTCCCGTCACCTCGGAGGTGCCGATTCGTACGGCGGACCGGTTCAGAAGGATCGTATCTTCCTTCCGTGTCACATCAAGATCAACTTCACTGACAATGTCATATGTTCTCGAATTGTAAACCAAACCGTCAACGACGCCGTTAACCAAGTCAGTCTCTAACTGGAACTGGAGGTTCACTGTATCAGCATTTAGAACAGTTAACACATCCTGGTTAACGTAATCACCGGTGATGATATTGTGCACAGTTGCATCCAGAAGTATCTTGGTGTCGGGATAGAATCCGATATCAGAACTGAATTCAAAGGGTAATTGATTGAGATTACCTGTCACCTCTTTTGCGACTAGGCCGGTTGCTGATAAAGCAAATTCACCTCCGGCTAACCAGAGACTGTTTGCTCCCTTAAGATCGGCAAAACGGAACTTTGCCGGGTTTATGACCAGCTTCCCCGAACGCGTATCGATACGCCCATCGAAACTAAGATCATAGAGTGATTCATCCTCGTCTTCCCTAACTATCAGTGCTGAGCGACCGAGGCTCAGTTCCCGTACGCGAAATCCTTTCCGCGTCAGATCAGTTACAAAGTTCAGTTCTGTAATCTCCGCGGGAACGGTTTGATCGATGGTGAGAAGAGCATTATCTGATCTTACTCGTGAGATTGCCCACTTGCCCACCAAAATCTGAGACAAGTCAAAATTGACTTTGGCGTACTCGGTATAAAACACGGCCGACCCATCTATCTTTCTGAGGTACAGATTGTGGATATCAATATCTGATGTCAGCTGACCTTCGATCTTTTCGATCGAAATTCTCCAACCGTTTTCTACCAGAATATTTTCATTGAGATAAGTAACTATCTCGTCCGTCCACTGTCCCGGCTTAAGCAGAACGAACAGCGTCACTCCAACTAGGAGAATAACGACCAGAGACAGAATCAAGACTGCCTTGAGTTTTCTGGATATTTTCATCACTTAAAGTACAAATTTAACTTAACGAAGTTCCAGAAACAAAAAAGGCGGAATCTGCAGATTCCGCCTTTACGTGATTGAGATCACTAAAATCAGTCAACTACCTCGAAATCGGCATCCTCGATCTCCCCGTCTTCGGCGCCCTTTTGCTCAGCTTCCGGCTGTGGTGCCTCAGCTGGACCCTCTTGCTTCTCGCTGGCATACATCTTACTGGCAATTGTATTCCATACCGAATTCAGTTCATCCATGGCTTTCTTAATATCATCGTGATTGCCGCCGGCGCTGGCTGACTTCAGCGCTTCCATAGAATCCGTCAACTTCTTCTTGTCATCGTCGTCTAACTTCTCATCGAATTCCTTGAGGTTCTTCTCCGTCTGATAGACAAGTTGATCAGCCTGATTCTTAAGGTCGATCTCTTCACGCTTCTTCTTGTCCTCACCTTCGTGTACCTTAGCGTCATCCACCATTTTCTCCACTTCTTCAGAACTGAGACCGCTGGACGCTTCAATACGGATACTCTGTTCCTTGCTAGTGGCTTTATCCTTGGCGTTCACATTCAGAATCCCGTTTGCATCGATATCGAATGTAACTTCGATCTGCGGTATGCCCCGCGGGGCCGGGGGTATTCCGTCAAGGTGAAACTTTCCGATGGTTTTGTTGTAGACGGCCATCTCACGCTCCCCCTGAAGAACATGAATCTCAACGGATGGCTGGTTGTCAGCCGCCGTGGAAAAGATCTGGCTCTTCTTAGTGGGGATGGTTGTATTCCTTTCGATCAGTCTTGTAAATACTCCACCGAGAGTTTCGATACCGAGGGAAAGTGGTGTCACATCCAGCAGCAGGACGTCCTCCACATCACCGCCAAGAATACCGCCCTGTATGCCAGCACCCATTGCCACTACTTCGTCTGGATTTACACCCTTACTGGGGTCTTTACCAAAAATACTTTTTACGACCTCCTGAACCTTCGGGATACGTATCGAGCCACCTACCAAGACCACTTCATCTATATCGCTGGCTTTCAGACTGGCATCTTTCAAAGCCTGCTGACAGGGACCTTTCGTCCTTTCGATGAGATCATCTACCAGTTCTTCAAACTTGGCTCTGGTTAGTGATATGTTGAGGTGCTTTGGGCCGGTGGCGTCTGCCGTGATAAAGGGAAGATTGACATCTGTCTGCTTTGAACTCGACAGCTCCTTCTTAGCTTCTTCTGCCGCATCCTTCAGTCTCTGCAAAGCCATGGGGTCCTCGCGAAGATCGATGCCTTCAGCCTTCTTGAATTCATCAGCCAGCCAATCTATGACACGCTGATCGAAATCGTCACCACCCAGGTGCCCGTCGCCGTTGGAGGCGTTTACTTCTATTGATTTTTCGCCATCGATCTCCATGATGTCGAGGATGGAAATATCAAATGTTCCTCCCCCAAGATCGAATACGGCAACCTTCTGATCCTTTTGCTTATCCATTCCGTAGGCGAGGGCGGCCGCCGTCGGTTCATTGATAATGCGTCGAACCTCCAGTCCTGCGATCTTGCCGGCGTCTTTAGTGGCCTGGCGCTGGGAATCGTTAAAATATGCCGGTACCGTGATAACGGCCTCCTTTACCTTTTCGCCGAGATATTCCTCGGCCGTCTGGCGAAGCTTCTGCAAAATCATGGCACTGATCTCAGGCGGGGCATAAGTCTTACCGTCAGCAACCACTTCCACCTGACCCTTATTTCCCTTCTTCACCTCGAAGGGAACTTCACCCATCTCTGTACCTACTTCGTCATATTCACGTCCCATGAATCGCTTGATTGAGTAGATAGTGTTGCTAGGATTGGTGACGGCCTGACGCTTCGCCGGCTGACCGACCAGTCGATCACCATCCTTCGTCATGGCAACGACCGAAGGTGTTGTCCTCCCCCCTTCGGGATTGGTTATCACCTTCGGCTCACCACCTTCCATAACAGCAACACACGAGTTTGTAGTACCTAAGTCAATACCGATAATTCTAGACATGGAATTGAATCCTCCTTACTTTACTCATAATTATCAGGGAAACAGTCAAATCTTCCGTTTTACCCTTATTATTAGCAAGAGTCGTGCCATATGCAATATCACGCACATATGACGCACAACAGGTACTTCTGGGCTATTTTTAGGACTTGTTGTCAGACTTCGTGGTTTGCTTCGAAGTTGACGACTTGCGGGAGCGGGATGATTTCTTGCGGCCTGAAGAAGTCATCTTTCTGAAAGCAAATGACTTCCCCCTGACATCAATTTTAACGCGATCGCCTTCCGAAAATTGACCCTTCAAAATCTTTTCTGAGAGCGGGCCTTCCAACGATGCCTGAATTTCCCTGCGCATTGGTCTGGCACCGAATTCGTTACTGAATCCGCGCTCAAGGAGAAGATCCTTTGCCTTAGCCGACAAGGTCATTTTCATCTTCTTGGCGGCCAGGTTTACCCGTAAGTCTCTCAGCTGGATTTCAATAATCTTGTGGACACTCTCTCTCGAGAGCGGCCGGAAAACGATAGTCTCGTCGATCCTGTTGATGAATTCCGGATTGAATATGTCTTTCACTTCTTCCAGCACTCTCATTTTCATCGCTTCGTAATCAGTGGTAGCCGAAGTTTCGCCGAAACCGTACGTCCCGACCTTGCCGAATCCTTTAGTGCCTATATTTGAAGTCATAATGATGATGGTATTCCTGAAATCAACCTTTCTCCCCATACTGTCTGTCAGAATACCTTCATCAAGAAGCTGTAACAGAATGCCGAAAACATCGTGATGGGCTTTTTCGATCTCATCGAACAACACAACGGAATAAGGATTTCTTCTGACCCGTTCTGTCAATTCACCCCCCTCTTCAAATCCCACATATCCGGGAGGAGCACCAATGAGGCGTGAGACAGCGAACCGTTCCATATATTCTGACATATCGATCTTCAAGAGTGATTCATCATGGACGAAAAGGTATTTTGCCAGCACCTTTGCCATCTCTGTTTTTCCAACGCCTGTCGGTCCGAGGAACAGGAAGGCACCGATAGGCCGTTTGGGATCCTTCAGTCCTGCTCTCGCTCTCTGGATCGATTTGGTCAACACCCCAATCGCCTCCCCCTGACCGATAATATCATCCTCCAGAGTCTGCCCCATCTTGAGAAGCTTCTGTGACTCGGTTGCCGCTACCTGAGAGATAGGAATTCCAGTCATCATGGATACCACATCTGCGATATCTTCTTCACCTACTACAGGAGCGTTTTTCTTCTCTTCTTTCGTCCACGATTTCTGCGCCTTCTCCAATGACTTCACAAGTGTCCGTTCACTATCACGCAGACTGGCCGCTTTCTCAAATTGTTGACTGAGAACAACAGCATCCTTTTCAGCTCGAATTTTCTCGATTTCCAACTCCAATTCAACAATCTCATCAGGCACATTCAAGTTAAGCATGTGCAAACGAGCACCAGCTTCATCCATGACGTCAATGGCCTTGTCCGGAAGATACCTGTCAGTCACATACCGATGACTCAGTTGAACACAGGCGTTTATCGCTTCCTCATCGTATTTGACACTGTGATGTCTTTCATACCTGTCCTGCAATCCTTTAAGAATGTGGATAGACTCTTCAATTGTCGGAGGTGAAACCATAATCTTCTGGAATCTTCGTTCCAGCGCGCCATCTTTTTCAATATATTTGCGATACTCATCCAACGTGGTGGCGCCAACACAATGAATCTCTCCCCGTGAGAGAGCCGGCTTAAACATGTTGGAGGCGTCAAGAGAGCCCGAAGCACTTCCCGCACCAACAAGAGTATGTAACTCATCGATGAAGAGGATTATACTTTCAGAAGCTTCCAGTTCAGCCATGATGGCCTTCATTCTCTCTTCGAACTGACCGCGATATTTTGTACCGGCCACTATCCCCGCAAGATCGATGGCGACAATCCGCTTACCGTGCAAGAGTCGCGGGACGTCACGGTCAACAATTCTTTGCGCCAGCCCTTCGGCGATAGCCGTCTTGCCAACTCCCGGCTCACCAATCAAGACCGGATTGTTTTTCTTGCGCCGGCACAGCACTTGCGCAACACGCTCAATCTCATCCGCGCGACCGATGACTGGGTCAAGACTGTTTTCGCGAGCAAGCTCGGTGATATCACGACTGAAATGATCGAGGGCAGGTGTCTTCGATTTCTTCTTCGATGCCGGCGGTGATGAAGTCGCAGGGCGGCTGGGAGCCTCCTCCTTGAGCTGTTCAAGGATGGCACTGTAATCTATCTCGAACGCTATCAGCACTTCGTAGGCAACGCCCTCATTCTCTTTGAGAATCGCAAGCAGGAGATGATAGTCATTAGCCACAGCGGCATGGAGATTGGAAGCTTCAGTAAAAGTATTCCTGAGTATCCGCTCAGCTCTCCGTGTAAGGGGAAGGTGACCAAGTGTCATTGTCCCGCCGGACGGCTTCATCATATCCTCGATCATAACGCGCATCTCCTCGAGATCGGCGCCTAATTCTTCCAGTATCTGGACAGCCCTGCCTGAACCTTCGCGGATGAGGCCGAGGAGCAGATGCTCCGATCCGACGTAACTGTGCCCGAGCTGGATCGCCTCCTCCTTGGCATATTTCATAATCGTCTGGACGCGTCTGGAAAAATTCTCTTTCATCTGCTTGGATTCTTAATTGAAATTTACCGTCATTGGGATGCTAACACAACTTACTTTTGTGGTATTTCCTCTAATTCACCGGAAGTCAGCAGAAACTTTCGGTCACAATTCGCAGCTGTGATTTCGCTGTGCGTTACAATCAGGAACGATCTCGCTTCATCGCGCACCAGTTCCTGAATCATATCCATGAGGATTCTGCTGTTCTCGGAATCAAGATTCCCTGTGGGTTCATCCGCCAGAACGAGTTTTGGTCTATTGGCTAGAGCGCGCAACACTGCCACCCGCTGCCTCTCACCGCCAGAAATAGAATTGGGACGGTGGTGCCCGCGATTCTCCAGTCCCACCTTACTGAGCAGCTCGGCGGCCCTCTCCTGCGAAGCTTTCTGTTCACAACCGGCGATCATCTGAGGAATTATCAAGTTTTCAAACACCGTGAACTCCGGTAACAGATGGTGAAATTGAAATACAAATCCTATGGTCTTGCTGCGCAATTCCGATAGTTGAGCATCCGTCAGGACAAAGACACTTGTCCCATCTATATGTAATTCCCCGGCATCCGGCTTATCAAGAGTACCCAGAATGTTCAGTAGAGTGGACTTGCCACAGCCGGACGGTCCCATAATGGCGACAAGTTCCCCCATGTCCATGGTGAGGTCAATATTGTTGAGAACCTGAAGAGGTCCAGTAGATGTGGTATAACTCTTGGCCAGATATTCAGCTCTCAGTATCATTTCTCGAACTGGATGGCCTCCCGTGGAAGCAGCTTCCCAGCTACTCTTGCCGGGTAAAAAAGTGCCAATCCGATGAGGAACAGACCGACAATGACAACCAGAAGGATGTCCCCCGGCGGCATTTTCACCGGCAACGACTCCACAAAATAGATAGCCTCGGGGAGCCTGATCAAACCCCACTTCTCTTGCACCAGGATGAATGACAGGCCGGAACCTAAACCGAGAACAAGTCCAGAGGCACCGATAAAAGCTCCTTGCAGACCGATGATCCTCCCTGTTCTCCTGCGTGTAATTCCCATAGCCCTCAGAATTCCGATCTCTTTTATTTTTTCCATCACCAGCATAATCAAGGTAGATACAATATTAAATGAAGCCACAACGACGATGAGACTCAGCACAATGATACTGCCGAGTTTTTCCATTTTCATGGCGGAAAACAACACCTGATGCAAATCTGCCCAAGTTGAAACTTCAAGACTGCCGGGAAGAAGTGGCGCAATCCTGTTCTTCACCCTTTCCGGGGAAGCGGTGGACGACAATCGGATATCGACACCGTGGTAACTCCCTGACTTGCCAAAAACGCCACGCCCAATTTCAAGTGGAACAAAACAAAACTCCTGGTCAAAGTTGAGTACCTTCGTTTCGAATACGGAGCCTACCGTTACTTTTGCCAGGGCTGGAAATCCCAGATAAATCTGGTTCTGCAGCGGACTCACAAGAGTAACCGAGTCTCCTTTATGGACACCCAGCCTGTCAGCCACACCTCTTCCCATATGAACTGCCGGCTCACCTGCTGCCATGAAAAAAGAACTACTGCCGTTGATGGTATAGATTTCAGAGAACCTGTCCGGTTCAACGGCTTTGATCCTGACAATCACGCGCTCTTCGTCTGACATGATGATGCCTTTTTTTTCCAAGTAGAAACAGACAGATTCAACACCATCTATGCGCGATAGAATCGACTCCAGTTCACCTTTATACTCATCACTAAAGGAGCTTCCGCTTATCCTCAGATCGGATTCGAATCCTATAACCCTCTGCTGTATCTCATCTTCAAAGCCGTTGAGCACGGCGACGGAAACCAGCAACGCAAAACAGCCGACAGCGACTCCGGCGATGGAGATAACACCGCTCCAAGAAATATACCCCACACTTTTTCTTGAAAGGAGCAGCTTGCGCGCAAGCCACAAATCGAAACCGTTCATTCGTACCTCACGGCCTTAGCAGGCAGAATACCCGCACTCTTCCAGGCCGGATAAATTGACGCTCCAAGTGCAAGGATTAAACCCGTTACGGCAATCAAGGCCACCTGATGCGGAACGAACGCCAGAGGAAGTTCCCTCATGAAATAGACATCTTCAGATATCTTCAGTAAACCGAACTGTAACTGAAAATATCCGAGGATTAAAGCGATAAGAATACCGGATGCAACGCCCGTGATACCGATAATCCCGCCTTCCATAAGGAAAAGCCGGGAAATGTCATTGCGCGAGAATCCCATGGCCCTTAGAACACCCACATCCCTCGATTTTTCCATAACGATCATGGTAAGCGACGACGTGATGTTAACGATAGCAATCAGTGCGATAAGCGCAAAAATGATGGTAATGGGGAACTTCTGGACTGACAGCCAGGAGAAGAGGGTATAGTGACGTTCTTTCCAGGTAGCCACGGTGTACGGATAACTGAGACCGTCTTCCATGGCATCCGCCGCTGCTTGCGCCGTCTCAGTATCTTCAAGAATAACGATTTCACCAGAGATTAGATCGTGCAGATCAAACAGTTCCTGAGCGCCGGTTAAGTCCATATAGAGAATCGATTCGTCGTACTCCTTCAGCCCTGTCTTGTAGATACCGGCTACATGATACTGTCCCAGCCGCGGCGGCTTTCCCGCCAGACCGATTGACTCCAGACTTACTAGTACCACTTGAGAACCGGGTACGATGCCGAGCTTCCTTGCCAGCACCTCTCCCAGCACGATACCCCTCCCCTCTGCCGCGCCGGTGCCAAAACTGAAGTTGCCGGCTGTCATCATTTCCGGTGTACCGAACACTTCTTTAGCGGCGTCAAGCGATATCCCTTCGACAAAGACGCTCTCTGTTTCATCGCCGCTCCTGATCATGGCCGGACGGTGGATATAGGGCGCCCGAGCTAAAATGCCCGAGATGGACGCCAGCACGGATTCACGTTGAACACTCTCATGCGGGATGGCGTTATCAAGAAATCCCCTGATCCGGATATGACCGTCAAAACTGATAATCTTTTTCTGGACTTCATTTTCGAATCCGGTGAGAATTCCCATTGTCAGGATGAGGACAGCGACACCGATGGCGAGACCACTAACGGCCAGATAACTAATAAGGGAAATAAAACTAAAGGAGTGCTTGGACCTCAGATGCCGCCGGGCAATGAAAGCGAGAAGCGACATCACTACTCATCGGCCACTGGTCGCATGGCGGGGAACAAAATCACATCTTTGATGGTCTTCTGTCCGGTAAGGAACATCACCAGTCTATCGATTCCAATCCCCACACCACCGGTAGGCGGCATTCCCGATTCCACAGCCCGCAAAAAGTCTTCGTCCAGTGTCTGTGCCTCTTCGTCACCCTTCTCACGAAGATCAGCCTGAGCTTCCAAGCGCTGCCGCTGATCTATGGGATCGTTTAACTCCGAAAAAGCGTTGGCAAATTCGGCTCCGTTGATGAAAAGCTCAAACCGCTCCACAACGGCGGAATTACCGTCCCTCCTGATCTTGGCAAGAGGCGAGATCGCTTTCGGATAATCGATAACAAAGGTAGGGGCGATAAGCTCAGGTTCCACCAACTCTCTCATCAGCACTTCATACATCCGTCCCAAATGAGCGTCCGACTCAAGTTCAATGCCCTTTTCACGACACAAACTCTTAAGGTGCTTTTCATCGGCATCTGTCAGATCCTCACCCACCGCTCCAGCCAGGAGATCCATATACGATTTCCTGCTGAACGGCTTAGTCAGATCAACCTCAGATTCACCAACAGCAACTATCTTGACTCCGATTGACTTGGCGGCAACTCTAATGAGATTCTCGGTGAAATCCATCAGAAACAGATAGTCCACGTACGCTTTATAGAACTCGAGCATGGTGAATTCCGGATTGTGATTCCTGTCCATCCCTTCGTTCCGGAATACTTTCGATAGTTCATAGACGCCGTCGTAGCCGCCGATAATCAGCCGCTTCAGGTAAAGTTCATCGGCGATTCTCAGATACAACTCCTGATCAAGGGTGTTGTGTCGCGTCTTGAATGGCCGGGCAGAAGCGCCGCCGTAAAGCGGCTGCAATACAGGAGTTTCCACCTCTACAAATCCTTCACCATCCAGAAAACTGCGGAGAGCCGTAATGATTTTCGCCCGCTTAATGAAAGTACCTCTAACTTCGGGATTGACAATCAGATCGAGATACCTGTTACGGTATCGCTGCTCCTTGTCCGCAAAGGCGTGAAAAGTGGAGCCCTCCTTTTCCTTAGCTCCCGGCAGAGGCCTGAGACTCTTGGCCAGAAGAGTCAGTTCTGCGCATGAGACTGAGATTTCACCACTTTTCGTCCTGAACACCTCTCCGCTGATACCGACAATATCACCAAGGTCCAGAAGTTTGAACAGTTCGTACGCTTTTTGACCTACAATATCCTGTTTGATATAAGCCTGCATCTTACCCAAACTATCCTGGACGTGACAGAAGGATGCTTTGCCCATCCGCCGTATCGAGATGATCCTGCCGGCAATACTCACTGTCTTGCCCGATAATTTGTCGTAGCCGCTCAAGATCTCTTCTGTCACATGAGATACATGATAAGAATACGGATAGGGAGTGATCCCCAACTCCTCAAGCCGTTTAAGCTTCTCTGTCCGGGCTTCGATAATCTGCTTAAGACTTTGCTGTTTATCTTCTGTCATCTGGCATACAAACCTTAGTTTACCTCTTTAGCGTGATTCTGCTTTTCGCTTGCCTGCTGAAGCAGAAACGTTCTGATCAGTTTGTTGAGATCACCATCCATAACGCGCTTAGCATCACCAATTTCCAGCTTTGTCCGGTGATCTTTAACCATCATGTAAGGATGAAAAACATAGGATCGGATCTGACTGCCCCAGCCGATGTCCTTCTTCTGATCCTCCAATTCCTTGATCGACTCAGCCTGTTCTTCGAGCTTCCTCTGGTACAGCCTCGCCTTCAGGATTTTCATAGCGTTGGCCTTATTCTTATGTTGAGATCGCTCGTTCTGGCACTGCGCAACGATATTTGTCGGAATATGAGTAATACGAACCGCCGAATCCGTCTTATTCACATGTTGTCCGCCGGCCCCGCTGGCCCTGTAGGTGTCAATTCGCAAATCTTCTGTCTTGATATCAATTTCAATCTCTTCATCCAGTAAAGGATAGATAAAGATAGAAGCAAACGATGTGTGTCTGCGGCTGGAAGCGTCAAAAGGGGATATCCTGACGAGGCGATGGACACCAACTTCCGCTTTTAAGAGACCGTGTGCATATTCACCTTTCACCTCGATAGTAACATCTTTTATACCGGCCTCGTCCCCCGGCTGATAATCAATCACATCGTATTTAAATCCTTGCCGCTCTATCCAGCGGACATACATCCTGTAGAGCATGTCGGCCCAATCCTGTGATTCCGTACCGCCTGCTCCCGGATGAATCGTTAGGATAGCATCTTTTGCATCATCGCTGCCGCTAAGAGTCAGTTTGAGCTCAAGATCATCGACCATAGTCTCTAAAGAAACAAGCTCGCTCTCAGCCTCACTCTTCATAGACACATCTTCCATTAAGAAGTCGAGCAGAACTTCGAGATCGTCACGCTTCGTCTGGGCATCGCTCCAGAGAGTCAACTCCTTTTCAATGACTGAAATTCTTTTAAGCGTGGATTGAGCCGAAGAAGCGGTAGCCCAGAAATTGTCCTGCATCGTCTTCGACTTGAGTTTCTCTAAAGTGGATTCCAGGCTTGGAATGTCAAAGATACCCCCGAAGATGCTGATAGTGCTCATCCAGCAGCCGAAATTTTTCCTGTAGTTCAGAAGTGTCCATCATTCCGCGGGTATTAAGTCAAAAGTTAAACATGAGTGGTGCCAATCTCAAAGAGAGGAGTACTACTCGCCCGAGCCGACAAAAAGGTTCTCATTCAGAAACCTTCTGAGGGCGAATTCGTCGAGATTGAGATGGAACATACCGTTCAGCGCCACCGAGATTCTTCTCTTCTCCTCCGAAACGACAACAGCGATAACATCTGTCTCCTCGCTGATACCCAGTGCGGCCCTGTGTCTTGTACCCATATCAGGATCTATCAGCTCACTTTCAGTGAGAGGTAAGATGCACTGCGCAGCTTCAATCACGTCATTCTGGATAATGACTGCACCGTCGTGTAAAGGTGACGATGGGTTAAACAGTGATGTAAGCAGAGGAGCACTGACCTCTGATTTCAGGGGCGTACCTGCTTCCTTGATAACTTTCAGACCTGTGTCTCTCTGGAGGACAATCAAGGCGCCCCAGCCTCTCTGCTTTATCTGCTTGGACGCCTCCACAACAGCGTCGATAGTTGCTGACGTTCCGACCCTGAATAGTCGCCTGAAAAACCGGGTCCGTCCCACATAAATCAGCAGGCGTCTCAATTCCGGCTGAAACAGGATAACAAACGCCACCACCCAGACAGTCTGCACCTGATCGATAATCCATGTCATTCCGCGCATGCCTACGGCGCGAAAAATGAATGAACTGAGCAGGATAATAACAAGTCCCACCAGCATATGGCCGGCACGGGTCCCCTTAAAATAGCCATATAATTTGACAAAAAGCCACGCCACCAGCACAATATCGATTAGATCGAGAAGTGTCACCGTTAGGAAGCCGAGTTCAAAGAGTGTCATGCCGCAGCCCCCTCCAGCCGGATCGCATCGGTCATCTTCGCCACGCGCTTCATTTCCTTAACATCGTGCACTCGTACTATTCTGGCGCCGTTCAGGATTGCAGCCGTGATAGCTGACGCCGTCCCTTCAAGCCTGTCATCCACGGCAAGATCCAGTGTGCTGCCGATAAACGATTTTCTGGACGGCCCCACCATAACGGGAAAACCGAGTTGAACCAGAAGCTGCAGTGAATTCAGAATTATGAAATTATCCGCAACCGTCTTGCCAAATCCGATGCCTGGATCGATAACAATCTGATCATCACGGATGCCCGCAGTCCTGGCAACATTGATCTGAGCAACAAAAAACTGCTCCAGATCGCCCATCAGATCATCATAGTGTGGATCGATTTGCATGTCTCTGGGCGTCCCTTTCATATGCATAATGATGACTGAAGCTCCGTAGTACGCCACAACACCAGCCATGTCCGAGTCAAAGCGCAAGCCCGAAATATCGTTTATTATCTCGGCACCCATCTCAAGTGTTTCCCGCGCCAGTTGACTCTTGTAAGTATCTATCGAGACCGGAACATCTAATGATGCCGTCAACTCTTGTACCACAGGTAGAACTCTTTGCATCTCCTCTGCCAGCGTGATTGGGACGGCGCCGGGTCGTGTCGATTCCCCGCCTACGTCGATAATATCAGCACCTTCTGCAACCATTGCGTGGGCACGCTCAATGGCAATTGCCGGATCGAGGTTGTTACCGCCATCCGAAAAGGAATCTGGCGTAACATTCAGCACACCTACGATAAGCGTCCTGTTCAAATTTAACAGATCATTCAGCAAACTGTTCATACCAACTTATTTATCCATGAAAGAATCCGGTTTGGACGCTTTAGCCTGGTGATTGAAATGATAAAAAGTGACGTGCGGAAATAAAGATAACTCAAGAGAAGACCAAAAAGTCGTGGATGATTATGCTGTCTTCCCCGCAGACTTTCGAGGCCCTCTCGGCTTCTTCTTGGCATTTTTTCTACCATTCGCAGAGACGGATGCCTTCTTCCTCAACTTCTTGCCGGCCATAATCTTATTCATGTCTGCGCCGTCGATCGTCTCATGCTTAAGCAGTTCTCGTGCCAGATTATGAAGTTTATCCAGATTCTTCTTTAGAAGAGCGAGACTTTCATTTTCAACTTCCCACACAATCCTTGCCACTTCTTTATCAATCTTTTGGGCGGTCATTTCACTGTAGTCGCGATGAGTCGCAATCTCCCGCCCGAGGAAGATTTCTTCGTCTTTTTTGCCGTATGTCAGAGGACCAAGTTCGGAACTCATACCCCATTCACAAACCATTTTGCGGGCGAGTTCGGTTGCAATTTCAATATCGTTACCGGCACCTGTGGTAAGCTCATTGAAGACAAGTTTTTCAGCGGCACGGCCCCCGAGAAGAACAAGAAGTCGCGTCTTGATGTAAGATTGAGAATAGTTATGTTTTTCATCTATAGGAAGCTGGGCGGTAAGACCGAGTGCGCGGCCTCGCGGAATGATCGTGACCTTGTGCACGGGATCTGCATCAGGGAGAAGCTTTGCCATAAGGGCGTGGCCCGATTCGTGGTATGAGGTAAGCTCTTTCTCTTCGTCACTCAGGATCATGCTCTTCCGTTCGACGCCCATCATTACTTTATCCTTGGCTTCTTCAAAATCTTCCATGGAGACTTTGGATTTACCATTCCGTGCCGCCAGGAGTGACGCCTCATTGACCAAATTCGCTAGGTCCGCACCGACAAGTCCGGGAGTACCTTTAGCCACAACTTTCAAGTCCACATTCTTGTGCATGGGAATCTCTTTGGTATGTACCTCAAGAATCCCCTCTCTCCCTCGAAGGTCGGGCACATCCACGATGACACGCCTGTCGAACCTGCCGGGCCGCAAGAGCGCATTGTCAAGGACATCCGGCCTGTTTGTTGCTGCCAGCAGAATCACGTTCGTGTTAGGCTCAAAACCATCCATTTCAACCAGAAGTGCATTCAGCGTCTGTTCCCGCTCATCGTGACCACCGCCGAGTCCGGCGCCGCGATGTCTGCCCACAGCATCAATTTCATCAATAAAAATAATGGCAGGGGCATGCTTCTTGCCTTGCTCAAACAGATCCCTAACCCGCGAAGCACCAACACCGACAAACATCTCCACAAAATCGGCGCCGCTGAGACTAAAGAATGGAACGTCCGCTTCACCTGCCACCGCTCTGGCAAGAAGTGTTTTTCCTGTCCCCGGCGGACCCAGTAGCAAGACACCCCGCGGAATTTTCCCACCCAACTTCTGATACTTCTCTGGATTCTTGAGAAAAGCGATAACTTCCGTCAACTCCTCTTTGGCTTCCACACATCCAGCCACATTCTTGAAAGTGACCTGAGGCTTGTCGGACTCCCACAGTCTGGCCCGGCTCCGACCGAAACTGAAGAGACCTTTGCCACCCATACCGCCCTGCATCCGGCGCATAAAGAAAAGCCAGATGAAGATTAGTAACAACCACGGCCCCATACTCAGCAGGTAGCTGAACCAGTCGATCTTCTTCTCTTGAAAACTGTACTTGAGGTTATTCCGATTCCATTCAGCGAGAACCGATTCATTAACATAGGGTAACGTGACAACAAACCTGTCTACTTTCCCGATCACCTGATCATTGACGACCAGATCGATTTCTTCTGTCAATCTTCCGTGAAACTCTTTCTCAATTATCATGGCCTCAGCGATCATGTTCGAGTTCAGGTATTCCATATACTGGAAGTAGTCGATGGTCATCTCCTTTCTCCCCCTCCCCGTGAAAAGGCTGGAGAGGAAGATTGCCGAGATGAGAATTACAATCCAGATAAGGGACGTTTTACCAGCCTGTTTCCACTGAAAAGTGTTCTGCTGGTTTTTTTCTGGTGACTGCTTTGTCGGACTCTGTTTCACCCGCTTTGAGTCTCCTTTTGTCGCTTTTTTTGCCATATCTGCTAACCGTTCTCCTCTAATTCTTGCTGACCGTCAAGGCGATAGATACCCTTAAGATTGCGCATCTTCTGATCAAAATCCAAGCCGTAACCTACAACGTAATCCTTGGGGATTGTAAAGCCGACATAATCCAACTTAAAATTTAACTGCGCTACCTCTTTTTTGAAAAGTAAAGTTGCCACTGAGATCGAGGTCGGTCCAGCCCCCTTCAGTCGGGACATGAGGAAGTTCATAGTAAGACCTGAATCTACAATGTCTTCCACAATTAAGACGTCTCTTCCTGTAATATCCGCTGAAATATCTTTGAGTAAGTGAACGGTTCCTTGGGAGCTTGTACCTTCATAGCTGGAAATCTTTATAAAATCAACTTCACATTCGATGGAGAGTTCCCGTACGAGATCGGCCATGAAGATAAAACTGCCGTTAAGAACACCGATAAGAATAGGTACCTTACCTTCAAAATCAGCGGAGATTTCAGCGGCAAGCTGTTTGACTTTTGTCTCGATCTGCTGTTCTGTAAAAAGTTCCCGCATACACTCGTTCCTGATTTAGTTAAACATGCGCCCATGTAAGCTGGGCCATTTTATCCGTTCTGCTTGTCACTTTGAACCTGTCATCCAGCTGTACGCCACACAGCCACGCCAGCTTCCCATCCACCGTCAGAACTGTCTGCTGCTCCTTGCGGAACCTGTCGATCTTCTTGTCGATCAGCAGATCACTCACTTTCTTGAATCCTTTCAATCCGAGGGGTTTCATACGGTCGCCCGGCTGCCACATCCGAAGCTCTAGCGTCCTGTTCTCAAGAAAGCGGAAATCTACACACTCCTTTGACCTGTCGGCTGTGAATTGAGCCGGCGGCGCTGTAACATCCATCTGGAACCTGTAATCACCACAGACGACCGATACGGCACGTTCAGCCGCAAAACGGCAGGCCTCCCCTCTGTCACCGTTCTCGTGCGCGAGAATAAACCGATCCCTGTCGCGCAGCATTCGCCAACCACAGGGCAGACAGAGCACTTGACCTGTCTTACTGCCGGTGAGGAACTCTTCGAGCCGAAGCCATTGATGATGCCGCCAAGGTGATTCGGGTGCGTCAGCTTCCACAATCTGGTGAATCAACCGCTTCTGAATTTCCATCGGCAGCGCCGCCATCGCCGATGTTTGAATGTTTATGCGCCCGAAAGCGTCTTTTGAAACAAGGCTTGTCTTCAGGTTTTCAACTTCAGCCCGGAGCAGGTTCTCGAGGCTCCTCATTTCATCTGCCAGTCTGGATGCAGTCTCGATGAAATCGGGATCTGACTTCAGGATAGGCGGTAAAACTTCGTGCCGAATCCTGTTACGGCGAAAGCGGGTATCGCTGTTGGACTGATCCTCACGCCAACTGAGCTCCTGTTCTCTGGCATAAGTCAGAATTTGCTCTTTAGTGAATGGGAGGAGCGGTCGCACGATGCGACCTCTCCGCCGATGGATGCCGCCCATGCCTCTTACGCCGGCGCCGTCCATCATACGCATCAGAACCGTTTCAGCCTGATCGTTGGCGTGATGCGCTGTGGCGATAAAACTGAATCCTTGTGCAGACGCCTCATTCTCAAGAAAGTGATAGCGATGGCGACGTGCGTACGCTTCCCAGCTCTCTCCATCGTGAGCAACGTTGCGAGGCAGTCTGCCTGAAAAACAGTCCAATCCGTAACTGTTCGCAAGTTCCTTGACAAACGCCTCATCATCATCGGAGGCTTCTGCGCGCATACCGTGATTGTAGTGCGCCACGCCGATAGTCAGTCCGAAAGCCGGCGCCGTGCACGACAGGAGGTGGAGCAACACAACCGAATCGACGCCGCCGGAAACAGCGACGAGGACAGCCGATCCTTGTTTAATCAGTTTGTCAGTTGTGAGACTTTTATCGAAGGAGTACTGAAGAAAACCCGGGTCTCGATCGTCAAACAAAACGTTTATATCTGTTCTTATTTTAGTCACAGTAACCAAATATACACTGGCTTTGTCAGTCTTAAACAGAAAAATTGACGCTAAGAACGCCTCGCTGGCGGCGGCTGTTTCCGCTTACCTAATTTGAGAGACTATCTCCGTCACGGCCGAAGCGTCTTGCATGATGTAGAAATGGATGCACGGAACTTTTGCTTCCACCAGTTCCTGGCACTGCTGCAGCGCCCAGGCGACGCCAGCATCATATGCCTCCTTCTCAGGCAGCTCCATAACCGTTTGCGCTAACTTCTCCGGTATATCCACGAAAAAGTTCCTCGGTATGGAAGTGAGATGCGATCTGCGGGTCAGAATCTTCAGCCCCGGAATGATGGGCACCGTTATACCCATCTCGCGTGCCTTTTCGACAAAATTGAAGAATGCGTCGTTATCAAAGCACATTTGAGTTACAATATAGTCCGCACCGGCATCTACCTTTTCCTTCAGGTATCTGAGATCAGCGGCAAGATTAGGCGCTTCAAAGTGTTTTTCAGGATAGCCGCCGACGCCGATACAAAAATCTGTAGCATAGGCGTCCGCCAAGTCTTCCTCGACGTACTTTCCGCTATTCATCTCCTTGATCTGTCTCACCAGATCTGTGGTAAACTTGTTATAGGACTTGCCGCTCGTGCCGGATTGCTGTTTCCTAGTCTCATCTCCTCTGATGGCGAGCACATTGTCGATACCGAGATAGAACAGTTCGATGAGAGCGTCTTCTGTCTCTTCGCGCGTAAATCCCCGGCAGAGCAGGTGCGGAACTGTCTCAACGTCAAACCGATTCTTGATAGCAGCGCTTAGGCCGATGGTCCCGGGGCGTTTGCGGCGGATGTGGCGTTTAACGGTGCCGCCCGGCAGATCATCGTAATAGATTTCAGCCGCTCTACTGGTAAGGTCGATGAATGGAGGTTCGTACGGCATCAGTTGTTCCACCAGCTCGAATATCGGTTCCGCGCTCCTTCCTCTTAGTGGCGGAATAATCTCGTAACTTATCAAAGTTGAGTTGGCCTTCTTGAGATATTCAATAACCTTCATGTTATATTTTTTTTAGTATCGTCAGCAGACAAAAGGTTCATCCCTTGCTAAGTTACGAATTATACTTCAGAGAAAAAAAGGTGAGCAAGTGCGTTAATCTTCTTCTCCCAATTATTTGGGTGAAGAAAACATTCAGTCGCAGAAATGGAGCTCAAAAGGGAATTACCATCTTGAGGAGTGAAACAGTATCCTACCACCTCGTTCTGATTGTGAACCGTAAGGGTGGGTACCGCAACGACCGTCTGATTGAGAATGCGGCCATAGTGACCGTGGTCTCTACCAAATGAAAAAACAGTACTGGCACTCGTCTTCTCGGTCAGCGCGATGAGTGGATCGGCGGCGAATCTGTCAATCACATCCTGCAGCGTAACTTTTTCTTTCAGGCGTATATTGAACCAGATTACGTGCATATACTGAGAATTGATCCTCATTGCCGATGAGAAAAGGTTGGGTAAATAATCGACTGTCTGGAACAGCTCAACAGCATCTCTGGCGTGGTGCGTGCCGTAATTTTCAGCACTGTGCTTTCCCACCTCCGGCGCCGGGACAAATGCACTCGTCTGACTGATATCAGATGATCGTCGGATGCAGACAAACCGGCCCTCTTCGAGTGTGTCTTCGCCACGGTTAAGTGCAAGTGTCTTTGTAATGGCTGCAATGTTATGCGTGTTGCACGAGACGATCTGAATAAAGTTTTCTCCCTTTTTCTTTAACGCATCGTCGTTTATGCCGCGTGCATATTTCATCCCGAAACCATGTTCACTCCCCTGGGCCAGGAAGCCCTTGCCCTCTTTGACAAACCTATCGTAATACCTGTGCTTATTGCGGTGACCAATCCCCTTCGGCGTACAGTCGATGACCACGGTTGCTTTTTTAATTGCCTCTTCTGATTCAAGGTCAGGATTTATATCGATTTCTTTGAAACTTTCAATTTTATCTCCATCTACGGCAAGCTTTGCCCCTCTGCTCATGAGATCGTTGACCTTAGCCCGCTCCCGCAACAGAGGTGAATTCTTATGAAAGGTTATTTCATCGATGCCCAGTTCAGCTTGGTAATCAGACATGAGACCGATGAGCGGTTCACCGATTGTTCCCGTGCCAACAATGTGAACAATATTCTTACCCATTTTCTTCTTCCCCTTCGAGTAAAACTCCAAACTTTTTCATGATAGACTTTTCACGCCTCAGCATCCACAGAATCCAACTGATTACGCTGCCGGGCACGATAATCAACACCGCCAGAAAGTAGCCGAAGTATTTATACGCCACGGCTTTGCTCCACTAGTCTGGCTTCCAGACCGAGTAGATGAATTCTGAATCTCATCATATAGATAAACAAGACAGTAAAGATAATTAGTGAAAAGAAGAAAGTACCGAGAACATCACCAGGCTGACCCCCCATTTCCCTCTGGGGGTGGGACTGAACGTCAGTTGCCCAGAAATCGACGGAATAATAGATAATTGGTACATCTACAAAGGCGACAATTCCGAGTACCGCTGAGAGGCGCCTGATTCTCTCGGGGGCACCGCCAAATTGTCTCAGCATGAAATAGCCCACGTATATTAGAACGATGATAAGCGTCGTTGTCAGTCGCGGCTCCCAGTTCCACGGCGTGCCCCAGATCGGTGTGGCCCAAATTGGACCAGTGATAAGAACCAGCGTGGCGAAGAAAGTTCCGTTCTCGGCGGCGGCAAGACTGAACCTGTCCCACCTGTCTTCTTTTGTCCGTAGATACTGGATCCCCCCTACCATAACCAGGAAATAAGCCAAAGCGCCGACCCACGCTGAAGGGACATGATAATAGAATATTTTCTGTGCCATCTGCTGATCGGGATCTATCCTTGTCTTCTCTAATACGAGAAAGAGACAAACAGCGGCCGACGCAACAATAAACGCCAGAAGAACCTTCGAACTCAATCTTGAATGAAATGTTTTCATCATTCCTCACTCACGAAATCGAAGATTATATATCCGAGCACACCAAATGCAATGACGAATGTCACAATAATCTGTGGCCAGATTTTCCAGTAAGTGAATTGAAGACCGATCATGAGTGCATCAGTGGACTTCACAGCGGCAATAAGGAGAGGCGTAATGAGAGGAAACAGCAACAGAGGCAGAAGGATCTCACTCATGCGGACGCGCATGACTATGCCGGAAACGAGACTCCCCAGGGCAGTGATGCCCAGATCGGTCAGGATAAAAATTCCGATCCAACCTGCCAGATTCGCAGGCGGCGAAACTTGAAGAAAAAGTAAAAAGAGCGGAACAACTACCAATTGAGATACCAGAATGAAGATGAATCCGCTGACCCACTTGGACAGAAAGATGATGCTCCTGTCCACTGGTGCCGAAAGAAGCATACCGAAGGCGTCAAATTCTTTTTCGAGAGAAAAGGCACGGTGAACCCCCATGGCTGCTATGAATAGAAACACCATCCACAGCAGGCCGGGGGAAAATCTCTCAATAGCCTCCGGCGACTGACGAAACGCTAAGGCATAAAGCAGAATTACCGCTACACCGAAAGTTATCATAGAGATTATTATCTCTTTGCTGCGGAACTCTATGGTGAGGTCTTTTCTCAGAAGTGCGGTAAACACGGTTCAGCTTTCGGCGACGGCCGTCTCCTTATCAGAATCAAACGGTTTATTCTGAACAACCTGACCTTCTCGAAGAATGAGGATACGAGGACAAAACCGCTCCAACCATTCACGCTCATGGGAGACAATCAACATGCTCCTCTCCTCTGCCTGCCACTGATTCACCAGTTCATCCAGCAGAACCATGCCCGATTCATCGAGACCGGCTGTAGGTTCATCCATCAGCACAATCTGCCACGGGATCGTTAGTGCTTTCGCCAGCCCCAACCGCTGTAGCATCCCCCGGGAGTAGTAGCGAATTGGATCCCATCTCTGATGGAGCAGCTCTACCCGTTCAAGAGCTTCGAGAATATTTTCTTTTGGTACCTGCGCAGCATACAACCTTGCCAGGAGCTGAAGATTCTCTTCGCCCGTGAGGGTGGGATAGAGATTCGGATTGTGCCCGATATAGAGTAGTCCCCTGCGGGCAGAAGGAGTCCCTTTCAGGAGAGAATTTCCGTTAAGGTACACTTCTCCACCATCACAGGAAGAGATGCGGGCCACCACCCGCAACAGTGTCGTTTTTCCGGCACCATTCTTACCGAAGATGCCGACGCTCTCACTCTGATGCACATCGAAAGTCACCCCCTGAAGTACCGGTCTCAAATGATAAGACTTTTGCAGATTTTCAACCGTCAACATATTAGTTATTCTCTAATCACTGAAGGTCTGTGCCGGATATTTCAGTCTAATCACCCAGACGGTTATGCCGCCGACTCGAGTCTCTCAATCTGCGCAAGAACACGGGACGCCTCTTCCTTTAGCAGGCTGCGAGTCCTGGAAAAATCTTCATCCGAAAGGTTACCCATTTCGAACTCCAATTCAGCCTCTTTGATCTGGCGGTACAGATTCCTTTTGTGCAACTGAAGCGCCTCTTCACGTCTCCCTTCCGCAAATGGGTTTTTGCGCGAGTCGGAGAAAAGCGGCTGAATGATAAAACCTGTTACGAGTAAGAACGTCAGGATAATCATCAAATGTGAATACATCTACTTCCTTCCCGATCTTGCGGGCCAGAAAGCGATAATAGAACCTAACACCAACAAGTATCCTCCTATCCAGACCCACCTCACCAAGCGGTTTACCATGATTTTGATGGAGAGGATATCATTATT
>CEPV01094517.1_pt1 | contig 39126 bp, 39 predicted proteins | sample 530451 | NCBI WGS metagenome assembly CEPV01 (sample SAMEA2620097, study PRJEB7988) | marine metagenome | isolation source: saline water (ENVO:00002010), including
AAAATGCCTATAAACACATCAGGAGGCTTAAAGGCAAAAGGTCATCCGATAAGCGCTACTGGAATCGGCCAGATAGTAGAGATAACTGAACAATTAAGGGGGGAATGTAAAGAAAGGCAAGTTTCAAATGCAAAAATTGGATTAACGCAAAATATTGGCGGTGCTGGGGGCAGCGTGATAGTTAATGTTTTGAAATCAAGTTGAATTATTAATAATATATTTTATTAAATGGGTTTTTTACTTCAAATTAAATATATGTATTGCCTTCCCAAGTGTTGCTTCTGCTGCTTCCATAAGGCTTTCGCTTAAGGTTGGATGAGGGTGTATTGTCAGGGCAACATCATCTAAAGTTGCACCCATCTTTATTGCAAGGGCCGCTTCGCTAATAATATCGGATGCCTCACTTCCGGCAATCTGAACACCAAGGATCTTATTGTCTTTTTCATTTGCTATCATCTTTACAAATCCCTGTATCTCATCTCTTGTCATTGACCTGCTTGATGCAAGGAAAGGAAACTTCCCTATCTTTGTTTTTATTCCTTTTTCTTTGGCTTCCTGTTCGGTTATTCCCACTGAAGCTATTTCTGGATCTGTAAAAATCACAGAAGGCACTATAAAATTTTCATATTCCTGATTATGGCCAGCAATAATTTCTGCCACAAGCTTTGCCTGCATTGATGCCTTGTGCGCAAGCATAGGGCCATCTGAAACATCTCCGATGGCATATATGTTTTTATCTGAAGTCAAGAGGTTTTTATCAACTCTAACGAACCCTTTTTCGTCTAATCTGACTTTTGTGTTTTTTATTCCTAAATTTTTAGTGTTTGGAACCCTTCCAACAGCCACCATGACCTTATCAGCATCTAATTTTACAATACCTTTCTCTTTTGAGTTTATTATTATCTTTACATCCTCAATTTTTTCAGCTTTTGCATTAAGATAAATTTTTACCCCTCTTTTACTGAAATTTTTTTCAATTAAGCTGATAATTGGTTTTTCTGATCCAGGGAGTATCTGGCCCTGCATCTCTACAATAGATACATTGCTGCCAAGCTTTGAGTAGACTGTTCCAAGTTCCAGACCGATATATCCTCCTCCGATTATGACCATATTCTTGGGTATTTTTTCGAGGCTCAATGCATCTTTAGAGCTTATTATTTTCTTTTTATCAAATTTTAATGTTTTTAATTCAATTGGTTTTGAGCCAGTGGCAATTATTGCCTTTTCAAAATCAATATAAGAAGTATTCTTTTCGCTGGTTATTTTAATCCTGCTTGAATTTTCAAAAGATGCCTTGCCTTTGATTATAGTGACTTTATTTCCTTTGCAGAGAGATTCAATTCCTTTAGCTAGCTTTGACAGTATGCCGGATTTCCAGTCCTGCAGCTTTTTGAAATCCATCTTTACATTATCTGCAGAAATTCCGAACTTTGATGATTTCTTTATTTTGTCGAAAAAATCAGCCGCGTAAATCATTGCTTTTGAAGGTATGCAGCCATGATTAAGGCATATTCCTCCTAGCTTGTCCTGCTCAATTAGGACTACTTCCTTGCCGAGCTGCGCAGCCCTGATGGCAGCCACATATCCTCCAGGACCTGCTCCTATTACTGCAATCTCTGTTTTTATATCTGGACTCATTTTATCATAGCAAAGTTATGTATAATTAATAAATCTACCATAGTTAGAATAATAAGCGTTTTATGCTAGTAAAATCCTCTTAGATATTTTTTCAAAATGCTGGCCTTTGATTGCGAGTTCTACTGCAAGGGGAAATAATTTTCTTTTTGTAAAAGATGTTTTTAATATTAGTTTCCAGTACTGCATCCTTGCTCTTGACAAAATACCTATTTTCCAGATACTCCTTATAAATGCGCTAATATCACTTGGTGAAATCCTATTTCTCACAGTTGGCCTATAGTTTTTAAGAAATATATTGATTCTTTTATAATATAATTTTGGATTATAAATTGTTGAAATGATTTTTTTATAACCGTTAATGAGAGTTTCTTTTCCCATCTTAGGAACAAAGCTAATATTTACATCAGTGTTTTCCCCAGTAGTTTCACTTAAAAGCCTCCCTTCAGATTTTAATCTATGCCAGAGCCTTGTCTGTGGCAAAGCACCGAGCATACCTACCATTGCAGTAACTACGCCAATCTGCTGAATAAATCCTATCTGTGTTTCAAATATTTTTTCATTATCGCTGTCAAATCCCACAATAAACCCTCCAAACACCTGCATGCCATTCTGGTGTATGGTTTTTACAGCATCAACCATGTTCCTTGTAGCATTCTGGAATTTGCCGCATTCATTTAAGCTGTCCACATGGGGGGTTTCAAGGCCAAGAAATACAGCATTAAAATTTGCAGTGCTCATCAGCTGCATTAGTTCTCTGTCATCTGCCAAGTTAGTACTTGCTTCTGTAAGCAGCGTAAAAGGATATTTATGCTCTTTTTGCCATTCAATAAGTTTTGCAAGCATCTCTTTTACTTTAGATTTATGTCCAATAAAATTATCATCTACGATAAATATGCCGCGTCTCCATCCGGCATCGTATAAAGACTGAAATTCAGCAATTAACTGTTCTGATGTTTTTGTTCTTGGGTTTCTGCCGTTCATAATTACAATATCGCAGAATTCACAATTAAAAGGGCAGCCTCTTGAGAATTGGATTGCCATTGTAGAATAATCATCCAGGTTTATTAATGACCATAAGGGAATAGGAGTTTGTGTAATGTCCGGCCTGATATTTGAAGTGTAAACTGGCTTTAATGTTTTTTCTTCAAAGTCTTTTAGAAACATTGGCAAGGTCACTTCAGCCTCATTTAGGATAAAATGGTCAACACCTTTAAATTTTTCATGCTGTGTTGTGAATAAAGGTCCTCCTGCAACAACTGTTTTGCCCATTGATTTGCATCTAGTGATAATTTCCTGGGAACTATCTTTTTGAACAATCATGCCTCCAATAAAGATCATATCTGCCCATTCAATGTGTTCGTCCGTTAATTTACTGATATTAGTGTCAACAAGCTTCTTATGCCATTCCTTTGGAAGCATTGCTCCAACTGTTAACAGCCCTAAAGGAGGCATACTTGCCTTTTTAGCTATAAATTTAAGGGCATGCTTAAAGCTCCAGAATGTGTCCGGATATTTTGGGTTTATCAGTAAAATATTCATTTATAAAGGCCTCATCAATTTGTATTACAAAGTAGTAATTATATTCATATTATCTCATCATTTTTATTACTTTCGGTAGGAGTTTAAAAATACAGTAAAAAGAGGAATATTTAAAAAGCTAAGATTAATGCCTTTAGAAATGCTAAAAGGAAAAACTGCGCTGATAACAGGGGCCTCAAGGGGCATTGGAAAGGGAATTGCCCTGGAATTGGCAAGAAATAATGCGAATGTTATTATTAATTACAACAAGAACAAGCAGGAAGCTGATAAAGTTGTTGAGGAAGTGAAGAAGCTTGGAGTAAAAGGAATTGCGTTAAAAGCTGATGTTTCTAATTTTGATGAAGTGAAAAGCATGGTTAATAAAATTGAGGCAGAATTCAAAAGAGTGGACATTCTTGTCAACAATGCTGGAATTGTAAGAGATAAAACATTAAAAAATATGGCTATTGATGACTGGCATGCTGTTATAAATACAAACCTTAATGGCGTATTTTATGTGACAAAACTTGTGCTTCCATTGATGAAAGAAGGCTCTAGAATAATAAATATATCCTCCATAATAGGGCAGTATGGAAACTTTGGCCAGAGTAATTATGCAGCGGCAAAAGCAGGCATCATAGGCCTTTCAAAAACACTGGCAAAAGAGCTTGGGAAGAAAAAGATAACAGTGAATGTAATAGCTCCTGGATTTGTAAAAACCGACATAACCAAAAACATACCCTTATTCAAAAAGAAGATAATAAAGTATATGACTCCTTTAAATGAGGAAGGCAATCCTGAAGACATCGCTAATGTTGTTGTTTTTCTGGCTTCTGAGAAATCGAGATACATGACAGGTTCTGTGATAAATATTGATGGCGGATTGGCTTTTTAATGATAATTCTATGTACCAAAATTAGAGTTGGTGCTTATGCGTAAATTGCCAATGGATTAATTCCCAAAAGGTTGTGCTAAACGACCTGAGCAAAACGCAGTTTTGCGAAGTTGAGAAGCCCTCTAAGGCCCGCATAAGCTCCAACTCGATTTTAACATCACCCTCCCTAAAACCACTAAATTTATATATCACTTCCCCATTCTAAGAGGTAAGGTTTTCTTAAGGATTCTTTGGAAAACTTTAAAAAATGATGAGGTAAAAAAAGAATATGAACCAAGATAGAAGTTTTGCGCAAAAAGATGCTCCTGTTAAAGTAGGAGACGAATTAGATGTAAAGATAGAGGCCGTTGGCAAGAAAGGAGACGGTATAGTGAAGAAAGATGGCTTTGTTTTGTTTGTTCCAAACACAAATGAAGGACAGGAAGTGAAAATAAAAATAACAAAAGTATTGAGAAATGTAGGATTCGCTGAAGTTAGTGGAGAAAGTGAAAGTAATGCAGATGCCCAGCCAGAAGCTGGCCAGCAGGAAGACTCTCCAGCAGATACCCAAGCTGACGCTCAAGAGCCTACATCCCAAGAACCTGAAGAAAAAGTAGAAGATACTGAAGACTTCGGTGAAGAAGAAGAGAAAAAAGAATAAGCTGATTTTTTATTTTTAGTTAAATTTTTATAATTCTTTAAGATTTTATTTAGGTAAAGATGCGGCTGTTCATTGCTATTGAAATCCAGGAAGATATAAAAGAATATTTAATTGGAGTACAGGAAAAAATAAGCAATGAATTGGCCAAAGTAAGATGGGTAAACAAGCCACAGATGCATTTAACCCTAAAATTTCTTGGAGAAGTCCAGCCAAATACTGAAGGAAATATAAAAGAAATTCTTAGGACTGTAAAATTCAAACCATTTTCTGTCAATTTAGATTCTATTGGGGTTTTTCCTAATGAAAATTACATCAGGGTTGTATGGGTTGGCTTAAAGCCGGAAGAAAAAATAATAGAACTGCAAAATGATATAGATGAAAGCCTGGAAAATTTGTTCGGAAAAGAAAAAGACTACAAGCCACATATTACACTAGGAAGGGTAAAATTCATCAAAAAAGAAAACAAAACCAAGTTTGTTGAAACTATAAAAAACATAAAAGTTGAAGGAAAAAAGATAGAAATAAAGGATTTCAGGCTGATAAAAAGTACATCAACAGAGAAAGGGCCTGTCTATGGGGATATAGGAATTTTTAAGTGAATAGTTTAGATTCAGTAACCTTTTTAAACAAAAACCAATTTCTATTCCCTATTACCAACATGTGAACGCAAGTTGTTTGCATATTACTGCATGAGGTAAAAAAAACTGCAGTTCAAGTTCTGAACTGATATCTATAGGTGATTAATATGGCAGAAGAGAGATTTTTAGTTCCGACAGATGAGTACCTTAAATCCGGGATTCATATAGGCACAAAATTCAAGACAAAGTACATGGAAAATTTCATTTACAAGACAAGGCCTGATGGCCTGTCTGTCCTGAATTTGCAGAAGATCAATGAAAGGATTGGCATAGCCGCTAAGTTTTTAGCCCAGTATGAGCCTAGCGATATTTTAATTGTTGGAAGAAGAGAAGGCGCATGGAAGCCAATAACAAAGTTTGGCAAGCTTACAGGAGCAAAGGTTTTTGCAGGCAGGTATCCTCCAGGAGTTTTGACAAACCCAAGCCTGGATAATTATATTGAGGTTAAGGTGATTCTTGTAGTTGACCTATGGCCGGACAGAAATGCTGTAATTGACGCAGTAAAAATAGGTGTTCCGGTTATTGCATTATGCGATACAAACAACCAGTCAAACAATATAGACCTTGTGATTCCTAGCAACAACAAGGGGAAAAAAAGCCTAGGATTGTTTTTCTGGATATTAGCTAGAGAGTACTTAAGAAATAAGGGGATACTAAAGAAAGATGAAGAGCTTAAGGAGAAGATAGAGGACTTTACAGAGGAATAGTTACTCTATTTTCAGCAAATCCGAAATTGCTTTTTTTAAATCCTTGTTTTCAAACATGACCTCATATGCCTGTTTTGTCAGGGGCATTTGAAGCTTGTTTTTCTTACTAAATTCATAAACCGCCTTTGTAGTCTGGATTCCTTCTGCAACCATGCCTTTCATCTCTTTTTTTAGGCTTTCTATAGTGGTTCCTTTAGCAATCTTTTCTCCAACAAGCCTATTCCTACTGTGCTTGCTGGTGCATGTTGCAACTAAATCTCCTACGCCTGCAAGCCCATAAAAAGTTGACCTTTTAGCCCCCAAAAATCTTCCATAAGTGCTCATTTCCATAAGCCCCAATGTGATTATACTGGCCCTGGCATTATCTCCATAGCCCAAGCCATCGCACACTCCAGTTGCTATTGCAGCTATGTTCTTCAAAGCTCCACAGACCTCTACGCCAAGCATATCATCATGCAGGAAAACCCTAAAATAATCTGTATGGAATATTTTTTTTATCTCACTAAGGGATTTTGCATCCTCTGATGCTATAACTGTTGCTGTTGGCATTTTCCTGCTCACTTCCTCTGCATGATTGGGTCCGGAGAGTGTTGCTACTGAGATATTTTTAGGAAGCTCTTCCTTAAGAACTTCTGACATTCGCTTGTATGTTCCCAGTTCAATGCCCTTTGCAACATTAACCACATGATTACAGCCAATATGCTTGGAATATTTTTTAGCCATACTTCTTGTAAATTGAACAGGTATTGCATTGACTATCAAATCAGCATTTGACGCTACTTCTTCAACTGAATTGTTTGCCTTTACATTACCATGTATTTTAATTCCAGGAAGGTACTGCTTATTCTCATTTTTATCGTTAATTGACCCTATAATCTCCTTTTCCCTTGTCCAAAGCATAGCATTATAGCCGTTTTCAGCTGCTAATATAGCTAAAGTTGTACCCCAGCTTCCTGCCCCAAGAATCCCGATATTTTTCATTTTATATAACTCTAATATTTATACTTCTGATCGCTTAACCTTGCAATTTCTTTCATAATATCATCTGTTATTTCTCTCAATAATGTTTTTGTAATTTTTCTGTTGTAGTATTTATCAAAATACATTAGCTTCCCTATATTTATAGTTGCTCTTTTAAGCCTTGGTATGTATTTTCCTTTTGGCAAAATTTCAAAAGTTCCTTTTGAGCCTACGGGCAATACCGGAACTTTTGCATCAAGTACAAGCCTTGCTATTCCTGTCTTTCCTTTCTGTAATTTTCCATTAAGAGACCTTGTCCCTTCAGGGTATATTATCAGGACTTTTCCTTTCTTTAAGCAGTCTGCAGCCTGCATTAATGCATCTTCCCCCTTGCTCCTATCAATAGGTATCTGCCCGATATATTTGCTCCAGAAGCTATGCCATCTTCTTTGTGTAAAATCACCAAAATGCTCCTTCTTTGCCAAGATATATATTTTTTTCTTGATATAAGGCACTACCAGGCTTCCGATAAGAAAATGCTCGATATAGCTGCAATGGTTTGGAGCAATTATGAATCCTCTGTCTTTTGGCAGGTTCTTTATGCCACTAACTTTTCCTATCCATAGTTTTAATGTTTTTACTGTGATATTTTCAATAAACTCAGGGCCCAGTTCCATGTCCCTTGCTGTTTTCTTTTTCATTTTCAGTGGTTATATTTTTTCCCGATTAATTTTGCTATCTCTTTCATTATAGCAGCAGTAACTCTTTTAAGAATTTTAGTGTTATTTTCTTTTCCATAATACTTTTTAAAATACATTAACTTTCCAATCTTCACCTCGCACCTCTTAAATCTTGGAAAAATCTTCCCTTTTGGAAGAACCTTATTGGAGCCAATAATGCCAATAGGCAGGACAGCAACTTTTGATTCCAATGCCAGTTTTGCAGCGCCATTATATGCCTTTTTTAAATTCCCATCATAGCTTCTGGTTCCTTCTGGAAATATCTGGATTAATTCTTTGTTTTTAAGGTATTTTTTTGCTTTTTTGAATGTTTCTTTGTTTTTAAGGCCTGGATTCTTACTGATATGAACAGGCAGGCACTCTCCCCAATTAAGGATTATTTTGGGGAATAAGGGTTTCCAATAATAGCTGTTGACCAAAGCATGTATTTTTTTGTCTAGTCTTGGAACTATGATTGAATGCAATAATAATGCATCATAGTAGCTTGCATGGTTTGCTGCTATGACAAACGGCTCGTTTTTTGGAATGTTATCTATTCCAGTTACCTTCCCCAGCCAAAGCCTGTAAATTGGAAGTGCAACAAGCTTTCCTATAGGATAAACCATAAATAGAACTATTAAATATGTCATTAAAAAACTTTTGGTGTAATGCCTATCAAAATTAAAAAAATAATAAAATAAAAAAGTTAGATATCCTTCAATCCACTGGTTTCAACATAGAAGCTTGCTTCTCCTTCCGGCAAGTTAGGCGAATCAACCAGTTTAGCTACCCTGCTGCCCTTTTTTCCTTTTCTTAAGTACAATCTGAATGTAGATGCATGGCCAACTATATGGCCTCCGATTGCAGTTGTAGGGTCGCCAAAGAACATATCGGGCTTTGCCATGACTTGGTTTGTAACATACACGCAAAGATTATTCATATGCGCAAGCTTTGCAAGGTCTCTCATATGCCTGTTTATCTTCTGCTGCCTTTCCGCTAATGTTCCTCTTCCGATAAACTCTGCACGGAAATGCGCAGTTAACGAATCCATAATGACAAGCTTAACATCAAGGCCTTGTTTTTTGATCAAATCATCAACTTTCTCTGCAAGCAGCATCTGGTGGTCTGTGTTGTATGCTCTGGCTACCTTTATGTTTTTTAATGCTTCTGAAGCATCTAAATCAAGTCCTTTGCAAAGCTGCTCTATCCTTTCCGGCCTGAAAGTATTTTCAGTATCGATATAGACAACAGCAGAGTTAGGATACTGCTTCAGGCAGTTTACTGCAAGTATATGGCCAACCTGAGTTTTTCCCGATCCATATTCTCCAAAACATTCTGTTATTGCTGCTGATTCAAAGCCTCCATCCATTAAAGAATCAAAGTTCTTGCTTCCTGTAGATAGTTTAACAACCTGGTCTCTTTTCTTCAGCACTTCTTCTCCTGATTCAAATCCCATATCCAAAGAAGCCCTGGCAGAAGCAATAATTTTTTTTGCCGCAGCTTCTGTCATTCCTGTAGCGTCTATGATTTCTCCTGGAGTTGCAACTCCGACACTCATCAAATCATTATAGCCCACTGCCTCTAATTTTTCTATTGTAGCAGGCCCTACACCCGGTAAATCATTTAACGTTTTTTCCTTTATTGTTTTATCTTCCTCTTTAACTTTTGGTTTTACAGTTTTCTCTACTGGTACAGTCTTCTCGATTGATTTTTCCTTTTTTTCAACAACTTCTGGTTCCATTAACACTTGTTTCATTATTATCACCTTTTAAATTTTTTGTTTTTATTTCTGATTTATTCCAATTTGGAATTTTAGAAAAATCCGTTAAGATTTCCCTCTTTATTAAAAAATAAAAAAATTAAAGCATCATTAGGCTGCTCCTAATTTTTGATTGTCTTTTAAGACAATATACTCAAACGCTTTTTGAAGAATCAAAGAAGCCTTTGGCAGGTCATTTACCCTTAACGAGTTTGTAGACTGCCATTCTCCGTTTTTGTCCATATACCTTCTCTGAAGGGATATGCTCTTAAACGTCACATCCAGGCCTTCTTTATTCTTGCCTTGGTTGTCCCAAACGCTTGCAACAATGGCGCCTGTAGAAAACTTTTTTTCCGGCATATTGCCAGATACTTTTTCTGTCTTTATGTTTGTATTCATTTTACTTACCTCATTCCTTTCGGTTTTTATTTCAACATCCCCTTGATTGTGAGCAGTTAAAGCTCCAGGGATGGAGGTGCTATATGATTTCTCATACAACAAGTATATAATGTGATGATTCCTTTATATATCTCATGCGCAGATGTCCAGTGGACATAAAAATAGGATTTTGGACTTACAAGCCTTAAAGAGTTAAAATTTTAGGGTTTTAGAATGTCCAGTGCTTGTCCAGTGTATATATTGCTAAATATACGTTAAAATTAGGGATAAATCAACAACAACCATCACCAAAAAAAACATTTTTTCCAGTAAAGAACCAGTTTTAAAAAAACCATTGGTTCTTTTATTTAGTAAAGGGTAAAATGGCTTTATTCCTTTTTTTGTAAGAGCATCCATAAACAAATGGGAAAAATATCCAGCTAAAACAGCAATTCCGAGTTCTTCATTAATCCCATAAAAAATAAAAAACAACACTAATGGAATGTAAACTGCATGTAAAAAACCTCTATGGCCGAAAATAAAGTTTATTATTTTTGATGTCCACTTGTATTTTTTCCCGATTTTAGATTTTGTTTCATCAATATCAGGAAAAATTGAGAAAAACACTGCTATTAAAACAAAAACCAGTTTATTTTTAATATTAAAAAAGTCTATTGCCAATAAGGCAGTAAGAAGCCCAAATGCCAAATGAGTATAATACATCATAGTTAGAAATACAGATAACAAGACTATTAATTATTTTCTACTTTCTTGGTTTCTTCATTAAGTTTTTTGATTTCATCTTCAGGATTTGGGTTTAAAGAAACATCATTTGCTACAATCTCTATCTTGTCAAAGAAAAGGTTTTTTTTGATCCTGCCGTCAACCTTGATAATAGTTCCCAGTAATCCTGTTTTGGCTTCTTCAAATTTTTCCGGGCTTTCCTTGTACTCTAAAACTTTTTCCTTGTTTGAATTAAGGAGCTTTTCCATGCTGTTTCTGAAAAAAACAGCCCTTATAGTTTCTGTACCGTCATCCAGGACAATATTCATAACATAAGAAAAATCCGGCTCGACTTTGTTGTGCGCATCGCACATAAAACCGCCCTCTACATTTTTTGCCCTTTTGCTGCATTCTGGGCATACCTCAAAAAATTTTGGCTCAAATGCCTGCACTATTGTACCTAAAAGCTCCACATTGCCGTCAGCTTCTGTTAATTGATTAATGGATTTTCTTTCGGCGCTTGATTGTGCTGTAGTTTGCTTTACTTCTCCAATACTTTCTCCAGGAGGATTCAATATCAACTGGCTTCTTTCATTCAGATGCAGCTCTTTCCTTCCGTTGTTTTCCCTGACATAGCCTCCGACTATCTTGATTATATTCCCTTCCTGGATATTATTGATATTATCGGCCTGGTCTCCCCACATAGCAACCCTTATTGTTCCTGTTTCGTCCCCTATAACTAAAGAGGCTACTTTTCCCTGCCGGTTGTTTGTTGTGAATTCCCTTAACTCATATTTCTGCATTACTTTTCCGACAGTCTCAACATTCCTCAACCCTACAAGGATGTTCTTTATCTGCAGTTTCCCGCTTACAGAATCAAAAAGTTTAATCCCAAGTTCATTTGCAACGATATGGGCAGCGCCTTCTTTGCTTATAAGCCCGGAAAGCTGTTTCATCTTGCTGTCTATTTTTTCGTTAAGCTCTGTCTCAGAAATATCTGCCTCTTTTTTTATCCTTTCTATTATCTGCTCATAAGGTATTTTTATCATCTTTTTATACTATAAAATACATTTCTTTAAATAATTTTGTATGCTAAAGGATATTTAAGCTGTTCTTTTAAAAGGCTTATTCTTAAGATTCTTGTTTTAACTCCGGAAACTGCAACGCAAACTTGTAATCAACATTATTGGTTTCAAAACAGAACCTGAATTTTGTTTTTGGTTTTATATCGCATTTTGGGCTTGTAGATATATCCTGCTCGGCAAGTATTTTTCCATTTTCATCTTTATGCAAAAACATTTCTTCTCCATTAAACTTAAGAATATCATCGCTTAATTTAATATCTTTATTATTTATTGATATTCGACCTTCACTGGAATCTTTCTCAATAACAATTCCATTATCATTTTTTATTATATTGTAATTCTCCTTTCTGGGATTTTCCCTGCAAACACAATTTTTGTCTTCTGACTCTAAACAGCTTTCAAAATACTCTGCAAACTCGAGAAGCTTTTCTTTTTCTTCTGTTTCGCAGTTTTCTTTTAGTTGTAAGTTATCTTTACTGAATATATCCAATGCATTCTCATTAAGGCATAGTATTAAATCTTCAGGGTTTTTGCATGCTTCCATTAATTCTTCAGAGCTCTTGACTAAGTTCTCGTAATCAGATAAAAAATTTATAGTATTTGCCCTGAATGATGGTTTTATGCTGTAAATGCCGTAAAATTCTGATTGCTCTGGTTGTTTGGTCATTATTATAGCTGCTCCTGTTATTGAAGTATCTCCATTTATTTTTGGGTCTTCTTCAATTTCTCCATCTCCGATTGTAATTTTTAGGTCATTGACTGCAAGGCCTATAACATCCAGCTTATCCTCTTTTTCTTTTAATTCTATTTCATAGTTATCTTTTGGGATATCTGATTCAGGATAATTTAAAAGGTATTGGTTCAGTTTTTCATTGAACTTGAATATGAAATTGTTCTTGATAATCTCTCTGTCCGGAAAGCATTTGTTTAAATTATTTTTTTCATCTAAAGCAGTCCATAATCTATACTCAAGATAATCACCGCACCCGTTTTTTTCAGCATATCCTCCTTTTTCAGCTAATTTGATTATGGTTTGTTGGGCTGAAAATTTCGCGGATTGATCTGTGTAAAATAAAATCTTTTCAGCTTCGATTGATGATTCTATTAGACTTAAAGAAGATTCTCCTATAATGCCAAACTCACGTTTAATATTTGTGCTGCCAATATAATTCAATATAATAGCGAGTATAAGCCCAGCAATTAATCCGTAAACCAATACTTGTCCTTTTTTTCCTTTCATAACAATCATTTTTTAGTTAACTAGTTTGAATAGAAAACAACTTAATTTCTATTAAGCTGTTTTCATTATTAGTTGGAATTACAACTGTTGAAACTTGCCTCTTAGACCGATATGGTGTTACGGGTATTTTAGATTCTATCTCAATTCCATTTCTCCCGGAATGTTCTATATCTAATGACCAGGTGGAATAATCTGATACCAGGTGGCTTTTTGAAAAATGGTCATCTGTTTTTGATTTTAGTTGATTAAACGAATCTTTATCCTCGATTAAAAAGTAGTCAGCTATCGCGTCAGCTATGTTTTGTGTACCTTCTGGTTCAAATGGGGCTCTAAGATAATTTAATAATAATTGGTCAGAGTCTTTGCTTAGGACATTTAATGCTACACTCTCTTTTAGGGCATCTGTTTTGTTTAGGCTTGCAAGATGGAATAGTAAGAATGTAAAAACAAGGAATAATACCACCAATACCATAGATAAAAAGTCCTCAACTTGTGATTTTTTATTTAGCATTCTGTACCTCAATAAAAAGTTTTGCTGGTTTTATTTCTCCGTTGTCCTTGATAAAAATATACTCAGTTTCTGCTTTTTTAAGGAATCCTTCCCAGTTTTTAGTGTTCAATGTTATCTTATTTTTCCCATGATCAATTGTCAACCTATAGGCTTTCATATTAGTATTGTCTATGTTATAGCAATTATCGAGATTAACTTTGTTAAGTTTTTCTAAATCTAAAATATTGGGATATATCCTTCCAGTATCTTCATCTTGAAAAGCGAAACAAGATGGAGAATTTAAGAATCTTTGAACTAGGATATAGTCTTCTAAACCTAAAGGTATTTTGCTTATTTCTGATCTATCTGAATAGGTAAACCACATTATAATCAAGAAAGTGAGTACTGTTAAAAATCCGAATATACCGTAAAAAATCATTTTTCTTGCTGAAATTTCAGATTTTTTAATAAAAAATAATTTTAAATAATTCATTTTAAGTTATTGAAGGTGTATCCTCAGATATTTTTATCTCATCATTTATTTTTGAGATAACTACTTGTTCTGGCTTGATTAGCCGTAATTCCAGATTAGAGCCCATAGCTCCTGCATAATGATAAGTTCCCTTAATTAATTCAGAGGCATCTTCAAATACTTCAATTTTATTATCAGAAAAATACAAAGAATATCCATGCAAATCTTTGTTGATGATATATGCTTCGCCAGGAACACTTGATAGGGTATTTATTTGCATTGCCAGATCTTTAGCTATATTAAGCTTCTCAAAAATTATCCCTTGGGCATATGCTAAAGAAATGCTTCCAGCCAAGTATGCCACTAAAAAAGCTCCAATTAGTTCAACAAGAAACCATAGTGTTGCTTCTCCTCTTTTTTTCATATTATAGATAAAAACTATTTAGTTTAAATGTTTTTTGGAGAATTATTCGGACTGCCCAGATTCTGTAGTTAGTAAAATAACCTTCGAATCTTTAACTTTTAGGTTTGTTTCATCATTTTTGAAAATATTACCACTAGGAAACTCATTATTTTCATCTTCTAATAATAATCCTGGGAAAGTTATTTCATTTCCTTCTTCGTCCTTTAGAAATTCTATTTTATCAAAGCTTCCGAGAGTATCTCCTTTTGATAAATAAAAACCACTTTTAGCATTTATTGTGCTGCTATAATAGATATAATATGACTCTGGAATGTCTATTTTGATAGTTTCGCATAATCCATTTATTTTTGCTTTGCATTCTTCATATTTTTTTGTAAATAGGTTAAATGCGTCAATAACTGCATTAATATCAATAATTTCCTTGATTTCGTCAGTTATGCATTGGCCACTAAAACACAAATTTATACTATTTTTGTATCTTTGAACATAAAGCGTTCTAAGTGCATTTTGATCTCCAAGAAAAAGAAATCCTCCATCCCAATAATCATATGCTTTTCTGTTATATGATTCGTGTGTTAACTTTTCTGATAATATGTCTATGTTATCAAAAGAATTGCATATTAGTTTTTTGTCGCATATTGAAGTTTTGGGTTCGGTTTTTTTGTCCAGATCATATCCTTCGCAAAGGCAAATGCAGGCTTTTTTATCTTGGCATTCATTAGGTTTATTAAACATAGAAGTTAATTTACCTGAACTTTTAAGCCTGCTTAAAAATTCGTAATTCTCTAGCTTGTTGCTCATTTTTGAAAATCCGGCTAAAGCTGACTTTTTATCCATATAAAATGGCAAGCTGAGTATCTCATCTTCTTTTATTGACCCTATAAGCCCAATTAATTTATTATAAGAATCAAATGTTTTGTCACTCAACTTTAAAAATTTAGCCCCCCATAAAACAGTTGGAACAAAAATAACCAGAGCTAAGATTGTGTAAAAGAGAAATTTTAGCATTATTTGGCTTTTATTCATTTTTACACAAGGCTGGGCAATTCTCTGCTGCTCTGGAGGATGCTTTCCCGCATTTATCTTTTTTTTCTAATTTCTGTATTGCAGGGTTGCATGGACAATTATCAGCAAGACCAATAGAATCATCTTCATCACAATCAATAGTTATTTCTTCAGTTTTGCTTCCTGCAAATGCTATTTGCTTATCTATAATTATTCCTTTTATTAGCCCAACTATCACTACTAAGATAATTAAACCTATTGTTGCTGTGATTATTACACCAAAAGTTTCCATTGCTTTTTTATTTTTCATATTTATTCCCTCCGATTTAAAAATACAGTTTTGATTTTAGTGTAATGATGTATTTAACATGTTTTGATTTTTTTAATTAAATCCATACAGTGGTTATCTAAACTTTCTTCATTAGCACCGCAACTAAATGGGCCTGAGCCGGCCCATTTTTTAATTGGTATAAAACATACACGGTCTTTATCCGGCTTGTATAAGATATTACTATCTGGAATGCTCATTTTATAGTTATTGGCTAAAATATTCTTATTATTTATAAATGTGATAGAAGCGTCATTATAATCTTCTAGGCAACCTTGTTTGCAAGATGATGGTGCTAAATGGTTGTTATAGAAGTTTATTGGATTAATTATGCATGGAATTTTTCCACCGATAGTGTTGCTCTTGACAAATTGACCTTTTTTATTTTCTAATTGGACAAATATTCCCTCATCAACTTCAGATAAGGTAATTTTAAAGCCATTAAAATCGCTTGCTAAGGGCTTGTATTTAACTATGCACGGCCCTTCTCCTTCTGTCCTTAAGGCTGTTAAGATATTTTCATATGATTCCTCGACACCCTTATCTATCTCTAAAGATGACTTTTCAGGCTCGTTTTTTTTTATGTTTATTATCACATTATCTGCTATTGATTCTCCTGCATCTGCTGCTTTTGGTAATATTGCTCCTGGAAAAAATATAAATGTTAAAACTACCACTAATAGGATTGATAAAATTGCTATTCCTATGATGGTGCTTAGGGCCATGCCTTTTTTATACATTTTAAAAAAAACTTTTTAATATTGCAATTATTTTGTTTCCTAAACCACTAAACCAAAAAAGTGCAAATGCTAATAATGCAAATAAGATAATCCATTCAACAATGTGTCTGAAAGGTGCTACTGTACCTTCTCCTCCTTTTTTGTTTGTTAGTATCTTCATTTTATCTTAAACCTCTTTAACCATAGTGCATAAATCTTCTTCCTGTATTTGACTTAAGGTAGTTAGGTAAATTGTTGGAAATTCTCTTTGTTGGATATAGTCTCTGTATGCGTCTGCCCCCAACTTTGAAACTGTTCTTACTGTGGCATATGTAATTCCACCAGCTATTCCAGCGCCAATCAATATTGTCCATCCGACTGGGTTTGAAACGGCAAGAAGTATTCCCATTGTTGCTGCAGCGCCTAAATGGATACCTAACTTTGTGCACCAGTTGCAAGTCTCTGTTGGGCTCCCAAAGCTAATAGCATAGGTTTCTCCAGGTTTTATATCAGTAAGCAGTGTAATTATACCATCACCTCCAAATCTTTGTATGTATTCTCCATAAGAGTAGTAATCCTCTTTTTTAACATAACAATCCATTTTAGATGGGCAGCTCCATTTATCATATTGCCGATAAGTGTCTGTATCTGGATTTATTGTAGTGCATTCTCCACCATTGTTCCAGCATTCGTAATCTGTGTAGCAGCAGCTGTTTTTCCCGTTTTTCTTGCACTCATTGTTTTTTTTCACTAATAAATAGGATTCGTCCACATCAATTTTTTCCCTGCAATCATCAATGTTAGAAGATTCTATGCAAAATCCGCCATCTATTCTGCAATTATCGCTTTTTGAAGAAACCTTGTAAGGAGTTTCAAATAGATATCTTGAAAATTGTTTTGTTTTTATCTCATCTTTGTTCTTAAATTTTGAAGTTTCCCTTAAACTTACTGTATAGCACATAAAGCAGTTATTCCTAAAAGCATCGCCTTGCTTAAAAACATCTTTAATTACTCCCTCTCCAAATATATTCCAGCACGATGCCATCAAATCCGCAAAATCCTTTTGGATATTTTCACTTGATGCTTTTTTATCTTCTGGTAGATATTTTTCTATAGTCTGGCAGAGCAATGGTGTTGCAACACTCCCTAATTTAAGTCCTATTACAGGATCTCTTACCTCTGTATAAGATTTCTCCCTTAAAGCTACGCTCCCTTTGCAAATAGATTCTGATGTTTTGGCTTCTGCCTTGTTTTTAAATATCTCTAGAATGGCAAAAAGGATCAGGAAGGACGCACTTATAAGTAATATTAATACAATATAGTTCTTGACTAAGGATTTTTTATTTCGGAGTAAATGCATTTACAATCCCCTTTATCATGAAGTATAGGGTGGCAGCAACAAGTATGATTAAAAGAATTTTAATTAAAAACCTGTAGGATGGTGCTCCCTGACCCTTTTTATTCCATATCATGAATTATCCCTAAAAATACATATATATAAACATTTGGGATAAAAAGAAAGAATAAAAGAAAGAATCAAGTTTGTTCCGGTACGCAGCAAATATAGTCATTTTCGCAACCTGAAGCGCCGTATGATCTTACCTCACCAGTATCGCAGTCAGAATCAGAATCACATGTTCCTCCAATGCTGTCACAAGAACCTGCTTCACCAACTCCTTTGCTGAAAATGCCTATCCTTCCGGTAAATATGGCAACTAGGACAACTAGGACAATTAATGCTATCACCGCTACTATAATTGCGTTTATAGAAAGTCCTTGTGATTTTTTGTTCATTTGTGCACCTCTTTATTATGTTAATATTTCCATATAATAAGTTATATATAAATATTTGCTTCTTTTCATGGTTTTTTAAAAAAACATTGAGTTAGCCGCAAATATCGAGCTTTACAAACAATGTTCTTGAAGATGTAGGTATTGGAAAGAGCTTTGACTTCTTGCTTCCCGGACAAACTTCTCCCAAAACAAATATTGGATCTTCCTCATCAACAAAAGCATTGAGCTCATAGTCCAGATTCCATTTTTCAAGTGTATTTGCAAATACAAATTGCGCTGTTTCCTCGGCATAAACGCAGGAATCCTTTCCGTTCTCGCAGTAAATTCCACGGTTCTGCCCGCAATCCTGCAAAAGCTCTGTCATTGAAAGCTCATTGCAGTCTTTGCTTGTTGATTTTAAAAATGTGTTGAGCATATTTGATGCAAGCTCTGCCTGGGTAAACTGCTTTTTATAGTCCACCGGCTCTTTGTTTATCATAAATCTTATCACAAATGTCATGCCCAATATTAAAAGTATCACAACAATTGCAAGTCCCATTATCTCTGTTTGTCCTTTTTTCATTTTTTTCATTTTAAGAATGTTTCTACGCTTATAATGCCAAAAGAGTTTGTATTAAGTATAGGATCCAGCAAAGATATTGGAATGTTAGTTGTGATCTTATTTGAGTAATCATCTAAAGGCCGATCATAGAGCATCCATTCATTTTCATCAGGATATACTTCTTTTATAGTTATTTTGCTGAATGACAGCCTATCATAGTAGTGGATCTCATTTTCCTCCATTATGGCTGATGCAGCTTCCAATTTAATAATGTCAATGCAGTTATCAGATACAATGTTTTCCTCGCTGCACTGAAGCTCAGGAAGAAACGATGCCCTTTGCGCTATCTTTATTGCGTTTAGCTGCACACTCTCTTCTGTCTCTATTTCGATATTGCCTTTCAGCACTTTCGCGTAAAATACAAATCCGAGGATAATCAGGACAAAAAATATGAATAAAACCGCGATTGTTTCCATCATCTGGACTTGGGATTTTTTATTGTGCATTTTTTAGTGTATTTTATTGATAGGTTTGTTAATAAATCGTAGCGCATGACTCTAACTGCGCGAGCTTATTCTGCTGTTGTATAACCTCCTTTGCCTCCAATATTTTTTCTGAATTAGTTAATGAAAAATCAGATGATGAATCTAGGATTATTTGCAGATCATTTGTCGAATATGCTGTGTCTCTGTTTTCATAGCACCTGGGATTATTTGTGCTGTAAGATTGTATTATTGATTTTGTTTTTTTCATGTATATCTGGGTTACTATATTCAGCTTCTCGAATATATTGCTCATTATACATTCATACAGTTCCTTTTTGTCTGTAAAAACAGCTCCCAATAATGTTTCCCTGCCAATGTAGCTTGAAGAGTCTGCTTTTACAAACCTGTCATTTCTTTTTTCAAAAAATTCTATAGTTCCTGAATCTAAGTTTCCTTTAACATTTAATGCCGTAACATCATCATCAGGAATAGAAACATAGTCTGCAGGTAATTTACTGTTATCTTTTATTGAATTGTCAAAAAAAACAAACCTTATTTTGCTTTCACCTTCATAATCTGCATCTCCAAGAGTTAAAAAATAATCACTAAAAGCCTCGTTTGGCATCATGGCTCTCATTTGCCCTGCTTCCTCATCTCCAATAAAAACATATCTGTATTTGGGGCTTGTAAGATAGATTATGTTTGTTATTCGGTAAGGCATGCTGAAATCAAGAGTCATTGATATTATTCTTGGCCCCTCCAAGACAGAAGGCGCAAATACATTCATGACATCAAGCTGCTTGGAAAGGCTTCCGACAGAATACCTGTTGCATCTAAAGTTTATCCTTGTATCTGGGATTTTTACGATGTTTACAGTTCCAGTGCTTACTTCAGAACCCGATAAGATAGCGTCTAAATTTTTCAGTATTAATGTGTTTTTTGACGTTTCAGATATGTTTTTCTGTTTTATAACAACACCGGTAATAAGGATCAGTATGACTGAGCCTATAATAAGCACAAATATCCAATTAAACTGTACTTCAATAACCCCTTTTTTTGAATTCATTCTTCCGATTATTTTTATAATTAGATATAAACAATATTACTGGTGTTATATAAATATTACCAAAAGATTTAGAATTGATGTTTATCCAGCAGTTATAGCTGTATGGTCTCCTTTTCCCTCCATATTAAGCTTAATCCTGCCTGTTAGTGCAGGTATGCAAAGCAAATCTTCATCTATTAATATTTTTCCTGCATCAAAGGATTCCTCAACACCATTTCCTATTAAAAAAGCATTTTTATTAACTCCGGAATTTACGCTGTCCTCGATTATCGGGTATCCTGTGTTAGAAAGCCTTGGGACTTCAGGAAAGGTGTTCACAAAGCAAACTATAGTTATATCATCCGGAACTATGAACTCTTTGACCTTGACACTTCCATAATCCAAAGCAAGTGTTTCTATAGTATTCTGCATATTATTCTTAAACTGAATGTAAGAAACTTGGTTTGCTTTGTCCTTAAATGTTGTTATGGCTTTATACCCATAAGTCAGTATAAAGGTTACAAGAACTATTGTTATGACATAGATAAACACCTGGCCGATAAGCTGGGCTTTCATTGTTGTTTTATTTGCCATTATCTTATTTATCTACGCAGATTTTTTCTTGTTGCTTTTCTTCTCTGTGCCTTCTCCTTTTGTGATATTTTTCAGTTTTTTAAAAGTTTTTTCATCTATTGGCCCAGTATTTCCCTTTTCTGATATCAGTTTCAATTTGGCAAATATATCTACATTTTTGTCTGCTTTAGTTCCTTTTTTTTCTTCTTTGGGTTTTGTTTTGGCTTTGCCTGGCTCTTTTTTGACAGAGATTAATTTTTTTTCTTTTCCGGCTTCCTTCGGGGTTATCTTAGCTTTTGCAGGTTTTTGTCCTTTTTTTGCTTCTTGTTTCTTTTTCTCAAATACTCCTACTAATTTGTCTCTTTTTTCTCTCTTTTCTTTTTTTCTTTTCTCCTTAATTTTGGATACTTGTTCTTGTATTTTCTTTATGGGCTTTTTCCGGGGCTTTCTTAAAATAGGCCTTGTTGGCATGTATCCTGGGAGTAAGCTTGGTTTTAGCTCTTTCTCTGGCTTGAATTTTAAGTAATAATACACCCCATAGCCTCCCCCTCCAAGCAGCATTACCAGGACAAAAATAAGCACTACTGTCCAGAATATTCCCTTTGGCTTGCTATTTGGATCTAATGGGTCTGTGCCTTTATCAATCTCTTTTTTGTCGCTTGCATTATCCCCATCAGTATCTGCATTGTTTGGATTAGTGCTATAGGTAAATTCCTGGATATTATTCAGGCCATCAGTATCAAAATCCATTTCCGCATCAGACGCATCATTGGGATCCAATCCCTGCTCCAGCTCCCATTCATCCGGGATTCCATCATTATCTGTATCTTTTGGCAATCCTTCCAGGTCATCCGGGATTCCATTGCAGTTTAGGTCATTTTCTCCGCATAGTTTGCAGACAGAATCCGTGCATTTTGTGTTTTCTTCACAATCATCATCTACCTCGCAGGTTTCCCCTACTTTGCATTTTTCCGGACACGCTCCTCCGCAGTCAATGTCTGATTCTGTCCCTCCAAGTTCATTATCATTGCACGAGTCAATGTTTTCACATGTGCCGAAAAGACAAAAATCAGACAGGCAGTCAGAATCAAGGTTGCATTTTTTGTTGTTTTGGCATTTTAAGCAGGAATTGCCTCCGCAGTCAATGTCTGATTCACCTTGATTTTTTTTATCGTCATTGCAGCTTGCTTCTGAGCATTTATTATCGAAACAATACCTGCTCAGGCAGTCAGAATTATCAGTGCAATATTCATTTAATCCGCAATCACCCCTATCTCTGCATGTTGTAATTGGAGTATTATTTGCGCTGCATTTGCTTGTAGATAGGTCGCAGGAATTGCATGTGAGTGTACCATTAATGAAATTTTCATTATAGCTAAAGCAGCTTAAATCAGTTATGTTGCCAAAATTAGTGCCGTCGCATAGCTCTCCAGAATCCAATCTTCCGTTGCCGCAGGAAGGAGATTCCTCGCAATTGTTTGTATTTAACATGCAATCATTCCCGCAGCTTAAAGTTCCGCTATTAAAGAAAGTAGAATAATCCGTGCAGCTGTCAGTTATTGAACCCAGGTTTGTGCCGTCGCATAATTCTCCCTGGTCTATTATTCCGTTTCCGCAGGACTGGATTGGGACGCATAATTCCGTATTTAACTCGCAATTTGCATTGCATTCCAGCAAACCTTCAGCAAATTCACCATAATCTGTGCAATCATTAATTTCTCCAAAGTTTATAGTGTCGCATTTTTCTCCGATATTAATGCTTCCATCTCCGCATGTTCCTCTTGTTCCAAAACAGGAGCTTGTGTCAATTTTGCAGTTGCTGTTGCAGCTAATGCTTTCTCCGGTAAATATCTGGTCATAATCTTCACAATTTTCGGTTAATGGTCCAAGGTTTGTGCCGTCGCATTCTTCTCCCGGGTCTATTATTCCGTTTCCGCATTCAGATTGAGGCTGGCATTTGGACGTATCCAAGAAGCAGTTTGATTGGCAGGTTATAGTCCCTCCGGAAAAATCTAAATCATTGCAGGCGTCAATTGCGCCGAATAAGCTGCCATCGCAGTGCTCGCCGCTTTGTATTGTTCCGTCTCCGCAGAATGGCTGCAATACGCATTTTGATGTGTCTAATTTGCAGCCAGTATCACATTTAAGATTTCCTCCAATAAAGTTTGAGTAGTCTGTGCACTCATTTATTATGCCAAAAGAACTTCTATCGCATTGTTCCCCTGCAAAGTTAATTACCCCATCACCGCATGCCGGCAGAGGGTCGCATTTAGAGGTATCTATTGTTATGCCGTCGGTTTTTAGCACATCGCTTTCCAATTCTGCAAAATTAAGGGCTTTTATCCCAAACAGGTATTTTGTGCCAATATCAAGGGTCAATTCATCAATCCATAGCCATTCATCATTCTCTGCTGGATCTGAATACCAGAAGCTTGTTGTCCAGTCAAGAATAACATCGCCTGGTTCTTTTATTATGGAATAAAAATAATTTTGTATGTCAGATTCTTCGTCCGATCCGAGCCACTTGACTCTAAGCCGGTCTGTATTGCATGTATGCTCTGGAAACTGTACTAATGTGCCTGTGTCTTCTGCAAATATCATATCTGGTTCTGTTGAATCCATCACTAATTCTATCTCAATTGGATCTGACCATTCCTGCTTGAATAGGTCTTTGCATTTGACATAATATGTATATTTTCCGTCATTAAGATTTAATTGCTTTATGTGAGAATAGGATGGAGAGCCAATAATTGTTCCCTGTTCTACCTGGGAATCTATGCTGTATTTACACTGCGACTTTTTGTTGGTTTCTACTGCAAGATTTATTGTATTATCGGTGCTGAACGGCAGAGTATTGCTTGTTACGATAAGAGGCAGGCTTAGATCAGAGCTGAATTGTATTTCATATATATCTGAGATAAGTTCAGCTTTTGACATGCATTTGACATAATATGTATAATCTTTATCAGAATCTACTGTAATCTCTTTTTTATTGACCTCTCTGAATGTATTGTTTCCCTGGTCAATATTGTTCACATCCAGCAATTCATTGATATTGTCGCTGTATTCGCAAACAGTTTCCTTGTCTGTCTTCACATTTAATGTTGTTATTCTTGGATCTTCTACAATTGGGTCTGGAAATGCATATCCGGTAATTATTTTTGGGGCATCAACATCAACACTTAAATCAAAAACATTTGTTTTTATATTATGGATTGTATCATCGCATTTGACATAAAATCTGTATATTTCAGTATCGCCTGCTAGAATTTCACTAAATGCTGTTATCTTGTGCTCTGTCCCTCCTGAAAAGCCAAAATCGTCCATAAACTCAAAATTAAGATTATCATCAAAGCTGTACCTGCACACTGCATTATTATCAGTTTTGATGATAATATCGAAAGTATATGAAGAAGATACTCCATATCTTGGATTTACTAAAGAAATTTTAACATCTTCTGCATTAACAACAAAATTTAAAGATGATGTTATGATGTTTCCTGCAAAATCATTTGCCATTATGATTATCTCTTTATTGCTGTCTTCCATAATCATGTTGGCAACATATGTTTTGCTGTCATCTGTCATAAACTCGCTTGTTATATTTTCATTATTTATTGTTATTGTATCTAAAATTGTGTTTTTGTTGAATGTTATAGATATCGGAACTATAGAACTCTGGACTATTTCGCCTTCTGTTGGGGTCATAGCTGTGATTCCGGGATTTTCATTGTCAATAGTTATGTCTGCCTCATATGTCTCATCCATAAGAACGCCGTTTTTGTCTTTTGCATTTAATTCAAAAACATAATCTCCTACAGCAATATCATCTGAGAAAATAAATTCAACTTTTTTGCTTAATTGATCAGAAAAATCTGGGAATATTTCGCTTGGGCTGCCTTTCGGGCTCAGGCTTGCATATGTTGCAATGGCCTCTTCAAAAAATTCCACTGTTATTGTTGGCCTGGTTGACCTTGTGTAATATGCTCCTTTAATCAGGTTGCCGTCAGACACATCCATCCTGAAAACCAATGGGCCATTTGCATTGCTGTTTGCTGTTACCTCTACAATCTTGACTTTCCCGATGTTTTTTGACGGGTCCTCGGAATAGTACCTTATTGTATTTGCTCCCTCATCCAGAACCATAAGCTTATCTCCGGTCAAAGTATCAAAAAGATTAAGGTTTCCTAAGATGATATTATAGGAATTGGTAGTTATGCTGTATGGGTGCTGGCTGTTGCAGGGCTCCTTGCACAAATAAGTCTTGTAATCATTCTTTGTTCTTCTTGTAAATGCCCCATTGCCCATGGTTTTGTCAAAAATTTCTATTGAAAGTGATTCATAAATCCCCCTGTCTATTGTTGGGATTATTGTTGTGTTTGGGGCAAAAATATCATGTTCGCATTCATCGGTTTCACAGTCTGGCTTGTTGTCGCTATCTGCATTTTTTCTGCATTTTTCATTAAAATTCTGGCAAATCCCTATGCTGCACTTGTCCTTGGGCAGTTTTATCAAGTTGTTGAACTGGTCATAAAGAATGTTGCTGCTTTCACACTCACCAGGAAGATAATCCAGGCAGGTGATATCTGCGCAGTTTAGTGTTTGTTCCCCGCCATAATAGCATAAGAAATTTTCATTTGAAAGTACTTGTGCTTTTAATACGCCGCACTGCTCAAAAACAAAATTTGCTGCATTTGCGCTCTTTAATCCACTTGTTCCAGCCTTATCGCACCACATACAGTTATCTTTATTTTTATCTATGCAGACTCCGGCCCCAAGCTCATCTGATATTGGTTTCCAAGTGCAGTCTCCTGTATTGCAGTTATTCCTGGTGCAGCTTGCTTCTGATTTGTAATCATAGCATGACATCTCCGGGCTGCAGTCAAAACATGAATCTGCTACTGACAAAGACCTGTCATAAAAGCAATATTTGTCGGTTTCACATTCCTGCTGGTTATAGAACAATCCAAAAGGATTTGCACTCTCATAGTTGCATGTCGTTTTTTTGATGCATTTAGGAATATTATTTGATACAACGCAAGCCTCATCATCCTGGCATACTGTTCCCTCAGCTTTCAGTAAATTTTCATCGTTGCAAAAATATGCCCTGTTCAGGTTATCTCCAAAATTGCTCCCTACATTTTGGTTGAAATTTGAAGAAGAAAAGCCTGCAAAATTATCAATCAGGTAGCTTTGATATTGGCCATAATATGATTCAAGGATGCAAAAATTATTGTCGTCAAATTTATTCCAGCATTCCAGGCTTCCGAGTGATGCATGTGTGATTGCATTTGGCTCTGCTGTCTGGACAGAGTAATAGGATATTACTTTGTAGGAATATATTTGATTAAATTCCAGCTCATCATCCTGGTCAATAAAAAAACTTTGTGTTGATGATCCTATCAGCTCAAAGTCATTGCAATTTCCGCCATCACACCTGTAAATCTCATTAGAGACTATATTTGAAGCACATTCATTTTCCCATTCCAGGTTGATTTCCTTCCTGCCTTTTGCAGGGATTGCTTCAAAATCTGAAAGTTCAGGCACATAATTGATATTATCGCAATTTGGCCCTGTTGTAGTAAAACATGTTCCGCCTAATTCCATATCATCTTCCTGGCTTTGGCATCCTGAATCTCCGGGAAAATCAGCGCAGCCGTTATTGTCATTGTCCAGCCCATCGTTGCATTCTGGAACTGCGCATGCAGTGATGCAATCTGTCTCACCGGAAAGAAATGTTAATCCGGTGCCGGAGCATTGCGCCTGTGTCTTTAATTCTCCGGATAGTGATGAGCAGCAGCATCCAATCTCGCATTCACTCACTGAATCGCAATTCTGGTTTGGGAAAAAGAAATTATCAATGCAGTTATTATATGATGAAGGTCCTAATGTTTCAGGGTCATAATAGCTTGGGAAAGAAGTCTCTGGTTTTGGGCAGCACTCACCATCTCTCTGCGCTAATTTTTCTGTTGCGCAGGCTAATATTCCTGCTCCTGGATTGATGCAGCATCCTACTTCATCTGCATAAACAGCAGTTAAGCTGATTAAAAGACTGGCAAAAAGCATAATACAAAAAATTTTCACCTCTTTTTTTATTCTCATTTTTAACTAACGACACCTGAGTCCGGACAGGTGCCTGATATTGAATTCAAAGTGTATTCACTGCATGATTTAAATTTATATTTAGTGCCCTGCCTGGCATCTACTGTTATTATTGAGTTTCCTAAATCAATATAGACTGCTAGATCAGGATTTGAGCCCAGCAGATTAAGATCAAAAAAGCTTCCGGCTCCGTCTTCTGCATACAATAAAAATGGATTTGAAGGGGGTTTTATGATATAATTAGTATTTGTATTGCGGGCATTGTAAAAAATTACACCGTCATAATCGCTTAAGTCAAATGGAAGCCTGTCCTGTTTTCCATCATTGTCAGGGTTTTTCTGATTACATCCGAGAAATTTTGGGGCTGCTGGAATTGCAATGTTAAGCTCCAATGCTTTTGATATTGCACTTTGATTAAATAGCAAGGCTTTCTCTTCTGTACATATTAGCTGGCTTAAGTCAGCATCAACCCTCTTTACGTTTATTACCTGGTAATCCTTAAGGCTGCTGTCATTAACTTCAACCTTAAATTCTATATTTGGAAATGCTAATGTGACTGGCAGCTTAGGTGTTATGGAAAAAGAATTATTATTGATCGGATCTTCATCAGGATCCAAGGCTTCAAGAGATTTTCTATTTACTATATCTTCTTCTGATATATCATAAAATGCAGGCAATTCTATTTCTATTGGTGTTAGATAGAATAAGGCAGGATTTCTGTTTTTCCTTGCAAAGAAATATTTATAAGGCAAATTATCCAGATTTGATTTTGTATCAGTTACGATAATTAAATCGTCATTTTCAAAAACATCACGCTTGATATCAATTTCAAATTCATTATTGCTTGAATTAATGATATTAAATTTAATATTGCTTATATCGAACTCAATAAGCTGGTTTACAAATTCGTGGACCTTTCCTAATCTTACACTATGCTTGACAAAAAAACCATCCCTGAGCTCTGTTTTTTCCCCGCTTATAAGATTATGCACAATAGCATTGTATTGCATCTTAAAAGAAACGTCCTCTTCATTGATAGCAACATCAGCGTTGTTTTCCTTTTTTGATATATTAAATCCCTGCTCTTCAAAAACCTCAAAATTTAAGCAGCTATCAATGTTGTTTTCCATAAAAGATATTAACTGCTCCTGGAAAGAATTCGGGCCAAAGGACTTATTTACAGGGGGCATATTATTTGTGCCAAAAACATCTTTGGATGTAAAAGTTTGGATTGTTTTTGTGTCATCATCATATGGGAAAGTTTTCCAGGGATAATTAGGGATATTTGGAGAGTACTTCCCAAAAGGGAATCTTGGCTTGTGGATATTATAAGCTACTTTAGAATTTTTGTATCTGGCAAAAAACAGGCCTTCGTCAGAATCCGGATAATCTATTAAAGTTCCTCCCTGGCTTGTGTAAAGAAATCCGGCTTGCTCTCCCAATAACTTCAGGCTGTCTTTTGAAGTCAAAGAAAGACATTCGGTTATAAAATTTTTTATTGGCTGGGTGTCAAATGAAGCCTCCTTTATATCTATGATTTCCTGCTTGGATGTCCTTTTAGCGGAATACCTGCTTATTAAAAAAAGAGATACAATCATTATTACCATGACGACTCCCAGTATTAAAAAAACCGCTAACTGGGATTTTTTTTGTTTTATGCTCATTTTATTCTTAATTTTGAGGTTAGGTCACTCCATATATCTGCAGGATCAATATTTGTAAAGTCGCTTCCCTGCGCAAGAATAGTGTATGTATTTCCCTGCCCGCTGCACTCTATTCCTGACGCCCCGTCTTTATTCTTCTCGTCATACTCATCTATAAAAGTGCAGATATCTGTATTAAAATTCCCATATTCAATCAGTAAATTCTTGAATTGTGTTCCTTCTAAACTGCCTGAAATTGTTTTGCTGCCTGTTTTTTCCAGGTAAAGCTTCTGGAACTTATTTATTCCATCTACATAAGAAGTATCAAATGGCTCTTCTATGGAATTTTGTATAACATTAACAATAGTATCAAAAGGATTTTTGATAAAGTCCAGAAAATTTTGCTGGAAGTTGTTTTGCCCTAATGTAAACGGCTGGTTGCTGTATACAAGGCTCTGTAATTCCTCATTATACCATACCTTATTGCTGCCATCGCATGCATGATACTGTCCGTCATTTATTAAGCCCAAGTTACAGTCTTCAATTCCCAGTGTTTCCAAAATTTCACTAGAACCTTCGTTAATCGGCTCATTAAGCGATGTTCCTGATATAACCTTGCTGCCAATACTCAAAACACAGAAGTTATTTGCTTCAGAAATAAGATTTTCAGCAAGCTCACCATTAACAACATATTCCAATTCATTTAACGATGTCTGGGAATTATCGCAAAAAACCGCATAATCATTCCCTTGTGTAAGTTCAAGCAGCTTTAATGCTATGAATTTTGTTCTCGATACCCATCCCCCATCCTCGCAATAATCATCATCTGTATATTGGTCATTTGCAATGCATTGGGGATTCTTGTCAGGCTGGTTATTATCATCAAAATTCCCGGAAGGGTCAACCAAGCATTGGCTCTGTTCAGGGCAAAATCCTCCAATTGTTCCTGCAGGATCAAATTTCAGATTCGCATCTATCCAGTCTCCATCAATACACCTAAAGCCATTGACCGGCTGGGCATTTGGATTATTTTTTTGGTCTTCCTTGCAGCCTGTTCCTGTCCAGCACTCATTCTGGATGCAGCAGCCTGTTGCTTGTTCAGGATTCGGATCTATTTCAATCGGAACAGTGCTTGCATGGTCTAACTTTTTGCCTTTTGCAAAATCCCATTTATTGTTAAAAGAGCAGTACCAGAAATTGTTTGGGTCTGTAAAGCAGTAATCTTTGTTTTGGATAACTTTTAGCCCTGTTACCGGGTCTGTAAGGTCCAGGGTAGCATTATCTGCTATTGAACACCCATAAAAAGCTCCGTTCAGGTTTAAAATATCGTCTCTTTCCTGGGTTGTATCTCCTGATAGCACTAAGTTTCCGTTCCAGCAGCCTCTTGTATCATCTGTCCTGCCATTGCAGTCGGAATCTAAGCAGTCAACTGTTCCATCGCAATCATTATCCAGAAAATCAAAGCAGTCAGTTTCTGTAACAGTTCTACCAACACATTTTCCTTCCACTTCAGTTTCACATACACCTGAAGCATTATCGCAGCTTAAATCCTCGCATTGCTCATCAACATCATCATTATCCAGATCTACTCCGGAATCCTGCCACTCTCCGTCAAGACAAACCTCATATCTATTATCCGGGCATTGAGTGTCACCAGTTCCGCAATCGCAATAATATGCTTTTTTGGCAATAGTTATGCCATCAGCAGTAAACCACATAGTATAATCTCCTTTTTTCCCGCAATAGCTGTAATCCAGCACGCAGGTATAATCTGTACCTGAGCAATGTTTTTGTGCAACAACAGTTCCACTTTCTGCTTTTATCTTTAATAATCCTGAAGATGCTGATGCAGCATTAAAAGAGTATAGAACAAAGAATATTACTACAAATATCAAAATTATCCTCTTTTTTTTCAATAAATACACCCTGCCTAAAAATTTAGCTTGAAGATATATAAAATTTGCTGTTTTTTATACAACGGAATACCACTAGCCCCCAATTAGTGGTATGAATAGTGCTCGAAAACCACCCATCATTTGGTAGTATTCCTGGCATCAAAAACCACTAATTGCATTAATTATACTTATCATACTGCCCTTCTCTTATGGGTGGTTTTTGACATATAGATTTTTATATTTGAATGATTTAGAGTAATTATTAAGATGAATGCCAAAATAATAAAGAAATACGGTGTTTTTGTAGTTTTTACGATTATAATAATATTATTTATCCTAATATTGAATTCTCAATCAGTTAAACTTACAATCCAGCTAAAGCAAAATTATCCTGATTTCCTGGAAAAAATTGATAATGATATTCTGGACAAAAAAATTGATTATTTTCTTGGAAACAGCAATTATAATGAAAAAGATATGGAAAAATTATGGAAGATTTTATGGATTAAAAAGGATTTTTACAAAGATGAGTATTTGGATAAAATCAAAAGAAAAAAGCTTGTTGAAAACACAGCTTCAGCAGATATAAATAATTTTGAGCAGAAGTATTACCAAGTAAATATTCTTAAGTACAAATTAGGGATTAATAATATTTCTGAACTCAATTTATATTTAAATGATAATTCGAGCGTATGCAAAGAAAACAACTTGTTTATTGATGATGCTGACTGGAGTGATCTGTGGGATATTGGTGTTTATTTTGATATAGTTAATTTTTGCAGCCTGAACTTCAGCAATGATGACACCAATAGGCTGAAATTGATTTTGAAAAAAAGCAAAAATTCAGATTTAAAAGAACATGTAATTGAGCATGGGGTTCATAACATCCTTGTCCATGTAAATGATTGCAGCATTGCAAAAAATAAGCATGAAAAATATCATTGCCTGATTTTTAATAAAAAAGACCAGTAAGGTTTAAATACTTTAGAATAAATTAAATCAAAAAAGAGGAAAATGGAAGAAAATAATTTTGGCAGTAATTTAGGGGAAAACACGCCTTTTAACGAATCTTTTAACCGGGATAAGATACCATCCAAAAAACCTATCATTATCATTTCTATATTATTGATAATTATTATTGGATTGGTCTGGATTGGGCTTGGTATTTTCAAGGGAAAAAGTCCTGATACAGTGGATGAAGTGCAAGATAATAATATACATGAAGAAGGTTTACCTGATCCTAGTTTAGCTATAGAAGATGATGGAGAAACAGATAGGATCATAGATGAATGTATTACAAAGAATTCTGATAATTACTTTTTAGCTCTGCTGGGAGATGATGTTGAGCTATGCAGAAAATCAGATGATTTTATCGATTGTTCTGATAATTATTATATCATGAATGCTGTCAAGGAAAATGATAACCAATTATGTGAGCAAACCAGCATTCCTGAAATCGTAGCAGGATGTAAAGGGATATTAACTAATGATGTTTCTGCTTGTGAATCATTTGAATCAGAAAGAGATAAAAATTATTGTAAGGCATTGGTTAATAGAGATATTAGTTTTTGCGATAGCATACAGGATATGTCAGAAAGTTCTGATTGCAAAGAAGATGCTTCTCTTGTTGGAGTTTTAACTTCTAAAAATCCTGAAGAATGCCCAAACCAAGACGAATTATTTAGTGCTTTCTGCAAGGGGCTTTTGGCTGGAAATGCACAAATTTATCGAGATATATTGAGAAATCTTTGCACTTCACCAAATCCACCTAGTTGAGAATTACGACATTATCCGACTGGGATCCCTTTAAATCATTTGAATTTGTAATTGTTTTTTCTTTTTTAATTTGAAAAATAGTAAAAACTAACCCTGCAGTTACTCCCCCAATACTGTAATCCAGTTTTTTAAACAATTCGTGCCACCATCCTGTATCCTTGCATACTGGTATTGCATTTCTGGAATCGTCAGCCAATCCATGCGGGAAAAAGTTGGGGTATTTAGTTATTGCATCCTTGCTCCAGACACGGATTACTAAATTCTCAATAGTATTATCATTGAGCATATTTTTAATTTCGCTGATACCAGTGTACAAGAAACTGAACAAATCTATTAAATTCGGAATTTTATCTATGGGTTTTATGGGGTCATTTCTAGATGCTATTTTTATGTTATTTTCTGTAATTAAATTTTTAAAATTATTGTGTATTATCTTCTCATTTTCTATTTTCTCTTTTTGCTGATAATCCTCGGAGAATTTTTCGAAATTTTCCATATAAAAGCTTATTATTGTTTTTGTTGGACCTGTTTCCCCCAGTATTTTATTGAAAAAATCAAATTCATAAGACATGAAATTTTCATACAGCATCAATTGGTATGAAAATCTGCGCATATCAATATCTTCTGAAAGTTTTTTTAGGATATAACTCCTAACCTTGGAATTTTTTTGTAGATAGTCAAGCCTTTGGAGAGGGTGCCTGCTTATATGCAGGCTCAATAAATCTTCCATATCATTTACGCTAAAAAATTTAGAATCAGCAAATGGAAAGATATAAGGATGCAAATCTCCCATCTCTTTTCCAGAAATCAATGGTTTATATTTTTCATATTCCTCCGTTCCTGGAATTGGGGTAAAAAACATAAATGTCGGCCTTACTTTATTTTCCCACACAAACCACAAGCTATCCAGCTGTGATTCTAAAGATTGGTTTGGCAGTCCAACCATTACAAAAATCCAAATATTCCTGTTAAAATATCCAGCATCCAAAAGATACTTGATTGAATTTTTTATGTGAACATTGTTTGATGCCTTATGAAACCTATTTTTTACAATTTCATTATCTGAACTTTCCAAGGGCAAGCAAATAATACTCAACCCTGCCTTGTATAGCTTTTTGGCCAATGACGGAGATATCATATGAGGAGCAAGTCCTTCTGGGAATTCCAATATTAATCCCAGATCTTTTTTGATTATGCCATCAAGAATCTTTTCAAAGTGATTTTTAAAATTTACCAGAATGTTAGATTCCCATGCCATGAACTTTTTTATTCCATACTTGGTGTTGACTCTAAAAATTTCATCCAGAACATCATCTGGATTCCTAAAATGCATTTTATTTCCTTCAAGTAAATGAACAGCACAATAAGAACAATGGTATGGGCATCCCCTTGTTGACTTAAAAACGTAATATCTGGGAGTATAGCCCAAAAGACCAGTGTCAGATGTATAATTATCTGCTTCCCAGAATGGGCCTACATAGATATTGTCCGCTTTTGTATTCAATTTAGCGTTGTTTGGGCATAGTGATGCATAAATACCCCCTAAAGTGATCTTTACATCTGGAAAAATCTCCTTACAAATCTTTGTTACTTCAGAAATAGATCTTTCATGAAATGTCATACTAGATGTAATAAATATCTCATCTGGATTCTGCTCCTTTAATAATACTTCTTTGATCTCTTTCATGCTATTGCCTACAAGGAATACAGGATACTCTGTCTTTCCGTCTCCGGCCTTTCTGGTGCAATATTTATGCAATTGAATTTTGTCTGACTCCATCGTATTTGGGCCAAAGTCCAAAACTCTAACATCATTGTTTTTTGATAACAAGAAATTAGCTATCTTTAGCATGCCATAAGGCAAGCACGCTTCTATCGTATTCTCAAAAATCATATATTTATGGAGCATCCTATCTTTAAAATTAGGCAAAGGGGGGCAGGCTTCTTCCAACGGGGGTCTTATCAGTAAGTATTTCCTCTTCATAGTATTATATCAATATAATAGAGCAATAAAAAACTTTCTAAAAGATGATTAAGGTATAACTTCATAATCCTGGTAGGCGCTAAAATCGTCTATTGAGATTTTGTTTTGGGATATCAGTTTTTTAATTATTGGGTAAACTTTTATGAGTTCCCTGATTAGATGTTTTACGCTGTCGCATACAAGCTCATAGCCCTCTTCATCCCATTTGTTCTTATGATTGGAATACAGGCATCTCCCACCGCATAAGCTAAAAACCTTGCATTTTTTGCAGTTTTTAAGTGTATAAGCGGGCTTAATATCGTTTGCCTTCATTTTGCTTATGTTTCCAAGATTATATTCTGGATATTCCCTTATAACTGGGCATGGATAGACATTTCCATTTGTCATTATTGCAAACATTGACCATCCTGCTCCACACCTGAGGTTTTGAACTTTAGAATTGGTCAGCAATGAATGTATTATGCCGGTAAAAGGTATTAATTTAGTGACTTGATTGTTTATTATCATCTCCTTGGCCCAGGACTTTATAAGCAGGGTGATTTTTGGATTATATGAATTGTTAAACCAATACTTTATTTCTTCTTTATTGTTCTCCCATTGCTCCTGATGAAATAAAGCGTTGAGCTGCCAGTGTATATTATCAAACTTAACATCACATTGGCTGATAAAATGTTTTACTGATTTCTCAATATCTGCTCCGGGATTGACTGTCATCCTTACGTTCAATATATTTTTATAGCCGTTTTTCTGCAATATCTTGATTTGTTTGATGGCTGTTTTGTAAACTCCTGTTCCCCTATAAGAATCAGTGATATCTTCAGGTCCATCAAGCGATACAGAAATGACATTAAGTTTGCTTAAAATGTCCTTATCAAGTTTGTAAAGCATTTGGCCATTGGTCTGTAAATTAGAATGCGCATGCTCAACCTTTGACAGTATCTCTTTTACAAGGCCCTCGTTTAATAGCGGCTCACCGCCGTAAAAATGCAGACGCAGGTCAGGAATATTTTCCAGAAATCTTATTAAAGAATTTATATCATAAGTGATTTCCTGATCGTACTTATTTCTATCTTCAACTGAATCGCAATATTTGCATGCGAGATTGCAGCGCTCAGTTATGTATATTAAAAAGTCCATTATATTTAATTAGCAAAGTTTTTTAGCTGTGCATGGGTTTTTTATTTCAATTTTTTAATGATTTCAGGATTTGTATAAAAATCAAAAGGGATGTCTTCATAATATATTTCTTCATTAAATTCTCCTTTAATAGCTGGCTTTGTATTTTCTGTAGTAATAAAATGAAATAAAAACTCCTTTCTTCCTAATGCAGACAAGTACCATTTTTCCAGCTCAGATAAATTTTTGTTATTTTTATATACTGATTCATTTAATTTTTCAAATGAGCCGAATTTCTCCTTTAATTTTTCCGGGATTATATTGGCAGCTGGCATAGATTTTCTTTCAATAAACAACTCCATTTTATTGATAATATTCTGGACCATCATTTCAACATCTATCACAGGCATTTCGCAGGAGAAAGATGAAAAAATATGCTTATGGGGCTGATTTTTCAGCAAATCTATGCTCCTGGAAATAAACAGGGAAAAGCCGTTTGGAGAATAAGGGCTGTCAGTATAAATTGCATCGAATTTATTCAAGTATTTTTTTAGAAATCTTTTTCTCAGGTCGTGCTGTATGCAGATAATTGGAAGGTTGTTTTCTTTTGCAATTGAATTAATTTCATTGACTATCCGCTTGTCTATCTCAAAGACATATATTTTTTCAAATATTCCTGTATTGGCTATATTTACAGAGAAAAAATCATCATCTCCTAAAACTGCGATATTTCCCGGGGAGATGCATGTTTTTTTTATATATTCAATTCTTTTTTCAATATCCTCCTGACTTACAAGAAGCTGGCATGCTTTAGGGTCTGATTCAAACCTTTTATGGCTTTTGTCCATAATTTTTTTTGGGTTTGAAATTCTTACATTGCTTTTTATCGTGTTTCTATTTTCTTTTATGAGTCCTTCATTTTTCAATTCTTCAACAACAATTAAGAACAATGGTATAGGATATCCCAATTTGTATATGCATTTCCATATATCAATCTCATCATGGCATGAATGCATAATTTTATAAATTTCATCTAAAGAAATCTTAATTACACTTTTTATATTTATGTTATTATGAATCCTGATTAACTGGCTTTTAGTATCTGTAAATGGTTTGATAAACGACTGGTTAAGCTGCTTAAGGGTATCTTTTGAAAATCCAAGGCAAAAATTATTCTTATTACATCCGGAACATTTTTTATCAAATACTTTCCCAATATTGGAAAATATATTTTTCTGTTGATAAAAATCATTATTTAGAATCAGGCAGAATGGGATATTTTCAAAACCAAGCTGAATTTGGATTTCTTCTGGGAATTTTGAAATTTCTTCCTTTAGATCCATTAAAAAACTGCCATTATAAAAAAATCTTTTATTTGTATTTTCCGGAAGATAAAATATGATATTGGATATATCAAAATCTTTTAAATTATTTAGCAAACTGGTTATTTCTTTTTTATTTTCCTCAATTATCGGAATCAAGATATTAATTTCATTTTCAAATTTAGATATATTTTTTATTCCGCTTGCTGTTTGGATAAAGCTACCTTTAACTCTTGATATTTTGTCATGGAATTTTTCATCTGCAGAGTAAATCTCTATTAAATATGTAATTTTATTGAAATTTTTGAGTTTGTCTGAGAATTTGGAATTGCTCAGCATTCTTCCGTTAGTCTTGATAATAATCTCATCACAGCCATGCCCGATAATAAAAGATATTATCTTGAAGAAATCGGGATGGATTGTAAATTCTCCACCATGGATAATGATTTTTTTAGGAAACGCCTTCTTTTTAAGCTCTGCAGCTATATCATCAAATTTCCTGAAAGGGGTTGATTTAACTTCCTTAAAAATTGGATTGTTATTGTCCTCCCCCCCTATGTCCATAAAAAATAGATTACCTGATTTTAACATTTTTGTTTATTTCGCGGGGTTGAAAATTTTTTATTAAGCTTTTGCATGCCATTTCAGCTTTTTCCTTGGCCTTTTCAATATTTCCTTCATTTAAGAAACAGCAAAAAATATCTGCTGCTACAGATTTATGCTCTGGCCATGTATGGACACTCAAATGCGATTCTGCCAGGAGCATAGTCCCGGTAGCTCCATGCGGCTTGAATTGATGGAAATTAGATTTTAATATAGAAAGGTTTGCATCTTTAACGGTATTCTGGCAGATTTTTTCTAAAACCCTGGCATCTTTAAGCTTATCATCCGGACAGCCGAATAAATCCAGGATAATATGCACACCCATGTTTTTTTTATTCATTTGATTTGCTTTTTGCTGGTTTTATAGCTGATTTTGTTGATTGCCTAAGTTGGAACCAGGATACTTTTTAATGGAACAATATTGTTGAAATCATAGAGGCTTTCATTGCCTATAAGCCCTCCTTTGCACCCCTCAAGATGATGGCAGGTTATGCATTTTTTATTAACTTTTCCATAATTCCTGATATCTTTCATTTCCTCTGAATTCCATATTTGCATAATAGCGTTTTCATGAATATTTCCCAATATATTAGCTGTGTAGTAATCTGTTTTGTAATTCCCATTGCAGTCTATAACTAACCTAGAATATCCGGAATCAAAAAAGCCTCCTTTGCAGATTGAAGATAGGTTTTCGTTTATTGCGCAGAATGGAAGGGAGTTAGCTATCTTTACATTAATTTTGTATTCCTCATTATATTTTTTTATCTTATTGTACAAATCCCTGATGTTGTTTTGATTAATCGGATTTTTATCGTTTTTATTGGGAATCGGCCTGAGCAAAAACCATTCTGAAAAATTCTTGTTATTAATCTTAGAAGCAAATTCATAATATCTCTCAATGTTATCAATATTATTTTTTGTTGCGATTGTAGCAAGCATAATTTTTGTATGAAAATCTTTTATAAGGACCATTGCATTTATTACCTTTCCAAACCTGCCTAAATCGTGCAAAGATAAAATAACCAAATCAACATAATTAAAGAATTTTTTATTTTTTTTATTTATCAAAAACCCATTTGTATTCAAGATAACGTACAGTTCTAGTGATTTTGCTTTTTTGAGTATTTTTGATAGGTCTTTCCTTAAAAATGGCTCTCCTCCAGTAAATCTGACTGCCTTGATGCCAGATTTTGAAATATCATCTAATACTTTAAAGATATCATCCAATGGCATATCATTAGTATTATACATGCCTTGCTCATTAAAGCAAAAATCGCAGCTTAAATTGCATTTTCTTGTTAATTCCAATACAATCTCATTTGGAATCTCTATGTTTTGCATAATACCCCCAAAAAAAGGTTGAAAAGTTATTAGTAAGATAAAGATAGACAGCGTATCTATTAAAATTAATATGAGCTGTGTGAGCTGTGTGAGCTGTGTGATGGAGCATGGCTATGTGCGCCTATAGCACTTGGCTTGGCATAATCTAACGTTAACACATTTTTATGTGGGGTGAAAGTTGCTTCTACTTCATTTACAGATACTAATGCAGCTGCACCCAGCAGGATTCCGGCTTTAATCAGCTTTTCCTTGCTTATCTTGCCTTCTTCTTTTGTTAAAAATGAGCTTATTTTTTTCTTTAATTTAGGTATTTTTATCATCGAATCCTCTTTTTTGTATTATAGTATCTCTGTTCAATCCCCTGTATTTGATACTATTTAAAATTTTCGGCTTCTATGAACTTATTCTCAACAACCCAATTAAACTGTTCCATGTATATTTTGCACCTGTCTGTCTCGCTTATTTTTCCAATGACATTATCTTGCTCTTCATAATTGCATACAGGGCAAATCCCGCAATATGGCTTGTAAGCGCAGTTATCGCACATATATTGGTCGTTTATAGAAGA
>CEPV01094583.1_pt1 | contig 39004 bp, 44 predicted proteins | sample 530451 | NCBI WGS metagenome assembly CEPV01 (sample SAMEA2620097, study PRJEB7988) | marine metagenome | isolation source: saline water (ENVO:00002010), including
TCAAAAGGGATCGTGAGCTGGGTTCAGAACGCTGTGAGGCAGTTTGTATATTATCTACTGGAGATGTTCAATGTCTGAAAGGAAGGGAGCCATAGTACGAGAGGAACTGGCTCTCGACGCCACTGGTCTATCAGTTATCTGATAAGGTATGCTGAGCAGCTACGCGTTAAGGGATAAGTGCTGAATGCATCTAAGCACGAAGTCTGCCTTGAAAAGAGACATTGTAGAACTCTCTTAAAACAGGAGTTTGATGGGACTGGGGTGTAAGTTTCAAGCTTCGGCGAGTTATTTAGCCCGCAGTTTCCAATTGTTCATACTTTAATTGTGATCTTGTCTATGCATGGTTTTTTCTCTTTTTTTCAATATTTTAAAAAAGATATAAATCATTAATCTAATAGTGAAAACTTTATTAAAAAATATTAAATTACATTTTGAATTTTTTTTAATTAATTCTTTTTTATAATCAAAACATTTATAATTAAGTAATAGTATATTCTAATTTATGACATTGGGAGTAAACAATCTTGCAGAACAAAAGTATAAACAATGGTTAGATAAACATAATATACCTTATTGGTATATACAACAAGATTTAGATACTTTTTCATCAGTATTAAAAAAATATATGACAAAAAGGCCTGATTTTTTAGTTCTTATTCCTAATTTTGGTTTTATTATAGTTGACGTTAAAGATAAGGAACCTGCAGTAAAATATGAAAAATTCTTTATTAATGCTGAAGAAGTTGAAAAGTATGTTAATTTACAAAGGATTTTTAATTTACAATCATGGTATGTGATTTCTAGTGAAAAGTACCATTTTAGGACTTGGTTTTGGATACCAATTGTTAATATTCTAAAGGGAGGATTTATATTCGAACCCAAAGATAATAAAGATAAATGTTATTCAATTCCAATTTCAGAATTTATACAGGTTTCTGAAGATGATTCTTTAGAAAGGGTCTTTTCTAAACTTTTGACTTTAAAATAAAGTTAAAGTTTTATACAAACCTTTATAATTAATCAAATAAATTCTAATATTTATGTTACAAAGAGTACAAAAAATAATCTCAAATGCTGGACTTTGTTCTAGGCGTAAGGCTGAGGAATTAATTGAAAAAGGTCGTGTTATGGTTAATAATAAAAAGATTACAATTGGTGATAAAGCAGACCTTGATAAAGATAATATTTTTGTTAATGGTGAAAAATTAAATTTTGATAAAAAAAAATATATTGCTTTTTATAAACCCAAATTTGTATTAACAACTTTATACGACCCTGGTCAAAAACCAATAATTCTAAAATATTTGTTGGGTGTTGGTAAAAGGATTTTTCCGGTTGGAAGGTTAGATTATAATTCTGAAGGTTTACTACTTTTAACAAATGATGGTGATTTTTCTAATCTTGTTATGCATCCTAGGTATGAGGTTTTAAAAGTTTACCATGTTACTTTAGAAAGAAGAGTAAAACCAGGAGATCTTGAACCTTTGAATACTAAAATTAAACTAAAAGATGGTTATGCTAAGGTTGATGGTTTTAAAATTCTTGAAAAAAACCTTATTGAAGTTAGAATTCATGAAGGTAGAAACAAAATTGTTAAAAGAATTTTTAAGAAATTAGGTTTTTATGTTAAACGTTTGAAAAGAGTGCAAATTGGTATTGTGAAATTAGACAATCTTAAGCCTGGGAAATGGAGACATTTAACTAAGAAAGAGATTGATTGGGTTTTTAAGAATAAATAAATCTTTTTTATTAAATTATATTTGTTGTGTTCTAATTTAGTTTTTTATTTTTACTTATTTTCATTATTTTCCACATTACTATCAAACCTGATATTGAAAATATTAAGTCCCAAATTATGTCAACAAATTCTTCTACAAATAATGGATGTCCACCTAATGCTAATATAAATTCAATTATTTCATAGATTATGTTTGTTATTGTCCAAATTATTAGTTTTTTTTTAAATTCCATTTTTGGGAACAAAAAATAAAAAATAACTCCTGAAAAAAAGTGAACAAATGACCAATTATTAAAATACATAAAATAATTTTCATACAATTTTGTGTTTAGGAACCCTAATAATGGTTGTGGAACAATAAAATCTGCTATTTTGTCTAAAATTGTTGTTCCTGTTTGTGTTACATTATGATTTTGCATATATTCTTTTATGGATTAATATTATTTAAATGTTTCTCTATCACAACAATCTTTAAATAAATTTGATTTTGTCTTTGTTTTATGATTATTCAAATTATATTAGCAATATTAATAGGTTGTCTGTTTGGAATCATAACAGGCCTTACTCCAGGTATTCACATTAATCTGATTTCTTTAATTTTAATTAATATGTCTGGTTATTTTTTAGGTTTTACATCACCTATGTCTTTAGCTGTTTTTATTATTGCAATGTCTATAACACATAGTTTTCTTGATACAATCCCTGCTACTTTTTTAGGTGCACCTGATCCTGCAGTTGCATTAGGTGTATTGCCTGGTCATAAATTGCTTTTGGAAGGTAGAGGTTATGAAGCTGTTAAATTAACAGTAATTGGTAGTTTATGTTCTCTTATTTTGACATTACTTCTTATTCCTGTTTTAATTCCTGTTATCCCTTTTCTTTATGAACTTATTTCTCCTTATATTGGATACTTGTTAGCTTTTGTTATTGTTTTTATGGTTGTTAAGGATTTAAAGTTGAAGAAAATTATGTTGAACTTGTTTATTGTTTTATTATCTGGTTGTCTTGGTTTGATTGTTTTGAATTTTCCTAATTTAAAGCAACCATTATTTCCGATGTTATCAGGATTATTTGGTACAAGTGCATTGTTAATGTCTTTAAGTAATAATGTTAAAATTCCTGAACAAAAAATAACTGAAGACATTAATGTTGGTATTGGAAAAACTTCCCGTGCATTAGGTGCTGCTACTTTTTCAGGCATATTGACAGGTTTTTTGCCTGGTTTAGGTGGTGCACATGCAGCAATTATTGCAATGAACTTAGTTGGTGATATTGGTTCACATGCATTTATGATTTTAATTGGTGGAATTAATACTGTTAATTTTCTTTTTTCAATTGCAACACTTTATGCTTTGGAAAAAGCTAGAAATGGTGCTATTATTGCTGTTATGGAAATTGTAAAGGCTATTACTTTGCCTGAGATGATTTTGTTTTTAGTAAGTGCTTTGATTGCTGGTTGTATTGCAACTTTTTTAGCTTTGCGTATAACTAAAATCTTTGCTAGAATTATACCTAAGATTAATTATAAAGTACTTTGTTATTCAATAATTAGTTTGGTTTCTGTTTTGGTTTTTGTGTTTGCAGGGTTTTATGGGATTTTGGTTTTGATTGTTGCCACTTTTATTGGAATGTTGCCTCCATTGCTTGGTGTAAGTCGGTCGCATGGGATGGGTTGTTTACTTATTCCAGTTGTTATGTATTTTGTGATTTAGGTCTATTTTTTAAAAACATTTAAATACTAGTTCTCTCTAAATATATATAATAAATAAAATAAAATAAATTATTAATTAAAAAAAGAGGCTATATAATGGACCAAGGTTTAATAATATTTATTGTAAGTATTGTTGTTTTAGTTCTTGTTATTGTTATATTTCAGTTAATATCAAAAGGTATTTTACAAAGTTGGTTTGGAAATTTAAAAAAAGGTAAAAGTAAAGGAAAGAAATCTAAAAAATCAAAATCAAATAAAAAAGAATCAAAAAATGTAGTATCTAAGAATGTTAAAAGTTCATCACATCTTTCTTATTGGAAGTTTATTTTGTCTATTGCAGGAGCAATTGTTTTGAGTGTTGTAATTATGTATCTTATAATTTGGGCTGTGAAAGTTTCGTTTGACTTTAATTTGATTACTTATATTCTTACATAAGGTTTGTATCTTTTATTCTCTTACATAAGTATTGTGTTTTTTATAATGGGATGGTGTTATTTTACTATCTAAATGTTTATATAATATATTCTTTTTTAGAAATTATACCAAAAGAGGTTAAGCTGGACAGCTTCTCTTTTGGGGGGTTGTCTGGTTTATAATTTCTGTTTTACTATATAATACATATAATTTTCCGACATATTTATAAATAAAACCACTAATCTCTAGTATAGTGTGACAGATTTTAAACTAGTAATATCAGATGGAAAGTCAGGAAAGACTGTACAAAGGGAAGTTAAAGATAGTGATGGTAGTTATTTTCTTCATAAGAAAATTGGAGACAAAGTAGATGGTAATAGTTTTGGACTATCTGGTTATGAATTTGAAGTAACTGGTGGATCTGATTATTGCGGTTTTCCTATGAGAAAAGGTATTTCTGGTATTAAAAGAAAGAAAATCTTAACATTAAAATCATTAGGTTTTAAAGGTGGAGCTAAAGGAAGAACAAAGAAGAAAAAGAAGCAGAAACCTAAAAGAAAAGGATTAAGAAGGAAAAAAACAGTATGTGGAGAAGTAATCCATGAAAAGATTTCTCAGATCAATCTAAAGGTTTTGAAAGTTGGTAAGGAAGGTTTGTTTGAAGCAAAACCTGCTGAAGGAGAAGCAAAAGCAGCTGAATCTGTAAAAGAAGAGAAAAAGGAAGCACCTAAAGTAGAAGCTAAAAAAGAAGAGAAACCAGTAGAGAAAAAAGAAGAGAAAAAACAAGAAAAGCCTAAAGTAGAAGCAAAATCAGCAGAGAAAAAAGAAGAGAAAAAAGCTGAAGTTAAGAAAGAAGTACCTAAGAAATAAAATTTATTCTAATATATTCATTTATTTCATTTATTATTATTATTATTATTATGGCTATTTTTTCTAATGTATATACATTATATCAAAAACATTTATATATTTAATTAAGTATATACTACTATATGCATTGGTAAAATGTATGTTTTAATTAAATGAAATGGGGGGTCAAAAATGCTGAAAATGTTTGAAGAATGTTCTTTTTGTGATACATTATTAGATAAATCTCAGATATGCCCAACTTGTCATGCAAGTTATAATGGAATTGACTTTCATGAAGAAGAACAAGGGGATTGGTAAGAAAACATAATACATTCAAAAATCCTATTACGTTTTATTCATTTCATTCGTAAAACTTCATCTGGCCATGCCATCAATAACTGCGTTATTGCTGTCATTGATGGCACAGACGGATATTTTGAATGAATTCTATTAAGACTTTCTAATAACATTTATAAATAGGGTATCTTTCTTATAATATAAATGGCAAAGAAAGAATCTAAGGGAAAGAAAGTATCTAAAGCAAGTTCTAAGTCTGTTAAAGCAATTCAACCAGAAGTTAATATAGGTTTAATTGGACATGTAGATCATGGAAAGACAACATTGACTGAAAGATTGTCTGGTAAATGGACAGATACTCATTCTGAAGAACTTAAAAGAGGAATTACTATTAGATTAGGTTATGCTGATTGTGTTTTTTATAAATGTCCTAAATGTAAAGGTATGAAAGCATACACAACAAATGCAATTTGTCCTCATTGTAAAGCTAAATGTAACTTTTTAAGAAAAATTAGTTTTGTTGATGCTCCTGGTCACGAATCATTAATGGCAACCATGTTATCAGGTGCAACTATTATGGATGGAGCATTATTACTTGTTGCTGCAAATGAAGATTGTCCTCAACCACAAACAAGAGAACATTTGATGGCTCTTGAAATTATGGGTTTAAAAAATTTAATTGTTGTTCAAAATAAAATTGATATTGTTTCTAAAGAAAAAGCAATGGAAAATTATAAACAAATTAAAGAATTTTTAAAAGGAACTGTTTATGAAAAAGCTGTTATTATTCCAATAAGTGCTCAACAAAGAGCAAATGTTGATATATTAATTGAAGCAATGGAAAAGTTTATTCCTACACCTAAAAGGTCTATTGAAAAAGATCCTTTAATGTTTATTGCTAGAAGTTTTGATATTAACAAGCCTGGTAGTGATCCTTTGAAAATGATTGGTGGAGTTTTAGGTGGTGCATTGTTTAGGGGAAAACTTAAGGTTGGTGATGAACTAGAAATCAAGCCTGGACAAATATATGAAGAAAAGAATCAACAAAAATGGAAACCTATAACTACTAAAATTGTTGGATTAAGAACAGGCGGATCAGCTATTGATGAAGTTGTGCCTGGTGGATCAATTGGTGTTTTAACTGAGCTTGACCCAAGCATTGTAAAGTCTGATTCTTTGACTGGTAATGTTGCTGGACACAAAGGTAAATTGCCTGATGTTTTAAGTGAGTTTAAATTAGAAGTTCATTTACTTGATAGGGTTGTTGGTACAAAAGATGAATTAAAAGTAAATCCTTTGAAATTAAGAGAAACATTAATGCTTAATGTGAATAGTGCTGCAACTGTTGGTATAGTGACAAAGATTAAGAAAAAGGTTGCACATTGTATATTAAAAAGGCCTGTGTGTGTTGGTTATGGTGCAAGGATAACTATTTCTAGATTGGTAGGGCAAAGGTTTAGATTGATTGGTTATGGTGTGTTGAAAGAGTAGTTTTGTTTTTATAATAATTTCTTAGCTCTTTCACAGAATTCTATTGCACTATCAAAATAAGACTTAACTGGGTCTTTGTCATTTTTTATTAAAACATGAAGTATTTTGTCTGAACCGTCTTCTGCTCTGTTTAGATTCTTTAGGTTTGCTTGTTTGTGTGCAAATACTTGTTTTTCTGTTTTATGAAGAATGTTAAGTCTGTCTCTAATTTTGTTTATATTGTTTAATATCTTTGTTTTGTCTTGTGCTTTGTTATATCCATCTTTTAATGCACTGCTTATTTCATTATACCATTGTTTGTTAATTTTTATTTTGTTTCTTAAAGTATCACTGCCTGCTTTTTTGTTACTATAAACTCTGCCAATCGCAAAATTAAGTGCTTTGCATTTGTCTTCAACTGATTCTAGGTATTGTTTTATGTTTTCTTTACTAGGTTTTTGTTTTTTGTCTTTTGATAATATGTTTATTTTGTTAATGTGTTTTATGATTTTTGATTTTGATTTCTTTTCTGGTACTATTTCAATATGTTCTCTTTCAAGTGAACCTGTTAAATATAGGATGATTATGAAAATAAATGAAACTATGAAATTAAGTGCTGCTAATTTGTTTATTTCCATGTTTTGCATTATTGTTAAATTTGATATGTTACCTATAACTAAGAAAAGTAAAACTAATATTGCTGGTAAATACCATAGACTGTGTAATGTTCTGTGTTTTGGTTTTTCAATCAATGTGATTGCTATTATTAAGCACAATATTGTTGGTGAAAATCCTATAAGAACTGCTAAAGCTTTTGCATTTGTTGATAGTGCTGTCCATATTAATAAAAATAAAGATACAGTGATACAAAATATGATTACTATCTTTGACAAATAATGAAAATGTTTCTTTTTGACTATCTTGAATGATCTTTCGATGATTGAAGGATGGTGACCATAGTCTTTTAAGTGTTTTTTAATGTGGTGCTCAGAATATCCAGATTTAAGTTGTTCATCTATATATCTAATTAATGGATGACCATGACCTCTTTTTTTGCTCATATTGGTTGTTTATGTGAATTATGTATATAAATGTTCCCATATTATTGTTTTGAACTTTATTATTTAGTTCAATCTAGCTTTTTTGTAATAATTTAAATTCATTATAGTATTCTATAGAATTAATTATCATAAAAATTTATTCTTATTATTGATCAAGTGAAAAGATTTTTTCTGCTGTACTTTCAATTCTTTCTTGTAATGTCTTTTGTGATTTAATATCTTCTAAAAATTGATTTACATCTGATTCATCTGCTGTAATATATTTTATATTATCAATTCTTGCTTTTTCACTATAAGGTTCTTGTTTTTTATATATTTTCTCTGCTTCTTTTAAGATTTCAAGTGATGTATTTATTTTATATTGAAAAGTTAACTTATTAAGTGTTAATTTATCTATAACAGTTTCTTTACTAGGAATGTATATTATTTCTGCAGAACTACCGAATCTCAGCATTCCATCAGTTACATATCTTGTAAATTGAATTAGTTCCATAAATCTTGGGAATAATTTCAAGTATATAAAATTATTGTTCTTGTGCATCACAAATAGATAGATTTATAAACCAAATAACATAGCTAAGTTATATTAAGATCGATGGATATGTCGGTTGTGGTTTTATAGGGCTATTTAACCAGAGCTTATGTACACTGGAGACATTTTTTTTTCTTTAATTTGTTTCCTTGGGTTTTAAATACAAACTAAATAGGTGAAATAATAATGGCAAGAATGCATTCAAATGGAAAAGGAAAATCTGGTTCAACAAAACCAGTTAAAACAAAGTTACATGGTTGGATTAGGTACAAACCAAAGGAAATAGAGTTATTAATATCAAAGTTAGCAAGAGAAGGAAATACTGCTTCTCAAATTGGAATCATATTAAGAGATACATATGGTGTACCTGATGTAAAAGTTATAGTTGGTAAAAGAATAACTAAGATTCTTAAAGAAAAAAAGTTATTATCTAAATTACCAGAAGATTTGATGGCTTTAATCAAAAGGTTAATTGCAATCCAAGCACATATGGAAACTAATAACCATGATATGACTGCTAAAAGAGGTCTTCAATTAACTGAGTCTAAGATTAAAAGATTAGTTAAATATTATAAAAAGACTAAGAAGTTAGAAGCAGATTGGAAGTTTGATTCAAAAAGAATCAAGATGTATCTGGAATAAAGTTTTGTTTTTTTAATTCTTTTTATTTTATTTTTTGTTATTTTTTGTTTTATTTCTTTTGTTGTTTTTTTTAATTGTTTTTTGTTTTATTTTGTTGTTTCCAACAATAGATAAATTTTTAAATAGCTATATAGTTCCCTATATTCGGTGGGTATGAATGTACGATAAATTCAAAGAACAGATAACAAAGGCAAAGGACTTCTTTTATGGGTTTGATAAAACAAAGCCGATTAGAATAATGTCTCACTTAGATGCAGATGGGATTAGTGCTGCTTCTATCTTGATTAGGATGCTGAACCTTGAGAATAGGAAATATGCTGTTTCAATAATGCAATTATTAACAAAAGAATCATTGCAAAGATTAGCTGATGAAGATTATGAGTTTTACATATTTACTGATCTTGGAAGTGGTCAGATTGAGAATATTGTTCCATTTTTCAAAAATAAAAAGGTTTTAATCCTTGATCATCATACTCCTCAAGAAATAGATGAAGTTTGTGATAATATTTTTCATGTAAACCCACACTTATGTGGTATAAATGGTACTGATGAGATAAGTGGAGCTGGTGTTGTTTATTATTTTTCTAAAGAATGTAATAATGATATTAAATATCTTGCACACATTGCAGTTGTTGGAGCAATTGGTGATTTTCAAGAAAGTAATGGCTTTAAAAAGTTGAATAAAGATATTCTTGATTCTAGTGTTGAAAATGGTTTAATTACTATTAAAAACGGTTTAAAGTTTTTTGGTGCAATTACTAAACCATTGCATAGGATTTTACAGTATAGTACAGATATTTTTATACCAGGCGTGTCTGGGTCAGAGTCTGGTGCAATACAGTTCTTGCAAAGCTTAGGTATTAATCCAAAGAATGGTAATGATTGGAGAAAGTTAGCTCATTTAACTGAAGAAGAAGTAAGTAAACTAGTAACAGGAATTGTTATGAGAAGAGCATCTGAAACAAAGCCTGAAGATATTATTGGACCTATTTATATTATTAATAGTAGTGCAAAAGAATCTCCAACAAGGGATGCTCGTGAGTTTTCTACATTATTAAATTCATGCGGAAGGATGGACAAAGCTTCACTTGGTATTGGTGTGTGTCTTGGTGATGAAACAACAACACAAAAAGCTATACTTAGTCAGAAAGATTATAAAAGAGAGTTAATGGAAGCAATAAAATGGTATAATGAAAATAAAAATACTGAACTTTTTGTTAAAAAAGGTGAAGGTTATGTGATAATTAATGCTGGTGAACATATTAGGCCACAAATAATTGGTACTTTGGCTTCAATTATATCTCGTTCTAATGATGTTCTTGATAATGTTTTTATAATGTCTTTAGCTAGGAATGATAATGGTACTACAAAAATTTCATTAAGGGTTTCTGGTATAAAAAGAGATCCTAATCTTGATTTGCGTAAGATAATGAAAGATATGGTTAAAAGAGTTAGTGATGGAGAAGCAGGTGGACATCAGTTTGCAGCAGGTGCAGTTGTGTCTACTGAGTGTGAGCCTAAGTTAGTTGCTGCTGCTAAGGATTTGCTGAGTCATAGTTCTAAGGAAGAGAGTGTTGTGTGATTTTATATTATATATAAAACAACATCCAAAAATCCTACTTCGTTTTACTCATTTTGTTCGTAAAACTATCTTTGAAATGAAACATTTCAAACCTGTTTTGTTGGCTTCGCCAACTTCAACACGTCTGGTCATGCCATCAATTCCATATGAATTAATGCCATTGATGGCACAGACGGATCTTTTGTATGATTTTATATTATATATAAAGGTTAAATTTATAAAGAGGTAGAATTTTCTATTATATATGAAGAGATCATCTAGACGTTGGAAGAAGAGAAAGCAAATGCGTTGGAAGTGGCAACGTAAGAAGATTAAGAAAGAGAAAAGAAGAAGAAAGATGAAGAGATAGTTCTCTGTTTTGTTTCTAAAAATTGGTGTGTGGTACAATAACATTTATAAAGGGGTTAGTGTTCCCAAAACTACAAAAAAGTCTTATTTTATATATATATAATTTATAGGGGGAATGATAATATGACAAATAATAATGTACAGCCTATATTCATATTACCGCAAGACACACAAAGGTCTCAAGGTAAGCAGGCTCAGAAAACAAATATAATGGCAGCTAAGTTGGTAGCTGAAACTGTTCGTACTACACTGGGTCCAAAAGGTATGGACAAAATGATAGTTGATTCTTTGAATGATGTTACTGTAACAAATGATGGTGTTACAATATTAGAAGAAATGCAAATTGAACATCCAACTGCTAAAATGATTGTTGAAGTTGCAAAAACACAAGAAGATGAAGTAGGAGATGGAACAACAACAGCAGTTGTAATTGCTGGTGAGTTATTGAAAAAAGCTGAAGAATTATTAGAAAAAAATGTTCATCCAACAGTTCTTGCAAAAGGATACAGGCTTGCTTCAGAAAAAGCATTAGAAGTTCTTAATGCAATGTCTGAAAATGTTTCAAAAGATAATGTTGATCTTCTTAAGAAAATAGCAATCACAGCAATGACTGGGAAAGGTGCTGAACATGCTAAAGATAAATTAGCAGAAGTTTCTGTTAAAGCTGTAACTAATGTATTTGATAATGGTAACTTTGATATTGATAATATAAAGATTGAAAAAAAGACAGGTGCTTCAGTTGATGATACTGAATTAGTTGAAGGTATAATCTTAGATAAAGAAAGAGTGCATGCAGGAATGCCTAAAAAGGTTGAGAATGCAAAAATTGCTTTAATTGATTGTGCTATTGAAATAAAGAATACTGAAATTGATGCAAAGATACAAATTACTGATCCTATGCAGATGCAAGCTTTCTTAGATCAAGAAGAAGCAATGTTGCGTAAGATGGTTGACAAAATTGTTGTATCTAGTGCTAATGTTATTTGTTGTCAAAAAGGTATAGATGATTTAGCTCAACACTTTTTAGCAAAAAAAGGTATCTATGCTGTGCGAAGAGTTAAAAAGTCTGACATGGAAAAATTAGCTCGTGCAACTGGTGGTTCTATAATTAGCAATTTAGAAGATCTTTCTGAAAAAGATTTAGGTAAATCTGGTTTAGTTGAAGAATCTAAAGTTGGTGACGAAGAAATGACTTTTGTTAAACAATGTGTTAATCCTAAGTCTGTTACTATCTTAGTTAGAGGTGGAACAGACCATGTTATTGATGAAATTAAAAGAGCACTTGATGATGCGGTTGGAGATCTTGCAGCTGCAATGAAGAATGGAAAAATTGTAGCAGGAGCAGGTGCAACAGAAATTGAAGTTTCAAAAGAGATTAGAAGATTTGCTGAATCTTTAAGTGGTAGAGAGCAGTTAGCTGTTACTAAGTTTGCTGAAGCTTTAGAAATTATTCCAGTTACTTTGGCAGAGAATGCTGGTCTTGATCCTATAAATGTTTTGACTGAGCTAAAAGCTGCACATGATCAAGGTCAAAAATGGGCAGGGATTAATGTGTTTACTGGAAAAGTTGTTGATGCTTGGCAAGCTGGTGTAATTGAGCCTTTGAAGATTAAGACTCAGGCTATTAGTTCTGCATCAGAAGTTGCAGTGATGATACTTCGTATTGATGATGTTATTGCTGGTGGTACTTCAAGTAATGAAACTGTGCCAACTGGACCTGGTGGAATGCCACCTGGTGGTATGTATTGAGGTATAATAAAATAATGACAGAAAAAACAAACATTTGTGTGGAATTGTATGGTTGGTATACAATAGATAATCATAAATTCATAGGCTATGGATATAATTGGATTGATAAAGAAGTAAATCCTGTTGGTGGTAAATTCAAGGAATTGGAAAATGTTGCAAGATCTGTTTTAAGTATTTTGTATAAAAGAGATATTGATCCTAATATTTCTGTTAGATTAACAGATGGTTGTGCTTCTATTGAAAGTTCTGGTAGCTATAAATTTAAAAGATATACAAAAAAACCAGAACAAAGTGATCAATCTAAGTTGGAAAAATTATTACATGATAAAAAGATTATTGCTGATATTAAGAAACAAGTTGATATGGTAGTTCCTGAGTATAGGCTTGAATTTAAAGGAAAGAAATGTAAGAAAACTATTATAAATAAATAATAAATAAAATAAGGTAATAAAATGAAAGAAATACATTATGGACTTGTTTTTAAAATTGATGAAAATACTTTTTCTGGTATTTATTTAAAAGATGATGATCTATTCCTTTACTTGAAGATATGTGTATTGTAAAGGTTATTGAGTGTTCTAGTGAAAGTAAAGTTAAGGAAGGAATTGAAAGTTTTGTTAAGGATAACTATGGAAAACCATTAGAACCAATACCAACTGATGAAGTTAATATATTGTTGGGGAATTAATTCTGCGACTAGTATGAAACCCTCTCGTTCACCTACTCAAATCTCTGTAAACATAAATGGAGTACTTACTATAGTCTTACGAATTTAATAGTGGTTCACTTGCCAATAGGCGAGGGTTTCATAAAAGCTTGATTCTGCAAAACCTTTAAATAAACTATTTAATTCTTTTTTTATATGAAAACAGTAATCATAATATCAAAGAAAGACATTGCAGGAATGAATATTTTGAATTTTATTAATTTAGATAATGTTTATGTCATAGAAGACGAATCTATATTTCATGAAAATATTGATAAAGAGATTGATGCTGATTTGTTTATATTTGCAACAAAGCATCAAGGTAGGACTGGTGTGAAAACTCTTTCTTGTCATACACCTGGTAATTGGTCTGTGGCAGAGTATGGTGGAAGTGATAAGAAACTGTGTGTTGCTCCTGTTAATTTTCTAAGAGAAGCATTTGTTAAGCTTGAAGAAATTAACAATTCTGATGAGTTCAAAGCTTTAGGTTATGATGTTGTTACAGAATGTACTCATCATGGGCCTTACTTAGAAAAACCTATTATTTATATTGAGATTGGTGCAACTGAAGAAGAATGGAGAGATGAGAAAGCTAGACAAATAATTGCTTCTGTTGTTGAACATTTAGTTAATAATGCTGATGAGATTAATTCTAGACAATGTGTGAGTGCAATTGCAATCGGTGGTTTACATACAATGCCTAATTTTAAGAAAGTTATCTTAGGTAGTGGTGTGTCAATCGGACACTGTTGCCCTAAATACATGTTAGAGCATTTGGATATTGGTTTGTTAAGGCAAGCTGTTGATAAAAGTTTTCCAAAGGCTAGCTTAGTTGTTATTGATTGGAAAGGTTTAGGTCCTTACAAAGAAAAGGTTACAGAGTTGTGTGAAGAATTAGGTTTGGAAGTGAAGAGAACTAAGGAGTTTTAAAATGAAACTAGGAAAATATAAACATTTTAAGGGAACAATTGTAGAAGTAATTGGAATTGCTTTAGATAGTGAGACTATGGAAGAGATGGTTGTGTACAATCATCCAGATCCTGTAAAAGGAAAAGAAGGCAACACTTTGTGGGTCAGACCTAAGAAAATGTTTCTTGAAACTGTTGAAAAAGATGGAAAGACTATGAAAAGGTTTGAATTTATTGGTTCATAATTTCCGAAAGATTTAAATAGTATAACAAGTATAACTAATTATATAAGTTATATTCAGGTGATAAATATGTATGCAAATGTAAGTTTGCATGCTACGAACGGAACAGAGGTGGAGTGAGTATGGATGTATGTATAAAAAATGTTAATGATAAAGATTGGAGATTATTCAAAGCAGAAGCTATTAAAAATGATCTTAAGATAGGTGAGATGTTTAATAAGTTAGTAGAAGGAACTATAGATAAGAAAGGCAAAAGTAATTGGGATGAAGTTTTGTATGGAAAAAATAAATTGAATATATTAACTCAGAAAGATCTAAAAAAGATTAGGACTGAATTTAGAAAAAATTTCAAATTGAGGATTTAACATGCCTTATGTATTAGATACAACTATTTTAATTGAATTAGAAAAAAAGAAATCAAATATCATTTCTAAGTTAAAAACATTGCCTCCAGATGAACTTCAAATAACTTATTTTACACTTTGTGAATATTATTATGGAATAATCAAGAAATCACCTAGAAATAGATTAAAAGCATTAAAAAGTCTGTTTAAATATAACACACTTTATCCTTTATATAAATCTGCTTTGATATTTTGTGAATTAAAAAATAAACTCATTAGATCTGGTAAAGAAATTCCTGATTTTGATTTATTAATTGCTTCTGTTGTAATGGAGAATAATTCTATTTTAATTACTATGGACAAACACTTTAGTAGAATTAAGGGATTAAAAACAATTGTTATTAAGTAATAACCTTTATATATACTAAACTCTTACCATACACATATAGGTGGTAGTTCTTATAATTGAGAAAAGTAAATGAGGGATTTCAAAATGAAAGTAATAAAAATATTAATGTTTTTGGTTGTTATTTCAATATTAACAAGCATCTTTATGTTAACTAGTTGCGAGTGTGGTGCTAAAAAAGAAATGGATAGTGCTGTTGATATAATGATTAATGAGGTTCCAAAAGCAGCTGGAATTGATAATTTTAAATCACTTGATGTGAAAATCACTGATAATAGATTTTATCCAAGTGTTATAGAAGTTGATCAAGGAGATAAAGTTGAATTAAAAATAACAAGTGATGATAATTCAGGATTTGAATTAAAAGAATTTGATTTAAACACAATAGTTCCTAAAGATATGCAAGTAAAGCTTTATTTTACTGCTGATAACAAAGGTGAATTCACTTTTACTTGTGGTAATTACTGCGTTGATATTACAGAAGACTTTGGTGATTTATGTGAAGGAGAAGATAATTGTCCTGAAGATAAAGAAGATGCAGATGTTTTAGGTACAAGGTTGTTAAAAGGCAAAGTTGTTGTTAATTAATTTTTTTTATTTCTTTTTATTGTTTTTTTTAATATATATTTTACTTTTTATTTTTTCTTCACATGTTTCTTAATATGTTTTTCAACACCTTTTTTATGTGGTATTGATATATGATATTTTGTTTTTTTCATATGTAAATGGATAATTCTCTTTTTTCTTTTATAATGCTTGATTTGGTGCCATGTATAGAACTTTGGTAAGTGTATCCCATGAATTAATAACCCTTTTTTACAAACATAATAATGGAACTTGTGGTAAAAGAATAATATGAAATAAATAATTGTTGTAAATAACAATATTAATGTTAAAAATACACCAAATTCTGAAAAATTATAACTTGTCCACATAATTAAAAATATACTATATAGAATTAATATAATTATAATAATATATGACAAAATTTTGTGCATATCTTTTAATTTAAAACTTACTTTTTTTTCAATTGTAAATTTTTGTTTTTTATGTGTATATTTACTTGTTCTTGCTAATTGTGAATTTGTGAACAAAAATATAGCTATAAATAAGATTATGAAGCTTAATGCAAAGAAAAGTCTTGCTGATCTTAGGTTATTATGTAAGTTAAATATAATCATTAATAAAAAACTCATTATAAAGCTTGATACTAGAGAATATATTACTTTTTCACTTAGCTTTTGTTTAATAAAACTTATTTTTAAGTGATTGAGTGCCTCTTTTTTCATGATAATGTGATTATATGTAATGTTGTATATAAATATTGTTGTTTATAATAAAAATAAAAGAAAAAAAAACTAATTACAATATCCAACTAATTCCTGTTCTTCATCAATCTCAAACTCAAATCCACCTGAACTGTAATTCATGTAAACAGGGAAACTGTATATTCCTGAGTCACACATATCTTTTTGTGTTGTGAATTCAAATTCTTCACCTGATGCTAATGTTTGGTTTACAAACCAATGTTTGTCATCAACTTTAATGTCTAATATTGTAACTTCAGAGTTTTTGTTGTTTATCAAAGTAAGATTTACTAAATTGTCTGTGTTAATTTCATATTTACTAAATCCAACAATACTATTGCTCCAGAATGCTTCTGATTGTTCTATATCTGGATTTTTATTATGTACTTTGAATTCAACATCCTTAGTTTTTCCATTGTTATTACCTGAATAAATTGTTAATGCTGCTTGATATTCTTCATCTCTAGGATCTAAACCAACATAGATTTTGAAACTTTTGTTTTGTCTTTTATCTAATGAAAATACATCTGTGTATATTGTTTTGTCAGTATCATCATCAATTTCTATAACCATTTTTGCATGGATATTATTAACATTGTAGTCTTTTGAGTTATATAACCAATATGTAAAATTTTCATTATCAATATTAATTATTCTTTCATTATATGTTTCAAGACTAATTAATGATGTAGATGCAAGTTCATCAGCACCCTTTACAATAGTTTTTGCTTCTGGACATGATGGACATGAAGAACAAGATGGACATTTATCATCATAATTACATTCTTCGTCTCTATCAAATTCTTCGCATACTTCGCATTTGACAGCTGGACAATCTAGGTCATTTATTACATCACCTGTGATTTCATTTGTGTCTAATTCTTCTAAATTTTGTTCTTTTTCTTCACAGCCCCAATCAACAAAAAAGATTAACCATGTAAGAATGATTAGAATTATTATATATGTTACCCATTTTTTTAGTTTCAATATTATCACCTCGAAATTTGTAATTTTGAGGTTTACAAATCTTTGATTTGTTTCACCTCAAGATTTTTTATGATTTTTACCTATATATATCTACATATAGTTTCTATATATAAACTTTATTTAACTGTAATATAGGGTTTAAAGGCCTATATATGGTGATTTTGAGGGTTTGAAATGCTATTTTTTCTTAGTTTTAAGGATTTGTAGTCACTTGTAGGTGATACAAAAATGGAAAGGTTTATATACTATTATTACCTACTATATAGTGATGACTTATATAGGTAATGAACAACTTAAAAACAGAATTACACAAGAAAATATTAGGGCTGCTAAGGCTGCTAAAGATGTTGATTTAGGCAGTTTAGAATCCATTCTTAGAACTTACAGTTCAGATCTTAGTTTAGAAGATATTGATGAAGTTGTTCTTGATACTTCATATATTGCAAAATTGCCTTATGATCCTAAAACTGGTAAATATAATTTTACTACTTTCATAACTAAAACTGGTAAAAGAATACCTATTACTTTGGTTAATAAAGTTGCAGAAGAAGTTCAAAATCCAAAGATTAATTATGATGAAAGAGGAAGAAAGGTTCCAATTATACCTAAAAAATTAAGAAATTTTATTTTTGGTTTATGTAGAACAATACATTATGTTCCAACTAAAGATCAAATTAATTTAATTAGAAAATTAAGCTCTAAATATTGTAAAAAGCATAAGAACCGTGGAAAAGAAATTGAAAGTACAGATATTCAAGCTGTTGCTTATAGTTTAAAAAGGGTTGTTTGTGATAAAGCAAAAGTTGTAATCTTATCTTTAGATAACCATATAAATGCAACAGTAGAAAGTTTTTCTAAGAAATATCCTATTTATGTACCATTATCATCTTATTTACTCTAAAGGAACTCCTGACCAAATTCTCCATTCATCGCTTGGGTAGATAGTATTAGTAACAAAGTAAGGAGGATTGATATAACCAGCATGTGATTGTTGTATTTGATCAAAACCTCTTTGATATGGTGCGTCTATTGCATAAATTGGAGAACCTAAGCCTTTTAATGAATCTGGCCACATTGTCATGAAATTTGTAGATCCTGGTTCAACAATTACATCTTTTATTCCTTCTTTTTCTAGTTCTTTTACAAGCTCTTTAATTGGAGCTGTTCCTTGCCCAACTGCTAAATGTTCATCATGATAACCTAAATTGTCTGTTATATGGATATGTTTAACAAAGCCACCTTTGATTAAGTCTTTTGCTTGGTCAATTAACCATTTGTTAAAGTCTTTGTCAGTTCCTTCATAATATTTTTTCCAGATATTTGCATGACCAATATCAAATGTTCCTGCAATGTGTTTTTTTGCTAGTTTTTTTGCTTCTTGTCTATTCATCTTTTTTTGTTCTACTAATCTGTTTTCCATTTCTTCTCTTGATTTAATTATTATTTGTTTTAATTCTTGTGGATGAGAACCAAATGTATTTTGGAATATATTTTCTGGTGAAACATAGATTGGATCAATCTTTTCATGTCCTTGTTGTTTTAGTTGTTTGTTTGTTGCTCTTGTTTTATCCATTGCAAACATTCCTGCTTGTGCTAATGTTATTGCACTTTTCTTCATACCATATTCTTCTATGTTTTCAGTGTGCATGATTTGATCTTGGATACGTCTTGCTTGAAGTCTTCCACCTGATGAAGTTTCTCTTCCGTAGGCTATTCTTCTTTCATTGTCTGCTAAACGGTCACTCATAAATCCTTCAGGGCCTTCAGGGTCATGATCCATTTGTTGTGCTAACTGTTGTACCATTTTTTTATCTTCTGGAGTTGTTACTGGTCTTCCTCTAATTCTTGCAGCTGTTTCAAATAATAATTGACCATATTTATTTTGATCTTTCATAGCTTCTTCTTTCTTGGAAGTAAAATTATTAAATGTGTCTTTAAGACGTTCTCTATCTCGCATACCATCATTATAATGCTGTTCAAATTCTCTTGCAGAACCTAGTGCTTGATGCATTTGTGTTTGCTGCTGCATTTTAAAGAATTCAAGTGCAGCTTTTTCAGTGTTTGGTGTACCATCTGTATTTTGAAATTCTTTTCTTTTTTTAAATTCACTAAATCTAATTAATTCTGTTTGAATATTTCCTTGAGGATCAGTTTCATAAACAGGAACTCTGTCTTCTCTGAATAATGCATTAGCTTTTTCATATTGTTTAGATGTTTCTCCAAATTTATTCTTAATTTCATCCTTATATGTTTTAATCATTTCGAATTTCATTGCATCCATTTTGTTTGTGTCTTTATCAGGTGCTTGTAACCAGACTTTTTCACCATTAGCTACTTGTTGCTTAGGAATCCATGCAACTTGATCTTCTCTAACTCCATCTATGATCTTTCCTGTATGATTATCAACTAAGAAATGAACTGCTTCTTGTTCTTCTTTTTCATATTCTTTGAATTTAGCACCATCTTTTCTAACACCTTCTTTTCCATAATATCCTGCAATGCTTCTAGGAAATTCACCTGTATGAACAACAACTGCTCCTCCTGTTGATGCGTCAGCTGCAAAATCTATTGCTCTTTTGATTTCATCTAATGATTCTTGTCTTGAACTTTCTGCAAAACCTTGTTGAGTAAACCCTGCTAAACCAGCAATTGCAATACTTGCGTGAGTAGAAACTTTTAATTCATTAATTCTTGCTAAGTCTCTTATTGCTTGTCTTTCTTCTTTACCAAAACTTTCAGGTGTAAGTGCTTGTTGAGAACTTTTTCCTTTACCAGGGAAACCTAGTTCAATTCTACTTAAACCGTGTCTGATTCTTGCTTTTACATCTTCTGTACCAGCATGAAGCATTAATGTAGAACTACCAACATCTTGAGATGTTAAACGATTAGGATCTCCTTTTTGGATAGGTTTTTCTATTGGTTCAATCATTTCAGGAGTATGTTGTTCTGGTGTCCAGATTTCACCATATTCTCTGTCCAAAGGATGGTAATAACCATCATTGAATATCATAGTATATATTTTAGATAAAGGTGTTTATAAATGTTATTGTGTAAATGGTCTCAGTTTTAGTCACATCACACCATAATATGTTCACTCAGCTACAAGCTTCGTTCTCATCTAATTCATTCATGAACTTGTACCAAATTCACGAATTTCATTATAATCCTCAAGCACAATCTTATCCAATTCATCAAGATTACTTACTCTCCAGAACCTTCCTTCACTGATCTCAACTATCTTTCTACTTAACTCTTCACCTTTGGTATCAAGATTGATTCCTATTAGTGAAACTGTTATTCCATTTTCTTTTGCTAATGAAATCGCTGATAAAGTTTCATTTTCAGGATCAGCACCATATGTTGCTAATGCGTCACTTAGTATGATAAGATGTTTTGTTATTCTTTCTGAAGGAAATAATTCAATTGCTTTGCTTATTGTAGATGCAAAATCTGTTTCACCAGATGCTTTTATTGGAGTAATTTCTTTTAATAGAAGTCCAAAATCTTGTGTTGGTTCAACTAATGACACAACTTTATTTTTAAAAACAATCATTCCAATTTTATCTTTTTTATTGATTGCTTTAAATGCAAGTGCAATTCCTGCTTTTTTTGATGCTTCCAATTTTTTGCCTTTCATTGAACCAGATGCATCCATTGCATAAATAATTACAGTTTTTCCTTTGGAATGTCTTTCATGCGCTCTTAAATCATCTATTTCTAGTTTAGAATGTCCTCTTCTGATTGCAACTTTTACTGATTTTTTAACAGCAATATCGTGATACCTGTCACCTTTTTTGAATATTTTTGTATCTTTTGGAAGACCATAGTGTGATGTTTTCTTATGTTCATATTCACCAAGTATTCCCTTGGGTACAATATTGTCAAGTTCTTCTGTGTATAGAATTAAAGATGCAAGGTAAAAACCTTTGTCTGTGATTGCAAATTGTTTATCAATTAAATCTTTTTCTTTTAATTTTTTTATTGCTTCTCCAATATTTTTCTTGATTTCTTTCTGAAACTCAGGAATTTTTACATTTCTTTTAACATAATCAGCATCATAGCCTGTTAAATATCTTATAATGGATTTTCCATAAATATTTTCTGCATTTCTATAATCTTTTACAAGGTTTTCAAACATCATGTCAGGTGTGAACGATCCCATGCCTTGGTTAATTGCATCTTTTATTACTTTTCCTTCTTCAATTGTTTCTTCATCACTTTCTAAAACAGAATGCATTAGTTTATCTTCATCTTTTTGTGATTCTAACTGTCCTGATAATTCTTCAGCTTCTTCTTTTTTTTCAATCTTTACATCTAAATTAGGGGACGTCTCCTTCAGCAGATGTTTGAATTTGTTTTCCTACATTTGTTTTAAGAAATTCTTTGAATTCTTTTTCTAAGAATTGTTCAGGACTCATAAGATATTTAACACTTGGTTTAAGTTTAATCCTGTGTGCTAATACACTTATTAAAACATCTTTAAGATCTTGCATAGTTGCATGATTTTTATTATTTAGTAATGCATTTGCTTGGGATCTTTCATATAAACCTTGTAATGCTCTAACACTTGGCTTTTTTTCTAATTTATCAGATTGTCTTAACAATCTTACAAAATATGCCATGAAATGAAGAAGTGTGTCAGTTACTTTAACTAACTTTGTGCATGTTTTTTTAATTATTTCTTTTTCTATTTCTATTGATTCTGGGAATGACATGTAAATTACATCAAACCTGTCAAGTAATACATCACTTAATCTTTCTGTTGAACTGTCTTCTGGGTTCATGGTTGCAATGAATAAGAAATTAGCTGGTATATCAACATCATAACTTCCAATTGTTGCTTTTCTTTCTTGCAAAACTTGTAAAAGTGCATTTTGTAATTTTTCTGGACATCTGTTAATTTCATCAAAAAATAAAACTCCATTATTTGCTTTGAATATTTTGCCTGGTGTAAATGCTTCAATAGATAAAGGTCCGTATTTCATTGCTTTGATTGGATCAATATCACCTAAAAGGTCTTCAACTGTTAAGTCTGGTGAACCTTGGATCCTGATAAATCGTTTTTCTCCAGAAATCTTTGTCTTTTTTTTATGTTTCTTTGATTTACATTCTGGACATATTGGGTTTTTGATTTCACAATGAAATCCGCATCCTTCAACTGCTTCAATCTGTGGCAGAATCTTAGCAATGCTTTTTGCTAATGTTGTTTTACCTATTCCAGGTGTTCCAACTACTATAATGTTTCTGTTGGATAATAAAGCTGATCTTATCTGTAGCTTTACATTGCCTTGTCCTAGAATGTCTTGGAAGATGTCTTGTTTTGATAATAGTGTTTTGTTTAGAGTTTGTATCATTGTGCTATATTTTATGATATTTTTGATATATAAATGTTTTTTTCCTTATTTCGATATATTTATATAGTGGTAGAATATAGATGTTAGGGCTTATGTTTTGATGAAAATCGAGAATAATTCAGTACCAGTCAATGTAACAATTGTAACAATAATTCCAGCTATTAGCACACCAAGTACAGAAGCAATCAAATAATCTTTGAACTTATATCCTAATAAATATGCACCTAAACATCCTGAGTATACACCTGAGCCTGGCAATGGTATGCCTATGAATATAGCTAAGCCAAGTGTTCCATACTTTTCTACATATGGATGTACTCTTTTTTGTGTTCTTACTACTATTTTTTTGTATATTGTTTCAATCCACTTAATCTTTAGAAAGAAATGCATTACATGTTCTACAAAGAACCAAATTAAGGGAGTTATTAATATGTTTGATATTATGCAGATTATAAAAACTAGTAACCAATTTATTTGCAGAGCTAATATTCCATATGGAATAGATGCTCTGAGTTCTAGAAAAGGTAGTGCTGTTATTAAGTATAAGTATGCTAGGTTTACAATTGTTTTGTACATGGTTATAGGGTTAGTATGTCCTATTTAAAGAATTTCGTGTTTAGAATATATATTTTAGAATATATTGAGTTTCTTCTGAATCTTCATCTCATTCAACATAATGCTTTTGTTTAATATTTGATTGATGTCTATGTTAAATTTCTTTTTTATGAAAAGTTGTGCATACTTTAACATAAGTTCTTTGGATGCAAACTTTAATGGTCTTGATTTTAATGATTGTCTTGCTGCTTCCCTTGTAACCCACACACCTAAGGGAACTGCATATTCTCCTGTTATGAATCTTAGAACTAAACAAGAAGCTTGCTTTTTTTCTTTTTTTACTAGATGTTCTTGCACAGCCATACGTACAGAATAATAACCACCAACACAATTTGAAGCATAATTCTTCCTGCCTAAATAACCTTCGTTATCAGTTGAGAATTGTAATTGGTTTGTTGGGTTCCAGCTTGCCTTTGGTAAATACATTTCAAATAATTCATATGACCATATTTCTGGAAACATTAAGATGAGGTAATAATTTCCTAAGTAATCTCCAAAGTAAACACTATAATCAACCCTAGAACTTAATTTGTGTATTTCTTTGAGATACATTTTACCAATATGGTCGTCTGTTGCTGTAATGCTCCACCTAGTTGGAACTAGTTTTCTTTGTGTTTTAACACCGAGATTGCCTGCGCTTAGTAATTTGGATAAAAAGTTTTCATCAAAATTCTTTTTATAGAGAAGTTCTAGTGCTTGTGTTGCTTTTAAACTTGTATCAGAAACTACTTTGTCAACTTTTGTATGTATTTTGGGGTTTGATGTGATCTGTGCTTTTTTTAATGCTGATGTTGGACCCATTGGCGCAACTTCTGGATCATTTTTCTTGGTGAAATATGGTTTATCTTTAAGATTTATCTCAACATCAACTGGTTTTGATGCCATTGATATCTCTTGTGTCATGTCTAAGAACTTTTCTTTTTTATATTTAACCTGCATCTTAAACCTGGAGTTAACTAAAGAACTTCTTATATTAATCAATGTGTTTATGTCATAGTTTTCTGAACCCCATGTTCTTGGTGCATCATAATCATCTGAGTTTGTGATGTTAGGCGGAGTTAATATGCCTACATTAATGTTTGGATAGCCGAATCTTCCTACAAATACTGCTGGCGATGCACCGAAGTAATTAGTTTTACCAAGATTCCCTTTATTGCTATTATCTTTAGAATCAAACAACTGCTTTGTCTTAAACATAGCATTAGACTTTGCCAATATCGGACAGAAATCTCTACCACAATTAGCTCTCGGATTATTACCTTTACATTTAATGCAATTGATGTTCATGTATGTGGGAATATAGAGTTGTATAAAAAGATGTTTATACATTGAGTGATGATAAATTGGAAGATTTCCGATTATTTCTAGATAAGTTTATATATATTATATTATTTATTATTTAATGATGGCAAAGAAAAGAAGTAAATCATTTAATATTGTTCTTATGTTAATAGTAATTATATTGGTTATCGGTATTTGTGTTTTATTATACAATATTATTCCTAGATGTGGTAATAATAAATGTGATGGTAATGAAAATAAATGTACTTGTTCACAAGATTGTGGTTCTTGTTCAGGCAAAGTAGGAAGTTGTGGCGAAAATATGTGCGAGAAAAATGAATGTATAGTAAAGATAAAAAATAATTGCTGTGGTAATGACAAATGCGAATATGCTGAATCATATGAAGAAGATTATAACTCTTGTCCAAATGATTGTCCTGAGCCCATGCTATTTGAAGGTATTGGTCATATTGGACATGGAAGATTGCTGAAAGAAAATGTGATTGAATTCAGACGTTCTGATCTAAATCATGATGGTGGATTTTATGCGGCTAATGTAAATGTGCCTATTCAATTTCAAACTAAAGTAAGAGGTATTGACATGAACCTTAGATGTGTTAATGAAGATACCAGATCATTATTATTTAACTCTATGGAAGATAAAAATGAAAAATATAAATTTTATTCGCCAGAACATTTAGATTATTCTGTTGGAGGATATGCAGAAATTCAAGCTTCAGAAAATATTGTGCTAAATACAGGTTTTAGAACTGGAACAAAAATAATTGAAGCAGGCAAAGATGATGAAGCAGAGTTTCTTATACAATTTGATTTCGCAGGTGTAAATTTTCCTATAAACATGGAATGTAATTTAGGTATTATTTCTGAAAAACCTGCACAATCAATACATATTCCTATGGAAGTTAGGTATAGAGAATAAAAACCTTTATATACATCCGAATTCTCAACAACTATATCACATAACAAGGGGGATGATAAGATGATTAGCACATATACATTTATTATAATAATAGTTCTGTATGTATTAATAGGTTTAAAGGTAGTTACAGAATATGAAAGAGGTGTAAAGTTTACACTAGGTAAGTATAAGAAGATAATGAAGCCAGGGTTAAGAATAGTATTTCCAATATTCCAGTCATGGCAAAGAGTTGATATGAGAGTAAAAGTAATAGATGTACCTGAGCAAGATGCAATTACAAAAGACAATGTTAGTCTTAATGTGAATGCTGTTATATATTATAAAGTAGATGATGCAAAGACAGCTATTATAGAAGTTGAACATTTTAATTATGCAGTTTCTCAGTTAGCACAAACTACTATGAGAGATGTTGTTGGTGAAGTAACATTGGATGAATTATTAGCAAACAGAGATGATATTTCAAACAGAATTCAAAAAATAGTTGATAAAGCAAGCGATCCATGGGGAATCAAAGTTCAAAGTGTTGATCTGAAACATATTGAACTGCCAGGTGAAATGAAAAGGACAATTGCAAAAGAAGCTGAAGCTGAAAGAGAAAAAAGAGCTGTTATCATTAAAGCTCAAGGTGAAGTAACAGCTGCAACAAATATGGCAAAAGCTGCTAAGATGTTGTCAGCATCAACAGGAGCTTTACACCTTAGAACATTGCAATCAATGAACGATATTAGTTCTGATAAAAGCAATACTATTGTCTTTGCAATGCCTTTGGAAATATTGAAAGCTTTTGAAGGTTTCAAAAAGAAAAGATAAACTTTTCTTTTTGAGTACCCAGAATCATAGATTGCTGGGTTTAAGAAAAAGAAATAGTTTTTTTTTATTTTTTTCTTAATTTATTTTTTATGTTGGGGTTTGGAAATCTGATTTATTATTTTATTTGAATACTATTTCTTAACATATAGTTTTATAAATTCTAGACATATAATACTTAACATGAAACCAAAACTCTACTTAGCACCAATGGCTGGTGTTAATAATATTGCATTTAGATTATTATGTAAAAAGTATGGTTGTGATATACTTTCTACTGAAATGATAAGTGCACATGCATTATCTAGAAATAATAAAGCTACTATTGGTATGATTAAGACTATTTCAAAAGAAAAACCGATATCTGTGCAATTGTTTGGTCTCAATGTTAAGTATATTGTTAAAAGTGTTAAGTTAGTAGAAGATAATTTTGATTACATAGATTTTAATTTAGGATGTCCTGCACCAAAAGTTTTTAACCAAGGAATGGGTGCTGCATTATTAAAAAGACCAGCTAAGATCAAGGAAATAATTGAAAAATTAGTAAAAAATACAAATGTTCCAGTAACTGCAAAAATTAGAGCAGGGATTAGTGAAAAAAAATTAGTTCATACAAAGATTGCAAAAATAATAGAAAAAGCAGGTGCATCTGCAATTGCAATCCATGCAAGAACTTCTAAACAAGGTTATTCTGGGACAGCAAACTGGGACTGGATAAAAGAAGTAAAGGAATCTGTAAATATTCCTGTAGTTGGAAACGGAGATGTTTTTTTACCTGAGGATGCAATAAAAATGTTAGAACATACTGGTTGTGATCATATCATGGTTGGTAGGGCTGCAATTGGTAATCCTTTTATTTTTAAACAAATAAAAGATAAATTATCTAATAAAAAAATAAAACAATTGACATTAAAAGACAGGAAAAAAATGTTTGTGGATTGGTACAAACTTTACACAAAACATTCTGAACCTAAATTACCTGTATTAAGAAACAATGCACAATGGTTTACAAAATCTATTGAGAATTCTAAAAAAATTAGACACAAAATAAGTTTCGCTAAAAATCAGGACGAAATTATAAATATTATAAAAGAAATATAAAAAATAAAAAAAATAAAGAAATTTACCTTTTTCTTTTTTTCTTTTTCTTAGCAGGTTTTCTTTTTGCTTTTTTTACTGCTGCCTTTGGTGGCGGCATACACATAGGGTGCATCATTGCTTTTAAAAACAATACTAATGCTGCAAGTATTATAACCCATTTAACCCATGCTCCAGAATCCCATAAAAATGCTAAAACAATTATTAGCAATGATAAAATTGCTCCGTGCCAATGTCTCATTTTTTAATTCACCTCTTTTTCTTTGAAAAAGAGACCAGCAAATTTATAATTTGCGCTGCCTCTTTTTGTTAAATATAATATTATATTTTATGTTGTTTGTGTTTATAAATGTTATGTTTTTTAAAGCTTCATCCAAAAATCCTATTCCGCTTTCTCGCTTCGCTCAAAAGCTACATCTGGCCATGCCATCAATAACTACATTATTGCTGTCATTGATGGCACAGACGGATATTTTGAATAAAGCTTTTTTAGTGTTGAAATAAGTAAATTTATATATTGGTTTATATAAATAATATAATATGAAAATACTTACGTTTGTAGACAATAAAAATGAAACATTTTTAAGCCTACAAAGGCCAGGTGATCATAAATGAAAATATTGACCTTTGTAGATATGCATGGAAGCTTAAAAGATTTGAAGAAATTAGAAAAGAAAGCAAAGAAAGTAGATTTAATTATATGTGCTGGAGATATAAGCATGTTCTCTGATAAATTGTTTTATTTTATGCAACAAATAGATTCATTTGGTAAACCTGTAATGATTGTACATGGTAATCATGAATCTAGTGAAGAAATGAAAGGTTTAGCAAAGATGTTGAACAATACTAGGTTTATACATAATACAGTGTTTCAAGTAAGCAAAGATTGTGTTATTTTTGGATGGGGTGGTGGAGGTTTTGCTTTGCGTGATAGGAAGTTTGAAAAATCTGCTAAAAATAAATTTAAAAAATATTGTAATAAAAAGTATAAAACTATATTATTGACACATGCACCTCCGTATGGAACAAAGCTTGATATTGTTTATTATGAACATGTAGGAAGTAAGTCAATATTTGAGTTTATTTATAAAAATAAACCTACATATGTGGTTTGTGGACACATACATGATTGTGGTAAAAGAAGGGATGTTATTAATGGTGTTCCTGTGTTGAATACTGGCGGAGATGGAGTTATTATTGAGGTTTAGAACTTCATAACCCTATCATCACTATCTTCTTTTGCTAACAAAGTCACCCTACTGTTTTCTTTTTGGTCAATGATCTTGTAACCTGGACATAATTCTGTTAATTTGTTTGAGAATTCAATTATTTCATTATGCCTTGGCATGTTTTCTATGTCAAGTCGTTGTCTTGAATAACCAACCCAGACATAACCTTTGCATTCAACATACATTGGTTGATATTTATTGATTAGTTCTGCATAACCTTCTGGTTTGATCATGTTTACATCTTTTGCTAGTGTTAGTCTGAATACATTTCTTTTGAACTTTGGTACTAGTTCAAGTGTTTGTAAGATTTTTTCCCAGTTTTCTTTTTCTGATGGGTTACATACTTTGTTATAAGTTTCTTTATCAGGCGCTGGAAGAGTTACATAGAGTTGTGTTGGTTCTGTGCTTTGGTTTTGTTCTTTGTCTCCTTCTAACAACTTTTGTACCACCTCTGGGTTAGTTCCATTTGTAACTAAGAATGATGTCATGCCTTGTTTATGTATTTCTTGTATTAGTTCAGGTAATTGTGGATATAAAGTTGGTTCTCCTGAAAGTGATAATGCAAAGTGTAAAGGTTTTTGTGCTTCTTGATAATTATTTTCATCTCTTTTTTCTGTTCCACCAAAGCCTTGTATATATTTAATGTGAGCTTTTACACAACCATCAACTATTTCTTTTGGTGTGTCTATTTTACCTTTCCATTTTGGTAATGTCCAAGCAATATCTCTCCAGCACCACATACATCTTTGGTTGCAGAAAGGTAATGCTGGTGTCATTTGAACACATTTGTGTGTATTTATTCCATAGAATGTGTTTTTATAGCAAACATCTTCGCCTCTAATACATTTCTTTGTCCAAAGACAAACTTTGATTGCTGAATGATTGCCAACTATTCTATAGCCTTGCTTTTCTAAGTCTTTGATTCGTTCTTTAGTTAACATATGTTGGAGAACTGGTTTGGTGTTTATAAATGTTGATGTGAATTTATTATAATATTATCTAAATATTTATTCTGGAAATATCTTACTCCATTCTTGTTTTTTCCTATTTTTCCAATCAGAATTATGGTATGTATAACTTATTATTAAAGGAAGAACACTTGTTGCTTCAGCAAAAACCATTTGTTCGTAAACAGTGCTGACTTTTCCCCAAGAAGAAGCTTCTTTTAATGTTGAACTTGAACATGCACCATCCCTTACATCTGCAACAGTAATTTGAATAGCATACTTATGCATTGAAACTTTTTTACCTAACATTTCAGCACATATTACAGTATCTTGTGCAAAGTTTTTAGGAACTCCTCCACCGATGATAAATAATCCTGAAGAATTAGATTGCATTTTTATTTCTGTTAATTCTCTAAAATCTTTTACAGAGTCTATAGATATATGTTTATCTTTGTTTTCAACTTGATGTTTGACTAATCCTAAACCTGCGCTTGAATCTGAAAAAGCAGGACAAAAGATAGGTACATTATTTTCAAATGCTGTTTGTACTAATGAATCTTTTTTCTTTGAATTTTTTAAAAGATATTTTCCCATTTCTTTGATAAACTCTCTTGATGAATAAGGTTTTGGTTCTAAACTGTCTGCAATTTTTTTAATAACTATATCACATTCTTGTAATTCCTCCTCGTCAATAAAGGTATCATAAATTCTATCAACATAAATTTCTCTTAATTTGGAATCATCGATAAATTGTGTTCCTTTATAATGTTTAAATCCTAAAGCTTCAAAAAAGTCCATGTCTACAATAGATGCACCTGTTGCTACAATTACATCTATCATATTATTCTTAACCATATCTACATATATTTGCATGCACCCTGCAGCGCTAGTACTTCCTGCTAATGCAAGGATTACTGTGCAATCTTTGTCTTCAATCATTTTCTTTAGAAGTTCTGCAGCTCTTGCAGTGTCTCGACTTGAAAAAGACATATCTTTCATGCTGTTTATAATTTTAGTTGAATCAAAGGATTTTATATCAATATGTTTAATTGGTTCTTTTAATAGTTCTTTTTTATTTATTTTAATCACCTTTTGTAAATTTATAACTTAATAATTTGTATATTAATTTTGAAGCCAAAAAATCAGGACTTTTATTATTTTTGTTTGGACATAATTCAACAACATCAAAACCTATTACATTTTTCTCTTTGATTACTTTTTTTAATAATGATAATGTTTCATACCATAAAAGTCCTCCTGGTTCAGGAGTTCCTGTTGATGGCATTATTGATGGATCAAAAACATCCAAATCAAGAGTAATATATATATTTTTTGATAATTTAGATACAACTTTGTTAATCCAATCTTTATCTTTTTGAATATCCTTAGCAAAAAACATATTGTTTTTATCTAATCTTTCTTTTTCTGATACATCCATACTTCTAATTCCAACTTGTATTACTGAACACAATTCTTTTGCACGTGCCATTACACAAGCATGATTATATTTTGATTCTTCATATTCATTTCTTAAGTCTGCATGAGCATCTAATTGTAAAATACAAACATCTTTATATTTTTTTATATGTTCTTTTATTGGACCAAGACTAATAGAATGTTCTCCTCCAATTGTTACTACAAATTTATCTTTTTTTATATGTTCTTTAACTTTAGAACTAACTGCATCAATCATTTTTTCTGTAGAAGAGTTTTCAGTAATAGGTTTTTCAGTAAATATTCCTTTTTTATAAACTTCAAAATCAGTTTCAATATCATAAAGTTCCATATTTGCTGATGCTTCTAATATTGCTTCTGGTCCTTTATTAGCTCCTTTAATCCAAGTACTAGTTTTATCATATGGTACAGGGATTATAACTATTGGTGAATCTTCTAAGTTTGAATATTTTGGTGGTAAATCACCATAATTAGTAGATTGTTCCATTTTTAGAATCCCCCATTTCTTCTAATTAGTTTCTTTAATAACTGTTTGTTTCTTTCTAAACTGCAATCCTCTTTTAACAATATTAACATCTGCAGTTTTTGCTTCGAATTCTTCTAAAATATAATTTTTTGCTTTTTCCACATCAAATGCTCTACAAGAAAACACATCAAAAAATACATGATCATCATCTGGGAATGTGTGTATGCTAACATGGCTTGTTGTAATCATAACAAAGCCTGAAATACCAGGAGTTTCTGACCATTCATCTTTCCAAGGCACAACAACTGGCAAAGACATTTTTCGCATATTAATTTTTGATGGAAATTGATTTAGAAAATTGTATATAAAATTCATATCAGTTATCTTTTTTCTATTGCAACCCTTTGCATCTATTGTTAAATGCGGTCCAAATGAATTATCTTCAGTCATTTTTTTTATTTTTTTAGTTAATAGTCTTCTTTTGTTATTATTATATATAAAACTTTTTGTTTTTTTGTTATCTTATCACTGTTTTAACAAACTTCTCACACTCTTTCCTAATATCTTCCAATTCTTCATCAGAGTATGTTGGTTGGTTATTGAAGTTTTTGTTTAGAAGTTCTGTTTGTTTTGTGAATTGTTGTAGTATTAGTTTGGTATTATTTGTTTTTTCTCCACTTGATAATGACTTTGCAATGTCAACAACATCTTGTTTAGATAATAAACTTGGGACAATAGTTGTTCTGAACTCATGGTCTATGTTCGAGTTTTTGATCAAAGCAATGCTTTTAATTATTTTATTAATATCAATATCCACATTTACAATATCTTTATACTTTGAGAAAGGAGCTTTTACATCCATTGCAATGTAATCGACTAAGTTTTTGTCTATTAGCTCTTTGAGAAGTTCTGGGTTTGATCCATTTGTGTCAAGCTTTACTAAGTAACCTAATTGTTTTATTTTTTGTATTAATTCAATTAATTCTTTGTAAAGTGTTGGTTCACCACCAGTAATTGTAACTGCATCAACTAAATGTTTTCTTTTTTCTAAGTGGTTAAGTATTTGTTGTTGTGGAATTGTTGATAATTTGTGATTATTGTTATTTTGTTTATTATTGGTGTCATGTACATACTTTAGAACTAATTCTTTATTATGACAATAACCACACCTAAAGTTACAACCATAAATAAATATAACAGAACATATCTTTCCAGGATAATCAATTAGACTCGTAGGCTGGAAGCCTTTGATTTCCATTTTGCACCTTTATTTCTTTAATTGGATGTGATAATGATTGTTCTTCATCAAACACTTTTCTGTCAAAGAACTCTGCTCTTTTTCCAGTGTTCCATTGTTGAACAGGACGAAGATAACCAACTACTCTACTATAAACTTCACATCTTGTTCTTTTGTTTAAATTTTCTTCAATATTCTCAATTAAAGAATCACATTTTGGACAAAATCTTTTTTCACCATTAAGATAACCATGTTTAGGACATATACTAAATGTAGGTGTTAAAGTAAAGTATGGTAATTTAAAATTATTTGCAATTTTTTTTACTAACATTTTTGTAGTTTCAGGTGAAGATATTCTTTCTCCTATAAATCCATGAAGAACTGTACCACCTGTGTACTTACACTGGATTTCATCTTGTAATTCTAATGCTTCAAATATATCATTTGTATAATTAATTGGAAGTTGTGTTGAATTAGTATAATATGGTGCTGCACCTTTATCTCTATAATCATCTTCATTACCAACTATTATTCTTGGAAAAACATTTTTATCTTTTTTAGAAAATCTATAACTTGCACCTTCTGCAGGAGATGCTTCTAAATTATACAGATTACCTGTTTCTTGTTGATATTCTGATAGTTTTTTTCTTATAAAATTAAGAACTTTTATTGTAAACACCCTTCCTGATTCAGATGCAATGTTACATCCTAAAAAGTTTAATAAAGATTCATTCATTCCTAATATTCCAATAGTTGAAAAGTGATTTACCCAGTACTTTTTATCTTTTTGATATATATGTCTTAAGAAAAATCTTGAATAGGGGTATAAACCTGCTTCTGTAAATCTTTCTAATGATTTTCTTTTCATTTCTAAACTTTTTTTAGCTAAATCCAGATATTTTTCTAATCTTTCAAAATAATCTTGTTCATTTTTTGATAAATATCCTATTCTAACAAGATTGACAGTTACAACTCCTAAACTTCCTGTTAAAGGGTTTGATCCAAACAAACCACCACCTCTTTTTTCTAATTCTTTATTATCTAAACGTAAACGACAACACATGCTTCTTACATCATCAGGTTTCATATCTGAATTAATAAAATTAGAAAAATAAGGTATGCCATATTTTGCAGTCATTTCCCAAATTATATTATGATCTTCATTATCCCAATCAAAATCTTTTGTAATGTTATATGTTGGGATTGGAAATGTGAATACTCTCCCTTTTGCATCTCCTTCCATCATTACTTCTGCAAATGCTTTATTTATTAAATCCATTTCTTTTTGAAAACTTCCATATGTTTCTGTCATTAATTTTCCACCAATAATTATTGGTTCGTTTTTAATAAAATCAGGAACTTTAAGGTCCATTGTTATATTTGTAAATGGAGTTTGAAAACCTGTTCTTGTTGGAACATTCATATTAAATAAAAATTCTTGCATTGCTTGTTTTATTTCTTTATAACTAAGATTCCCAGATTTAATAAAAGGGGCTAAGTATGTATCAAAGTTTGATAATGCTTGAGCACCTGCAGATTCTCCTTGAAGAGTATAAAAGAAATTTACTATTTGACCAAGTGCTGTTTTTAGATGTTTTGGTGGTTTGGATTCTGTTTTTCCACTAACTCCACCAAAACCAGACATTAATATATCTTTTATATCCCAACCAACACAATAAGGGCCAAGAACACCTAAATCATGTATATGTATATCTCCATTTTGATGAGCACTACTAATCTCTTCTGGATATAATTTATCTAACCAATACTTTGCAACTAATGTTGATGTTATATGATTATTCAACCCTTGCAATGAGTATGCCATATTAGAGTTTTCTTTAACACGCCAATCTGCTTGGCTAACATAATTATCAATGATTGCTACTGCTTCTGCAACTGATTCTTTTACATTTCTAATTTCTTTATGCTTAAACCTGTAAAGAATGAAAGCTTTTGATGTGTCAACATAACCATGTTTAATAAGAATCCTTTCCACTATATCAGATACTTGTTCAACAGTTGGAATAGTTATATCACCAAATTGTTGGTTTAATACATCAACAACTTTGTTAGATAAATCTTCTGAAATTTCACTATTATCTCCACCAACTGATTTTGCAGCTTTAAATATTGCTTCTTTAATCTTATCATGATTAAATAAAACTATAGATCCATCTCTTTTTCTTACTTGACTAACTCCTTTTTCACCCATCTTTTTTAACTCCTTATTATTTATATATTAATAAAAAACCACAAAATCCAGTCACAGTTCATCAGGATTACTTAACCAATCACTAACATCAAGTTCACACACTCCTTTGTCATCACCATTATAAATTACTTTTTCAATACCAGCATTAATAATTGCCCTTTTGCACATTCTACATGGATTAGGTGATTTTTTTTCTTGATTTCGTTTTCTTCCTGCCAGATACAATACTCCTCCTAAAACAGAAACACCTGCTCTTGCAGCATTTATAATGGCATTCATCTCAGCATGAACACTTTTACACAATTCATACCTTTCACCGCTTGGTATTTTTTGTAAAATTCTTGGACAATCTTCTAAATCATAACAATTAGGAGCTCCTCTTGGAGCACCACAATAACCTGTTGAAACTATTTGATCATTTTTTACAATTATAGCTCCATAGCAAGTTTTTTTACAAGTGCCTCGCTTTGAAACTTCATAAGCTAAGGATAAGTAATATTCGTCTTTTTTTAATCTCATAACAAAATTAAGAAATCATAACTTATTTATATAGTTTGTTGAGTACTGTGTGATTATAATAAAATATTAAATAAGATTTCTGTTTCCCAAATCCAATATGAAAGTAAAAATACAAAAAATCTCAGATATTGACACACCTAGTTATGCAAAACAAGGCGATGCTGCCCTTGATTTAAGAGCTGCAGAATCTATTTTACTCAAAGCAGGTGATAAATATCTTGTAAAAACCGGAATAAAAATGGCTATTCCACCTGGTTATGTTGGTTTAATCTGGGACAGAAGCGGTCTAGCAGTAAAAAACGAGATACATGCACTAGCAGGAGTTGTTGATTCTGGTTATCGTGGAGAAGTATGTGTAGTCTTAAAGAATCTTGGTAAAGAAGATTTCCAGATTGAGAAGAATATGAGAATTGCTCAGATGATAATTCAACCACACATAACAGCAACACTTGAAGAAGTAAATAATTTAGAACAAAGTGAAAGAGGTCAAGGTGGTTTTGGTAGCACTGGTTTAAAATAAGAAAATGGAAAGAAAAGAGGCAGTATTAGAAATTAAGATTCAAGGTAGTCTGAGAGACATGGCTGAAGATATTAGAGGTTGTAGACAACATCCTAGTTTTCCATCATCAAAAGATGAAATATTTAGAAAACCTGACAAAACAACACTCAAATATAGTATTGCAAAAGGCCATTTAGCTGCTATGGAGTTTGTAACTTTGTATTGCAGATCATATATTCCCAGATTATGGACATTAATGCTTGCTTGTTCTAGTCATATTTCAATGCTTCAAGAATCAACAAGATCTGTTGAACATCATGATTATTATCTTCCACAAGAATTGCATAAGTTTCCAGAGATTGTCAAAAAAATTGATAAAAAGTTTAAAACATCCTTTGATTTATACAAAAAAGCAATCGACAAAGGCATGCAAAAACAAGACGCAATGTACTGTCTTCCTTTATACACATTAACAGGTGATAGTTTTAAGCTAAATCTAAGAGAATTATACCATTTAAAACTTGTTTATCCAAATATTATAACAGAAATGTATGATTGGTGTATAAGAAAATTATCATTAACAGAAAGAATTACACCAGGTTTTGATTTTGATATTAAAACATGGCTTGAAAAGAGAAAGGCAGTAAATAATATAACAAGATATGATCCTTGTCCAATTATTGTATCAGATGAAGATCCAAAAAACTATGAAAAATATTTTAATAAAATAAAATCACAGAATGATACAAAATTAAGTAATTGTTCTGGACCATTTAAGAGTAAAGAAATAGAATTTATGGCAAAGAGATTACACGATCCAGTATATGCAGGGATTTTAAAAACTAAAACAAGCATAAGATTTGATTTTGCATGCGACTTATCTGTGTTGCATGAATTATTAAGACACAGAACATTAGACAGAAACCTTCTACCGATTACATACTCAAGTAATTTCAATTATTGTAACCACAGAGAATGGAAAGACAAAAACCTCCATAAAGAATATAATCAAAATAATAAAGAGCTTGAAAGTCTGTATCATTTTTTGGTTGAAGGAATACCAAAATCAATTGCAGCAGGTGTTTTACCGCATTCACTTATTGCACACGGTAACATCAATTGTAATTTTAAATCAATGCTTGATTTTCTAGGGCAAAGGCTTTGTAAACGTGCAAAACCAGGCATACAAAAACTAGCAAATTCATTAAAAGATCAAATACAAAAAAGATATCAATTAGATGATAAACTATTTTATAATTGCGATAGGTGTGTTGATTCTTGTGATTTTAAGTGAATTACATAGATTATACAAACTCTATTTTGTAGTCTATAAATACATTTATAAATAACAATATTCTAACTTAGTGTTATGGTAGTGACAGTAATTATAGGAAGTCAATGGGGAGATGAAGGCAAAGGTAAGATAGTTGACTTAATAGCTGAGGATTATGACATTATAGCTAGGTACCAAGGAGGTGCCAATGCAGGCCATACTGTTGTAGTTGGTGATAAGACATTCAAGCTTCATTTAATACCTTCAGGTGCTATAAGAAACAAACTTTGCGTTATAGGAAATGGCGTTGTTCTTGACCCGATTAAATTAGTTGAAGAAATAGAAAGTTTAAAATCTCAAGGTATAACAAATATAAACATGGCTATTTCTGAAAAAACACACATTATTTTATCTTATCATAAAAAGTTTGATAAATTAAGAGAAAAAAGTAAAGGAGATAAAAAGATTGGCACAACAAAGCGTGGTATTGGACCAGCATATGAAGACAAAGTTGCAAGAATCGGTATAAGAGCACAGGATTTGCTTGATGAGGAAGTGTTTAAACAAAAATTACAAAATGTTCTGAAACAGAAAAATCTTATACTAGAAAAAATATATGAAGAAAAACCTATTAATTTTGATGATGTTTATAATGATTATCTAAAGTATAAAAATGTGTTAAAACCTTTTATCAAGGATACTTCTTTGATTCTAGATAAAGCAATCAAGAATGGTAAAAATATATTATTAGAAGGTGCTCAAGGTACTTTGTTAGATATTGATCATGGAACATATCCTTTTTTAACATCTTCAAATACTGTTGCTGGAAATGCTTGTTCTGGTTCAGGCATAGGCCCAACAAAGATAACAAATATTATTGGAATTGTAAAAGCATATACTACAAGAGTTGGAGCTGGACCTTTTCCAACTGAGTTGGATGATGATGATGGAGAAAAGTTAAGAAAAAAAGGTTCTGAATTTGGCACAACAACCGGAAGACCTAGAAGGTGTGGATGGTTTGATCCATTGATTGTAAAATATGCTGTAAGGGTTAATGGTTTAACAAGTATAGCAATAACAAAATTAGATGTTCTAGATGAATTTGATAAGATCAAAGTTTGTACTGGTTATAAATATAAAGATCAAGTTTTAGATGAATTTCCTGCAAAAGTTGATGTTTTAGAAAAGTACGAGCCTGTTTATGAGGAAATGGATGGGTGGCAACAAGATATTACAAATTGCAAAGCTTATGATGATTTGCCTGAAAATGCAAAAACATATCTTAAAAAGATTGAAGAATTATCAGGTATATCAATATCCATTGTGTCTGTTGGACCTAAAAGAAGCCAGACTATGAAGATAAAATGAGCTAATAAAGTAAACGAAATAATAAAATAAAAGTAAGAAAATAAAGTGACAAAAATGCCAGACAACCTAAAATCAATATCACCTTTAGATGGAAGATATTATGATCATGTTAAAGAGCTGAGTAATTATTTTTCTGAATTTGCTTTATTTAAGTATAGATTACAAGTTGAAGTTGAATATTTTATTAAACTGAATAAAGTTATTGGCAATAAATTAGTTGATAGAGATAAGAAAGAATTAAGATTGCTTTATGAAAAATTTACATTAAAAGATGCTGAAGCTATCAAAGAAGAGGAAAAGATTGTTAATCATGATGTCAAGGTTGTTGAATTGTTTATTAAAAAGAAATTGGGTGAGTTAAAGAAAAATGAGTCAAAAGAAAAAGATTCAAAAAATGCATCAATTAATAAT
>CEPV01049594.1_pt1 | contig 38325 bp, 58 predicted proteins | sample 530451 | NCBI WGS metagenome assembly CEPV01 (sample SAMEA2620097, study PRJEB7988) | marine metagenome | isolation source: saline water (ENVO:00002010), including
TTACTAATCCATCCTGCTTTTGGAACACGAATAAAAGAATGAATAAACTTCCCATCAATAACTATTGACCTTATATCATGTACACCTTTTACTAAATCAGGAATACCTTTGCTAGTATCGACAAACTCCTGCAAAATTGTATCTCTTGGTATTTTTTGAGGTAATTGACTTTTCTTAATTATTGTCAAACCAATTGCACTTGATCCAAACCTTGGTTTTAATACAATTTTATCAGATTTAATATATTTTAATTTACTTTTAAGTTGTTTAATATCATGAACAAGATATGTTTTAGGCATATATTGTTTAAATGTATTCCTTGTTAACCATTTATCAGAACACAATATTTCTAATTCAGTAGAATTAAGAATTTTAACCTTTTTTTCAAAATATTTTTTATATTTCAAACTATTTCCACTTAATTTAGTTTTATCAAATATAAAATCATAACCAAAATCATGGACAACTGTCCATTTTCCATTCTTCATTTCCCATCCTTTGTTAAATAATTTAGTTTTTTTATTATACCAAAGAACGTTTGCTTTATACCACTTTAAACCATACTCTTTTTCAGACTTTTCAAAAAGATATCTATAACATCTTCGTAATACTTTTTTATCATATTTTTTTATATGAGAATAAGGTAGATTACCAAACTTGGCATCATCGATCATTACAACTCGTTTTATTTTTGTCATTATCACACTTTTAATAATTTATCATCAACATAAATCTTAGGATTTTTAAAAACTTGATCATAATGATTAATAGCATAAACTGTACCACCAAACCATGCATTACTTCCTATTGCAACATGTGCAGTTCCTAAACTTTTTTCATCAACAATTGTTACACCTACAATCTTAGCATTTGGGTTTATTCCAATACCAAACTCTGAAAGTCTTTTAACTCCCCATTCATACTTTGATTTAAGTAAAGCTCTATTAAGACTTTCATTTAATAACTTAGACTCTCTTAAACCAGAAATGTTAATGACTTCATCATTTTCAATTGTTAATGTTACAGGATGTTTAACAAGCATAGTCCCTTTATGTGTTTTTATTGAACCATCTATTACAACTTTACCATAAATTCCTTTTTTTGATCTTGGTGGAATATAAACTTCACCAGCAGGAATATTTCCACCCATTCCAGGCTTAGAATAATTTCCATCATTTGATATTGCAGTTTTCCCTTTTATATTATAATATAAATCAGTACCTTTTTTAGTTGTAGCATGAATAATGTTTCCATTATCAAGAATCTTTTTAATTCTTTCACCATTTTGTTGTAATTTCGTATAATCAACATTCATTGCTTTCATCAAATATTTAAGATATCTAGTATCCAAACTTCTTAGATCAGAAACTGATGTAAACTTATGTTTAGCTTTTTTTGCAAAAGACCTATAACTTTTACCTAAAACACCTAAACCACTTAATCTTCCTGATAAGTTCATAGTAATTATACTTTTTGGTTTAAGTGCTGATAGATGTTTTATTAATTCTTCATTATCATGCACTAATGGTGTAGAATTTCTAATAAATAACTTAGTATTAAGATTTAATTCTTTAGCAGCAAGATAATAACCCATTGTAATAATTGGAGAGATCCTACTATCTTTAGTACCCAAATCACCCAAGATGAAAAAGTCTTCATTTTTAGCATTCAAACACTTTTGAATAATGTTTTTAAAACAATCTTTATAATGTTTAGATATATCTATTAATCCATTATTCTGCATCCACTTTGTAAACTGTTTTTCATCCATTTAAATAAAGAAATAAAGAAATCATATTTATAGGTTTTGGTATAAACATTAAATATTTTTATAAATATTTCTTCGATGACCAATAATCCTTACTTCAATCTTTTTAGAATTATGATTAATATCTGCAATAATCCTATAATCTCCAACCCTTAATTTATAATCTTTTCGTCCTTTTAATCTCTCAAAGAAGTGAAAAGGATTGTATTTTGTAGAAATTATTTTATTAAAAATTCTGTTTTTTAATTCCTTTTGAAGTTTATTTAGAAAATTTATTGCCTCTTCATCAAAAATAATTTCAAACATCATAATCCTAATCTTTTTTTTGCTTCAGCTTCAGTTAAGAATCCACCTGTTTTCATTCTTTTCCTAGCTTTTTCAATTGCTTTAATTGTCTCTTTACTAAGTTTTGGTTGTGTTTTTAATGTTTTAGCTATAAATACAACCTTTTTAATGACCTCATCATAACTTTCATTTCTATATTCTCTAAACAAATCTAATTGGTGTTTGGTGTCTCCATGTATTTTTATAGTTGTAGCATTCATATTATACTTAGGTATACTTAGGTATATTTAAAACTTTCCATTAAGAACTCATAAATCCAATAACAAATCCTTGTTCAAATGGATTTATTTGATCATTTTCAAGACTAAAATCTAGGCCATCTTCATCATATATATCCATTTCTTCTTTTTCTATATCAATTATCTTGATAATTACTCTTTGTTCGAATTTCATATTAATTCACCTCATTTTATTATTTTTAAGTATTTATTTCTAAGCATTTAAAAAACTATTAACATTAAAACAAGTTTTTTTGCTTAACATCATCATTTGTTGCTGAAATAAATGCTCAATTGTCTTATGTGTTACATCATTTGGTTGTATATTCTCATCTATCATTTTTATCACATCCTTTATTTCTATATAAAAAAAATATAGGCAAAGCATTAAGCAAGGGGTAGAGGGTGCTTTGCCGAATCCTAAAAAATACAAACAACAATAATATTATTATGATAGCCATCCTTTATAAGTCTCACGTCAACCTGACCAGTGACCAGTGAGAACATACTACAGAGCCCAGAACTAAAGAAAACAAGCATTTAAGGTCACTGGACACACTTCAAAAAGTGACCAGTGACAACACTAAAATAGCATAAAATTACATAAAATATTACCATATTTTACTATATTTTTTAAATTAAATCTACTTTCACATACTTATGACATCCATTGAATCAGAAAAGTCAATAAACATTATTAAACAAATAGCTACTAAAGATAATTCTATAACTTTTTATAATAATAAGTATAAAGAACATTACCATAGCACAACAGGTGCTAAAGAAGAAGTATTAAAAAAGTTTGTTAATCCATGTAAACATTTATTTAATAAAAACAAACTAAATGTTCTTGATATTTGCTTTGGTTTAGGTTATAATAGTGCAGGTTTAATTGATACTGTTTTAAATGTGAATCCTAATTGTAATATTAATATAATTGGATTAGAAAATGATATTAATATTTTGAATAAAATCAAAGATGTTAATATTGATTTTAGGAATTATAAGATTATTAAACAATTTAAAATAAACACATCAATAACACTTAATAATATCACACTAAAAATTATATTAGGTGATGCAAGACAAACAATAAAATCATTAAAAACAGAGTTTGACATTATATTACTAGATCCATTTTCACCTAAACAATGTCCTGAACTATGGACATTAGACTTTTTTAAAGAAATATTTAATAAAATGAATATAGGTGGTGTATTGACAACATATTCCTGCGCTAGGATTGTAAGATACAATCTAAAACAAGCAGGATTTATTGTTAAAGACGGACCCAAGGTTGAAAGAAGAGGACCAAGCACAATTGCTATTAAAAAATAAACCATATCCAAAAGATCCGTCTGTGATGTCAAGAATCAAAGATTCTTGATCATGCTCAGAAATGTTCCATTTCTGACACGTCTATGACAGCAATGACTTGTCATTGATGGCATGGCCAGATGTAGCTTTTGAGCAAAGCGAGAAAGCGGAATAAGATTTTTGGATAAAGATAAAAAAAAATAAACTAAAATGAATAATAACAAACAAATATTACAAAAATATCTAGAAATAGAATCATTATTACAAAAACTCTTTAATCAAGTTAATTTTTGCACAACACATTGCATAAATAAACCAATAAGTAAATTCTCTAAGTTTGCAAGAGGAGATATTGGTTGTTGTTTAGGTGAATTTTATAGATTCGCAGGCAAAGTTATGCCAAAAGAATTAGATATACTAAACAAATCAAGAACAGAAAAATATGGTAAACCACAAAATAATGAAGATCCAATTATGGGTTTTGAAAAACCATGTTCGTATCATACAAAAAAAGGTTGTATTTTAAAAGATCATAAAGGCATTGCATGCATTACCTATGTTTGCACACCTTACAAAGAACATCTTAAAAAGAAATATAATATTGATTATGATTATTATGAAGTCAGAGATTTTGTTGAAAGTGTGTTTATTGGTGAAGTTAATGAACATAAATTAGAAGAGTTTAAGAATAAAGTTAAAGTATGGATTCAGAATACTAAATAAAATAACTAATAATTCTAATCTTTCTTAATCAAACTCCATAACAAATAAATAACAACAAAACTAGTAACACCTGCTATAAACCAATATCCTGGATATTGTAAAAATGAATTTGTAATTGTTCCCAACACAGGAGGTGCAGCTTCAACAGCAGATTCCATTACTTGTGGTGCAGCATCCATTGCAACCTCAGAACTTTTTTCAACAGCAGCTTGCTTTACATTTGGTGAAACCATGTCAGTTGCTCCAAACAAACCCATCCTCATTGAACTAAACATTTGTATACCACCACCAACTACAACACTGATAAGTAAAGCAGGCATCAAACTACCTAACTTCTTAACTAATTTCTCACGAACAGAATCAGTTGACTTTGGTGATATAATTATGAATTTGTTTGCAAGTTTATAATGATTAACTTCTTTACCTTTAGAAGAATAATGAAATTCTTCAACTTCAACTAAACCTCCTTTTTCAAGATGTGTTAAATTGTAATGGACAGTTGATATTGGAATCTTAAGATCTTTAGAAATCTGCGTTTCAGTTGAATCATCAACTGTAGCTAAATAATCAAGAATCTTTCTGCAGCTAGGATTACTAATAACTTGAGCAAGTTGTTTTGCTTTTTCTTCTTTTAATGAAACCAGTAAAAATGTTTCTTTCTTTGATTTTTTAGCCATATAATAAGAAGTATAGTTTTCAGTATTTAAATAGGTTTTGATTACTTTAATTTGATTTGAAGTTATATACCATCAAACCATAGTTATATTTATATATTAAAGTAAATTTCATAACACAAAACAACTAATCTAGGGGTGTATATAAATGGAAGAAAAAGATATGAATAAAGAAATCAAAAACATTATGGATCAGCCAAAAAAAGAGCATGTGCATGAACATCCGCATAAACATCATAAACACCCACATAAACACCATAAACATAAGAAAAAAATGGATCTATGGAAAGTGTCAAGCATTGCATTCTTATTATTACTAATAATTTCTGTATTTTCAAATGGTTTTAGTGATTTTACTGGAATGTCAATAATGTCAGATAAACTAGAACTAACAGTTATCAGTGATAAAGAATGCCTAGATTGTAGTGCTGGTCAAACTGAAATATTAGGAATATTTACAGAAATGTTCACAGAATTAGACATCAAAGAACTTGATTATGAAGATAATGATGCACAAACATTAATCAAAGAATATAATCTAGAATTATTACCTGCATATATTTTTAATGAAAATATTAAAGAACAAGAAGAATGGAAAAGTAATGTAAATCTTCAATCTGCTTTTAAAGAAATTGAAGGTAATTTTGTTGCTATTGAAGATGCAGTTGGTGCAGAACATAATCCTTTAAAAGAAATCTGTGATAATGAAAAAGATGACAGAGACCAAGATGGTAAAATTGATTGTGAAGATGATGAATGTAAATTTGAATTAGCGTGTAATAAAGATGCATTAGTAGAATGTTCAGAACAATATGGAGCAAAAGAAGATACAATTATCTTTTATTATGCAAATACATGTGGTTGGTGTTCTAAGATGAAACCTGGTGTTACACAGCTTCAAGAAGAAGGTTATGATTTCAAATGGGTTGATTCAGCAAATGCAGAAGAATCACAAGTAATAAATGAATGTTTTAGAAAATACATGACTGGTGGTGGAGTACCACAATTCATATGTGTTAAAAACGGAAACATTAAATCAGGAGCTTTTGTTGATGCAGATAAAAACCTAGATGTTAGTTTAATGCAAAGTTGGGCTGATGCATGTTTAGCTAGTTAACTTTTTTATTTTATTTTTATTTTTTAAATTAAGAGGTGTTCATATGAAAACTTGTGTTAATAAAGATACAAACCTAGAACATTGCAATTGTAGTTATCCTGGATGCGAAAGAAAAGGCATATGTTGTGAATGTTTGCACTATCATAGAAGAAGAGGAGAATTACCAGCTTGTTTCTTTCCAGATAAAATTGAAAATACTTTTGATAGAAGCTTTGAAAAGTTTATAGAAATACACAAATAAATATGACTCAAGAACACCACCATACAAAAAAAAGAAAAATAAGAAAAAGTAGAATAATAACACCAATCATAATATTTCTATTAATTTTTAGCATTTATATCTTAACACAATCAAATGAAATCTCAGTAACAATAATAAAAAATAATGATTGTGAATTTTGTACAGATGTTCAACCAATAATAGATTTGATAAACCAATCAAAAGAAGTAAAAATAAATTATCTAAAACAATTGGATTATAAAGATCAAGAAGCGAAATCATTAATTAATAAATTAAGTATCAAAACAGTTCCAATAGTAATAATAGAAGGTAATGCTTTTACAAAAACAGACTTATTTAATGAACTTTCATCTGACCAAATACAAAAACAAGCTAATAAATTCTTAATTGGAAATATCAAACCACCTTTAACAGTAATAGAAACAGACGAAATAATAGGAACTGTGAATGTAGTATATTTAAAAGATAAAGAGTGTAAAGAATGTGCTGATTTAAACCATGCAATAAACAAATTTAAAGACATGAACATTTATATTAAAGAAGTAAAAGAAATAGACATTGATTCAAAGCAAGGAATGGATTTAATACAAAGACACAATATAAAGAATATTCCTACTTTGATTTTTGATACTGAATTAAAATATTATGAAGATATAAAAGATAATTGGAAACTTTATGGAACAATTGAAGATAATGGTTTTATGATTATGAGAAAAGTACTTGCTCCTTACAAAGAACTTGAAACTAATGAAATAAAAGGATTAATTAAAATCACATACATTACAGATAAAAAATGTACACAATGTTATGATCCTTTGATACATAAACAAGTAATATCTAGAATAATGCCTTATTATGATGATGAACAAACATTAGACATATCCAATAACAAAGCAAAAGAATTAATTAAAAAATATAATATAAAAACAATACCAACAATAATATTGTCAGAAGATATTAATGAATATCCTTTATTTGAAAGTTTATTTGGTAATGTGTTTGAAAAACAAATTGATAAAACTTATGTTTTTAAACAAAATCAAGATTTAAAAGATGTTAGTTATAAAAATTTAGAAAGTAATGAAATTATAATTAATTAAAGAGAAATTCCTTAAATTAAGAATGACACCAAATGAATTATTTCTAAGATTTGCACTACCTTGTTTAAAGTATTTAGAAATCCCTAAACCTTTCAAACAAGATATTAAAGATAAGTTTTTTTCAGGAGATTACCTTCCTCAATCACACCTAGAAGAGACATACCCAGTAGCATGCCACAGAATGAGTACAACTATGGGTAAAGATTGGTTTACTGTAAAAGAGATTTGGAGACATTATTTATTATGGCATAATAGGTTGGTAAAAGAAAGTGCAAAAGTTCCTGAAAATATATATTGGTGCCAAGTTAGGTTTGGTGAAGTTGAAAAAACTATTGGTAATAAAATCCAAGTATATTATCCATGCAGAGATTCTGATTTTGATTTAAGAAGTTTATTTCACAATGATTATAAAGTTAAAGTTGCAAAAAAAGATATAGTTGTTCTCCATGATAAACATATTATTGATTTGTATTCAAATGTTTTGAAATTGTTACATAAATAACTTTTAGTTTTGTTAGAAATCCTAGTTAAATTTATATAGATATAAAGATAAAATTAAATAATAACATAAAAAGGGGAAAATCATGCTAAACAACATACAAACATTTTTTTCAGTATTAGTACTAATATTCTTTATAGGTATGTTTATAACAACATACAAACATAAAAAAACATTAATTAATTTAGTACTAATAACAACAATCTCTTTAATACTAATTAACTTAAATCAATGGTATTTTACAGGGATAGGAATTCTATTTATTCTTTTTCCTTTATTTAATAAAAAAATAACACACAACAATCTAGCTATATTTTCAATGCTTGGTTCAATAATTGGTTCGTATTTTATTTTAGTTTTATACCAAAACATACAAATTCCAATATTAATGATAATCATTACAATTTCATTAATCATAATGTGTTTGTTAAGTGTATTAGGTATTTTAGAAAAAAACATAAAAAAATATCTTATAATCTCAAACTTAATTCAGTTTATATTTGTTATACTTGATTTGTCAGTTGCAAAAGCCACAGGTACAATAGGAAGCTTAGGTATAATCCAAATATTTAATTACACATTAGCAGGAACTCTTTTCTTCTTAACATTAATAATATTAAACAAAGAAAAATTAAACAAATTCAAAGATATACAAGGTTATTATTATAAAGATCATATAATAGGAATATTTGTAATCATTGCATGCATTTCATTAGCAGGACTTCCAGGTTTAAACATCTTTGTTAGTGAGTGGTTATTATTTGTTAAAGCATTCACAATTGATCCAGCAATAACCATAATTGGAATCTTTATTGCATTATTATTATTTATAATGTATTTCAAAGTAATTTATATCTTAATATCAAAATATAGTATTCATAAACAAAAATCTCATCTTTTACCTAAGATGTATGTGATTTTACTTGGTGTTTTGTGTTTAATATTTGGTATTATATTTAAATTACAATTTTATATTTTTGATAAAGTATTAGCATAATAAAGAAATTATAAAAATAAAAAAAGATGATAAAAAGAAAATCAGTTTACATTGGAGGAGAAACAGATTCACAAGATTTGATTATTCCAAAGTATTATGAGGATTTTTTTAAAGAATCTTTATTATTTTTTGTAACTGGTTTGATATTGTTATTATTGATATTATTATTTATTTAAAATGAAAAACACAATCAAAAAATCACCATGGATAAGTATATTTAATTGCAGCAGTTGTAATGGCTGTGACTTAGAATGTCTTGCATTACTAACACCAAAGTATGACATAGAAAGGTTTGGAATGGTATGGAAAACATCACCAAGACATGCAGATGTGTTGGTTGTTACAGGTATTGGTAATAAAACAGCTGCAAAAAGGTTAAAAACAATCTATGATCAAATGGCTCCAGTTAAAAAAGTAGTTGCAATTGGTAGCTGTGCAAACACTGGCGGAGTCTTTAGAACAAGTTATAATATGGGCAAAAAGATTGATGAAATCATAAAAGTTGACATTTATGTACCAGGATGCCCTCCAAGACCCGAAGCAATTATAAATGGCATTGCAAAAGCTATAGGTTTGTTAGGAAATAATACAAAAATAAAGAATAAATTAAAAAATAATCAAAACTAATAAATATAAATAAAAAAATTAGAATAAATAAAATAGAAAAATGAAACAAAAAATAACAACAATTGAAGAATTTTGGAAAGACATGCTAAATCTTAAAGAGTTTAGATTAATAGCAATAGTTGCAATTGATGAAGGTGGGTTCTTTAATGTTTTATATGAATTTGAAAGAAACAAAGAAGTATTTGAATTAAGAGTACAAGTTACAAAACAAAGACCAATATTACCTTCAATACATTTATTATTTCCTAATTCAGTATATTATGAATGTGAAATTCATGATTTTTTTGGAGTAGAGTTTGAAGATAATCATAGGCTTCATGATAAACTCTTTTTACCTGACGATTTCAAAGATAAACCTCCTTTGTTAAAAAAGTAATGATTAAAAAGATTTAATTAATAAAAAATAATGAAACTCCTGCCTGTAAGGCCAGCGAGTGCAATTTGAGCAAAGCTCAAATGCACATTTTAGCCTTGCTAAAATTGTGCCTAGCACATCGTAAGACGATCAGGACTTTCCAAGCGACAATACAACTTCATGGAAAGCACGAGCGAAGGAGTTTCATAAGAAAGAATAATGAAAATAAAAGGAAAACAAAAATGCATGACGCAGAAATACCAATAGGACCTCAAAGTCCAATAATGAAAGAACCGATTTGTATTCGGATTAACCTAGATGGTAATAAAATAAAAGATTCTTGGATAAAGATGGGTTACATACACAGAGGTATGGAAAAATTACTTGAAACAAAGAATATAAATCAAGCTTTGTATACTGTTGAACACATCTGTGGTATTTGTTCATTTGCACATTCAGGTTGTTTTACATTAGCTTTTGAAAAACTCTTAGACTTTAAAAAACAAGACAATGTTAAATTTATAAGAATGATCATAGCAGAACTTGAAAGAATACATTCTCATTTACTTTGGTTTGGTTATGCAATGCATGAAATTGGTTTTGAAACTTTATTCAATTATGCAATGCGTGAAAGGGAATATATTTTAGAATGTTTTGAAAAATTAACTGGTAATAGAGTTCATCATGGAATAAGTAAACTAAAAACTGTTAGATATAATATAAATTTTAAAGATAAAGAGTTTGTTATGGAAAGATTAAAAAAAATACAAGACCAAATGGATTTTTATATTAAAACAACAATTAATAACAAAATAATTCTTTCAAGGTTTGAAAATAATGGATTAATCAATAGAAACTTAGCTCAAAGATTTTGTTTAGTTGGACCTACTGCTCGTGCTTCTGGAATTAAAATGGATGTTCGTAAAGACGAACCATACGAAGCTTATGATTCTGTTGACTTTAATTTGATTACAGAAAAGAATGGTGATGCATTAGCACGAACATTAGTAAGATTAAGAGAAATTCTTGAAAGTATAAAAATAATTAAACAATGTTTTCATAGATTAAATGATAAACCAATACCTAAGTTTGAAAAAGATTTTCAATTAAAAGATAGTGAAACATATGCAAGAATTGAAGCACCACGTGGTGAAAATTTTCATTTTTATAAAATCAAAGATAACAAAATATTAAGAGCTAAGATTAGAACTCCAACATTTGCTTTTATTTCTGTTTTAACACAATTATTAAAAGATAAAGAGATAGGTGATGTTCCAGTTATAGTTTCATCTTTAGATCCTTGTTTTGGGTGTATGGAAAGGATGATTGTTGTAAAAGATAATAAAAAAGAGGTTTTAAAAGAAGATGAATTTAGATCTAGGTATTGCAAAACTTAGTGTTTTTATTTTAATACCTATATTTGCATTACTTTTTGAAGGTATTCGAAGGAAAGTTTTTGCACGAATGCAACATAGAATTGGTCCTCCTATTCATCAACCATTTTTAGATATAATAAAATTATTTCATAAGGGTAAGAGTGATGCACTTGGTCAAGAGAACCTATTTTTTAGAATTTCTCCTTATTTAGATTTTATAGTATGCTGGATTCTTTTTATACCAATTCTTGGAATTCTTGTTTTTGAATATGATTTTATTCTTCTTATCTATTTACTTGTACTTAGTGGAGGATTATCAATCTTAGCTGGACTTAGTTCAAATAATCCGTTTTCAATAATATCTTCTATTAGAGATATGATCTTAATGATATGTTATGAAATAATATTTGCAATTATTTTAATTATTATTATGATATTTACTAATTTAACAACACTTAGTCAGCTTAATACTATATTCTTAGCATACAAATTACCTTTAGCTTTGATTGGGTTCTTATACATAATGACTGCAATTATTAGAATAACACCTTTTGACACTGTATCAGCTCATACAGAAGTATTAGAAGGTGAAGAAACAGAGTTCAGTGGAAAAGGTTTAGCTTACCTATTATGGTCAGCTTATGTAAAAGATTTGTTTATGGCATATTTATTATTATTTTTATTTATAGGATATTTTCCATGGTATTATCTTTTCATGCTTTCTTTTGTAATAGCAATCATAATAGCTTTCATAAGAGCAACCACTTGTCGTTATAAAGTTACACAAACATTTCATAGATTAGTTTATGTTTTAGTTATTGTTATTGTAGAATTTGTTAGAATTAGGTTGGGGTTTGTGTGGTAAAATGGGAATAAATTGGGAATGTTTTAAACATATGTTTATGAAACCTTTTACTAAACTTTATCCTAAAGAAAAAGTAATTACTTATCCAAAAACAAGAGGTAGGATTAAGTTTGATTCTTCTAAATGTATTGGTGCAAAAGAATGTGTTAAGAATTGTCCAGCTTATGCAATTAAATACATTGGTAAAGGTAAACTAGAGTTTGACATGGGTAAGTGCATATTCTGTGGACTTTGTGTTGATATGTGTCCAACTGGTGCAATTAGTTTTGAAGGTAAGTTTGATTATGCTAGTAATAAGAAAGAGAAGTTGGTTGTTAAAAGTTAATTATTAACAAAAGTTTTAACCTTACCACAAACAACATCAAATTTATTTTGTAATTCTTCTGATAATGTTTCACCAACACCAATTTCTTTAGGCTGAACAGCAATTAACTTTATCTTAGAAAAAGACACAAACTTAGACAACATTGTTATTGGAATTGTATGTGTAGTTGTCACAGGTAGTGTTAATATGTTCTCATATTCAAATAATTTAACTTCACCAACAGATCCACTAAAGTCAACTGCATCAATAATATAGATAATGTCAGGCTTTAACTCAGCAATCTGATAAAAGAAGTTTTCTGGACTGATTTCAGCTCTTATGAACACAATATTATTATCATGTCCTTTACGATTCTCAATATTCTTTTTTAACACATCCTGTAGCTTATCAAGAACAAGATTACCAATATTATCATCTGATTTGATTGGATTACCTAGGCTGATAATTAACTTCATATCTCATAGATATATTGTTTAATTTATATATTTTATTGTGTTTTTGTGCTTTGTAGAAATCCTGTTACTGCCTACTGTTTATGTCGTGACTCAGGCTCATATTTCTATAAGTCTGAGTAGGCATGGCAGTAACGAACGTTAGTGAGTAAGGATTTAAACAAAACAGTTTTTACTCCTAATACAAGATTATAAAAGTTTAAATACAAAATAAAAATTAGAATTAATTATGAAAATCACTATTTCAGGTTTACCTGGTTCAGGAAAAAGTACAAATGCAAAACTTCTTGCAGAAAGATTAGGATATGATAGACATTCTAGTGGAGATTTTCAAAGAGCTCAGTTCAAAAAAATGGGTTATAGTTATGAAATTTATGAAGAAGTATATCAAAATCATCCAGAACTTGATTTTTTAGTTGATAGTATGATTATTGAATATGGCAAAGATCATGATGATTTTGTTTTTGATTCATGGATGGCTAGTTATTTTATACAAGAATCTTTTAAAGTATTTTTAAAAGCTGATCTTAATACAAGAGCTTTAAGAATTTTCAAAGATACAAGAAAAGAAAGACTTGATGTAGAAAAACAGGAAACATTTGAAAAAACAAGAAAAAAAATACAATTAAGAGATTATGAAAACAGAAGAAGATGGATAGAATTATATGATTTTGATTATGCAACAGAAGAATTTTATAATTTAGTGATTGATACAACTCATTTAACTAATGAACAAGTAATTGAAAAGATTATTAAAGGAGCTAAATTATGGCTTTCTGAGTTTAATAAAGCGTACGAGCACATTAACAACTTGCCCAATACTTAAATTAGAAGTATTCAAATACAAATCAAAGTTCTTTTTATCATAAATATCTACTTTGTAAACATTTTTGTATCTTTTTCTTTCTAAATTAGACCTTTGTTTGATTTCTTTTTTCACTTGATTAATTGATTTAAATGATTCTAATTTTCTTTTTGCTTTGAATATTCGTTTTGCAGCTTCATCTTGGCTAACATTTAAGAAAATCTTTATTGAATTAGGCAATATTTTGAATGTTGTTCTTCCATCAATTATTATATTACCTTTTTTTGCTAATTCAATTTGTTTTTTGTCTATTTGTTTGTCAATATTTCTATGTGTTTTAAGATATTTATTTAGTTCTATTATTCCCATATGTCTTTTCTTTGCATATTGTCTGTATAAAGTTCCTGCTGTAAAATGTCTAAGTTTTAGTTTCTTAGCTAAAGCTTTTGCCACTACTGATTTCCCAGATCCAGGTTTTCCTGTGATTGTTATTATCATATTATCATTTATGATATACTACTTTATTAATTTAACCGAAATATTAATAAATATATGACTAAAACTTATACTTATGACAAAAATAACTAAAAAACAAAACATTGGCGAAATAGTAAGTAAACATCCTAAAACAGTAGAAGTATTCCAAAAACATGGTTTACATTGTATTGGTTGTTTTGCATCTCATTTTGAAACCCTAGAACAAGGATGTAAAGCACATGGTATTGATGCTGATAAAATGGTTAAAGATTTGAATAAAGTTGTTGAAAACAAGAAATAACTACTTAATACAGATAAATTTATAAATACCCATTTAAAACCTATATACTATGTTCTATAAAACTGAAATACAAAGTCATATACGAGTACCTCCTGACCACTTTAAGTTAGGTAAAGAAGAAGCTGTTAGAAAGTGTATTAAAGGACAATTCGAAGGCTTTATTTCCAAAGATATAGGTATTGTTATAGATGTAGCTGAAGTTACAGAAGTCAAAGAAGGAGTTGTTATACCAGGAGATGGAGCAGCATATTATGAAACTGTATTCACATTATTCACATTTAAACCAGAAATAAAGGAAGTATTAATGGGAATTGTCAAAGATATAGCAGACTTTGGAGTTTTCATGAATATTGGCCCAATTGAAGGTATGATTCATGTATCACAAACAATGGATGATTATGTAAGCTTTTCAAAAGACAAAGTTTTAACAGGTAAAGAAAGCAAAAGATCATTAAAAGTTGGAGACAAATGTAAAGCAAGATTAATAGCTGCAAGTTTTAAAGACATAACAAATCCAAAAATAGGTTTAACAATGAGACAAGAAGGACTTGGTAAGTTTGAATGGTTAGAAGAACAACCAAAAAAAGCTGAGAAAAAAGTTGAACCTAAAAAAGAAGATAAAAAAAAGAAAAAGTAAATTAATATGATTGGAAATCTTGATTTACAATCTATGAATGAACGAAGTGAATGAATATGGCACAAAGAAAAATATGTAAAAAATGTAATATTTTTGTTGATGGTCCAACATGTCCAATTTGTAAAGGAAATCAATTTAGTACATCTTGGCGTGGAAGAATTTACATTGTAGATCCTAATAAATCATTAATTGCTCAAAAAATAGGTAAAACAGTAAAAGGAGAATATGCAATAAAAAAGAAATAAGGTAAATAAAATGAATATAACAATAACAAAACAAACAGAATCACCATTATTATCAAGAAAAAGAATAATCTCAGAAGTTTCATTTAAAGGTAAAACACCTTCAAGACTTGAGCTTAAGAAAGAATTAGCTAGTAAACTAAAAACAAAACAAGAACTAATTGAAATAAGACACATTTATGGTAAGTTTGGTGAAGAAAAAGCAAAATTAATTGCTCATGTTTATGAAGATGAAAAAGTAATGAAAGCTTTGGTTCATAAAAAGAAAGAAAAAGAAGTTAAAGAAGAAAAAAAGCCTGAAGCAGAAGCACCAAAAGCTGAAGTTAAAAAAGAAGAACCTAAGAAAGAAGAAAAGAAACCCGAAGTAAAGAAAGAGGACAAGAAGTAGGTGAATTTGTATGGGAAAGAAAAAAGCACATAAACCAGTTAAAAAAAAAGGAAAAATCAAAAGAAAACCAAAAAGAACTAGTGCAAAGTACAAGAATTATACTGTTTCTGGAAACAAAGTAGAAAAGAAAAATAGAGTTTGTCCAAAATGTGGGCCAGGAGTATTCATGTCAGAACATAAAACAAGAAAGACATGTGGTAAGTGTGGATATATGGAAGTTAGTAAGTAGTTTTTTGTTAATTTTTATTTATTTATTATTCATTACTTGTTCTTTATTTAATATATCACAACAATCTATATAAACAAACAAATTCTCACCAAAATATGCTCAAAGACTTCACACCAAGGTTATACCAGGAAACAATATTCTCAACATGTACAACTCACAACACATTAGTTGTGATTCCAACTGGTTTAGGTAAAACTGGCATTGCTATGATGTTAACAGATTTTAGATTAAATCAATATCCAGATAAAAAGATTTTAATGTTAGCACCAACAAAACCTTTAGTTGAACAACATTATAAAACATTTAAACAACATGTTAATGAACAAAATATTACAATGTTCACAGGATTTGTTAAGCCAGACAAAAGACAAGAACTATGGCAAGATGCTAAAATAATTATTTCTACACCACAAGGTTTAGAAAATGATATTATAAACAACAAAATAAACTTAAAAGAAGTATCTTTATTAATCATTGACGAAGCACACAGAGCAACTGGTAATTATTCTTATGTTTGGCTTGCAAAACAATATGATAAACTAGCAAGATTTCCAAGAATATTAGCATTGACTGCTTCTCCTGGTTCAAAACTAGAAAAAATCAAAGAAGTTTGTGATAATTTACTAATAGAAGAAGTAGAAATAAGAACAGATGAAGATCCAGATGTAAAACAATATGTACAAAAAGTAGACATAAAATGGGTAACTGTTCAATTACCAGAGGAGTTTAAAACTATTAAAAAGTTCTTAGAAAATTGTTTAAAAGATAAACTTACAGAAGTAAAAAATAATGGTTATATTGATTCATCACAAATTTCTAATTTAAGCAGAAGAGACTTATTAAAATTACAAGGAATATTGCAAGGCCAAGTAAGAACTGAAAGAACAATGGAATTATTTCAGTCTATTTCATTACTAGCACAAGCTATGAAAATTCACCATGCTTTAGAACTTATTGAATCACAAGGAATTAATGCATTATATCTATATATGAATGATTTAATGTCAAAAGCCAAAACAACAAAAGTTAAAGCTACTAAAAATTTAGTAAGAGATATTAACTTTAGATCTACTTTAATCAAAACTACAAAATTATATGAAAAAGGAATTGAACATCCAAAATTAAATGAGTTAATGAAGATTTTAAAACAACAAATAGAAAAAGACAAAAAGACAAAAATAATTGTTTTTAACCAATACAGAGATTGTGCTGTAAAAATTGTAAAAGAACTAGATGAATTAAATATAAAAAGTAAATTATTTGTTGGCCAAGCTAAAAAAAGAAACTCTGGTTTAACACAAAAAGAACAAATACAAATCTTAGACTCTTTTAGAAGAAATGAGTTTAATGTTTTAGTATCTTCAAGTGTTGGAGAAGAAGGACTTGATATTCCAAAAGTTGACCAAGTTATATTTTATGAACCTGTACCAAGTGCTATAAGATCTATTCAAAGAAGAGGTAGAACTGCTAGACATAAAGAAGGAGAAATAATAGTTTTGGTTACAGAAGGTACAAGAGATGTTGCATACAGATGGAGTGCTTTTCATAAAGAAAAAAAAATGTTTAGATCTTTAAAAGAATTAAGAAATAAATTCAAATTACAAAGACGAGAAACAACACTTAACAAATATATACCAAAAAAAGAAACTGAAGAAATAAAAATATTTGTAGATTATAGAGAAAAAGGTTCAGGAGTTATCAAAGAATTAATTGATAATGATGTAAATATTAGTCTTGACAAATTAAATATTGGAGACTTTATCCTTTCATCTAGAGTTTGTGTTGAATATAAAAAATCAGATGATTTTGTTAATTCAATTGTTGATGGAAGATTATTATTACAACTTAAAGAATTAAAAAGAAACTTTGAAATACCAATTATAATTATTGAAGGAGATCAAGATATTTATTCTGTAAGAAATATCAACCCAAATGCTATTAGAGGAATGTTAGCAACAATTTCAATTAGCTATGGAATTCCAATCTTATACACTAAGAATTACAAAGATACAGCAGCATTACTAAAAATGATTGCAAAAAGAGAACAAAACCAAACAAAAAAAGAGTTTAGTTTACATGGTGATAAAAAACCAATGACAATCAAAGAACAACAAGAGTATTTAATCAGTGCTTTGCCTGGCATTGGTGCGACTTTAGCAAAACCACTTCTCACCAAATTCAAAACAATAAAGAACATAATAAATGCACCAGAAGATGAACTAAAGAAAGTAGAATTAATTGGTAAAAAGAAAGCAAAGAAGATTAAGGATGTTGTTGATAAGGAGTATCAAGATTAAGTGTATGGTGTCTGTTAAGACAAGTGAGAACCCAGATTATTCGTCAGAATTCAAGGACTTTCCATGTGTAATTAATATACTTGGAAAGTGCGAACGAACCATACACTTAATATCAAGAGTAAGATTTATAAACATCAACTCCTAAAATAATAATATCATGAAAAAAAAGAGGTCACAGAAATTAGATTTTAGTAAAAGTATTCTTTTAAGTGATCTTCTTAACTTACATATTGAGCTTCACAAACAAGCTATTACAAAAACACATTATTTAATAGTAATCTCTGGTGTTATTCTAAGTTTTATTATTAATGAAATATTTCAAAAATCATTCTTAGAAGAAACAGTTTTGTTTAGATACGGAGTTATTATAATAATGGCTGGTACTATGCTTGCAATATTGTTTAGTCTAAGTGCAGCTGAATTAACTACAACAAAGAGCAGAAAAAGGATTAATTTATTTTACCACGCACACCAGACTGGTAAACTAGGTGAAAGAAATTATGAAAGACAGTTAAAAACTATGATGAAAAGTGATAATGCTATAATCGAAGAATATGCTCAAGAAGTCTTTGAATTAGAACAAGTCATTAAAAAACAGTTCGATGCTATTAAGTTCGGAACAATTCTATTGATTGGTTGCTGTGTTGTTGGTGGATTGATGATTTTAGTTAACTTCTTTTTATGATTCTAAAAAACAACAAAACATATATACTCCCAAACCCTACCAACACTCATGCCAATATCAAAATCAGAACTATTCCTATTTTACAAAAGAAAACTTATTCAACAAGCTATTGTAGAGCATTCTAAGAATAAAGAAGTAGTAGGTAGTTATGATAATAAAGGCTTTAGTAAAAGACCTGACATTATACAATATCCAGCAGAGATCTTAGAAGCAGTTAAACAAGGTATATCAAGTTTTCATTGTTCAGAAGAATTATGGAAAGATCCATTCCAATTATCATCAACATTAAACAGAAAACAATTAGATGAATTAAGAAAAGCATGGGACTTAGTATTAGACATTGATTGCCAAGAACTAGAATATTCTAAGATAGCAGCACTCTTACTAGTAGAAGCACTCAAATACCACAATATAAATGCAACAAGTATCAAATTCTCAGGAAATCATGGTTTTCACATAGGAATACCATTTGAATCATTTCCTAAAACAATGAATATTAAAGGAGAAATTATAGAAACAAGATTATTATTTCCTGAAACACCTAGACAAGTTGCCAAGTATCTTAAACATATGATTAAAGAACATTTAAAAAATAAAATCTTAGAATTTGACAAAAATATAGAAAACATTGCAAAGAGATTTAACAAAACAACAAAAGAAATAGGAGGTGATAATTTTGATCCATTCTTAGTACTAGAAGTAGATACAATCTTAATATCATCTAGACACTTATACAGAGCTCCATACTCATTTAATGAAAAATCAGGATTAGTATCAATACCTATTGACCCAAACAAGATATTAGAATTTAATAAACAACAAGCAATATCAAAGAATGTTATTGTTGATACAAATTTTAAGTTCTTAGACAGAGAAAAATGCAAAGAAAATGAAGCAAAGCAATTATTTATTCAAGCATATGACTTAGAAATGGAAGAAATTGAAAAACAAAAGTATAAACAAATACAAGATACAGAGAACAAGAAATATAAAAAAGATTTTGAAGTGTTCCAAGAAGCAGTACCTGAACAATACTTTCCACCGTGCATAAAAAAGATATTAGAAGGTTTAAGAGATGGTAAAAAAAGAGCTTTATTCATATTAATTAACTTTCTTAAAAGTGTTAATTGGCCATATGATGAAATAGAAGAAAGAATCAAACAATGGAATAAAGTTAATAAAGAAACATTAAAAGAAAATTATATTGTTGGTCAACTAAGATATCAAAAACATAACAAAGAAAAAATTCTTCCACCAAATTGTAAAAACATAATGTATTACAAAGACTTAGGTATATGTTTGCCAGATAACCTTTGTGCAAAAATAAAGAATCCTGTTAATTATGCAATCATTAAAACAAAGTCAGTTTCAAGGCAACAGAATCAACAAAGTGGTAGGAGAAAGGCCACAGAACAAGAAAAAGAACAAAGAAGAAAAATAAGGCAAGAAGAAAAAAAGTTCAAAGAAGAGATGCTAAAAAAGAATAAAAAAGACTAAAAAGACAACAAACCACTTAATTCAGTTAATATACCAATTCTATACAAAAAATCAGCAACCTTTATAAACAAAAGTCAGTTTTCAAACAAATAGTGGGAAAGTGTGTTTAAATCCTACATATAAATTATTAAACACACAACAGCTGTCTTTAAGCCTGAAAAAGCAAATTTTTCAGTACAGGAGATCAAAGTAAGTTCTTTCTGTCTGAAAATATGAAAATCAAGGCTAGTATGATGGGTTTAATGCTCATATAAAGCATTATTAAATCTAATGGGGTGAATTAAAGCTAAACCAAAAATACAATGCCAACAATTAGAAAACCTAGAGCAGGAAGTTTGCAATTTTGGCCTAGAAAAAGGGCTAAAAGACAATATGCTAGAGTAAGGTCTTACAAAAAATCAAAAGAACCAAAACTTTTAGGATTTCCAGGTTATAAGGTTGGTATGACACATATATTACACATTGACAACAGAAAAACATCATTAACAAAAGGTACAGAAATTAGTTGTCCTGTAACAATTATTGAGTGCCCAAACATCAAAATTGCTTCTATACGTTTTTACAAAAATTCTCTATCTGCTTATGGTTATAAACTTCTTGGTGAAGTATTTGCAGAAAAACTTGATAAAGAGCTAGGTAGAAAAATAGTCTTAGGTAAAAGCAAAAAAACAATAGAAGATTTCAAAAATTTCGACGAAATCAGAGTTAATGTTTATACACAACCAAAACTAACAGGTATTGGTAAAAAGAAACCAGAATTATTTGAACTAAGAATTGGTGGAAGTAAAAAAGAACAATTAAATTATGCAAAAGAAAATTTAGGTAAAGAAATCAAAGTTGCTGACATATTTAAACCAGGTCAACAAGTAGATTCACATTCTGTTACTAAAGGTAAAGGTTATCAAGGAGTTGTTAAAAGATTTGGTGTAGGTTTAAGAAGTCACAAATCAGAAAAAACAATAAGAGGTGCAGTAACAGCACCTGAAGGACTTGCAAGAATTAAATTTACAGCACCAATGGCAGGAAGAATGGGTTTTCATTTAAGAACAGAATTTAATAAATGGTTAATGAAAATATCTGATAAAGCTGAAGAAATTAATCCAAAAGGTGGATTTATACATTATGGTCTTGTAAAAACTAACTTTATTTTATTAAGAGGATCACTACCTGGACCTAAAAAAAGAATGATAATTTTAACAGATCCTATGAGAGCTAATAAATTAATACCAAATAGTGCTCCAGATATTACTCATATAAGTTTAGAATCTCAACAAGGAAGGTAACGCAAAACTTATAAATGAGTTTTGCGAGATTAAAAATTCAAAAGAATTTTTAATAAATTTAAACAATGAAATTAAACATAATTAACAAACAAAATAAAGAAACAGGAACAATAGATTTACCTAGTCAATTTAATGAAAAAGTAAGAACAGATTTAATCAAAAGAGCAGTTTTAGTAATACAAAGTCATAATTATCAACCATATGGTGCTGATCCAAGAGCAGGTAAAAAGTCTTCAGCAAAATTAAGTAGAAGAAGAAGAAAATATAGAGGATCATATGGACATGGAATATCAAGAGTTCCTAGAAAAATTGTTTCAAGAAGAGGAACAAGATTTAATTGGATAGGTGCATTTGCTCCAGGAACAGTTGGTGGAAGAAGAGCACACCCTCCCAAAGCAGACAAGATAATTTCTAAAAAAATCAATAAAAAAGAAAATAGAAAAGCAATTAGAAGTGCACTTGCTGCTGTTATTGATAAAATCACTGTTAAGAAAAGAGGACACAAAGTTCCTGAAAATTACCCTTTCATTATAGATAATGAATTTGAAAAATTAAACAAAACAAAAGATGTAAAAACTGCTTTAATAGCAATTGGACTTAAAGACGAACTAAAAAGAAGTAGTGTTAAGAAAATAAGAGCAGGTAGAGGAAAAATGAGAGGAAGAAAATATAGAAGAAAAAAAGGACCTTTAGTTGTTGTAAGTGACAATTGTGAACTTATTAAAAGTGCTAAGAACATACCTGGCATAGATATTGTAAAAATCAAAAATGTTAATGCAGAATTACTAGCACCTGGGTGTGATGTAGGAAGATTAACATTATTCACACAAAAAGCTATTGAAAAATTAGGTAAAGATAAATTATTTATGTAATTATATAATATGAAAGATTAAAACATGGCAAAAAAACAAGAAACTAAAACAGAGAAAAAAGTTAAAGAACAAGAGAAAAAGATAGTTAAAAAAGTAGAAGATAAACCTACAAAACAAGTGGAAACAAAGAAAGAAATTAAACAATTCAATGATCCTTATAAAATCGTTATGTACCCAGTATCAACTGAAAAATCAATCAGATTGATGGAATCTGAAAATAAATTAATATTTAGAGTATCATTAAAGTCTAAAAAAAGTGAAATAAAAAAAGCAATTGAAGACTTATTCAAAGTAAAAATAATTAATATTAAAACATTAATCACACAAAAAGGTCACAAAAGAGCTTATATTAAGTTCAGTGATGAAACACCAGCAATTGACATAGCAACTCAATTAGGTATGATGTAGGTAAATAAAATATGGGAAAAAGACTAATACAACAAGCACGTGGAAAAGGTGGACCAACATACAGAGCACCAAGTTTTAAGTATGAAGGTAGAGCTAAATTCAATGCAGTTGATAAAGAAATAAAAAAAGGAATTATAACAGATATAATACATTGTAGAGGCCATTCTGCTCCTTTAATTGAAATTAAATTTGATAATAATGAAAGATGTTTAATGATTGCTCCTGAAGGTATTAGAGTTGGAGACGAAATCTTTTCAGGAGATGGTATTGATAAAGCCAAAAAAGGATATATAATGCCTTTAAAAAACGTTCCTGAAGGTGCATTAATATTTAATATTGAATCTCAACCAGGTGATGGTGGAAAATTTGTTAGATCATCTGGATCATTTGCAAAAGTACTAACAAAAACAAGTAAATTCGTTATTGTTCAATTTCCATCAAAAAAACAAAAAAAATTCAATCCAAACTGCAGAGTTTGTATTGGAAACATTGCAGGTGGTGGAAGAGTTGAAAAACCTATATTAAAAGCAGGAATAAAATATTTTAAAATGAAAGCAAAGAACAAGTTATGGCCAAAAGTATCTGGTGGAGCTCAGAATGCTGTAGATCATCCATTTGGTAATGCTCGTTCATCTAGAAAATCAAAAGCACGTCCTGCACCAAGAAATGCTCCTCCTGGTAGAAAAGTAGGTATGATTGCTGCAAGAAGAACAGGTAAGAAAAAGAGAAAAAAATAAATTAATTTGGTGAAAATATATGGCAAAAAAAAAAATCATGGTTAAAGGAATTCCAGAAGAAGAATTAAAAAAGTATAGTATAGAACAATTCATAGGTATAGCTAATGCAAGAGCAAGAAGAAGCCTGAAAAGAGGTTTTACACCCTTACAAAAACAATTCCTTAACAAAATTAACAAAGGAGCAAAGAATATTAAAACACATTGTACAGATATCATAATCATTCCAAAAATGATAGATATGACAATAAGAGTGTATAATGGTAAAGAATTTATCCCTGTTACAATTCAATCAGAAATGGTTGGACATTACTTAGGAGAATTTGTACAAACAAGAAAAAAAGTATCACACAGTGCACCTGGTATTGGAGCTACAAGGTCCAGTGCAAGTGTTAGTGTAAGGTAAAGAAAAAAATAAAACAAAATGGGAAAACACAAATATTCATCAAAAACAGAAAATGAACATACTGCAAGAGCAGTTGGAAGAGATTTAAATATATCTGTAAAACATTCTGTTATGGTGTGTAACCAATTAAGAAATAAAAACTTGCTTAAATCAAAAGAACTATTAAAAAGAGTTCTGGATAAAAAACAAGCAATACCTTATACAAGATTTAATTTTGATAGAGGCCATAAAAAGAAAATTGGACCTGGACGTTATCCAGTAAAAACAGTTAAAGCTATTTTAAGAATATTGGACAATGTTGAATCAAATGCTCAAGCAAAGGGACTTAACAGTTCATTATTAAAAATTATACATGTAAATGCACATAAAGCATCAACACCACGAAGACATGGTAGAAAAGGTGGAGTTAGTTCAAAAAGATCACATGTTGAAATTATTGTTGAAGAAACTGCTGATGAAAAAAAACAAGATAAAAATAAAAATAAGAAACAATCACAAAAAGAAACAAAAGAAGACAAAAAAAATAAAGATATAAAAAAACCTGAACAAAAAAAAGTTAAAGAAAATAAAAAAGAGAAAGAAAAAGGTAAACAAATATGATCGAAAGAAAAATACTTAAAGAAAATATGAAAGAGTTTGAAATTGAAGAATTAGTTACTAAAAAAACTAAAGGAGTTGGACATTCAAAAACAAAAGTTCAAAGAACACCTCTGGGAGATAAAATAGTTATTCATGCTTCAAGACCTGGATTAGTTGTAGGAAGAAAAGGGTCTAATATTATTAAAATGACTAAATTATTAAAAGACAAATTTAAATTAGATAATCCACAAATTGAAATTAGTGAAGTTGAAAATCCTAACTTAGATGCAAATATAATTGCTGAAAGAATAGCTAACTCTTTAGAAAGATTTGGAGCAGCAAGATTCAAAGGTGTTGGTCATAAAGCAATGTCAGATGTAATGAGAGCAGGAGCATTAGGTGTTGAAATTATCATTGGAGGACGTGGTGTTCCTGGTGAAAGAGCAAAGTCATGGAGATTTTATAATGGTTATTTAAAAAAATGTGGAAATGTTGCAGTAGTTGGTGTTAAAAAAGCACATGTAACTGCAAATTTAAAAACAGGAACTATCGGTGTAAAAGTAAGAATAATGCCACCAGATGTTCAATTACCAGATAAAATTATAACTTTAGAAGAAAAGGAAAAAATAGAAGCAGAAAATAAATTAAAAGAAGATAAAGCAAAGAAAGCAGAAGAAAGTAAAAAAGAAATTGCAGAAGAAAAAAAGAAAGAAGAGAATAAAACAGAAACAAAAACAGAAGATACAAAAGAAATAAAGAAAGTAAAATCAAAATCTAAAGATTCCAAGAATAAAAATGGAAAAAAAGAATCAAAATAAAATAAAAACTAAAAGGAATAAATAAATATGGCAAAAATTAAAGCAAAAGAATTAGAAAAAATGGGTTTAAATGAATTAAGTTCAAAACTATTTGAATTAAAAAAAGAATTAATGAAAGAAAACACACAAATTGCTATAGGAACTGTTCCAAAAAGTCCTGGAAATGTAAAAACTATTAAAAAAAATATCGCATTCATAACTGGATTAATTAAAGAAAAAATGAGGAGGGATCAATGACTGAAGTATGCACACAATGTGGGTTACCAAAAGAACTTTGTGTTTGTGAAACCATTGCAAAAGAAAACCAATTAATTATTATTAAAATAGTAAAAAAGAAATTTGGTAAAAAGTATACAATTATTGAAGGAATCAATGACAAAGATATCAATTTGAAAGATATCACAAAAAAATTAAAAAATAAATTGGCATGCGGTGGAACAAATAAAGAAGGAACAATTGAATTACAAGGAGATCACAAACAAAAAGTCAAAAATATTTTAATTGAAATTGGATTCGCCACTGAAACAATCAATATCAAATGAACAAAATGTTTCAAAGAAAAAAAGATGTACTAAAGCACGAATTAATAGGATTAAGTGCTGAAGTAGTTGAATCAAAAAATAAAAACAACCTTGGAATAAAAGGTAAGATAATAGACGAAACAAAACACACATTGGTTATATCACAAAAACAAACAAAAAAAAGATTAATGAAGAAAAATATTACAATCAAAATTAAAATCAATAACAAAATTTACAAAATTAATTGTAAAACAATACAAAAGAGACCCGAAGAAAGATTAAAACTACGGTGAAAAAACATGATGAAAAAAAAAACAAACAAAACAGAATGTAATGACAAGAATTGTCCTATTCATGGTAATTTAAAAACTAAAAAGAAAACATTTACAGGAACAATAATCAATAACAAAATGCAGAAAAGTGCAACAATTGCCTTTGAAAGAATAATTAAATATCCTAAATATGAAAGATATGGTAAAAAAAGAACAAAAATCAAAGTTCATAATCCACCATGTATTAATGCAAAAATAGGAGAATTAGTTGAAGTAATAGAATGTAAACCATTAAGTAAAACTATTAACTTTGTTATAATCAAAAAAGTTGGAAAAGGAGAAGTTTTCCATGAAAGAAATGAAGATATTGTTGATCAAGAAAATAAAAAAGAAGAAAAAAGAAATCTGAAAAAAGAAACCAACAAAAATGAGGAAACTAAAGAATGAGAGCAATAAAATCAAAAGTAACACGTGGAATTCCAGTTGGTACAGTTATGGAAACATGTGACAATTCAGGAGCTAAAATGATTAGAGTTTTTGATGTAAAAAGACATAAAACAGTAAAAGGTAGAAGATCTGCTGGAGGAGTTGGAGATTTAGTAGTTGCGTCTGTAATCAAAGGTAAACCAGGAATGAAAAAAGAAGTAGTTTTCGCAATAATTGTCAGACAAAGAAAAGAATATAGAAGACCAAATGGAACAAGAATAAAATTCGAAGATAATTCAGCAGTTATATTAAAAGATGAAAAAGGAAATCCAAAAGGAACAATTTTCAAAGGACCTATTGCAAAAGAAGCATGTGAAAGATGGCCTGGAATTGCAAAAGTTGCGAGGATAATTGTATAATGAGAAAAAAACTATCAGATAAATTTAGTAAAGCATGGAAATCAAGTACAAAAGCAGCTAAACAAAGGAAATATAGAGCAAATGCTCCATTACATATCAAACATAAATTTATGAGTGTTCATCTTTCAAAAGAACTTAAAGAAAAATTTAATACAAGATCACTTACACCAAAAAAAGGTGATAAAATAAAAGTTGTTAGGGGAAGTAATAAAGGAAAAATTGGAAAAATCAACACAATAAACCTAAAGAAATCAAAAATATTTGTTGAAGGTGTTGAAGTAGTTAAAAAAGATGGAAACAAAGCTTTAATTCCTATAGATCCTTCAAATGTTGTATTAATAGAGTATGATACAGGCGATAAAATGAGAAAAAAAATAATTGAAAGAAAAAAGAAAAATAAAAAGGAGCAAAAATAATATGACAAAATCACATTTAAAAAGATTGGCAGCACCAAAGTCTTGGCCAATTAAAAAGAAAGAACAAAAATTCATAATGAGACCTAAACCAGGATCTCATCCTTTACATTTAGGTTTACCTTTAGGATTAGTATTGAGAAATCTTATAGAAAATGTTAAAACAAGTAAAGAACAAAAATATTTATTACAAAACAAAGAAGTTTTCATCAATAATAGATTAATTAGAGATCCTAAATTAATGGTGGGATTTATGGATACAGTTTCAATTCCACTTATAGAAAAATATTATAGAATTTTAATTAATAAAAAGGGTAAAATTTGTTTAGTAGAAACTAATACAAATGATGCAAAAATTAAATTATGTAAAATTAAGTCTAAAAATGTTGTAAAAAAAGGATTAATACAACTTAATTTTTCAAATGGAGAAAATATTTTAGTAAATAAAAAAGATTACAAAATAGGAGATGTTGTTGTAATTAATACTACTACTAATAAAATAACAGATTCATTCAAATTAGAAAAAGATTCATTAGTTTATATTATGGAAGGCCAAAAAGTTGGAGAAGTTGGAAAAATTGAAAAATTTGAAGGTGGTCAAGTAATTATAAACTTAAAAAATAAAAAAAGTATCACAACATCAAAACAATATATTTTTGTAATAGGTAAAGATAAACCAGCAATAATGTTACCAACAAAATAAACAGAAAAAAACAGAAGATAAAATATGACAAATATAATGAAGACAATAAAAATTGAAAAAATCACCTTAAATATAGGTGCTGGTAAAGATCAAAATAAATTAAATAAAGGTATTAAACTAATTAAAAATATTACTGGAATTAATCCAATTAAAACTATAACTAATAAGAGAATTCCTGCATGGAATTTAAGACCAGGATTACCTATAGGATGTAAATTAACACTTAGAGGTAAAAAAGCAAAAGAAGTATTAAAACAATTATTTGGAGCAAAAAGTAACGAAATAAAAGCAGGACAATTTGATGAAAATGGTAACCTCTCATTTGGAATTCATGAATATATAGATATTCCAGGTATAAAATATGATCCTGAAATAGGTATTATTGGTTTACAAGTTTGTATAACCTTAAAAAGACCAGGATACAGAGTTAACAAAAGAAAAATCATGAAAAGAAAAATTAACAATAAACATAAAATTACAAAACAAGAAGCAATAGATTTTATAAAAAAAGAATATAATGTTAAGGTTGAAGGTGAATAAAATGACATATAGCGATTATAAAAAAGTGTTTAAACAATTGAAAGTTAAACCTCATAAACTTGCAAAATACAAAAAACATAATGCACCAAAAGAAAGAAAATGTGGAATTAGAACAAAAACATGCAGAAGGTGTGGAAGAATCAGAGGACATATTGACAAATATGGCTTAGATGTATGTAGGCAATGTTTTAGAGAAATAGCTAAAAATATAGGATTTAAAAAATATAACTAAATAAATGGATAAGAATAAACATAAATGGTGAAAAAATATGAGTTCAAATGATATACTGGCAAACGCATTATCAAAAATAGATAATAGTATAATAACTAAAAAAGAAACATGTACAATAGGCCCTGTTTCAAAGTTAATTAAAGATATACTTGAAATAATGAAATTTAATCATTATATTGGTGAAATTGAAGAATTAACTAAACAAAAAGGAACTATTTTAAAAATTAATTTAATAGGTGGTTTAAATAAATGTGGAGTTATTAAACCAAGATACCCTGTTAAAACTGATAATTTTGAAAAATTCGAAAAAAGATACCTTCCATCAAGAGGTTTTGGATATTTAATAGTATCAACTTCAGAAGGTATTATGACACATGAACAAGCAATTAAAAAGAATCTAGGAGGAAAATTAATTGCATATTTTTACTAAAATAATATAATATAAAAATAACAAAAAATAAACAATGAAAAATAAAAATTATCAAGAAACATTGGAAATTCCAGAAGGAATGGAAGTTAAAATAGATAAGTATATAGTAAATATAAAAGGTCCAAAAGGAGAAGTAAAAAAAGAACTAAAAAATAAACAAGTAATAGTAGAAACTAAAGATAACAAAATCATAATTAAAACACCTTTAATGACAAAAAGAGAGAAAAAAATAATTTATACATTCAAAGCACATTTAAAGAACATGATAAAAGGTGTACAAGAGAAATTTGTATATAAACTAAAAATATGTTCAGGTCACTTTCCTATGAATGTTTCAATCAATAATAAACAAATTATGGTTAAAAATTTTTTAGGTGAAAAGGTTCCAAGAGTACTAAAGATTAAAGAAGGAGCAGAAGTAAAAATGGATGGTGATATGATCACTATTAAAAGTTGTAGTAAAGAAATAGCAGGACAAATTGCTGCTGATTTAGAAATACTTACATCAATTAAAAATAGAGATAATAGAATCTATCAAGATGGAATATATATTATAAACAAAGCAGGAAAATCAATGGATCAAAATTAAAATGAAAAATAAAGAAGAATTATTAAAACTAAGAAAAAAAATAAAGAAAAGAAAACCAAAGTTTATTAGACAAGATGCTCATAAGAAAAAAAGAGTAGGTAATAAATGGAGAAAACCTAAAGGGTTACATTCAAAAATTAGATTAAGCAAAAAAGGATATAGAAAAAAAGTAACATCTGGTTATGGATCACCAAAATTAATCAAAGGTTATGATAAATCAGGATTAATACCTATTATGATTTCAAATATTCAAAAATTAAATACTATAGATGCTAAAATCCAAGGAATAATTATTAAAAGTGGAGTTGGAATTAAAAAAAAGGTAGCTATAATTAAAAAATGTAAAGAATTAAGCATTAAAATAATAAATCTAAAAAATCCTGACAAATTTGTATCAAATGTTGAAGATAAAATGAATAAAAGAAAGGAAAAGAAAGAAAAAGTTAAAAAACAAAAAGATCAAAAGAAAAAAGATAGAGAAAAGTTCGCAAAAGAAAAACAAGAAAAGGAAAAAGAAAATAAAACAGATACTACAAAAAAAGGAAGTACAGAAGATTTAGCAGAAAAAATTGAAAAAGAAGAAGAAACAAAAAAGAAAGCAAAACAAGAAAAAGATAAAATATTAACAAAAAAACAATAAATGTGTATAAAAGGTAATATAGAACATGAAAATAAAATCACAAAAAAGATTGGCAGCACAAATAGCAAAAGCATCTAAAAAAAGAGTTAAGTTAGATTATACTAAATTAGAAGAAATAAAAGAATCAATTACAAAATCTGATATTCGTAATTTAATCAAAGATAAAGTAATAGTAATAAAACAAAAAAAAGGAGTTTCCAGAGTAAGAGCTAAAAAAATTCAAGCACAAAAAAGAAAAGGAAGAAGAAAGGGTCCTGGAAAAAAGAAATCAAAAATTAATGCAAGAATTAGTAAGAAAAGAAGGTGGATTAATAAAATAAGAGCTCAAAGAAACTTTTTAAAGAAATTAAAAGAAACAAAAAATATTAATAATGAAAATTATAGAATACTTTATTTAAAATCAAAAGGAGGATTTTTTAGAAATATAAGACACATTAAAGTATATATCCAAGAACATGATTTAGTTCAAAAGAAATGATTAAAAAATGGCAAAAAAAAGAATAAATTACAAAAGAAAAAGATTAGGAAGAACAAATTACAAAAAACGTTTAAGTATTTTAAAATCCTTAAAAAATAGACTTGTAATTAGAAAATCATTAAACAACATTACTGTTCAAATCATACAATATGATAAAAATGGAGATAAAATCTTAGCAAGTTCACATTCAAGTGAAATAAAAAAACAAGGATGGAAATTTCATACAGGGAATGTGCCTAGTGCATATTTAACAGGTTTCCTTTTAGGTATTAAAGCAAAAAATAAAGGCCTAAAAGAAGCAATTATGGATATAGGATTCAATTCTTCAACAAAAGGTTCAAGAATTTATGCATCATTAAAAGGTGTAACAGATGCAGGTATAAAAATAAGTCATTCAAAAGAAATATTACCAGATGATAAAAGAATTAAAGGTGAACACATAAAAATTTTCTTTGAATCAATAAAAAAAGATACAAAAAACACTTTATTTAATAATTATAAAAAAGATAATGTAAATGTTTCAGACATAGAAAAAGAAATTGAAGATATCAAAAATAAGATTGAAAAAAATGTTAAATAATATTAAATATGAAATTAAATGAATCAGGTTGAAAAAATGCAAGAAAAGAAAAAAAAAATAAAAGAAAAGGAAATAAAAAAGATGCCAGAAGATAAAGTTGACATCAAAACTGAAGATATTACAATAGATAAAGTAGCTGATGTTTCAGAATCAGAAATAGAAGAAATTGATAAAGAAGCAGAAGGAATAAAAGCAAGAAAATTAAAAATTGAAGAATTTAATAAAGAAGGCTGGGTTCCAAAAACAGAATTAGGAAGATTAGTTAAAAAAGGAGAAATTACAAGTATAGATTACATATTAAATAATGGTTTAAAAATCTTAGAATCTGAAATTGTAGACATCCTTATTCCAGACTTACAATCAGAATTATTATTAATTGGTCAAGCAAAAGGTAAATTTGGTGGTGGCCAAAGAAGAGTTTTTAGACAAACACAAAAGAAAACAAAAGATGGAAATAAACCAAAGTTCTCAACAGTAGCTGTTGTTGGTAATAATAAAGGTTATATAGGTATAGGATTTGGAAAGTCTAAAGATACTGTTCCTGCAAGAGAAAAAGCATTCAGAAAAGCTAAATTAAATATATTCAAAATAAGAAGTGGATGCGGTTCATGGGAATGTAGTTGTGAAGAACACCACTCAATACCATTTAAAGTTTCAGGTAAATGTAGTAGCACAGGTTTAACATTAATTCCTGCTTCAAAAGGAACAGGCCTAAAAATTGAAAAAGAATGTGCAAAAGTACTAAAAATGGCTGGAATCACTGATATATGGTGTGAAAAAAAAGGAATGACAAAAACAAAAATCAATTTAATAAAAGCATGTATTAAAGCTTTACAACAACTTAACAAAGTTATGATTAAACCAAAACATATAGAATCATTAAAAATCCATGAGGGAAGTAATGAATGACAGAAAAAACCAAATCCAATATTAAAATGTCTAAAACTAAAGATAATGCTAAAATAGCAATCATCTTAGTTAGAGGATTTATTGGTATTAAAAAAGGAATTAAAGATACATTACATATGTTAAGATTATATAAAAAATATAGTTGTGTAATTGTTAATAACAATCCAAGTACTATGGGAATGATAATTAAATGTAAAGATTATATTACTTATGGTGAAATTGATGATCAAACTTACAAATCCTTAGTTGAAAAACGTGGAGAACAATACCATGGAAGATTAGAAGATACAAGGGGAAAAATTAAATATAATAAATTTATAGAAGTTGATAACAAAAAACTAAAACCTTATTTCAGATTAAGTCCTCCAAAAGGTGGATTTGAAAGAAAAGGTACAAAAAGTCCATACACAATGGGTGGAGTTTTAGGTTATCGTGCTAATAAGATTAATGATCTTATCAAAAAGATGTTATAAAAATTAAAAATAAGAAAAATAAAAATGTCAATCAATAAAAGAAAAAAAAATAGCAGACAACGTGGGTCAAAAACTCATGGTTGGGGAAGTATGAAGAAACACAGAGGAGCCGGAAGTAGAGGTGGAAGAGGAAAAGCAGGTTCTGGTAAAAGAGGAGATCAGAAAAAAACACAATATTGGGGTTTAACAATTAGTTCATTAAGAGGAATTAAGAAAAAATCACCAAAGAAAAACATAATTAATGTTCAAACAATAGAATCTAAGCTTGACAAATGGTTAGCTTCTAAAAAGATTGAAAAAAAGAATGATACTTATATTATTAATCTTGACAAACTAGGTTATGGTAAATTGTTAAGTAAAAATTTAATAAAATCTAAATTAGATATTACAGTTAAAGAATGTTCAAAAAAAGTTAAAGAAAAAATTGAAAAAGCTGGTGGTAAAGTTAATATATTACCAAAAAAAGAAAGATACCAACCAAAACAAAAAGATACAACACAAGATAAGAAAAAAATAGAAGAAAAAACAAAAGATAAACCAGAAAAAACAGAAAAAGAAGAAAAACAATCAAAATCACAACCTAAAACACAAAACAAAAAAAAAGAAAAATAGAATCTAAAATAATAGTAGGCGACTACAAAATATAAAAAATGGCATTTTACGACGCAATTTTAAACAATCTACCTGAAGTTCAGGGACCTCAACAGAAAAGACTTTCTTTTAAAGAAAAACTCAAATGGACTTTAATGGTTTTAGTATTATATTTCATTATGGGTGCTATACCTTTATTCGGTATAGGACAATTTGTAAAAGAACAGTTTGAATTTATATCAATCATTCTTGGTGCAAAATTTGGAAGTATAATTTCATTAGGTATTGGACCTATTGTTACAGGTTCGATCATATTACAATTATTACAAGGTTCTGGTTTAGTTAAATTTGACACTTCTAGTACAGAAGGAAGAAAAAGATACCAAGGAGTACAAAAATTAACATCATTCTTTTTTGTAATATTTGAAGCTTTTATTTATGTTTATATGAACGCATTACCTCCAGAAGTTGGCATTTCTCCATTAGTAATTGTATTTCAATTAATATTAGGTGGAATTATGATTATGTTTTTAGATGAAGTAGTTACCAAATGGGGTTTTGGTCATGGTATTAGTTTATTTATTGCAGCAGGAGTTTCAGAAGAAATTTTTATTAGAGGTTTTTCATGGTTTCATGTAATTGGTCCTGGTGGACAAAAAGGTGAAGAATTTATTGGAGCATTACCTGAACTAATAAGAGTTTTACCATTAGGTGATACAACCACAGTAGGACTTAAGATAGCTGCTATACTTGGTACAATTATTGTATTTGCAATGGCAGTTTATGGTCAAGCAATGAAAATAGAAATTCCATTGAGTTTTGGTAGAATACGTGGTCATGGAATAAGATGGCCTTTAGCTTTTATTTATACAAGTAATATTCCAGTTATTCTTGTTGCTGCTTTATTAGCCAATGTTCAATTACTTGCCAGATTTTTCCAAAATTGGACACAAAATAGTACAGGTATAATGTTATTTATTTCAGAACACATCATTGGCCGTTATCAAGGTACAAATCCAGCATCAGGACTTGTAAAATGGGTATCAATCCCTGGTGGAAGAATGGGTTTGATTGGAGAAATTATTACTAATGGTTTTGCAGGTGTTCCTGGAACACATTATCTTCAAGCTTTAACTTATATGATTTTTATGATTATTGGTTCAGTTATCTTTGCAATCTTTTGGGTACAAACATCTGGTATGGATGCTAAAAGTCAAGCAAAACAAATTATGGACTCAGGTTTACAAATGCCTGGCTTTAGAAGAGATCCAAGAGTATTAGAATATATTTTAAACAGATATATTTGGCCACTAACGATTATGGGTGGAATAACTGTTGGATTCTTAGCTTCATTTGCAGATTTAGCAGGAGCTCTATCAAGAGGTACAGGTATTTTATTAGCAGTTATGATTATTTACAAATTATATGAAGAAGTTGCTAAGCAACATATGATGGATATGCATCCGGCTATGAGGAGGTTTATGGAATGAACCTTAATAATAATAATAATATACAAAGGAGAATAATGGAATAATGCCAATTGAAACATCAATCTTAGACTCAATATTAAACCCTTTACTAAAACTAGATCCTTTAGTTGCTATTATTTTAATTTCTGTTATTTTATCAACAATTGTTACTATTCTTTACAAATATCTTACTGACCAAACTTTAATGAAAAGTTTAAGAGATCAGTTAAAAGTTTATCAACAACAAATGAAAGAGAATAGACAAAATCCAGAAAAAATGATGGAAATCCAAAAAAAATCAATGGAAGTTAACATGAAATATATGATGCAATCATTTAAACCAATGATTTTTACTTTTATACCAATTATTTTAATCTTTGGATGGCTAAATGCACACCTTGCATTTGAACCAATTACAGCAGGTGAAGAGTTTTTAACTACAATTGAATTTAAAGATATAACAGGCAGTGCAACTATTATAGTTCCTGAAGATTTACAAGTAATAAGTGAAAATGAACAACAAATAAACACAGTTACAGATGAAGGTTGGTTATGGGATTCAGAAAAGTCTGTGGCCACCTGGAACCTAAAATCAGATCAAGAAGGTGAATACCTTATTGAATATAAATATAATGATAAAACATACAAAAAAGATGTTGTTGTTACAAGCGAAAGAAAGTATGCTGAAACAATAAAACAAGTGAATGATGATAATGTAAAAACTATCACAATTGAAAATGAAAAAATGAAGCCTCTTAAATTTAATGGATTAAGGTTGGGGTGGCTTGCAACATATATCATATTTTCAATATTAACTAATATCATACTTAAGAAAGTACTTAAGATACACTAAGATTTATAAAGAAAATAAGATTTTCAGACTATAGAACAATGGTAAGCGGAAAACACAAATCAAGAAGTAGAAGAAGAGTTTTTGTTAAAAGTAGCAGTAAAACAAAGATTCATTATAAGAAAAGAAAACCTAGTAAATCCAAATGTGGTAAATGTAAAACTGTTTTAAAAGGAGTTCCTAATGTTAGAGCTCTAAAATTAAAAAGAATAAATAAGACTAAAAAACGACCTCAAAGGCCATTTGGTGGTGCCTTATGTAGTAAATGTACAAGATTAGAGATAAAAAGGTTAGCAAGAATATGATAGAAATAGGACGTTTATGTGTAAAGATTGCAGGAAGAGATGCAAAGAATAAATGTGTAATTGTTGATATAATTGATGATAATTTTGTAATGATTGATGGTCAAACACGTAGACGTAAATGTAATATTAAACATTTAGAACCTTTAGATAAAGTTGTTAAAATAAAGAAAAATGCTTCACATTCTGATGTTATTGATGTATTCAAAGACTTAGATATAGTTATTAAAGAAAAAAAGAAAAAAGACAAAGTTAAGTCAAAAAAACCAGTTAAACAAAGAAAAAGTAATAAGAAGAAAACAACAACTGAAGTAAAACCATCAAAAAAAGAAAAACATAAGAAAGAAGTAAAGAAAGAAGAACCTGTAACAAAAACAGTTAAGAAAGAAATTAAAGAAGAAAAGAAAGTAGTAAAAAAAGAAACAACAAAATAATACAAGTAAAACATAATTAATTTATTAATAATTCTAGAAGCATTTAAAAACTAATATATATTATTATCATTGTGTGTAATGATTTGGTGAACACCCACTGAGCTTCGGCAATGATGAACGGAAGTAACTAATGAACACACACTCATTATCATCCGTAGCATTCAGCCTTTGGCTGAACACACACTTTATTTAAAATAATTAAAAAATAAGAATTCAACCAAACATAGTCACATAATCTTCATCATCTTGATCTTCTTTATTCTTAATCTTTTCAATTGCTTCTAAGAAATCCTGTTTAGTAACTTTTGTTTCATTCTTTCTAATTGCAAAATATCCTGCTTCAGTACAAACAGCTTTAATCTCTGCACCTGAAAAGTCTTTCATTTTTTTCACAAGTCCAACAAAATCAATATCTTCAATTAAGTTCATTCTTTTAGTATGAATTTTCAATATTTCAACTTTAGCTTCATCATTAGGCAAATCAACATGTATCAATCTATCTAAACGTCCTGGTCTAATAACAGCATGGTCTAGTATATCTTTTCTATTAGTTGCCCCTATAATTTTAACATTACCTAAGTTATCAAACCCATCAATTTCAGATAATAGTTGCATAAATGTTCTTTGTACTTCTCTTTCACCTGAAGTACCAATTTCAACTCTTGTCGCAGCAATTGCATCTAATTCATCAATAAATATAATACTAGGTGCTTTTTCTCTAGCTAACTGAAACACTTCTTTAACTAGCTTAGCACCTTCTCCTATAAACTTTTGAACTAACTCAGACCCAACAATTTCAATAAAAGTAGAGTTTGTTGAATTAGCTACAGCTTTTGCTAAAATTGTTTTACCTGTGCCTGGTGGTCCATAAAGAAGAACTCCTTTAGGAGGATCTATTCCAACTTTTCTAAATAGTTCTGGTTTTTTTAAAGGTAATTCAACAACTTCTTTGACTTCATTAATTTGTTCTGATAAACCACCAATTTCATTCCAAATAACTTTTGGTTTTTCAATTATAACAAACTTTTCTACATCAAAGTTTTTATTAGAATTAATCTTTTTAACAATTGTAAGATTCTTTTGTTCAACTAAAACAGTATCACCAACATTAACGTCTTTGACATCATTAGATTTTTCTACACAAAATTTATTACCATTAGGAATTCTAATTATAGCAGTATTATCATCATGAAGATCATTAACTTCTGAAACCATTAATGGTGTTTTTTTATAATTATCAATTTCCCTTTTTAATTGATTTACTGTTTCTTTTAATAGTTTATTTTCCTCTTCTAAATAACTTGATGATGTTGTATATGAATGCATAACTTTATTCAATTCATTTATGTTAATGTTTCTATTATTATTTTTATTTTTAATATTTGTAGTCATAATAA